>JAEEGG010012130.1_pt1 | contig 18650 bp, 18 predicted proteins | sample 9134161 | NCBI WGS metagenome assembly JAEEGG01 (sample SAMN16246543, study PRJNA631951) | gut metagenome | biome: gut microbiome; feature: rumen; material: CR-attached | host: Bos | place: Iran: Karaj | collected 2018-10 | reverse complement strand
CAGCGGCACGATAGTCACAGCCACGCTTGAAGCATCTGCAGACCTGACAGTCGGAGAGACCTACTACTGCACAATCACAAACATCATTCTCACGGACCTGTCCGGACAGAAACAATATCAGGATGACGTGACATTTGCCGTGACAGTCGGTGACGGGCGTGTCAAGTTTGACGAGAATTCCAAGTTACTTCCAATCTATGATGAAGGCGATAAATGCGACATAAGGATGACCCGCAGGATCAGGACGGGAGTATGGAACACCATCGTGCTGCCATTCACCCTGACCAAGGCAAAGGCGGAGGCGATATTCGGCACAGATGTTGAACTTGCCACCTTCTCAGGCTTCGACACGGAATACACGGATGAGGATGACATCACGCCCAATGCCATCGTCGTGAACTTCTCCGCTTACAAGATGTCTGGCATGAGGACAATGAAGGGTGGAAATCTGTACCTGATTAGAATCCACAAAGACAAGGACATCGAGAGCTTTGAGGCTGACGATGTGACCCTCACAAGAACAGTAACCGCCACCACCGGTTCCGGAACGGTGACTCTTTCCGACGGTTCCGAAATTACCGATTTGGAAATACCAGGCAAGTTCACCGGCTCATTAGTCAAGACAGTTGTTCCCGCCGACGGGCTGTTCATCAGCAACGACGAGTTCTGGTATTCCACTGGCAAAACGGACATCAAGGCATTCCGGGGATGGTTTGAGCTGGATGCCGTATTGGACAAGGAGACGGACTTCGGCGCGAAAGTCAGAATCAGCATCAATGGTGACCCCACCTGTATTGAAGACATCCAGGCAGAACAGGTTGTCGATGGCGTCTATAACATGCAGGGAATGTTCATCGGCGACAACGTGGAGCTGAACAGACTGCCAAAGGGCATTTATATCGTGAACGGAAAGAAAGTAATGGTGAAATAAAAAACTACAGAAAATGAAAAAGCAATATATCCGCCCATCCGTGGAATCAACTCATGAGATAGACACACTACCTCTTTGTGGAACTGGTGTCACTGGCAACAATGGCATCGGTTCAGGCGGCATAGACGAGGAGGGTGAAAAAGACCCCGACGCAAAGGAGCGTGAGGAAGAAGAAGACTTCATAAACATGCTCATCGAGCAGGAATCTGTGGATAAATATAGTCTATGGTAGTTTTTGTTTCTAAATAAATCCGAGGGAGAGGACTGACCGACTTGGTCAATCCTCTCCATATTTTTGTTCAACCTAGCTTGTTTTTTCACGATATTATAATCGAATTCAGAGAAATATAATGCTTTATTCCTCTGAAACCGTGTCTTTCTGTCGAATTTCACACTGGTAATCTACAGGTTTGAGTTTTTTTGTGGGATAGAGACCGTTCTATCTGAAGAGTGCTTCAGCGGTAAGTTCATTTTGTGCTAATCCAGCATGAATATTCTGCGCTATCCCAAAAGTGGTGATGAATGTGATGACAAACGATTTCTTCGTTCTGCTTTCCTCTCTGAATAGTGCAGCCCTGTTTCTTACTTTCTGTGCATATTCTTTAGTGATGACATACGGCTCCTGAGAGAATTTGATTTCACACAAGTTGATGACCCGGTCGGCTCTGTCGATAATCAGGTCGATTTGTGCTCCCTGTTGTTTGTTGTTGCTGCGCCATGTTGAGGCGGATGTGGCCATGCCTGAAATTCCCAGCTCCTCTTTGATTTGCTCAAGGTGACTCAGGCATATCTGTTCAAAAGTGTATCCTTCCCAACTGTTGATGCCTGGGGTGTTCTGACGGTGTGCCCAAAAATGCTCATCGTTGGAACGTTGGTTTTCTATAAATTTAAAATAGAAGAGCGTGAAGAAGTCGCTCAGACGGTATGATGATCCCTTTTTTTTGCTTTTAAAATTCTGATAAACGTTGATGAAATCCGATTGTTCAAGATTTATCAGCATACGAGTGAGTTTTCCGCCGCTCAACTTTGTCTTATCGGATATTTCCTGCCGTGTCATTCCGCTGTTTTTTTCTGACAATGTCCTTACAATGGAAATATAACTCTCTGCATTACTGAACAGCGCATTATACAACTCATCAAATTCACCATAAAGCACAGGACTCTTCTGGAAGAATAGGCGGTCGATATTTTGTACGAGACTCAATTGCGGGTCAAGCAGACTCAGGTAATAGGGCACACCTCCCAATATCATGTGGCATCGCAGTATGTCGTATCGTTCCCACATGCATCCATGGGCATGCAGATACTCCTCACATTCCCTCAGATTGAACGGATGCAGAAACACACGTGAGGTGATTCTATTGTGCAGCCCACCTTGGTTGTCTTCTAATTTGTTTGTCATCCATGATGTTGATGAACCGCATGCCACAAACACAATGTCGCCGTGCATGTTTGCCCACCCGTTCCAGAAATTCTCAAAAGCGGTGATGAATGTGGAATTTCTTGTGTCAACCCATGGCATTTCATCTATAAAAACCACTTTGCGCTTTCTTCTGTTTTTTTGCTCTAACAACAGCCTCAGGTGCCTGAAAGCGTCGAACCAGTCTTTGAGCTTTGTGTTGAAAGCTGAGCCTCCATATTCTTGTAATGCAATGGCAAAGTTTTCAAGTTGCTGTGAAAGGGTCATGTTACGGACACCCGTATAGTGAAAGTCAAACAAATCGTTGAAGAAACGGTGTACAAGAAATGTCTTTCCGATTCGCCTTCGTCCGAGAATAACCACAAATTCTGATTTGTCAGAAGTGTAGGCTTTTCTCAGCTCCTCTATTTCTTTCTCTCTTGCCAATAGCTTTTCCATGTCTTTTTCTTTATGATTGATGCGCAAAGATAGGAATTTTTCTTTTGTTCCCCAAATAAAAATATGCAAAAGTGTCCAAATCTCATATTTTTTCATAGATTTGGAACCAATGAACACTATTTGATTGCGCCCAAATCTCATATTTTTATATAGATTTGGAACCAATGAACACTATTCGATTGCGCCCAGATCTCATATTTTTATATAGATTTGGAACAGAAGGCCTTTATTTGTGGTTGTTCGGAAATTAGTGTGGTAAATACTGTTATAGTCCTTTATTCCTCTCAGCCGCGTTAGCGACTATTCCTGTTATTCCTTTATTCCTTAGAGAAAAATTATCTCCCATCCGAAGGATTAACTCCCCCGAAAATATTTTGGCAACTATATAGTATTTGACCCCGAATATATCAGTTAGAGGACGTGAATTAATATCATGTCCTCTTTTATTTTGGGGTATTTATTGTGTTTTTTCCAAATATTTTCACCGGAGGTCTGGAAAAACCTGTACTGATGTGTTATCTTTATGGTAGCATAAACATCAGTATATTATGATTGATTTCTCTAAATTCGACAGCCTCGTGTCGTTGACAATGTATTTCAACTGCGAGGAAAAATGCAGACAGACAGTCGTTGAGACACGTTGGGGTGTTGGCAAAGAGCAGGACGTTGTGTGTCCATACTGCGGACAGCATCACTGCAAAAGCCGTAAGGACGGAAAATTCCGCTGTCCGAAATGTAAAAGGAACTTCTCTTGCAGAGTAGGGACGATATTCGAGGACAGCAAGGTGTCACTGCTCAAATGGTTCATTGCGATGTATCTCATATCCTCGCACAAGAAGGGCATATCCTCAAGTCAGTTGGGAAGGGACATAAGTGTCACTCAGACAACCGCTTGGTACATGCTACATAAAATCCGCACACTCTTCAGGCAGAATGACTCTGAGGCTTTCCACGGAGAGATTGAGTGTGACGAGGTTTATATCGGAGGCAAGGAGAAATGGAAGCATGAGTCAATGAGGACACCGCACACACAGGGTAGAAGCACAGTGACCAAGACACCCATATTCGGCATGTTGGAACGCTCTGAGATTATCAATGAAAAGGGCGAGAGGGGGTTCATGTCATACGTCCGTGCGATGGTCGTTGAGAACACGAGAAAGGACACCTTACAGCCCATTATATCTCAGTTTGTGGAGGACGGTTCAATGGTCTTCACTGACGAGTTGAACGCATACAATGGTTTGGACAAATTGGGCTACGACCATAAGATATGTAACCACGGCTCGTTGCAGTATGTCGTTGACGGTAAGATATACACCAACAACATAGAGGGTTTTTGGAGTCATTTCAGAAGGATGATAACGGGCTGTTACCACAACATATCTGACGAGCACTTGCAGTCCTACATTGACGAGGCTGTGTACCGTTGGAACACAAGAAAAGCGGACGAGAGTGCCCGCTTTTCAGATATGTTTTTAAAATCCATTGGATTGATAGTCACTTGGAATGAACTGAAACTGTGCAGGGTGGCTTAACCTTCAACACCTTTTTGGAAACCATAGTAATATCCCGAATTTGCATAGTTATTCCACTCAGAATTTCCTACTTCCCCCTTTTCTTTTTTGTTTTCCCACGCTTCATCAGCTGCCATACTTGCTATTCTCTGTTGTTTGGCTCTATTAGGCACAGAACCATATTTGTCATTGTGATAAGCAGGCCTTGCATGTGCCCTTCCCCTAACCGCATTTAAGGCAAATTGACCATGTTTAGTGTCACCTATTTCATTTAAGACACCCACTACTGCCTCCTTAATGATTCTATGAAGGTCTGATTCAGATAGACGTACTTTATTCTTTCTTTTATGGGATTCAGTTTGTGACTGTTGTTGTGTTTGATTATCTTGTTGATTTAACTGTGGTTGAGTAGAATTATCGTTTGTCTGATTAAACTTCTCGTCCCAAGTCATCAGATAATCAAGTTTGTCGTGAATTTGTTTGTTTATTACATCTAATTCGCTCCAAGTAATCGGTTTATTTACCCTCATTCTTTTTGTGTATATTGATTTCATGTATTTTCCATATTGAGATAGACAATCCATATATTGTGTCCAAATGATAGAAGGATTTGCTCCATTTATTATTTCTGTGTTTGTATTATCCATATAAAACTATATTTTATAATAAATAGTTTTGAATTTTAAAAACAAATGGTTATCTTTACAAAAATTTTCATATATTATTATCATAGCCATGAACAAAACTATTTTTAAAAAAATTCAAGACCATTGTACCGAAGAGTTATGGATGCTTGTATTAAAAGATAGTATTACAATTGATGAAAGTGATGAAAAAGATTGGGACGTGTCCGAAATTTTAAATTCAGATATTCCTCAAAATGAAGTAATGAAAGTTATTTGTTGCTTTGAAAAAGTTGGTGGGCTTATATTCTATAAGGGCAATTATACCCCTTATGTATTTTTATGCAAAGAAGTGAATTGTGATGAATGTGACAAATTCAGACTTTATTGGCTGAACAATAAAATAAATGGAATGAAACCGGTCTTTGGTTTAGGTAATATTGAAGTTCCCAAAATACTACCAAAATACATCTCTGAACCCATCGAAGACGGAAACTATGTTATATGTAAACTATTTAAAGGAAAATATATTAGAATAAAGGGTGAGATATATCTATCAAAAGATATTGCCAATCAAAGAGCAGAAGAATTAAATCTAACTTCAAATTTGTTTTTTTATTGATTCATTACAGCACATCAATTTCTTATTTGTATTATATTCAAAATAAATAATGCAGCCATCACTGACTGCATTTAATTTCAACCTATTCGGGGTCAATAAATATATAATTGCCAATATTTTTATTCAGCTTTTTCGATGATACAGGTGTGCTTTTTGCTGTCGGCATCGTAATTGATGCCCACGAGGAGGACGTCGGATGTGTGCTGCCGAACTTTCTCCACATATTTGCGTTCCTTGATTTGGTCAATTGCCTCCTCAGCAGACTTGCCGCACTTCAGCTCAACAATGAGCGCAGGCTTGTTGACATTCTTGCGGGGGATGAACACGAGGTCGGCATAGCCATAGCCTGTGGGCAGCTCACGATGGATGATGTATTCGTTGCGGGCGGAGTAGTAGGCGAGGCTGATGACGCATGAGAGCGAGTTCTCGTCGTTGTAGGCGAGAATGCTCGTCTGGTCGTTGTGAACGGCGTCAATGCAGCGGGCCACAGCCTCCGCATTGCCGCGTAGGGTGTGTACAAGGAGACGGTCGGATTGCTGGATGGCATCAATCACGATATCCCAGTCGGTGGTCTCGACAGCACCGCGCAGCTCACCTGCCACCTCGTAGTTCGGCACGTAACACTCATTGCATGTACGGTCAAAAGTGAGGTAGCCGAGGTGGATGAGCACGGTCAGCACATCGTCACGTCCACCAATAACCGACATATCGTTCTGAAACTTAATCGTATCCACCTTGATGCGTCCGCCTGCCAACAAGTCGATGACATCATCCTTCAACCCCTTGAAGTTCATCTTGATGTAGTCAGCTACAGCCATGAACGCGCCGGTGCTTGACCAGAAACTCTGACAAAACTGCTCTTTCAACGCCATCATCACAGAATTAGGATTGAACATCGACGAGGCACTGCCAATCTGATAGCCGTCGTACCATTTCTCCAGCTCGCCATAGTCCATGCCGTGCTTGTCGGCAAGTGCCTGCACTTCCTCCTTCGTGAAGCCGAAATAAGAAGCCATGTCCTTGGGTGCCAACATCGTATATTCGGTGAAGTTGTTCAGTGCAGACTGGGTATTGTATTTCTTGATAGGCAGAATGCCCGTCAGATAAACACCTGCGAACACCTTTGCTGTCTGTCCACTTTTGAATAGGCGGCGTAACCAGTCCACATAGGTGTCTATCACCTCGTGGTCTCCTTCGAATTCACGAAGAATTCCATCCCATTCGTCGATGATAAATATGAACTTTTGACCTGTCACATCAGCAACACGTGTGAGATAGACCATCAGGCTCTCATCATTATTTATGGGCACATCTGCATATTCCTTATGGATGTCTTCCTTGATAATCTGCTGCATTTGCCGCACAATCGTCTTTTCCTTGATTTCCGTAACAAAATCACTGATGTCCAAATAAATCACCGGATATTTGTTCAGATGCTTCTTGTAGTCAGGATTGGAGGCAATCAGCAGATCATCGAAGAGATGATGAGAGTCGCACGACTGGTCGTAGTAGGCACAGAGCATTTTCGCCGCCATCGACTTGCCGAAACGTCGCGAGCGGGTCACACAGCTGAACATTCTCTCCGTATTGATTGTGCTGTTGACCACAGAGATAAGTTCCGACTTGTCCACGTATTCACCGTTGCGGGATATCGTGAATGCTGCGTTTCCTACGTTGATATAGTTACCCATGGTGATATCTGGTTTTTAGCTCTATAGGATTTTGTTTTTATCTGTTTTCTTCTGCCAGTGATTGATTTACTGGATTCTTTTTTGATTTCAAGGGCAAAAATACACATATTTTCCCAATCCACCAAATTTTAATGTGTTGTAAAACAATAAATAATAACTTCAGAAACTTATGTAATTCTGAATTTTGAATTAAAATCAGTTCCCAGCCATGATGTTGATGACAGCCACGATGTCGGAGATGTCAACCGTCTTGTCCTCATTCACGTCGGCATAGCGGTAGGAGGCTGTGCCTGCCATCTGGTTGATGACTGCCACCACGTCGCTGATGTCCACCGTCTTGTCCTCGTTTACATCGCCGCGCAGTCTGCTTGGCTTCGTCCATGTGTAGTTGAATCCGTAGAATCCAAGCTTGGAGCCAGTGCAGAACACGTCGTAGGTGACTCCTGCCTTCACGTCGAAAGTGAAGGTGCCGTATTTCTTCTCCTCCACGGTGATGCCGTCGTAGTCGGGCAAGGCAATGCCTTCTTCCATCACATAGAAATTCTTACCGGCGTTGAGCACGACCGCCACGGTGATGGTTCCGTCGTAGGCTGGCGTGATATGATAGACTGTGCCGCTCTGCTGCGTGCCGTTCTCGCCGTTACCTTCGGTGAACGCGCCGAATCCAGCCACGCTGCCATTGGCTTTGGCTGCCTTGAAATCCGCACCGCCCGTATTGCCGTAGGTGACGGTGGCGATGGTTTCGTTTTCGTAGTCCACGCTGACTGTCTGTCCTGCCTTGAATGACTCATCTGCCTTTACGGCGTAGGTGGCGTTGTAGGTGATTTCAGGGTCTTCCTCCTCACCGCCGGAGCCTTCCACGCCAGGGTAGTATTCATCGACAGCCTCATTTGAGTCCTCATTCTCAGCAATCATGATATCCTGCACGATGCTGTTGAGATATACTTCGAGATTGGTGTAGTACTGTTTCTTGGTGTCGAGGGTGTAGCTCTGTGCGTCGGATGCGTCGTTGGGGTCAAGGCTGTTCGCCGTCTCCCATTCGTCGGGCATACCGTCGCGGTCGGTGTCGTAGCCGACTGGGCGCTGGCCGGTGCCGAAATTCGCCTCAGTGTAGCCTTTCACGTCCGACACCTTGTCGATACGTCCTGCCTTGCCGGTGACCGACCCTTTGTAGGTGGCTGTCCCGGCTTTCACTTCTGTCATGTAGCGCTCATCCACATTGTCGCGGATGAACGAGGCACCCGCATACTGCGTCACTTTTGCGTAGGCACGGCTGGCGGTGTGGGTGGTGATGCTGCCTTCCGGCGCTGCCTCGTCGAGCTTGATTCTGACACAGTCCTTGCCCGCAGAGTTCTTCTTGTATTCCACGCTGCCGCCATAGTAGTGGTTGGCGTCCGCGCTGTAGCGCTCCCCGTCGATGAGGTAAGTTCCGCTGTCATAGACCACTCCTTTCCAGTCGTAGTTGGCTGTGCCGTTCACCGTGTTGCCGTTGATGAAGTAACGGCTGGTCATCGTCCAGTATTTGCTGTTGTCTTTCGAGTTTTCGCTGTTGCCCACCGATATGTTTGTCACCTGGTTGGTGGTGGCGGCAGGTCCAGACTTGTAGTAGTTGTTCACAATATTGACATACCCTCCGCCAGGTCCGCCGTAGCAGCCGTTGCCGCAGTTGTAGATGACACAGTTGCGGAAATCCACGATTTCCGACTGCACGGCATTCTCCCACCGGTACTGCGCATAGAGCTTGTTGGAGGTGAATCCGCCCCAGTCGTAGCGTGCTCCGCAGAAGCGGGGTGAGCGGTTTTGCACGTGACAGATGAGATTATGGTGGAACGATGCGAGCTTGCCTCCCCAGATGCCTCCGTAGCCATGTGCACCCTTGCCGTGTCCGGCGTTGAGCAGGCTCTCTCCGAGCGTACACCACTGCATGGTGAAGTTATTGTTGTCGTAGAACGATGCCACCTCGTCGATGCTCCAGGAGAATGAGCAGTGGTCGATGATGATGCCGTTTTTCTCCCGTTGCCAAATGGCGTCGGCTCCATCGTTCACGTTACGTTCCTCACCTCGCCGTACCCGGATGAAACGGATGATGTTGTTGTTGTTCGGACGGAGAGTGTAGTAACGGATGGTGATGCCCGGATCAGGTGCTGTCTGACCGGCGATGGTGGTGTTCTCACCGATGACGAGGTCGCTGTTGAGCGCGATGACTCCTCCTACGTCGAACACCACGGTCTTATAGTCGCTCCCGCTGACGGCAGCCCGGAAGGAGCCGGTGCCCGAGTCGTTGAGGTTGGTGACATGAACCACTTTTGTCTTCCCGTTGGAGGGATTACGTCCTCCGCTGACAAAGCGTCCGTGTCCTTCAGCACCTGGAAATGCCGGTGCTCCTGCTTGTGCCATTGCCTGGATTGCTACGGCTAGAAGTATGAAAATAAGGGTGTAGATTCTCTTCATTGTGGTAGAATTTGTGTTGTTAGTTTATAATTATTGACAAAGTTCGTGAAAATAATTGAGTTATGCAAGATTTTCTGAGCTTTTTAGTTTTATGTTTTATATTTTTTGCGCCATGCGAATGATGTTAGTTATTTAGTCTTTTCCATATTCTTTATTTTTTATTTTATCGGAATCAATCGCAAAAGTGCGTAAAATTCGGTGTGTTAAGTTTTATTAGTCTTAAAAAATTGGCTAAGTGAATAATTATCCATAACTTTGCAAGTTGAAACAAAGTGAACGAGGGCAAAATGTCCTTAAAACGTAAATAAAACGAAGAGCAATGCGAATATTGATATTGAATGGCCCGAACTTGAACCTGCTTGGCCGCCGGGAGCCTGGAGTCTATGGAAGCCGCGGCTTCGATGACTATCTGCAGGAACTGCGCGGACGTTACCCCTCGCTGGAAATCGACTACTACCAGTCGAACATAGAGGGTGGTCTGATTGACAAACTCCATGAGGTAGGGTTCACAATCGACGGCGTGGTGTTCAATGCCGGAGCATACACCCACACGAGCGTGGCACTGCAGGATGCCATTCGTGCCATTACCGCTCCAGTGGTGGAAGTGCATATCAGCAATGTGCATCAGCGGGAGCCGTTTCGTCATCATTCCATGATTTCGTGTGCATGCAAGGGTGTGATTTGCGGATTCGGACTGGATTCCTACCGGCTGGCGATTGAGGCGCTGATGGCATAAACCGACGAGAATATGGACACGACAGAACAACTGGAAGAGTATATCCTGCGCCACATCGACCCCGAGGACCCATATCTACACAGCCTCTACCGCGCCACGAACATCCACCTGCTCTACGGCCACATGGCAAGCGGCCATCTGCAGGGGCGGTTGCTGAAAATGCTTACTGGCATGATCCGCCCACGTAAAGTGCTGGAAATCGGAACCTACAGCGGCTATTCAGCCTTGTGCATAGCGGAAGGACTTGAAGAGGGTGGGGTGGTCCACACAATTGAAATCAACGATGAACAGGAGGACTTCACACGTCCCTGGCTTGAAGGATCACCTTACGGTAATCGTATCCGTTTTCACATCGGAGATGCCCTTGATGTGATACCGGAACTTGCAGAGACTTTCGATATGGTGTTTATTGATGCTGACAAGCGCCGCTATTGCGATTACTACAACATGGTGATAGACTACCTGAATCCGGGCGGCTACATCATAGCTGACAACACGCTTTGGGACGCACATGTGGTTGACCCCAGCCATCAGAGCGACCCGCTGACTGCCGGTGTCATGGCGTTCAACGACATGGTTGCTGCCGACAAGCGGGTGGAGAAAGTCATCATTCCTATCCGCGACGGACTCACCCTGATACGGAAGATTTAGTTTTTAGTTTTTAGCTTTTAGTTTTTAGTGAGTTTTCCTAAAACTTCCTGAACCATTAACCCATTTTTAAAATCTCAAATATTGGAAACAACAAGACAAAATAAAATTGCAAGGCTCATCCAGAAGGATTTGAGCAACATTTTTCAGGCTCAGACACGCCAGACACGTGGCATTCTGGTGAGCGTGAGCGTAGTGAGAATCAGCCCCGACCTGAGCGTGGCAAAAGCTTATCTGAGCATCTTCCCCTCGGAGCGTGCGGCAGAGATTCTTGAGAATATCAACGCTCATGCGTCGCAGATACGATTTGAGATGGGCAAGCTCCAGCGTCATCAGCTGCGCATCATACCGGAGCTGAAGTTCTTCTTGGACGATTCGCTCGACTATCTCGACAATATCGACCGTCTTTTGAACGAAGACAAAGCCAAACAAGCTGAAGCCCCTGCCGAAGATCCGGAACAGGCCAGTGATGAACAATAATTCAACAGACATAATAATCTGGTTTTATGCCATAATCCTGCTCCAGAACAGTGAGTTTCCCCTTTCATATAGCCAAGCGATATATCTTCTCGAAAAAATCGCATCATGCCATCAACATCATCTCCGGAATATCTGTCTTGGGAGTGACTGTCTCAACAGCAGCCTTGATATGTATTCTTTCGGTGTTCAACGGATTTGAAGGGATGGTGGCAAATCTGTTCACTGCCTTCGACCCTCACTTGAAGGTGGTTCCCGCAGAAGGTAAGTATATCGATTCCTCGCTTTCCCCTTTGCAGGCGGTACGTTCTCTTCCCGAGGTGCATGCAGCTGTTGATGTGATAGAGGACAAGGCGTTGGTGTCGTCGAAAAATGGTCAGCAGATGGTGACGGTAAAGGGAGTTGACGACCATTTTCTTGAAGTTGGAGAGTTTTCGGATATCCTGGTTGGTGACGGTGTGCTTGACCTCCATGCCGTAGATGTGAATTATGGCGTGTTTGGAGTTAATGTGCTGACAAGTCTGGGGCTGACGGTCGATTTCGAAGAGCCGGTGAAAGTGTATGCCCCGAAAAAAGGTGAGAAAATTAATCTGAGCAATCCGATGAATGACTTCCGTCAGGCTGAGTTGTTCACTCCCCATGTGGCATTCATGGTGATGCAGTCGAAGTACGACTCACATTATGTGATTACCTCGCTTGCGTTCGCACGTGACTTGTTCGACAAGGAGGGTGAGCAGACGGCTCTGGAGCTGTATTTGAAACCTGATGCGGATGTTGGTGATGTCAGGAAATCTGTCGAGAAAGAACTCGGCGGGAGCTTCCGGGTGCTCGACCGCTACGAGCAACAGTCCGACACGTTCAAAATCATGGAGGTGGAGAAGCTCATTTCTTATATCTTCCTCACTTTCATCCTGCTGATTGCCAGTTTCAACGTGATTGGATCACTCTCGATGCTCATTATCGACAAACGGGATGATATCCGTACTTTGCACAATCTGGGGGCATCCAACAAGGACATCTCCCGCATTTTCCTCCTTGAGGGCTGGCTTATTTCCCTTTCGGGAGCTTTCTTAGGGCTGCTTTTAGGAATCGGTCTCTGTTTGATTCAGCAGCAGTATGGGGTGCTGAAATTCGGTGCGGCTGCAGGAAGCTACATTGTGGATGCCTATCCTGTGCAGGTGAAGGTGACAGATGTGTTGGTGGTGTTCCTCACTGTGTCGGTCATTGGGCTGTTATCGGTACTCTATCCAGTCCACCATTTTAGTAAAAAACAATTAAGTGTAAGACAATGAGAAATTTATTACGTTTGTTCCTTCTTTTCAGTACGATTACCGCTTCTGCACAGCCTTGTGTGTTGGATGTGTCGAATTATGCGGTGAATCCCTCTATGATAGAGTTTGTGAATGGTAAATGCGACGTGACCATCACGCTTACCATTCCTCCAAAGTCATTCAGCAGAGCAGCTGTTTATGAGCTGACTCCTTATTTCGTGTGGCAGGGGGCAAGCCAGAAGGGCGAGAATGTCGTAATTCAAGGCGAACGCAGCAATGCTTTTGGACGGATTGTGAGCCATAAGAACGGCATGTCGCTGCCGATGAAAGTCTCTTTGCCCTATACGCGCGGAATTGAGTTATGCAAGTGTTTTGTGGATGTAACGCCGATAGAGTCGGGTGAGCGGGGTGAGCCGATTACATTGGAACTGCCTGTGCGGGTGGACCGTAGCCCATTCCTGGTGTATGAGACCGCCAAAGACGCAAGTTTCTTTTATTTCCGTGGTTTCAACACGGGCAAGAAGGAGGCTGACGTGCTGGTGAGGCGTTCGGAAGAGGCGTCGTCCGTGGACGACCGAATCAGCCTGCTCAAACAGGCGATGAACCTGGTGCCCGATAATTTTATGATATATAATAACCTGGCACTGAATCATCTCGACCGCGGAGAAATCGACCTGGCACGATCCGCATTCAACCGCGCATACGAAGTGAGTGGAGGAATGAATGAGGTGGCAGCCAACCTGTGTCTGCTCACTTTCTCTCAACGCCAGCTTGAAGAGGCACATAACTATCTGGAAAAAAGCGAGGGTGCCACCTACTTTAATGAAGCAAAGGGCAATTTCCTCGTATCTGAAGGCCGTTACGGCGCAGCAACAGCACTTTTGTCCACTTCCACCTCGAATACGAGCATCCTTGCCCACATACTGAACCAAGAGTTTCTCGTGGCTGGAAGGTTGTTGGAGAAAAAAGATCGAAAAAACGCGATGACCTATTTCCTGCAGGCCATGCTCGGCGCACGGAGCGACAACAGACTGCTCTTGGAGACTGGGCTTCGCCAGCTTCGCAAGAGCGACGGACGTCTGTATCGTTCTGCAAAGACAAGCGAAGAGTTTGGTAAATATCCTGATGTGTTCAAAAAGATTGAGCAATGATGAGAGCTGGAATTTGTGCCGGCTTGCTGCTCATGCTGTTGACGGCTTGCGGTCCGAGTGGAAAACAATTCAAAATAGAGGGCCGGCTGAAAGGAATGCAGCCTGGCGAGATTTATATTTATAGCTTGTCGGGGAACGACCCTCGTCTCGACACATTGAAGGTGAAGAACGGGTCGTTTGTATATGAGGGAACTGCAGACTCCCCCACGCCTTACATTCTGGTGTTTCAGAATGGGCTGGAGCACGTGGTGTTTGTTGACGGCGGACAGACACTGGAATACAGTGCATCGGCTAACGACATGAAGAACTATGAGGTGAAGGGAAACGACGAGAACAAGCTGCTCAATGAATTCCGCTCCGAGACTTCCTCAATGACTCAAGTGAAGATGAATGCAGCGGCACGATCGTTTATTGAGAATCATCCGGCTTCTCCAGTTTCAGTTTATATGCTCGACCGCTATTTTGTCCAAAACCCGGATATCGCTTATCCCGAGCTGCTTCAGCTATGTCAGCTGCTGCGCAACCACCATGCCAACAACGTATATCTCATTAACTTAGAGACCCACCTCCGGCAGTTATTGTCAGCTGATGTGGGTAAAAAAATCCCATCGATTACGCTCACTACGAAGACAGGCAAGACCATCGACCTCTCAAAGGCGGGAAAACCTTATCTGCTTCTGGGATTCTGGTCCACATGGCTCACGGATGCCTGGGAAATCATGTCAACGCTGCGCCGTTATGCGAAAGACTACCAGTCGTCGTTACAGGTGGTGGCGGTGTCGTTAGACACCCAGATGTACAAATGGGAGGATTTCGTACGTGGAGATAGCCTCGATCTGGACAATGTTTGCGATGGCAACAGCTGGGACACACCTGCTGCACAGAAGTTAGGAGTGAGGGAATTACCGTATTATGTGCTAAGCGACGGTAAAGGACGTGTGCTTTACCATGGAAATAACATAGCTGATATGAAACGCGATGTGGAGCAAACGATTAAGAAAGATAGTATCTAATTAGCCATTATCTATTGTATAGGCAAAACAAACATTCTGTCTTCTCGCCTTCTTATATATTTTTTACCAACTTTTTCGATTTAGAGTAAGATGCTTGCAAAAGTCTATTCTGCTACGATGCAGGGATTAAATGCCATACCTGTGATGATTGAAGTGAACAGCTCCGACAGCACGGAGAGCCGCTTCGTCATCGTGGGACTTCCCGACAATGCGGTGAAGGAGAGTCAGGAGCGAGTGCTGACCGCCTTGAACGTGAACGGCTACAAGGTGCCGATGAAGAAGATGGTGGTGAACATGGCTCCTGCCGACATCCGCAAAGAGGGTTCCGGATTCGACCTACCCATGGCCATCGGACTGATGCTCTCGTTAGAGAAGCTGGAGATGGAGCATCCTGAGCAATATATGTTTATCGGGGAGCTGGGTCTCGACGGCACTATACTTCCCGTGAAAGGGGCACTGCCCATTTCCATCAAAGCGCGTGCGCTTGGCTATAAAGGGCTTTTCGTTCCCGAGGAGAACGCCCGCGAGGCGGCAGTGGTTGACCGTCTGGAGGTGTATGGTGTGCATCATCTCACCGATGTGGTGAATATCCTGTCGGGACTGAAACCTGCAGAGCCTACCGTGGTGAATACCCGTGAGGAGTTTTACGAGGAGCAGTTCCATTTCGACTATGACTTCAGCGAAGTGAAAGGGCAGGAGAACGTGAAGAGGGCATTTGAGGTGGCTGCGGCTGGTGGACATAACATTATCCTTATCGGAAGTCCAGGGTGTGGAAAGTCGATGATGGCGAAGCGACTGCCTTCCATCCTTCCCCCGCTTTCGCTCAGCGAGAGTCTGGAGACCACTCAGATTCACAGCGTGGCGGGCAAGCTGAAGAAAGACTCGTCGCTTATCAGTGTTCGACCCTTCCGCGCACCCCACCACACGATTTCCGACGTGGCGCTTGTGGGGGGTGGCAATGTGTTCATGCCGGGAGAGATTTGCCTGGCGCACAACGGTGTGCTATTCCTTGATGAGCTGCCTGAGTTTTCACGGACTGTATTGGAGACAATGCGGCAGCCACTGGAGGACAGGGTCATCTCCATATCACGCTCGAAATACAACTACACGCTTCCGTGTTCCTTTATGCTCGTGGCATCGATGAATCCCTGCCCGTGCGGCTATCATCATCATCCCACCCATGCCTGCGTGTGTACGCCCGCACAGATAACACGCTATATGAACAAGATAAGCGGACCGCTGATGGACCGTATCGACATCCAGGTGGAGGTGGAGAATGTGCCGTTCGAGGATATTGCCAAAGCGCCGAAAGGGGAGCCGAGCGCAAGCATACGTGAGCGGGTCATCCGCGCACGTAAGATTCAGGAGGATCGGTTCAAGGGAATCAAGGGAATTCACTGCAACGCACAGATGACCACCTCGTTGCTTCAGAAATATGCGCATCTCGACGACTCATCTATGGAGCAGCTCCGCACGGCGATGACACGCCTGAATCTCTCTGCCCGTGCCTACGACCGCATACTCAAGGTAAGCCGCACGATTGCCGACTTGGAAGGGGTGTCCGATATCCGCCGCTACCATGTGGCGGAAGCTATCGGCTACCGCAACCTGGACCGTGACGGGTGGTTCGAATGAATCTGCTATTCATGCATTCTCGTCTTCCAGTAAAATGCTAAAATATCCAAATTATTTTATAAATTGTAAATCGTAAATAATACGTTTTCTCGATTTCTTTTTTTGTTTTTATATGAAATCAATATGTCATTTTATCTCTGAATTCCTGGCTGTGTGGGTGCTGCTGACTGCTGCGGTGGCTCTGTTTCTCCCCCAGACCTTCAGCTTCATTCCGACGAGTGTTATCAATTATCTGCTGGGTGTGGTGATGTTCGGTATGGGACTTACACTGAATCTGTCAGATTTTCGTGTGGTGTTCAGCCGTCCAAAGGATGTGATTATCGGCTGCTTTGCCCAGTTCACGGTGATGCCGTTGCTTGCATGGGGATTGTCGCGTGTCTTTGCTTTGGATGAAGCCTTGGCGTTGGGCGTGGTGTTGGTGGGCTGCTGCCCGGGCGGTACGGCATCGAATGTGATGACTTATCTGGCTAAGGGCGACCTGGCACTTTCTGTTGGAATGACTGGCGTGTCCACGTTACTTGCTCCGCTGCTCACCCCATTACTTACGTTTCTGCTTGCCGGTGAACGTGTTGATGTGAATGTGGCAAGTATGTTTCTGAGCATACTGTGGGTGGTGATTCTCCCGATTGTGCTAGGATTTGTCATCAAGCGGCTGTTCCCGAAATTCACGATGTCAGCTGTGGAATATCTGCCAGCGTTCTCCTCACTCGCCATCATCGCCATCGTGGGTATTGTGATTTCTGCCAGTTCGGAAAAACTGCTGGCTGGTGGTCTGCTCATAGTGCTCGTGGTAGTGCTCCACAACCTGCTCGGACTGGGTGTGGGCTATGGAATCGGCTCTCTGCTCCGTATGTCGTCTCCCAAACGAAAAGCTATCTCAATTGAAGTGGGCATGCAGAATTCAGGACTGGCAAGCAGCCTTGCCAACATGCATTTCGCCGCCTATCCGATGGCAATTATTCCTGGGGCGCTGTTCAGTGTGTGGCATAACCTGTCAGGTGCAGTTGTTGCAAGGCTGTTTGCAAGGCATAGTCCAAATGACAGAACAAATAGTAAATCGTAAATATTTAAATCGTAAATATTTAAATCGTAAATAAATTGATGTCTATGATTGACCAGATTATCGACTATAACAAGACATTTGTGGCTCAGAAGAGTTACGAGAAGTATCTCACATCCAAGTATCCAGATAAAAAGCTGGCGGTGCTCTCATGTATGGACACCCGCCTGACAGAACTTCTCCCCGCTGCGCTCGGACTGAAAAACGGTGATGCGAAAATCATCAAGAACGCAGGTGGACTGGTGATTTCTCCTTTTGATTCTGCCATGCGCAGTCTTATTGTGGCAGTCTATGAGCTGGGCGTGAAAGAAATCATGGTGGTAGCTCACTCACATTGCGGTGCCTGCCACATGAGCTACGACCATTTTCATCATGAGATGAGTGCACGAGGCATTACTGACGAGACGCTTGACACTATCCGCCGCTGCGGCATCGACCTCAATGCATGGTTGGAAGGATTCAAGGACACCCCGACTTCGGTCCGCAACACCGTCACAACCATTAAGACTCATCCGCTCATGCCTAACGATATCATCGTCCGCGGTTTCATCATCGATTCCGAGACTGGCGCATTGGAGGAAATCGCATAGCTGTCAGACAACAATTACTATTAACTTTTCACTTAAATATGGACCATCTGCCCCAAGACCCGTTTATGTTGGTTTCGAGCATCAACATGCTGCTGCGTGACGGCGAATTCGACACGTTGGAGTCGCTATGTTGCAACTTTGACAAAGAGCCGGAAGTAATAAAGAGCTACCTCCACTCCTACGGCTTTGTCTATAGCGAGCACCAGCGGCAGTTCCGCCCCACTGGCTATGACCAGTAATCAAAACAACATAACAGAACAATTTATCCTTGATTTGTAAAATAAGTGAGGGTGTGTCAAAATAGGCACATCCTCTTATTCTTTTCTCGTAATGGTGGCCTAAGATTCATTTTATCTCTATGCCACCATTTTTATGATAT
>JAEEGG010012129.1_pt1 | contig 18650 bp, 18 predicted proteins | sample 9134161 | NCBI WGS metagenome assembly JAEEGG01 (sample SAMN16246543, study PRJNA631951) | gut metagenome | biome: gut microbiome; feature: rumen; material: CR-attached | host: Bos | place: Iran: Karaj | collected 2018-10 | reverse complement strand
GAAGGCAATTCAGATGCTGGACAATAAGAAGGGCTTCTTCCTCATGGTCGAGGGCTCCCAGATTGATGACTGGTGCCATCGCAATAAGGTTGGTTATATGTGCGAGGAGCTCTTCGATTTTGACAAGGTGATAGGGGCCGTCCTGGAATGGGCAGAGAAGGATGGCCACACCCTTGTCTTGGTAACCGCAGACCACAACACCGGCGGCCTCACCCTCCTGAAGGGCAGCCTGGAAGAGAGGACCGTGAAGGTTCATTTCTCCACCTCCGGCCATGACGGAATTGTTGTTCCCGTATTTGCCTATGGTCCTCACGCAGAGGACTTTGAAGGCGTGATGGAAAACAGCGAGGTGGGTGAGAAAGTGAGACAACTCCTGAAATAAAAACCAAATAACTAACGAACTAATTAACTAACAAACCAAGGGAAATAAAAAGTATTTCTAAAATTCTTCTGTCGCTGCTGCTTCTGGCGGGCTTCACCGCCGGGATCAACGCGACGGCCGCAGGAAAGGATATGAAGACAAGCTTCGGGACCAGTTCCACGTGAACAACGTCCATGTCTTCGTTGACAGGCAGCTTTCGTCCATGTGGAATTACGATACGGCGGATCTGCAGAGGTGGCTGCTGTCCCTACCCAAACCCATCGGCATCTTTGCCTGTGACGATAACCAGGCGGAAATCCTGCTGGAGCAGCGCTTCAAGGAGGTTACCGGAGCAAGTATCTACACGGTCATTTCCAACCTTAGGATGGACTATTTCGCCCAGCAGCTGGTGTCGTTTTCTGATACGGTTTCAGAGATTGCTGCGCGCATGTACGAACCTGATACAAAGAGCATATCCCGCCGTTTCAGGGCGCTCAAAGGGTGTACTCCGACGGAGTATAGGAAACAGGATCTGCGCAAATTGGGAGTATAAATACGCATATAGTTTACCCCTTCGCATTTTGCGGGAAATTGCACCCAATAAGCGCAAATAGCTGTTTATGCCTGCTTTGAGAGCTTAATTGCACCGCAGGCAAGGAGGGCCTGGGCGGCGAGGTAGGTGACCATAATCACCACGTTGCGGCCGGCGAAGTCGTGGCCGAAGGTGCCGAGGGCGATGCAGGCGTCACTGAATGTGAACAGCACGGCGCCGCAGAGGATGGTCCACCAGGCGCAGGTCTTGAAGCGCACGGCACCTGCAAGTGCGCTGAAGATGAGCATCATCAGTGCAAAGCCATACACGCACATAGGAGCCAGCATTGCGCCGTTTACGCCAATTGCAATGATAAGGCCCGCCGTGAGGGCTGCCATGGCGATGATTGCCGGCACCCAGGTCTTCCAGGTGAAGCCCTTCCATGACTTTCCGCCGAACAGGCACATGTAGAAGATGTGCCCGGTGAGGAATGCCACCATTCCGAATACGAACGGCAGGAATCCGTCAAAGATAAGGAAAGTATCGCCCACGCAGCCAAACAGAAGCGCGAGAACCAGGATGCGGATTTCCTTGCGTTCCACGCCTCCGGCGGCGCACACTGCCGTAAGTGCCAGAAGAGGCATAAGGGCCGGTTTCACGGTCTCTGCCAGAACGGGATTCCACACTTTTCCGGTAACGTTGAGTATTGATGCCACAAGGAAAAACAGTCCGGGGACTATCCAGTATTTGCAAGCTTTCATGGTATTTAGTTTTATATGTGTCAAACACAAATATACACAAAAACCACCGAAATTCTTGCGGTTTATCCTTTTTTTCGTATCTTTGCAGTCCCGCTCCAGTAGCGGGCGTTTCGGACCAAGATCCCCGGAGGGGTGGGTGAGTGGCTGAAACCAGCAGTTTGCTAAACTGCCGTACGGGTTATTCTGTACCACGAGTTCGAATCTCGTCCCCTCCGCCAAGTGACGGAAAATACTGCGCCAAGCTTGCTTGAGCGCAGTATTTTTTGTTGCTTGGCTTCGCCCGCCGCAGGCGGGAGAGATGCCGGATGGCGCAGCCCGAACGGAATCTCGGAGGGGGAATTTACTTTTTACGTATCAGCCACATCCCGGCCATTGTGAATAAGGCGTTTATGAGCAGAATCTCATAGCTGAAGTGGTAGCCATTGAACCAGGCTACCGAGTTGAGATCAAGCACAAGACATAGAATTGGTGCCAGGATGGCAACGACCGGCACCCATTTATCCTTGACCGGCGTTTTGCAGCACATGCCGAAGGCAAAGAGGCCCAGGATTGGCCCATACGTGTAGCTGGCGAGGCGGTATACGGCGTCTATGACGCTTGTTGAATTCAGGGCGTTGAACACCAGGATGCACACGGCCATCAGAACGGCCATGCCGGTGTGAACCCACACGCGGGAGCGGTCGCGACCGCCAAGGATATCTACGGTAAAGGAAGTGGTCAATGCTGTTAAAGCTGACCCTCCGGCGGGGAAGCCCGCCATCACAAGGCCAATCACGAACAGCACGCCAACCACTTTGGGAAGCGCTCCGGACCATGTGACCGCAGGGAACATGGCGTCCCCTTTGGCGTCAATTCCGTGCAGCGCCGCAAACTGGTACAGGTACACGCCCAGCAGCAGGAACAGCGCAATCACAACTATCTGCAACAGGCTGGAAACCACAAGGTTCTTCTGTGAGTCCCTCACGTTCTTGCACGCCAGCGTGCGCTGCATGAGGTCCTGGTCCAGGCCCGTGCAGGCAACTATGGTGAAAATGCCTCCCAGCAGCTGCTTAACGAAGAACTGCGGGTGGTTGATATCGTCAAAAAAGAATACCCGCATCATGGACGTGTCCGGCTTTCCTACCTCCCGGGCAATAAGCACCAGGCATAGCCCCACCGCCACCAGCATGCATATCGTCTTTATGATATCCAGGCCGATGACCGCCTTCACGCCGCCCTTCACCGTATACGCCCACTCCAGCGCAACTACCACAATGACTGTAATCCAGATTGGAATCCGCAGCAGCAGGCACAGCGTGGCACACATCAGGAACAACCTCACCGCCGCCCCCAGCATCTTGGAAACGAAGAAAAACCACGCCCCGGTCTTGTAGGACGATAACCCGAACCGGTTCTCCAGGTACTGGTACACGGACACCACGTTAAGCTTGAAGTACAGAGGCGTGAGCACGAAGGCAATGATCAGATAGCCCAGGAAAAACCCGATACACATCTGCAGGTAGCCCCATCCGGCCACTCCTACCATTCCGGGAACGGATACAAAAGTGACTCCCGACATGCAGGAGCCTATCATTGCAAAAGCCACCTTCCACCACGCGGTGGACCTGGTTGCGTAGAAGTCTTTAGCCATTTTTCAGAATATCCTTGTATGCGCGGCCCACGGGGATGGGATCCTCCAGCCCCATTATCTTCACGGCCGTCATGGTCCTCTTCTCTATTCTCCACACGGGGACGATGTATGACCGGTGTATCCTCAGGAATTTCCCCTCCGGAAGCAGGTCCAGTACGTCCTTGAGCGGAATCTGCGACACCACGTCGTCCAGATGGTCAAGATGGAAGCATGAGTAATTGTTCCTGGATTCTATATACTGGATGGCGCCAAGCGGCACGTGAACGGTCTTGTAGCCGGATTTGAGCGTAATCTCCTCCCCGGACAGGGCGTCCGACGCCCTCTGGTGTATGGCCGCCTTCTGGTCCTGGACCGCCGTTTCACGGGCGATGTGGCCACCCAAAATCTTAAGCTGCGCCTCCATGGATCCAAGTGGCAGCCCCATGCCTATCACGGCAAAGAGCATAATCCACATGGCCCTTACATAAGGCTGGACGATAGCCCCCTCTTCACGCGGTATGTCCAGCGGGGCAAGGGTCATCAGGAATGTGGCGGCTACCATGAGAAGGATGGCTCCCAACGTGGTGAAAAGGCCTTTCCGGCCCCTTATCACCACCGGCCCCAGCACCTTACGGCAGAGGAAATAAATACCATACAGCCACAGGACATACAGAAGGATGTAGCCGTGATTCCACTGGGCCCACTCGCTCACAGGGAAAAACAGTATCATCCCCGGTATCACAAGGACACAGAGGATGATATCCGTTATGCGGAGGCTCTTCACTAGAACTCGTAGCCTGCGAATTCAACGTCACGGGCTGCCCTTTCCTTGAGGCTGGGGTTCTTGAACGCCTTCTCAAGGTATTTCTTCACATCGTCCCCGTTACCCTGGCGGGCGGCGATGATGGCTTTGAGGTACCACACCTTGGGGTCCCCGCAGTGTGCGGTTGCCATTGCCTTTTCCAGCTGGTCCGTGAGGATGAGGGAAAGAACGGTGTTGTGGCAGCAGCCGGGAGCGTTTGCAAGGAGGCGGGAGGCCTCTTCGTACTGGCCGGTGTTGATGAGGAGTACGCCAAGGTTAAGCTTGGAGCTTTCCGTGTTGGAACGGCGGAACAGTTCCTCAGCGTTCTTGTAGTCCTCTTTATGCATGGCGATGAGACCCTTGATGTTGAGGTAGTCGCTATCCGGGACCTTGTATTTTGCAAGTTCTTCCTCGGCGTTCTTGTCCTTGCCCTGGGCGGCGTACATGGCGGCCAGGTTGTAGTGGGCGCGTTCGCTGTCGAACTTGGAAACGGCCTTCTTCCAGATGTGCTCTTTCTGGGAAGTCTCCTTGGCCACGGTGGCGGCGCGGAGGAGGGCTTCCTCGTCAAGGATGTCCTCGTTCTCCTTCAGGACTTCAAGGAGCTCGTCGGAAGTGTAATTCCTATACTCTATATTTGCGATGAGGCGGGCGCGGCGCAGCTCCGGAAGAACCTCTCCCTTGAGCGCGGTGTACACCTGCGACATGTTCTTGATTTCGCTCTCGCGGACTGCGGGGTCTGAGTACATGGAAAGGACCCTCAGGATGAGGTCTTTATCTTCAAGATCACTCTCTGCGACAAGCTTCTGGAAGCCTTCCCAGTCCTCACCTACGCTGCGTACTTCGGGCTTATCTGTGGTGATGCCCTTGGTTACGCTGGCCCAGGCCTTGCCTGCGCTGCCGGAGCGGTCTTCAGAGAGCTTTTCGTTGTGTTCCGCGGAGCCTTCCGGGGAAGCGTATGCAACGATTTCCGCGTTCTTCACGGTGGCGCGTTCATCGGCCAGGGCGTCCTTGAGGGCCTGCTGGAATTCCTTCACGGAAGCGCTCTTGAGCTCTGAATTGCGGACCTCGGAGGAGTTGACATCGTACTTGATCTGACCCTCTACGGTGACGGGAACCATTTCCTGGTACTCGCCATCCTTGAAAGCTACGTTGGCCGCGGGCTTCACAAGCATGTAGGTGGTGTTGGCGCCGTCCGCTACCTTCTTGGTGGGAAGGGGAATCTGCTTACCTTTGGCAAGGACCTTTCCGCGGAGCTCCAGGAAGCACTTTTCCATGCCTTCCACATAGTCGAAATGGATGTTTTCCGTGACCTTCTGGCCCTTGGAGGAGATAACCTTGTAGTTGGCTCTTACGTTCTCTCCCTGGTATTTGAAGGGCTTCATGGATGCCTCTCCGCCTTCATAGACGATGACGGGAGTCACCTCCATTACCACGCCGGGATTGTAATAGCCGTCCGGGTAAGTTACGGAGACGGTTGCGTCTATGGTTCCGTTGATTACTTCCAGTACGGGGGGGATGCATTCAATCTTGATGTTTTCCGCCTGTTTGGTCATCTTGTCCTGTGAGGAACATGCTGCCAAAAGCGCAAGGGCGGCAAGGAGAAACAGAGTCTTTTTCATATAGTCTATAAGTATTGTACTTGTCTAGAATACAAAGATAAGAATATTTTTAGTAAATTTGCACGCTATGGATTTGCAGGCGTTAAAAAACAAATACGACATAATAGGCAACGATCCCGCCCTCAACGAGGCCCTGGAAACGGCCGTCAAATTTGCTCCTACCGGGCTCAGCGTTCTCATTCAGGGAGAAAGCGGAGTGGGTAAGGAGAACGTAGCCCGCATCATCCACCAGTACAGTTCCCGCCGTCAGGGCCCGCTGTTCACAGTGAACTGCGGCGGCCTGCCCAAAGAGCTCGTCAACTCTGAACTCTTCGGCCACGTAAGGGGCGCTTTCACCGGCGCAGTAGAAAACCGCAAGGGTTATTTCGAAGAAGCCGACGGCGGCACCCTATTCCTGGATGAAATAGCCGAACTCCCGGCGGATTCCCAGGCCCTTCTCCTCCGCGTCCTCCAGAGCGGAGAGTACCGCAAGGTGGGCTCCAACAAGGTAGAGCACACGGATGTCCGAGTAGTGGCCGCCACCAACGTACACCTGTACGAGGCCGTCAAGCGCGGCAAGTTCCGCGAAGACCTCTACTTCCGCCTCTCCGCCGCCCAGATCCGCATCCCCGCCCTCAGGGAAAGAAAGGACGATATCTACCTGCTCTTCAGGAAGTTCACGTCGGATTTCTCCGAGGTCAACGGCATGTGCAAGATTTCCCTGAAGCCGGACGCCATCCGCCTTCTGCAGCAGTATCGCTGGCCTGGCAACGTCCGTCAGCTAATAGGCTTTACCCAGAGCCTCACCGCCCAGGTTTCCCGCAAGGTGACGCCCACCCTCCAGAGGATAGAATTATCGGCCCGGGAACTCCAGCCGTTCATGCCCCAGGAAGAAGGCGAACCCATTCCCGTGGTATATGACCCTAACGCCGCCGCAACATCCGGTTCCTTCAATGCCGATGAGCGTCAGGCCATATTCAAAGCCATCTTCGACCTCAAGCAGGAAGTGGACGCCCTGAAGGCCCGCATGGACCGCCGGGAACTGCCTTCCCCGGAGCCGGAGCCCCAGCCCGAAGAAGCGGAATGGCAGGCCCAGGAGGAACAGCTCCAGGAGGAGCATTCCCTTTCCGTTCGCAAGACGGAAGAAGATCTTATCCGTATGGCGCTTGAGAAGTATGACGGCAACCGCAAAAAGGCTGCTGAAGAGCTTGGCATGAGCGAGCGCACCCTATACCGCAAACTCCCTCAGGAATACCGCAAGAAATGAAAAAGACCGTCCTCATAGTGCTTCTGGCCATGTTGGCGGTGTCTTGCAGCATCGTCAAGTATTCCTTTACCGGCACCTCCATACAGCCGGATGTGAAGACCATAACCATTCCGTACGTTGAATACAAGGCCCTTCGCGTGAACCCCTCCCTGTCCAACGACCTCACGGAAGCCCTCAAGGAGAAGTTCCGCAAGCTCACCTCGCTGGAAGAAGTGGACATGGACGGGGACCTGGAGCTCGTCTGCGAAATAACGGGGTACGATGTAAAAGCTACCGCCGTCACCGCCAACGAGCAGGCCGCCCAGAACCGCCTCACCGTCACCGTAAAGGCATCGTTCACCAACCGCAAATACCCGGAGGACGATGTAGACAAGAGCTTCTCGGCCTATGAAGACTTCGACGCCACAATGTCCCTGGATGCAGTTGAGGCTGGCCTGTGCGAGACCATAATCGAAAAAATAGTTGAAGACATCTTCAACGCAACAGTTGCCCAATGGTAGGATACATAGACATACACCGCCTCACCCTGGACGAGCTCGCCGGCGTGGTTAACCTGTACCCCTGGTACGGCGCCGCCCGCGTGGAAATGTGCCGCAGAATGCTGTCGGACGGCTGGGGAGAAGGTGAGATTGCATCCCAGGCCCTCTTCGTGGCAGACCGCCGCAAGCTGTCGGCCATAGCCCGCAGCACCGTCCCCGTAGACTGCACGGACAAGGACGTGAAGGCCATCCTGGCCTCCTTCATGGCCCCCAAGCCGGTCGATGAAATCCCCTCCGGAGAGCACTCCGTGCGCGTTGTGGGCGGTGACTATTTCTCCCAGGCGCAGTACGACAACGTCAAAACCCAGCAGGACAACATCTTCACCCGTTTCGCCTTCAAGGCGCCCAAAAATGTGGAGGAGGCGGAGGAAGGAACGTCGGAGATGGCGGACCGCTTTGCAACAGAAACACTTGCCAGAATCTTCGCGGAACAGGGCCGTACGGAAGAGGCAAGGCGCATTTATTCGCGTCTGGTTTTGGAAATCCCGGAAAAAAGTGCTTACTTTGCATCCCTTATCGACAATTTGGAATAAAAACAGTAAAAAGATATGAACGCAGCATTTACAATTCTCATTGTGCTCATCGTCCTCGCCGCTATCCTCTTGATTGCGGTCGTTCTCCTTCAGAACGGTAAAGACGGCGGTCTTGCAACAAACTTCACCAGTGCAAACCAGACCCTCGGCGTACGCCAGACTGCAACCATACTTGAAAAAGCAACCTGGTACCTCGTAGCCTTCATCCTGGTCCTTTCCATCATCACCGTATTCGTGGCCCGTTCCACCACCAACCGTGGCACCAACGAAGCCATCTCCACGGAAATCCTTAACCAGGCAGAACCCGCCGCAGAGGACGCCGTTCCCTTCCCCGTAGCACAGGAGAATCCGGAGGAATAATCTGCCAAAATGTCAGTTTCCCCGCAAGGGAACAGAGATTGTTCAATAGCCGTTTGCCCGCAGTTGGCAAGCGGCTATTTTTTTTGCGGGCAAAAAGGAGAACCTGTATTATGACAGAGAATAACAACAATAGTTTCTTACAGAGATTCGCCATCAACCTCAATGAGAGGGCGGCCAGCGGCAAGCTGGACCCCGTGATTGGGCGTGATGACGAGATCCGCCGTGTGCTGCAGATACTTTCCCGGCGCACGAAGAACAACCCGATACTGGTGGGTGAACCTGGCGTCGGCAAGACCGCTATCAGCGAGGGCATTGCCCAGAACATAGTCAACGGCCAGGTGCCGGAGAACCTGAAATCCAAGAAGGTCTACTCCCTGGATATGGGTGCCCTTATCGCGGGCGCAAAATATCAAGGTGAGTTCGAGGAGCGTCTCAAGGGCGTGGTCAAGGAAGTCGTAGACAGCGCCGGCGAGATAATCCTGTTCATCGACGAGATCCATACCCTTGTGGGTGCGGGCCGTACCAGCGGCGCCATGGATGCGTCCAACATCCTCAAACCCGCACTGGCCCGAGGCGAACTCCGGACCATCGGCTCAACCACTCTGGACGAGTACCAGAAATACTTTGAGACAGATAAGGCTCTGGAGAGGAGGTTCCAGATGGTGATGGTGGACGAACCTTCGCCGGCAGAATCCATTGCCATCCTCCGTGGCCTCAAGGAGCGTTACGAGAACCACCACAAGGTGCGCATAGAGGACGATGCCCTCATCGCCGCCGTGAACCTTTCCCACCGTTACATCACCTCCCGTTTCCTCCCGGACAAGGCCATAGACCTTGTGGACGAGGCCGCCTCAAAGCTGCGTCTAGAGATGAACTCCGTCCCGGAGCCCATCGACGACCTTGACAGCGCAATCCGTCAGAAAGAGATTGAGAAAGAGGCGATTAAGCGCGAAGGCGTAAGCGCCAAGATGGAGAAGATGGAGGCCGAGCTCAAGGACCTCCGCGCCCAGAGGGACGTGCTCATGAAGCGCTGGAATGAGGAAAAGGACATCCTTGGAGGCCTCCAGACCGCCCGTCAGGAACTGGAAGACCTTAGCCTCCAGGCCAAGACAGCAGAGCGCAGTGGTGACTACGCCAAGGTGGCCGAAATCCGCTACGGCAAGATGGCCGCCACCCAGAAACGCATCGACGACCTTACCGCCAAGGCATCGGCAATAAAAGACCCGCTGGTGACGGAAGCCGTTACCCCGGAGGATATTGCGGAAGTGGTTGCAAAGTGGACCGGCATCCCCGTGAAGCGTATGCTGGAGAGCGAAAAGGACAAGCTCCTGCGCATGGAAAGCGAGCTGCACAAGCGCGTGGTTGGCCAGGACGCCGCCATCAAGGCAGTGGCCGATGCCGTACGCCGGAGCCGTGCAGGACTGTCCAACGAGAAGAGGCCCATCGGCAGTTTCCTCTTCATGGGCACCACCGGCGTGGGCAAGACGGAACTGGCCAAAGCCCTTGCCGAGTTCCTCTTCAACGACGAGAACATGATGACCAGGATCGATATGTCAGAGTACCAGGAACGCCATACCGTGAGCCGCCTTGTGGGCGCGCCTCCGGGATACGTGGGATACGACGAAGGCGGCCAGCTCACAGAGGCCGTGCGTCGTAAACCGTATTCAGTAGTGCTCCTGGACGAGATTGAGAAAGCCCATCCGGACGTGTTCAACGTGCTCCTGCAAGTGCTTGACGACGGCCGCCTTACGGACAATAAGGGCCGCACAGTTGACTTCAAGAACACAATCCTCATCATGACCTCAAACGCCGGCGCGGACATAATCCAGAGCTACATGGAACGCCTTCCTGAGGTGAACGGCCTTGACATGCAGGCCATCGCCACCCGCCGCTCCCTCCTTGAAGAGTGCAGGGACAAAGTGCTGGACGTCCTCAAAATGACCGTCCGTCCTGAGTTCCTGAACCGAATCGACGAGATAATAATGTTCGACCCTCTCACCAAGGCCGATATCCGCGACATCCTTCACATGCAGGAGGACGATCTCAGGAAGAAGCTTTCGGAGAGCGACATCACGCTGGAGTTCACCCAGGCCTTCGAAGACCACATGGTAGACCACGGTTACGATCCCGCATACGGCGCCCGTCCCATCAAGCGCGTCATGCAGCGAGAACTGGTGAACCTCCTTGCCCGTCACATCCTTGACGGCACAGTCCACAAGAACACCGCCGTCACGGTAGACGCTACGGGTGGAGAGGTGGTTGTACGGCAATAAAAAAAGCCTTCCGGCGGGTGCTGGAAGGCTTTTTTGTGTGTGGTGTGACTACACTTCCGTGGCGGTGGCGAACTCCTGGAGGAAGCGCATGTCGTTCTCGAAGTAGTGGCGGAGGTCGTTGACCTGCCACTTGAGCATGGCGATGCGTTCTACGCCCATGCCGAAGGCGAAGCCGCTATAGACATTGGGGTCTATGCCGCTGGCTTTGAGGACGTTGGGGTCTACCATTCCGCAGCCCATGATTTCCAGCCAGCCGGTGCCTTTGCATATGTTGCAGCCCTTGCCTTTGCATATGTTGCAGCTTACGTCCACCTCAGCGGAAGGTTCCGTGAAGGGGAAGTAGGAGGGCCTCATGCGGATTTCAGTGTCCGGGCCGAACATTTCGCGTGCAAAGAGCAGGATGGCCTGCTTGAGGTCTGCGAAAGTGACGTTCTTGTCAATGTAAAGACCCTCTACCTGATGGAAGATGCAGTGGGCGCGGGCGCTGATGGCCTCGTTACGGAACACGCGGCCGGGGCACACCACGCGGATGGGCAGCGGCTGGGATTCCATGGTGCGCACCTGCACTGAGGAGGTGTGGGTTCTGAGAAGAAGCGGATTCAGGTGGCCGGTGCTCACGAAGAAGGTGTCCTGCATCTCGCGGGCGGGATGGTTGGGAGGGAAGTTGAGGGCCTCGAATACGTGGTAATCGTCCTCAATTTCCGGACCTTCTGCCACATCGTAGCCAAACTTGCGGAAGATGTCCACAATCTGCTGGCGGACTATTGATACCGGATGGCGGGAACCAAGGGGCATGGAGTCTCCGGGCATGGAGAGGTCTTCTCCTGATGCCGATGCGGGGCCGGAAGCGGCCTCTGCGGCGTCCTTGAGCTCTTCTATCTTTGCAAGAGTGAACTTCTTGAGCTCGTTGAGCTTCTGGCCGTACTCCCTCTTGAGTTCCGGCGCAACGGTGCGGAACTGCTCCATGAGCGCGGTTACCTCACCTTTCTTGCCAAGGAACCTTACGCGGGCCTCTTCCGCCTCTTTCAGGGTGGCGGCCTTGAGCTCCTGGAGTTCCTTGTAAATCTGTTCTATTGCTTCTTTCATAGTGGATGCAAAGTTAACTATTTTTTCCGTTTGTCGCGCGCCTTCTGGGCCCTTTCCGCGCCACTTTTCCAGTATTTTTTCCACTGGGCTTCGTTGAAGATGCGCTTGTAGGTGGCGTCTATCTGTTCCGCCCATTTATCCTGCACGTTTACGTACAGGTCCGTGTTCTCCACTTTTGCCGCCTGCAGTTTCTGCATCTCTTCACTCATGGCGTGGTAATCGTGCGTGAGGGTGGAATCCACGTAGAACTCCTGCCAGTACTCCAGGTCCAGGAGGTCCGTGAGGCGCTGTACCTCTTTGTCAATGTATTCCATCATCTGCTTTTCCTGCTGCTCCGGCGTCTGGGGGCCCTGATTCTGGGCCTTCAGCGGTGTGACAAAGGCAGATAAGACGGCCAAAAGGCAAGTCAAACGAAAAAATTTCATATATTTGCAGTCTGTTGTCAGACGACAAAATTACGCATTTAATTGAAAAAGCGCAAAAACGATGAGAAAATCGATGCTCAAAGCCCTTGCCGTAACCGCCGGAATCCTTATGTCCGTGGCGGAGGGCAATACATGCACCAACGTGATAGTTACCGCCGGCGCCAGCCGGGACGGTTCCGTTCTGGTGTCTTACGCCGCAGACTCCCACTATCTCTTCGGGGAGCTCTACTACCATCCCGCGGCAGATTGGCCCGCAGGCTCAATGCTCAAGATATACGACTGGGATTCAAACCGTTACCTTGGTGAAATAGAGCAGGTGATGCACACCTACCAGACCGTGGGTAACATGAACGAGCACCAGGTAATCATTACCGAGACCACCTGGGGTGGCCGTCCGGAGCTTGAGGACAAGAAAGGCGGAATCGACTACGGTTCCTTAATATATATCGCCCTTCAGAGGGCCAAGACTGCCCGCGAAGCCATCGACGTAATCGTAGATCTTGCAAATCGCTACGGCTACGCATCGGAGGGCGAGACCTTCTCAATTGCCGATAAGAAAGAGGCCTGGATCATGGAACTCATCGGTAAAGGAATGAACTACAAGAACGGCGTCAACATGCAGAAGGGCATCGTGTGGGTGGCAATGCGAATTCCTGACGGAGCCATCAGCGGCCATGCCAACCAGGCCCGCATAGGCAAGTTCCCCATGGACGATCCGGACAACTGTCTCTACGCCCCGGACGTAATCACTTTTGCCCGCAAGAAGGGCTATTTCGACGGCCTTGACAGCGAGTTCAGCTTCAAGAAGGCATACGCTCCCATCGACTTCGGCACCGTCCGCGGATGCGACGCCCGCGTATGGAGCGCCTTCAACATCCTCACGGACGGCTGGTTCTCATTCTTTGACGAAGACGGCCGCGCCATCACCCGCGACGCGTACGCGTACCTTGACTATGTTATGGGCCAGAATCTTGACGGAGATCTTCCCCTCTGGGTATTCCCCCGCAAGACCATCAGCGTGAAGCAGGTCGCCGACGTAATGCGTGACCACTTCGAGGGCACCCCCATGGACATGACCCAGGATATCGGCGCCGGCGGAAACGCCCTCCCGTACCGCTGGAGGCCCATGGAGTTCACCTTCGACGGCAAGACCTACGTGAACGAGCGCGCCATCGCCACCCAGCAGACCGGTTTCTGGATGGTTGGCCAGGCCCGCAAGTATGTCCCTGACGTTGTAGGAGGCATCCTCTGGTTCGGCACGGACGACGCCGCAACGTCGTACCTCACCCCCATCTACACCAGCATCACAAAGGTCCCAGACTGCTTCCGCGAGGGCAACGGAGACCTTCTGCACTATTCGCCCACCGCATCGTTCTGGATCAACAACCGCGTCTCCAACGCATGTTACAAGATGTACAACGTCATGGCTCCGTACGTAAGGGAGAGGGCCGACGCCTTCGAGAAGGAGCAGATGGACCGCCGCACCCATTCCGTTGACAGCATGGCGGTGGTAATGTACAACGAGGTTGCAGTGAAGATGCAGGAAAGGGCGGCAAAGGGAAAAAGTCAGCCTTCAAAACCTTTCGCAAAAGTTGTCAAGTACCTTACGGACTATACTGTGGATACTGCACAGAAGCAGTTCCAGGCCTGGAGTGCCATGGAGACAGATCTTCTGGTCAAGTTCATGGACGGCAACGTGAAGCCTCAGAATCCTGACGGAACCTTCAAACACTCAGAGCATTCCACCGGTATTCCGGAGAAGATTGAGTGGCCCGGATACACGGAACTCTGGAAGGAAACCGTGGTACAGGAACACGGCGAAGTGATCCAGGTACCGGAGTAATAAAGTATAAAAAAACTCTACAAATGCATATCTTTCCCGCCAAAGTTTGGATTTTGGCGGGAACTTTTGCTATATTTGACCCTGATAACCACTACATAGCATATGAAACTTTTTCAAATATTCTCTACAAGCAGGGCGAAAATGTTCGCCGAATCCGTGGATAAACTGCTCAACACGGTTGATACCGCACTGATTCTTTTCAAGGAAGGAGTCCGCAGCTACCTCTACAACGACAGCGAGAGTTTCTCCCAGACCCTCTCAGCCATGGCAACGGCGGAGACGGAAGCTGGAGTTCTTCGCAGGGACATTGAAAACATGCTCTATTCCCGCGGTTCCCTCATCCGCTACAGGGGAGACATCATGCGTATGCTGGAAAGGTTCGACCACATCATCTCCATCGTGAGCAACGACCTCATCCAGTTCGAGATAGAAGATCCCACAGTTCCGGCGTCACTCAAGAAGGAATTCGTGAAGCTGGCGGAGCTTGCAACCCTGGCTGCGGAAACAACCATCCCTGGCACCAGGGCATATTTCACACAGCCTGACCAGGTGTCGGAAACCATCCATCGCGTTTACCTATATGAAAAACAGGCCGTGAAGGTTTCTCAAGGCATCAAGCGTACGGTTTTTCACGATATGGACCACCTCAAGTTGTCGGAAAAGTTCCATCTGCGCTATTTCGCGCTTCATATTGAAGACCTTTCCACAGCCGCCGTCAAGGCTGCGGAACAGCTTTCGGTAATGACAATCAAGCGCAGCCTGTAGCACATGCTGGACCAGATTTTCATACTTCTCATAGCCCTTGTCCTGGTGGGCATGCCCATGCTCAGGCTTGAGGCTCCCTGGATTATCAGTCCCATGCGCGCAACAGGCGTAGGGGAACTGATATCGATGAAGATTCTCATTCCCATACTGGCACTTGGAACGCTTCTTGCGCCGTTCTTCGTGCAGTCGGATTTATGTGATTCTCTCCGTGACGCCGTACCGTCGGCCGGTTATCCGGCCATTATAGCCATTTCGCTTTCAGCCTTGGCGGCCATTCTGGTATCTATGGTGGTACATCGCGCGTGCGGTGCGCCATATGCCGTTATGGGAGCTATTTTCGGTTGTCAGCTCAAGGTGGAAGGCGTAATAGACATGGCCTATGCCGGAGGAATGGTTGGTAGCTGGCTGGTGGCAATCGTGCTCTGCATAATCCTGGCGGCCATTTTCTCCTATCTGCTGCAGAAGTATACTTCCAAGGGCGGACGTTCGTTTGCAATTGTGGACCAGCGCCTGCTTGTTGGATGTGTCTTTGCAACGCTGTTCCTTACCATTGCAGCATCCTGGAACCTGGGCCAGCTCATGGCGGTATGTCCGGTGTTTGTCCTGGGAGAAACCCACACATCGGCCTATATTGCTGTGGGTATACTGCTGTTACTGTTCCTGATTTCCATGAACAATATCAACTCCTGGACGTCAAGGATTGCCGATACCGGCCTTGACGCGGGTACGGGCCATATCCTTGCCGTGATGCTGGCAATGGGAATCACGTTCCTGGTGTTCTCCATGCCCATAGTCAGCCACATCGGCCTCACTCCCGCACCCCTTTCTGCTGCGGCTCTCATGACGGCGTCGCTCACCGGCGTTGCATTAGTGAGGGGAGACTCTACTGTGAGCGGTATAGAAATCATCAAGAGCATAGCCGCCTGCATGGTGTCTCCTTTCCTGGGCCTCATGATCGGATATTGCTTCAGCCTTGTGCTCAACGTTGGCGGAAATCTGACGCCGGACCACAGCCTGCTGCCTATCTTCAGTCTGCTTGGAATTGCAATAGTGTGCGCACTTCTGTATTTCTATGTGAAATTCTCCCAGCGCGCCATGCAGACAAAGGCAATCCTCCGCTCCAGGGAAGAGCAGATCAATACCGCCCAGAAGTCTCTTACCGCCCTTGAAGTCAAGGCGGAAAACACGGAGAAAGACCTCACCAACAAACTGGAAATCAAGAGAAAAGAGCTTGTGGACTTCGCCGTTGGCGTAAGCGACCAAAAAGCCTTCATGGACGATGTCTACCACCAGCTCACCGCGGCCCGCGCCCTCCCGGATGGCCCCCAGAGGGACGAGGCCCTGGACGACATCCTTTCAAAGATACGCGAGCGCATGTATTTTACCACGGAGATGAACGACTTCTACGCCCGCACCGAAGTCCTGCACAGGGATTTCAACATGCACCTCAAGGAAGCCTATCCCAACCTTACGGAAAGCGAGCGCAAGCTTGCCAACCTCCTGCGCCAGGGCTTCTCTTCCAAGTACATCGCATCCTTAATGAATATTACCCCCAAGAGCGTGGAAATAAGCCGCTACCGTCTCAGGACCAAGCTTGGCCTCTCGCGCTCCGATAATCTCGTACAATTCATAAAATCAATTTAAAGCTAAAACCAATGAAACAACTAACCATCATTCTGGCATTGATGTCTCTTGCCGTGAGCGCTGCCTACGCTCAGGAAAAGGACAACGAGCAGTTCAATCAGTATGGCGTAAAGGTTAACATCGATCCCCTTCAGGCAGAGGCCCAGGACGGCATCCTTGTTCTCCGTTCCAAGGGCGACTCCGGCTACAAGATCTGGTTCGACAACCGCGTCCAGGTAGACGGCGCCGCATTCTTTGGCGAGCCTGAGTGGGCCGATGGTATCTCCAACGACTTCTCCATCCGCCGCGCCCGCTTTGCCGTCAAGGCACAAATCGACAATGATTGGTACGGCGAGGTAGATATGGACATGGCCAACGGAGTGTTCGAGCTCAAAGACGCTATTATCCGCTATACCGGACTTGAAAACTGGCAGTTCCAGGCGGGAAGCTTCAAGGAAATCTTCTCCCTTCAGAGAAACAACTCTTCCCGTTATCTCCAGTTCATCGAGCGTCCTATGGTCTGCTCGGCCCTGGCGCCTTCCCGTCATCTGGGTTTCAACGCCAATTACTACAACAAGGGCGTTTTCTTGAACCTGGGCATTATGGGGCAGGAGATTGAAGGTGAAGAAACGCGCAGCTTTGTGGAGGAGTCCAGCAAGGGAAAGGGCCCGGACAACGGCCTCACCTATACTTTCAAGGCTGTTTACCAGCCTGGCTGGAACAAGACCGACTGGGGTATGCACATTGGTGCAGCCGCTTCTTACCGCAACCCCAAGACCTCTGACGAGACTTTTGGCAAAATGCGTTACAGCGCCCGCAACTCTACCAACATCAACCGTAAGAAATACGTAGACACCGGCGACTTTGACTTCGACCACTATGTACGCTACACAGCAGAACTTGCCGGTTATTGGAAGGGATTCCGCGGTGAGGCCGTTTATATGGGCAACACCACTTATCTGCCCGAGAACGGCGGCACCAAGAACTTCTGGGGCTGGTATTTACAGGGCGGTTACCTCCTCTTCGGCGGCCGGCAACGCTATGATGGCGCAGGTGCAAAGTTCACCCGTGTAAAGAGGGGACAGAAATGGGGCGATGTGGAACTCTGCGGCCGCGTCGAGTTCCTGGACCTCAATGCCGATAAAGCTCTTGTGGAATCAACCGCGGCAGCGGATTTGAATAAGCTTGTGATGGGCGGATCTTCTATGGCTTATGCCCTTGGTATCAACTATTATATCAACGACCACGTGAAAGTCCAGCTCAACTACCAGTATAACGACAACGACCGCTGGAGCGCCGGTAAGGGTAACAAGTTCTTCGTAGGCGTTGACGAAGCCGGCAATCCTACCAGGACCCCTTACAAGACCGTTGGAAATGCAGGCGTAGATTACCACATGGTGGCAATGCGCTTCGAAATAGACTTCTAGGATAAACTTAAACCGAAAGAAATATTAACCCTTAAAAACAAAAAACGATGAAAAAGTATTTCATTTTTGCCCTTGCTGCCGCATTCGCATTTGTGGCATGCCAGCAGGATCCTGAAGTGAAGAAGGACGATGAATCCAATCAGAACCAGGAAAATCAGAATCAGGAGAACCAGCAGGGTGGTCAGACCGATGACAACCTCATGACAACCCTTTGCCTCAACGAGGTTTGCGGCGTTGTTGGTTCAAAGGGTCTCGAGCTTTATAACCCTACTGACGCAGAAATCTCCCTGGAAGGTGTGGCTATCTACAAGAACGAAGCTGCCGACCCTACCTGGACCGGCGATGCCACCTCCAAGATAGCTTCCAAGGGCTATTTCGTAATCACCTCCAAGAAGGAGTTTGACAACATTGCCGATGTTGCAAACGCCAAGGCTGCAGACAGCTTCTCTCCTTCCAAGTCACTCATCCTTGTCCTCAAGGATAAAGCCGGTAACGTGCTCGACACCTTCGACCGCGGCTGGACCAAGAACGGCAACGCTGAGGTTGCACTTCCTACTGCAGAAGGTTCATTCGCACGCACCGCAGACGCCAAAAAGGAATGGAAGGTCCTGGACATCACTATTGGCAAGACCAACAATGGTGCAAAAGTCATTGGTGAAATGTCTGTAGATCCCGAATAAGCCATGGCAGAACTCAAGATTGGCGAACAGTCCAAGCCGCGCTTCGAATTCCGCAGCTTTGGCCAGTGCTTCTGCGAGGCACACAAGCGTATGGCACGTCTCTCCGCCCCCGTACCTGAAAAGGTATGGGAGCCGCAGACCGCCGAGATCTACATCATCTCCGCCA
>JAEEGG010012128.1_pt1 | contig 18650 bp, 14 predicted proteins | sample 9134161 | NCBI WGS metagenome assembly JAEEGG01 (sample SAMN16246543, study PRJNA631951) | gut metagenome | biome: gut microbiome; feature: rumen; material: CR-attached | host: Bos | place: Iran: Karaj | collected 2018-10 | reverse complement strand
CTTGGTGAGGATTTCCAGGAGGCGCCTGTTGCCCACGCGGCAGGGTGTGCACTTGCCGCAGGATTCGTCCACCGTGAAGCCCAGGTAGAACTTGGCGATGGCAACCATGCAGTCGTCCTCGTCCATGACGATCATACCGCCGGAGCCCATCATTGAGCCTGCTGCTACAAGGCTGTCGTAGTCGATAGGAGTATCCAGGTGCTTTTCAGTGAGGCAGCCGCCGGAAGGACCGCCGGTCTGGACGGCCTTGAACTTCTTGCCTCCCTTGATACCGCCGCCGATCTCGTAGATGATCTCACGCAGGGTGATGCCCATGGGAACCTCGATGAGACCTACGTTGTTGATCTTGCCGGCCAGGGCGAACACCTTGGTGCCCTTGGATTTTTCAGTGCCGATGCTGGAGAACCAGGCCGCGCCCTTATTGATGATGACGGGGATGTTGGCGTAGGTCTCCACGTTGTTCACGTTGGTGGGCTTTCCAAGGTAACCGGACTGAGCGGGGAACGGGGGTTTGAAGGTGGGTTCGCCGCGTTTTCCTTCCATGGAGTGGATGAGGGCGGTTTCCTCACCGCAGACGAATGCGCCTGCGCCGTAGCGGAGCTCTATCTCGAAGTTGAAGCCGGTTCCAAGGATGTCCTTGCCAAGGAGGCCGTATTCCTCTGCCTGGGCTATTGCAACCTGCAGGCGGTGGATTGCCAGAGGGTACTCTGCACGGATGTAGATGAGACCCTTGCTTGCGCCAATGCAGTAGCCGCAGATGGCCATTGCTTCAAGGATGGAGTGAGGGTCACCTTCCAGGAGGGAACGGTCCATGAATGCACCGGGGTCTCCTTCATCGGCGTTGCACACCACATATTTCTGTTCACCTACGCGGCTCTTGGAAGCAATCTCCCATTTGAGGCCGGTGGGGAAGCCTGCGCCGCCGCGTCCGCGGAGGCCGGACTTCTTGATTTCCTCGATCACCTGGACCGGGGTCATTTCAGTGAGGCACTTGCCAAGGGCGGCATAGCCGTCACGGGCTATTGATTCCTCAATATTCTCAGGATCGATGAAACCGCAGTTGCGGAGGGCGATCCTGAGCTGCTTCTTGTAGAACTCCATGTGCTTGGAGTCCGTGACGCTCTTGTTGGTGTCCGGTGCGACATAGAGGAGGCGCTGGACCTTGCGGCCCTTGATGATGTGCTCCTCGATGATTTCCTTGGCATCCGAGGGTTTAACCCTGGTGTAGAAGGTGTTGTCGGGGATGATCTTCACGATGGGACCCCTTTCGCAGAAACCGAAGCAGCCGGTGACGACCACTTTTGCGAAATCGGTGAGATCGTGGGCGACGAGCTCTTTGTTGAGCTCATCGATGATCTCGTGGCTTGCGGACGCGGAACAACCGGTTCCACCGCATACCAGAATATGCATTTTAACTGCCATAATCGCTCTAAAGGGTGGTTAAGGTTAGATTGATCTGTAATTTGCCGGCAGGATGCCTTCGATAAGTTCACCTCCGACGATGTACTTCTCGATGATTTCCTGAGCGCGCGGGATTTTGACATCGCCGAACACGACGGGATCCTTGCCGGGAATGGTTACCTCTACTGTGGGCTCTGCATAGCTGTAACCCATGTCGCCTACCTGCATGACCAGCGCCTTGATCTGGCGCTTGTCCAGTTCCGTGATGAGGTAGTTCATGGTTTCCTTCGCACCCGAGGCGATACCGCTGGTGGCCATTCCGACCTTGATTTGAATGATAGCTTCGTCGGAATTGCTGTTTTCGCGCAGCGACATCCTGCTCTGCATACCTTCTTTCATCTTGCGGAGATCCGCGAGATTCCTGATTTTATCCATAGGTTTCCTCCAAAAAAAATGAAAAAATTAGTGTTATATGATTTTGTGTTGTTGTTGTCGGTTTCAGTCTACGAATATAGGAATTTGTTTTCAATTTATAACCATTTTTGGAGGAAAAACAACAAAAAATCAACTCAAATCCAACACCAGCGACATTTCGCCAAAGGAAACGGTTTTTCCGGAATACTTTTCCACGTAGGATCGGGTCATCTGGCCGCGCCACACGATGTCGTCGCGCGAGCGCAGCGGCAGGTCCACTTCAAAGCCGTAGCTCTTGGAATTGTACTTCACCACTGCGGAACATTTCCAGGAGGTCTGGCTCCCGCCGTCGTCTTCCACTATCATGAATCCGATGGAGGTGAGCCCCTTGGTCCATTCCGATACCAAAAGGGCGTTCAGGGGTATCTCCTGGCCGATTTGGCTGCGCTGCACAACTATCATGAAATCCGTTACGGAGGGTTTGTACAGCTTGAGCTCCGCTTCCGTCGAGGCGGTAAAGTTCTCCACCGAACCGCATTTGAAGAAGAATTCCGCGCCCCCGGCGAACCAGGAATCGTATTGCCTCTCCACCCGTAGCGTCTTTATCACCAGCGAGCGTATATCCTGGGCCGATGCCGCCCCGCGCGGCCTCACGATAATCTCTCCTCCGCCCGAGCCCCACGACGGATCCTCGCGGCGCAGCAGCTCCAGCGAGGTGTATCCCGCATCGGAGTTGCGGTTTATCACCCAAACGGGCCGCTCACGCGCCACCTTTTCGTCCACCACGATCTCGCCTCCGCCAATAATGTATCCCATATTTGCCTCGCTGTCGTCTCCGGGATCATAAGTGATCACGGGGGCAGCCGAGCCGTCCCAATCGGCCGCATAGGGCCAGTAAATCTGAAGGTCGGAGGAAGACAGGTCCCGAAGATAATCCTCCGGATCCCCGCTCACAATCCCATCCGCTTTGGTTGCGCTTCGCACGGCCTCCTGAATAAGGTCCCGAAGCGGTGTGTCATACGCGGAAGCCTTGGAATCCAAATCTCCAACCCCCGCTCCGGGACTTTCGAACAGCTGTTTCATGGTGTATTCTTCGTCATAGCCATTGGTGGAAGACGAGCCCACGGCATCGGCCACCTCCTTCATCTGGGAAGGGCCGATGGGCAGGGTGGACAAAAGGCGGGCGAGGCCGTCCATGGGAACGGTGGTCACGGTCTGGTCCTGGGCCGCAGGCTGGGGCTCCGGGGCGATTACAGTGCATGCGGCAGCCATGACTCCCGCCGCAAGCATCGGTACTGAAAAATGTCTCATAATTAACTATCCGGCATTTATTCCGGTTCCATGGGGCAAAGTACCGAATACTTATCCGTGTTCAAAAGTGTGAACACGGATAAGTTTAAAAATAGCCATTGGAGAGGCCTACACGGCTGGTTTCATATAGAGCACAAAGCGGTTTTTGTCGTAAAAATCCTTCACGAGCTCCGCTTTTTGGAAGGGTTCGCGGGAAAAAACCGCCAGGGTTTCCGCCCCAAGCGCCTCGTTGATCTCCGTGAGCCCCTTCCCATCGGCCCCCAGAAGTCGCTCGGACCACACGGCTATTGCGCGGTGGAAAAGAAGGGGATCGTCGTCCGGGACGAACAGCGCCTCGGAGGGTTCATAATCCAGTACGTTCCGGCGCATAAGGGGCTTTTCCTTATCCATAATATAAGGAGGATTGCTCAGGACGATGTCGAATTTCCCGAAACGGGAGATTTCCCCGAGGTCCAGGACATCGGCCTGGACAAAAGCGGGGGCGATGGCTCCGGTGGTTTTCATTTCCGCTGCAAAATTCTGCCCCCTGGCAACTTTCAGGGCCGATGCCGACTTGTCCACACCCGTCACCAGCGCGCCCGGCACTCCCAGCGCTACCGTCCATGCGATGTTTCCGCTTCCGGTGCAGAGGTCCAGCACGCGCACCGGTTCCGCGCTTTTGCCATAGGGAAGCCGCATGCGCTGAATCCTCGAAGCGATCTTCACGGCCTCTTGGGCCAGAAGCTCGGTTTCCGGGCGGGGGATGAGGACATCCGGGGTAACGGAGAAAGTGCGCCCGCAGAATTCCGCCTTACCTATTACATATTGTATAGGTTCCCCGGCCTTCAGCCTTTCCATTGCCGCCTGAAGGGGAGCAAGGCGCTCCGGAGCAATCTCGTGGCGCGGCTCCACGATATGGGTATAATTCTTTGTGCCGATGATTTCCCCGCACAGCATGAGCACGATGCTGCGCGCCTCGGCTGTGGGGTACAGCGGCTCCAGGGCGGCGATGCCCCTGCTGATAAACTCCGCAAGAAGCATCCTAGGAGTTCTCGATGATCTGGTTGAGGAAGGTGGTGATGTCCATTCCGGCGGCGCGAACCATCTTGGGTACGAGCGAGGCCGATGTCATTCCGGGGATAACATTCACTTCCAGGAAGTAGATGCCGTCCGGCGCGGCGATATAGTCCATGCGCACGAGGCCCTTGCAGCCGAGGTGGCGGTAGATATCGGCCGATATTTTCTGAACTTCTTCGGCAAGGCTGTCCGGAATTTCCGCCGGGCACACCTCGCGGCTGAGACCATTGTACTTGGCGTCATAGTCGAACCAGCCGGTTTCCGAAATGATTTCGATAACGGGCAGGGCCTTCACCTCCTTGCCGTTGAAATACACGGCGCAGGTTAGTTCATGCTCGCACTTGATACCCTTTTCAACTATCACGGTTTCCCCCTCGGAGAATGCGTAACGGATGGCTTCCGCGAGCTTTGCCGCATCGTCCACCTTGCTGATTCCGAATGACGAACCGCCGTCTGTGGGCTTCACGAAAAGCGGCAGGCCAAGCTGGGCAACTGCTTTCCGGCTGAACTCCTCCACATCTTCACCGCCCTTGCGGATGAAGGCGTCCGGAGCCAGTTTCACTATGCCGGAGCCCTTGAGATAGCTCTTGCAGGCGTACTTGTCAAAGGCCACTGTGGTTACGAAAGCGCTGCAGCTGGAATGTGGAACGCCAAGCATCTCCAAGTATCCCTGAAGCAGACCGGTCTCGCCCGGAGCGCCGTGCTGCATGATGTAGGCAAAATCGAACTTTATCTTTTCGCCCAGTACCATTACCGAGAAGTCGGTTTTGTCCACCTCCGGCTGAGCGCCCTCCGGGAAGGTCTGGCGCATGGAAAAAGCCTTGCGCATTGCAACCAGCTTCCATTTGCCGAATCGGGCGAAGATTTCGTAAACGTCATAACGGGTGTCGTCTATGCGGGACGCGGTGAATTCACCGCTCCTGCATGCAACCTCCCATTCCGAAGAGTCGCTGCCGTAAATGACGGCTATGCTTTTGTATTCTGCCATTATTCGAAATAATAATCTTCAAGAACTTCCATCTCGCTTCCCTGCGCGCCTGCGCCATGCTCTCCGCCAAGCAGTACCGCGCCCTCGCAGTACGAGCTGTTCGCGCCTTCGGGGAATCTGTCATCCGCCGAGATTCCGAGCGTGCCGTCCGCGAGGACCTTCTTCATCCAGATGCCCCAGATTGGCAGGGCCATGTTTGCACCCTGGCCAAGGGCGCCGTTGTTGAAGTGCACGTACCGGTCTTCTCCGCCAACCCAGGCGCCTGCGGTGATGTTGGGGGTGTATGCGATGAACCAGCCGTCCGAGTTGTCGTTGGTGGTTCCGGTCTTTCCGGCGATATCGCCCTTGAGACCGTATTTGGAACCGCGGAGGCGGCTGCCGGTGCCGCCGTCAACCACGCCGCGCATCATGCCGATCATCTTGTAAGAGGCGATCTCTCCGATGGATTCGCGCCTGCGGGGTGAGTAGCGGCCGAGCACATTGCCTTCGCTGTCCTCGATGCGGGTTACGAACATGGGATAGGTATAAACCCCCAGCGAGGGGAAAGTATTGTATGCCGATACCATCTCGAACACCGACAGATCCGCCGAGCCCACGCACAGGGAAGCAACCGGTTCGATATGGCTGTTGATTCCCATCTTGTGCATCTGCTTCACCACGGCTTCGGGGCCGAACTGCTGCATGAGGAAGGCCGACAGGGAGTTGGAGCTGGCGGCAAGGCCCCATTTCAGAGGCATTGCGGCGCCGTTTGCATGGGCGTCCGTGGGAGACCAGGTTTTGTCCTTGCCGATCATGATAACTGGCGGGGTGTTGTACACCTGGTCGCAGGGAGTCATGCCGGATTCCATCGCGAGCGCATACAGGAAGGGCTTCACGGTGGAGCCGATCTGACGGCGTCCCTGACGGATATTGTCGTACTTGAAGTAACGGTAGTCCGGGCCGCCCACATAGGCGCGGATGTGGCCGGTCCTTGGCTCTATGGCCATGAACGCGGCTCTGAGGAATGCCTTGTAGTAGCGGATGGAATCGTCCGGGGTGAGAACGGTGTCCCTGTATCCGGGTTTACTCCAGGTGAACACCCTCATTTCCACGGGTTTGGTGAAGCTGTGGGCTATTTCGGATTCCGAGTAGCCGGAGGCTTTCATCATGCGGTAACGGTCGCTCCAGCGGCGGGCCTGCTCCATGGCAGTGTTGATGAACTTCTGGGGGGTGCCGTTGGTGTAGGGAGGGTTGCGGCGGTAGCGGAGCTCCTTGTTGAAGGCGATCTGAAGGTCTTTACTCAGGTGCTCCTGCACGGCTTCCTCCGCATATACCTGCATCTTGTAGTTGATGGTGGTGTATATGCGCAGGCCGTCGCGGTCCAGGTCATAGGGGGTGCCGTCCGACTTGAAATTCTTGTTCAGCCAGCCGTACAGGGGATCATCGGCCCACAGCAGAGAATCCGCCTGGTATTCCTCTATATAATCATAGTCCCTACGGCGGGGTTTTTCAGCGCTCATGGTCCTTCGGAGCATGTCCCTGAAGTAAGGACCCACACCGGTGGTGCGGTCTACCGTGCGGGCGTATAGCTTGATGGGACGCTGCTGGATGGAGTCGCACTCATGGCGCGTGAGATATCCCGCATCGCACATCCTGTCCAGAACCAGGTTGCGGCGCTCAAGGGCCTTGTCCGGATTAAGAACGGGGTTGTAACGCGTGGGTTTGTTCACCATACCCACCAGCACAGCGCTTTCTTCCGGCTTGAGGTCGATGGGTTTCTTGTTGAAGAAGTATGCCGATGCGGAATGGATGCCGTAGGAATTCGCTCCAAAGAAGACGGCATTCAGGTACATGTCGATGATTTCTTCCTTGGTGTAGTTGCGTTCCAGCTTTACGGCCGTGATCCATTCGCGTAGTTTCACCCATACCATGCGGAGTTTACCGGAGCCCTCTCCGCGGGGATACAGGGTTTTTGCGAGCTGCTGGGTGATGGTGGAGCCGCCGCCCTGCGAGGAGTCGCGGGAAAGGAGGGTTTTCACGAGCACGCGGCCCAGGCTCTTGAAGTCGATGCCGGAGTGCTTGTAATAGCGGATGTCTTCCGTTGCCACCGTTGCCTGCACCAGATTGGGGGCAAGCTCGTCATACGCAACGAAGGAACGGTTCTCTATATGGTAGGTTGTGAGAATTTCGCCTTCTTCCGCGATTACCTGGGTTGCCAGTTTGGTCTCCGGGCGGGCAAGTTCCTCCATGGTGGGGATGTCCGAGAAACCCCACACAATACCGATGAGCACGGCCAAAAGCACGATGGGGGCCAGTATCAGTACCCAGAACCAGCGGATTATCCTCTTCTTTAAAGCGTCTGTCATCTCAAAAATTTTATGGTTGCGACAAGACCTTAGGTCTTGCGAAATACATCGAGTTACAAATGTAGTAACAAAATTTGGAAATTTCCCCGATTTGTGGTTTACTTTGCAAAAAATTTCGGCAATATGTCGGACAAGAACCTTGTAATAGTAGAGTCTCCCGGTAAGGTGGGGACCATCCAGAAATATTTGGGAAGCGATTTTACGGTGCGGGCCAGCAAAGGCCACATCCGCGATCTGCAGGAGCGCAAGCTGAGCGTGGACATCGACCACGGATTCACCCCGGAATACGTTATTCCTCCGGACAAAAAGAAACTGGTTGCGGAGCTTAAGAGAATGGCCGATGCCGCCACCACCGTGTGGCTCGCCTCCGATGAAGACCGCGAAGGAGAGGCCATTTCCTGGCACCTTAGCGAAACCCTCAAGCTGGATCCGGCGAAAACCCGCCGCATCGTATTCCATGAGATCACGAAGAATGCCATCCAGGAGGCTATCAAGGCACCCCGGAGCATAGACATGAACCTGGTGAACGCCCAGCAGGCGCGCCGGGTGATGGACCGTCTCGTGGGTTTCGAACTGTCTCCCATCCTGTGGAAGAAAATCCAGCCCAAGCTGTCGGCAGGGCGCGTTCAGAGCGTTGCCTTGAGGATAGTCGTGGACAGGGAAAAAGAAATCATGGCGTTCCGCAGCGAGCCTTTCTACAGGGTGGAAGCCGTGTTCCGTCCGCAAGGGATGAACACAAAGGTGAAGGCCGTTCTGGACGCCCGTTTCGAAACTGAAGAGGCGGCCCGCCGATTCCTGGAAGACAGCATCGGCGCCAAGTATCACATTCAGTCGGTTGAAAAGAAGGAAGGCAGGCGCTTTCCCGCTCCGCCTTTCACCACCTCCACCCTTCAGCAGGAGGCGGCCCGTAAGCTGCGCTTCCCGGTTGCAACCACGATGAGAGTGGCCCAGACTCTGTACGAGAGGGGTCTTATCACCTACATGAGAACGGACTCCACCAATCTGTCGTCCCTGGCCCTTGGCGCTGCCAAACAGTTTATTGTGGACAACTATGGCGCCTCCTATTCCAACCCGCGCCAGTACCGCACCCATTCCAAGGGGGCGCAGGAAGCCCATGAGGCAATTCGTCCCACATATATTTCCAATCCGTCCATAGACGGCACGCCCCAGGAGCAGAAGCTGTATCAGCTTATCTGGAAGCGCACCGTAGCTTCGCAGATGAGCGACGCCCAGGTTATGGCAACCACCATCAAGGTGGCGTCATCGGCCCGCGAGGAACTGTTCGTAATCCAGGCGACTCAGCTTCTTTTCGACGGCTTTATGAAATTATATATGGAAGGGCGCGACGACGAATCTTCCGAAGAGGGAGATGTCGTCCTTCCGGAGCTCGGCGAAGGGCTGGGGATGGAGGACGTGTCCATATCGGCCCTCGGAAATTATACCGCTCCGCCGCCCCGTTACAGCGAGGCTTCCCTGGTGAAGAAACTGGAGGAACTGGGAATCGGCCGTCCGTCAACTTACGGCCCCACGATTTCCACCCTTACAACCGGCCGCGGATACATTGTCCGGGGGGATAGGGAAGGCGTTACCCATGAGGTGGAGAACCTTACGCTCAAGGGCGGGAAGATAACATCGGCCCTGAAAAAGATCGTTGTGGGAGCGGAGAAAGGAAAGCTCTTGCCCCAGGAAATCGGCATGATAGTGTCGGACTATCTGGTGCAGAATTTCGCCGACGTGGTGGACTACGATTTCACCGCCAACGTGGAGAAGGATTTCGACAGCATCGCGGAGGGCGGAATGGCCTGGGAAGATGCCGTGCGCAAGTTCTACTCTCCTTTCCACAGCCGCGTGGTCTCGGTGATGCAGGACGGCGCATACAGCCGCGTTTCGCGTGAGATCGGCGTCGCCCCGGACGGAGACGTTCTGGTTGCCGCATTCGGTAAATTCGGCCCCTATGTGCAGAAGGGCGACGGTGAAAACCGCCAGTACGCATCCCTGCAGAAGGATCAGCTGATTGAAAACCTCACTCTGGAAGAGGCCCTGCGCCTGTTCGACCTGCCGCGCAATGTGGGCAGTTTCAACGGCCAGGACATCATCGTCACAAAAGGCCGCTTCGGCCCTTATATCAAGTACGCTCAAAGGAACATCACCCTGCCGAGGGGGGCGGATCCGCTGAAAATCAGCCTGGAAGACTGCGTTGCCATCATCGTCGCGGACAATAATCCCTCGAAGGCAATCATCCAGGAATGGAACGGCATCCAGGTGCTCAGGGGTAATTACGGTCCGTACATAAAGGCCGGCGGAAAGAACTACAAGATACCCCGCGGGGTAAGGGCGGAAATGATGACGGAGGCCGATGCGAAAGCGATTATCGAAGGCCGGTTCAGTTCACCCTCTTTCACAAGAAGAACATTCAAACGGAAATAGAATATGGCAATCAGTTACCATCTCGACGCCATCGACCAGAAAATTCTGGCTTTCCTGGTGAAAAACGCGAGGATGCCTTTCCTGGAGATTGCACGCGAATGCGGAATCTCAGGAGCGGCCATCCACCAGAGAGTCCGCCGTCTGGAAAACAACGGCATAATAACGGGTTCGCGCATTCTGGTGAAGCCGCAGGCAATCGGGCTGAACGTGTGCGCATTCGTGCGTATCTCACTGTCCGAATCCACCCGTTATCCGGACGTTATCGCCGCACTGAAAAAGATTCCGGAAATCGTGGAATGTCACTTTGTCACAGGTGGTTACGCCATCCTTGCAAAGGTGTACTGCTTCGACAACGACCATCTCATGGAGGTGCTGCTGAACACCATCCAGAAGATCCCGTACATCCAGTCGTCGGATACGATGATTTCCCTGGACGAGCCCATCGAGCGCCAGGTGTGGGTGAAGGATTACAAGAACACCAGTTTCTCCGACGGGGCTAAGAAGAAAGATTCGCAATAGCCTGCGCAAGACGAAGGTCTTCCGGAGTCGTTATCTTAAGGTTGAGCCGCTCTCCTTCCACGAAGGTGAGCGGTATTCCGTATGCGGCGGCCACGGAGGCGTCGTCCGTGAAGAGCGTGCTGAATGCCTGCGTGTATGCGGCTTTGAGGTCTTCGCTGCGGAACAGCTGCGGAGTCTGGGCGCCCCAGATGCGGCTGCGGTCGAGCGCTTCGGGGGCCTCGGTGAGTTTCCCGTCCTTAAGGTCCAGAAGCTTTAACGTGTCCACGGACGGGGTTACAGGGATTACGGCGCGCTCGGAGTCCATCATTTGGAAGAGTTTGCCGATGAGTCCCGGGGTAATGAGGGGGCGGACCGCATCGTGAACCGCCACGATGGCGCCGTCCGGCACAACCTTTAGCGCATTCTGAACCGAATGGAAGCGCGTGAAACCGCCCTTGACGATACGCTGCGGCTGGGGAAAAGGATGGGTTTGGCAATACTCTTCCCACCAGCGGATGTGCTCCTGGGGAAGCACCGTGATTACCTTGATTCCGGGGATTGTGCGGGTGAAAAGACTTATTGTGCGCTGCAAAATCGCTTCCCCGCCAAGAGTGAGGAATTGCTTGGGCAGAGGCCCTCCCATGCGGGTTCCGGTGCCGCCGGCAGTGACTATCAAATATTTTTTTGACTCCATTGGGGACGATTTTCTGTGCGAATGTAAGAAATTTTTCGTATTTTTACACACTTATTTAAAAACTGAAGCAAAATGGCTTTCTTCCGATTCCTCAATCAAGAGTTGGCAATCGACCTGGGAACGGCCAATACCGTCATCTTCCAGAACGACGTTATTGCGCTGGACGAACCCAGCATCGTGGCCATCGACAATAATACCAACAAGTGCATAGCCCTGGGCCAGAAGGCCAAGCTCATGCACGAGAAAACGAATCCGGGAATCAAGACGGTCCGCCCTCTCAGGGATGGCGTTATCGCAGACTTCAACGCCGCGGAAATGATGATCCGCGGTTTCATCCGTCAGGTTAATTCACGCCATCACAGCCTCTTCGCCCCCAACCTCAAGATCGTGGTGGGCATCCCTTCCGGTTCCACGGAAGTTGAAATCAGGGCTGTGCGCGACTCTTCGGAGCACGCCGGCGGCCGTGACGTGTACCTCATCTACGAACCCATGGCGGCCGCACTCGGTATCGGCCTGGACGTGGAAGCCCCCAAGGGCAACATGGTGGTGGATATCGGCGGCGGAACAACGGAGATTGCGGTTATTTCCCTTGGCGGCATAGTCCAGCAGGATTCCATCCGCGTTGCCGGAGACGTCTTCACCTCGGATATCCAGAACTATCTGCGCCAGCAGCACGTTATCAAAGTGGGTGAAACCACTGCGGAGCGTATCAAGATTGCCGTGGGCAGTGTTATTCCGGAGCTGGACGAAGAACCGGAACCCTTCCTTGTGAGGGGCCCCAACCTCATGACCGGCCACCCGGTGGAAGTGCTCATCCCGTATCAGGAAATCGCCCACTGCCTGGACAAATCCGTTGCCCGTATCGAGGCTTCCATCCAGCAGGTGCTGGAGCAAACTCCTCCGGAACTGTACTCGGATATTGTGGAGAACGGTATCTTCCTGTCCGGCGGCGGCGCCCTGCTGCGCGGTCTGGACAAGAGGCTGTCGGAAAAGGTGAACATTCCGTTCCATGTGGCGGAAGACCCTCTCCGCGCCGTTGCACGCGGTACCTGCATCGCCCTTAAGAACACAGACAATTACTCCTTCCTCATGCGCTGATGAGACAGAGAGGCAGTTGGATCCAACGACTTATTGCGATCGCTATCTTCATACTTTTGGAGATAGCGTCGTTGAATATGCTCAGAAGGAACGCCCCGCTCCAGAGGATGTGGGTGGCTCGTGCCGCCCATGGTTTCATGGGGTCCATGTGGGGCAGTTCGCAGCGCGTTGGAGACTACTTCGCCCTTCGGAAAATCAACGCTTCCCTTGCGGAAGAGAATGCGGAGCTTCGCCGCCAGAACGCCCTATTGCAGGATATAGCGCACCAGGCCAGGGTGGATACCATGCTGTATGGCATCTCCCGTGTGAAAGGCTTCCGTTATGTTCCATGCGAAATCCGCAAGATAAGCCGCAACAAGCAGCACAACTACATGATTCTGGACAAGGGCCGCGAAGACGGCATCCAGGAGAACTCCGGAGTTATCACGCGAAACGGCGTTGTGGGAATCGTGGAGGCCGTGAGCGAGCATTATTGCTTCGCCCTGTCGCTGCAGAACACGGATATTTCAGTTAGCGCCAGAATCGGGGAAGAGGGGGCCACGGGCCTTCTCAGCTGGGACGGGTATTCCTCCAACGGAGCCCTACTCCGGGAGATTCCACTGCAGTATAAGTTCGAGAGAGGGGATACGGTGTACACCAGCGGCCATTCCCTGGTGTTCCCTCCGGATATTCCCCTTGGCGTTGCCGGGGATTCCCATGTGGTAAACGGCCAGGTGAACGAAATCAAGGTGTCGCTGTTCCAGGATTTCACCGCCATTCGTTATGTTACGGTGGCGTACAACAACGGAAAAACAGAAGTGGGAGGGCTTGAGAAATGAGAAAGAGCGGATTCTTTGCAGTGTACGCCATTCTGGTGGTGGCCCAGATGCTGCTGTCGAACTATTTCCACCTCACGCAGTATATCCTGCTGAGCATCCTGCCCGTTATGGTGCTGTGTATTCCGCTCAACGTGTCCACAAGCGCCTCTATGGTGATTGCTTTCGTAACCGGCCTTTTGGTAGACCTTCTTTCGGAAGGGTTGCTGGGTCTTAACGCCCTGGCCCTGGTGCCGGTGGCTTTCGCGCGCAAGGAGATGGTGCGGCTCATTTTCGGCGAGGAACTTTTAGCCCGCGGGGAAGACTTTTCGGTTCGCCGCAGCGGTTTGGGGCAGGTTGTGCTGGCTATGGTGCTGGCCCAGGCCCTGTTCCTGTTCATCTATATCTGGGCGGACAGCGCAGGCACCCGTCCCTTCTGGTTCAACTTCCTGCGTTTCATCTGCTCGCTGCCCGCCGGAGTCCTGGTTTCGCTGCTTGTGGTTGACACGCTTGCGCCGGATTCCCGCAAATGACAGACAACCGTCACATAAAGCTGTTGATAGGTCTGGGGGTAGCTGCCGCTGTCCTTCTGGTGCGGATATTCACCATTCAGGTAATCGACCGGCGCTACAAGACTGCGGCGGACTCCAATTCCACGTACTATGAACTCATCAATCCCATCCGCGGAACCATATCGGACCGGAATGGGAAAATCCTGGTGGGAAACAAGGTGGCCTACGACATCATGGTCACGCCCAAGGAGGTGGAGGAATTCGATACCCTGGCCCTTGCCTCCTTGCTGGAGGTGGATCCGGAAGAGATACGGCAGAAGATGGACGAGTTCTATCACAACCGCCGTTCCATCGGCTATTCCACAGTTGTGCTCCTGAAGCAGATTCCTTCGGATGTGTACAACCGCTTTGCAGAGGTGGCATACAAGTTTCCCGGCTTCCAGGGGCAGATGCGCAGCGTGCGCGATTATCCCATCAACGCGGGCGGAAACCTTCTCGGATACGTATCTGAGGTGAACAACGCATACATCGCAAAGCATGAAGGGGAGTATCGGGTAGGGGACTATGCCGGAATGACGGGCGTCGAGGCGGCCCGGGAAAGGGAGCTCCGCGGCAAGCGCGGATATCATATCTACCTGCGAAACGCCAAAGGTCTCATCCAGGAACCGTACAAGAACGGGGAAGAGGATGTTGAGGCCGTTCCGGGAACCGATATCGTAACCACCATAGACGCAGATCTCCAGCAATATGGCCAGAGGCTCATGCGCAACAAGGTGGGCTCCATCGTGGCCATCGAGCCGTCAACCGGGGAGATACTGGCCCTGGTGTCCAGTCCCGGCATCGACGTGAATCAGCTTGCCGATATCGGCAAATACTACGAGGCCCTGTCCAAGAATCCGTATAAGCCGATGTATAACCGCGCCGTGCAGGCGTCGTATCCTCCCGGATCGGTGTTCAAGTTGGTGAACGGTCTCATCGGCCTGCAGGAAGGGGTTTTGAAGCCCAATTACACGTATCAATGCAACCAGGGATACCATTTTGCCGATGGTAAAAAGCTGGGCTGCCACTCTCACAAATCGCCCCTTAACATGGACGAATCCATCATGATGTCCTGCAACGCGTACTACTGCTACGTGCTCAAGAACATCCTGGAGAATCCCAAGTACGAGAATGTGTCGGAGGCAGTGGACAAGTGGCACGACTATGTGGAGAGTTTCGGCTTCGGGCACAAGCTGGGGAGCGATTTTCCCGCGGAGCTCAGCGGAAGCATCCCCACATCCAAGACCTACAACAGGGCCTACGGAAAGGGCCGGTGGAACGCCACCACGGTGATATCCCTGTCCATCGGCCAGGGAGAAATCCTGGCAACGCCGCTACATCTGGCAAATCTGTGCGCCACAATCGCGAACCGGGGATACTACTATACTCCCCATATCGTGAAGGCATCGCCCGGTGTGGAAATCGACCCGAAGTATTACGAGAGGCATTACACCATGGTGGACACCACCCACTTCTACAAGATTATCCCGGGTATGTGGAGGGCTGTGAATTCCGGCCCCGGCAGCGGCGCAACCGCATCCGTGGCGCATGTGGATTCACTGGACATCTGCGGCAAAACGGGCACGGCCCAGAATCCCCGCGGTCCGGACCATTCGGTGTTCATCTGCTTTGCTCCCCGGAACAATCCCCAGATCGCCATCGCCGCATATGTGGAGAATGGCGGTTTCGGTGCTGCCTATGCTGCGCCAATCGCATCGCTCATGGTGGAGAAGTATCTCACGGGCAAGGTAGAAAGGAAGGATCTGGAAGTGCGGATGAGAACGTCTAACACTTTATATAGGGTAAGGACCAAATGATAGACGGCAATTCACATCAGAGAGGTCTCGCTCAATCGGTAGACTGGCACCTTGTGGTGTCATACCTGCTGCTGGTTCTCATCGGCTGGCTGAATATCTATGCGTCCATCCATTCCACGGGGCCCTCGTCTATCTTCGACTTCAGCGCCCGATGCGGAAAGCAGTTCGTATGGATTCTCACGGCTTTCGGCCTTGCGGGACTGATCCTGTTCGTGATTCCGGCGCACTGGTGGGAGGGGCTTGCCGTGCCGATATTCATAGGGGTGCTGCTACTTCTGATAGCGGTTATTTTCCTTGGAGTTGAGGTGAAAGGCTCACGGTCCTGGTTCGAGTTCGGATCGGTTCGTTTCCAGCCTGCGGAAATATCGAAAATATCCACCTCGCTGATGCTGGCGGTGGTCTTGAGCCAGAACGGCTACAAGATGGGCCGGATGAAGGATTTGCTGTTCACCCTCGGGGTTATCGGCCTTCCCATGCTCATCATCCTGGCGGAGAGCGAGACAGGTTCGGCACTGGTGTATCTGGGATTCATCTTCGTGCTGTACCGGGAGGGACTCAGCGGCTGGTGGCTTGGACTCATAGGTCTTGTGATAGTGCTGTTCATTTCCACTCTCACTGTGGGCACATACGGGTCCATATTGATTCTGATAGGGGTACTGACCCTGTGCGCAGCCATTTATGCGCCGCGCGGTGAGGGCTGGACCCGGTTCCTTATCGGTGCCGGCTTCGTTCTGATGATGGCCCTGCTGCCCAGGATCTGGGGCGCGATGCAGGCGGGCATTCAGGCAAAGGTGGACTGGATGACGAACGTCACCTACGTCCCCCGCGCCCATGAGAGCGGCAAGTATTTCTGGAGATTCCTTCTGAAGATACAGCCCATGCACATCCTTCTGGTGCTGTGCCTTGCTTTAGTGCCGCTTTTGGGCGTTGTGGCGTACAACAAGCGGGATACGGTCCTGGGCCTTTCGCTGGCAGCGTTCGTGGTCGGTATCATCCTGGTATTCTCCACCAACTTCATCTTCGAGAAAGTGCTGCAGGACCACCAGCGAAAACGAATAGAGGTGCTGCTGGGAATAAAGGACGACCCTTCAGGAGTGGGCTATAACGTGAACCAGTCCAAGATTGCCATCGGCTCGGGCGGTTTCTTCGGCAAAGGCTTCCTCAGTGGAACTCAAACCACATTCGGCTTCGTCCCGGAGCAAACCACGGACTTCATCTTCTGCACGGTAGGCGAGGAATGGGGCTTTGTGGGCTGCCTGTTCGTGATACTCTTGTATGTGTTCATGATAGCCAGGATAATCCTGGATTCGGAGCGATGTCGAACGCCCTTCACACGGATCTACGGCTACTGCGTTGCGGCCTGCATCTTCATGCACCTGTTCATCAACGTTGGCATGACCATCGGCCTTATGCCGGTTATCGGCATCCCCCTGCCCCTGCTCTCCTATGGCGGCTCCTCCCTTTGGGCCTTCACCGTGCTCATCTTCATCTTCATCGCCCTGTACCGCCTGGAGAAGAAGTACTATTAAGCTTTTGGCGTTTGTGCGCTGCGCGCCGGTGGCTCTGGTGGCTCTGGTGGTTCTGGTGGCTCTGGCGTGAAATGCAACTCGCTGTAAATCAATAATTTGCGCGTTTTGTGGTGGGAATATTTCCCACCACGATTTGCATAAGTGGCTGGCAGCCAACCACTTGCATTTCACGCCCCAAATCGCATTATTTTTTCACCCGAAGGAAAAAATTTGTATCTTTGCATCCCCAACCCCCGCCTTGGTGGTGGAATGGTAGACACGAGGGACTTAGACACATTTGAGTGCACTCTCTGAAAAGAGAGATGTAGAATGTCGTAAATTCAAGGAAGCCTTAACAGGTAATGCTGATGGTAATCTTGAGCCAAGCCTTTGAAAAAAGGAAGGTGCAGAGACTAGACACGACACACCTAAAGAGCCCCGCTCCATGGTGAAGGAATAGTCCGGACCACAAACAGTAATGGTGGCGAAAGCCATAGTGGCACGAAAATCCCTTGGCCCGAAACGGCCGTGCGGGTTCGAGTCCCGCCCGAGGCACATTAAAGACTTTGTAATCTGCTAATTATCAAGCACTTACAAAGTCTTTAATTTTTCTATCCCCCAAATTTGGTCGCATTTGGTCGCATTTTTATCCCCGATCTTTGATTGGCATATTGGAAAATTAAAAATCCATTGAATCCATATACATTTCTTGATCAAGTTCTCTATCGAAATCTGTTTGTTCTTGCCAGTCAATAATAATAGACTCCGCAGACTGTAAATGATCCTTAAGCAAGGAGGTTTTAATATGGGTCGCTAGCTTGGCTAATTGATCGTCGTCTGGACTATTCTGAAGTGCTTTTTGATTCTTATTATAATTTGCTTCATATATAGGTCGAAGGAAAGGACTAATGGTAAATGATGGATTGTCTGTCTTTTCCTTTCCTCTACCAAATAGTCTTTCAATAAAGGACGGCTTTTTTTCTTCTATCAAAGCCGATTTAGAATTCCAATAAAGATAAATCATAAAACCCCAAACTTGCCTAGCAGCAGAAGAAGGAACGTAGTATTGCATTGTCAATTCTGCAACCTTATTAAAACACTCTTTCCGATAAAGGAAGCAAAAACAATAAGCTAAGATTTCGGTTGATAGATATTCCTTGGGATATTCACTTTCCGTTTCTTCTCGAACGAGATATCGGATAAGCGTATAATATACCATTAGTATAAAGCGCTCATAATTCTTATCCAAAGTAATATCATCCAGGAGTGCCAAATAAGAGATGAATAATGCTTTAGAAAAACAATAATAGTCTTTCTGCTCCTCACACAAGTATGGCTCTCTTTGTAAGAGACTATACAACTTTCTTGCATCAGCCTGAATTTGATGAGGGTCTTTAACCTGTTCAAATAAAGAACAAATGTTAGAGGAAAGTGCGGAGATCTGATTTGTCATAGTTTAGGGCCTTTATAAACGTCTATGCTAGAATACAAATATAGTTCTTTTTGGCTATCACAACAAATTTCGTTTCCAGACATAGAAAAGAAACAAACACTATAGAGTATTGTATCTATTTGGATTATATGGCAAAAGAATATGGTTCATTTGGTCGCATTCCTGAAAAATTGGTCGCATTTGGTCGCGTTTTTATTTCCCAATAATCCCCAATAATCCCCAATAAAGATAGAAGCCCCACGACAAAGGCAACAAAACATATAATTATTTCAGATATTCATCTATCTTTGCAGTG
>JAEEGG010012127.1_pt1 | contig 18652 bp, 9 predicted proteins | sample 9134161 | NCBI WGS metagenome assembly JAEEGG01 (sample SAMN16246543, study PRJNA631951) | gut metagenome | biome: gut microbiome; feature: rumen; material: CR-attached | host: Bos | place: Iran: Karaj | collected 2018-10 | reverse complement strand
TGTACAGACGGCACTGGCTCATACCTACATGCTTGATGATGCTGGCTGGCAGTGTATAACTCAATTCGATGTTCTTCACACGGAAGAATGAACCATTCTTAAGGAAGAATGAATTGAGACGCTGGTTGTGATCACCGTAAGCGGCATAGTGCAACAACGGATAGTTTGCATTTGCAAGATTCTGGGCATCGCTAACAGCAGGATTCCAACGATCCATGTGATGCTCTTTCACCTTACCACCGTTGATGAAGGCATACATAGCCTCTGCATCATAGTAGCGGCTCACGTGGTCAACACCCTGGAACATAACATTGAATCCCCAGCCTTTATAATTGGCGCCGAGAGTCAGAGCATATGTATTCTCAGGAACGTCACTATAGCCAATAAAGGTCTCATCACGGTCATCAATGAATCCGTCACCGTTCATATCGCGATACTTCAGGTCACCAGGCTGCAAGTCCTTCATAGCGAAGGTTGACTTTGGCAGATTACCACTGGCGATATCCTCGCTTGTGATGAAACCGTCGGCAATCAGTCCGAAATACTGACCGATTGGGTGACCTTCACGTTTACGATAATCTGTCTTCAGAGAAGGCTCGTCCATTGAGATAATCTCATTCTTGGCGTGTGAGAAAGTGAAACCTACACTATAAGTAAAGTTCTCACCAACACTTCCATTGTGGTGCAATTCAACTTCAAGACCCGAGGTCTTCGTCTTACCCAGGTTAGCGGCAGCCATTGTCACACCCACCCATTGCGGACGAGTAAGATACTCGGTAAGAATGTCGTTACGTTTCTCATAGAAATAATCGATATTACCGGTAATCAGATTGTTGAAAAGGTTGAACTCCAGACCGACGTTATACTTATTAGCACGCTCCCATGTTACGCCATAGTTAGGATACTGCTGTTCAAAGATACCGGTATTACCAGTTGTTCCAAAGAAGTAGTCATTTGAAATCTGACTCCACTTCTGCTCATAGAGGAAACGCTGGCGTACACCGTTCACTTGATACACATCATTACCTACCTGTCCATAGCTGGCACGAATCTTCAAGTTTGACAACCAGTCTTTTGTTGACTCCATGAACTTCTCGTTGGTGATACGCCAACCGATAGAGAACGATGGGAAGAATCCGAAACGCTTTCCTTTGGCGAAGTTCTCAGAACCATTGTAACCGGCATTGAACTCTGCATAGTAGCGCTCGTCATAGCCATAAGTCACACGACCTACAACACCTTGGTAGCGTTGAGCCAGATTTGAATCATAACGGTAGTCATTCTGCATGTACAGCACCATAGCCGTCACATCGTGAACCTCATTAAATACGCGTGCGTAGTTCAGCTGGGCCTCCATATAGAGTTTATACAGAGCAAACTTATCATAGCCGCTGGCCAGGTTGGTGTCTGCATTGTACTTATGGTAGGTTTCCATTTGCTGATAGTTTGAATCATTATAACTTGAACGCTCAGCAGGCTCATACGTGGCAAAGTTACGTGTATAGCGGTTTCTATGATAGTTCTCATAGTCGAAAGACATCATGGCCTTCGCTGAGAGGCCCTGGGTCAGCCAGTCCATCTTATAATCGAAAATGAAGTTGGTTTCATTGATGGTGTTCACACCTTTATAATAACCTCCATCTGTCAGGCGACCAACGATGTTGTTCTGATACTGTGCGTTACCTCCCCAAAGGGTCTTAGTAGTCTCACCATTCAGAACTTGATAAGAAACGGGGTAAATCCAGCCTGGGGCGTGGTTCATCTCGGTAAAGATTTCTGCCTCAGTGGCATTACCGCCTCTACGCTCCTCGAAACGAGTACCGAAGTTCACTGAGAACGTCAGGTCCTTGGTCAGGAAGAAGTCGGCATTGGCACGGAATCCATAACGGTTGTAGCCCATGGATGATGTGTTGCCATATTTGTCGGAACTCAAGTTCTTGAAAAGTGAACCTTGGTTATAGTATTCCAGTGATGCATAGTAGCGCATGCGCTTCGTACCGCCACGCACACTGGCATTGTAACGCTGTGCGGGGGCACTTCCTTTCAGCACCTCATCGTACCAATCGACATTAGGATAAAGGAGTGCATTAGCACCGGACAGCTGACCATTAACACTTTGTTGGAACATGTCAACATCATGCTGGCTGTAAGCCTCACCGAGGCCGTCGTTAGCATATGCCTCGTTTAACAGTTTCACTGTCTCATAAGAATCAAGATAGGTATCTTTACGAGTTGGGCTCTGATATTGGAAGTTGGCTGTCAGGCTAACTACAGGCTTCTGCTCCTTACCACGCTTAGTGGTAATCAGCATCACACCATTAGCACCACGCACACCATACACGGCAGTAGCAGAAGCATCCTTAAGGACTGAGATGGTCTCGATATCGTCAGGGGCAATCTGAGAGAAGGCACGCTCAACACCGTCCACGAGAATCAGCGGCTGGGCATCGCCTGCGAATGTTGCACGACCACGAATGTAGATCTTTGCATCATCAGCACCAGGAGCACCTGAAGCCTGAGAGGTCACAACGCCTGGAATCTTACCGGCAATAGCCTGAGAAACGTTAGCTGCTGGTGTAGAGAGCAGGTCTTTCGACGACACCTGAGAGATAGCACCAATCACACTCTCTTTCTTCTGATGTCCATAACCCACGACCACCACTTCTTCCAGTGATGTCTCATTCTCTTGCAGAGTAATATTAACAGTGGCACGTCCATTCACCTTCACGTCAATGGGTTGGTAGCCAACATATGTAACGCGAAGTGTGGCATTGGGACCCACCGTTATACTGAAGTTACCGTCGAAGTCGGTGACAGTTCCGTTTTTCGTCCCTGCCTCGAACACCGTTGCTCCAATGATTTCCTCACCCTTGGAGTCGGTCACTTTTCCAGTAACCTTGCTCTGGGCGGATGCCCCTAATGATAGGAGCATCAACCCTGCGAGCAGGAATAATCTGAATATCTTATTGTTCATATCTTTGCTTTTTTATTGTTTAATACTGGCTCATCAGCGCCTCAATATCAGAAGCCGTAAGAGCGAAGTCGAAGAACTGGACGTCATCGAAAGCAAAACCACCATCCGGGTCACCCCAGTTCCAAGCCTGGTTACCTCCGAGACAGACATACTTCAAATCACCACCATTGCTGAACAGACCTCCTATAATCTGGCCTTCTGTTGTGTTGTCAATCTTCCAGTGGTTCTTGATTTCACCGTCCAGATACTGAATCACTTCATTCTCAGTGAAGGTTACAACATAGAGATGCCATGCTTTATCGTCAAGCCAGTTGTTGACAAAATTGTAAGCTGCATCACCAGCTTCCCAAGCATTCTGGTTATAGATGTTCACCTTTCCGTTAACATGGTTGGCTCCTGTAAAGTCACACCAGCCATTGCAGTTCACCTGAACACCACCGCGACTCTGCAAAGCCATCATGGGTGCACCATTATCACCAGACGGGGCATTCGCATAAGCCGTGAAGAATGGTGAATAAGTGTAATCGGCAAAAGTACCTGCATTAGCTGCATTCACCCAGAAGGCAATAGACAGTTCTTTGCTTTCTGCAGAATGTGCCAGCACGTCTTGTGGCAACAGCAGGTAGTTAGTAGACTTCGGTCCTGCCACATTCTGGAAGATAGCTCCATGAACGGGATCGTTAGCAATTGATCCTGCACCAATAATCTGTGCACCATTCATATCATCGAACGTGTTCTTATAATATGCCTGAGGACCAGCGGCACCACCACCGTGCTTCACAGTGATAATATTCTGGATATCTGTCTCCGACAGAGCCATATCGTAGATAGCGATGTCGTCGAAAGCGAAGCCTGGGTCGTTATCTGCCCAGTTCCATGCCTGGTTACCACCGAGACAGATGTACTTCAGGTCAGCACCTTTGCGGAAGAGACCCATCTGAGTATTGTTGGTACCATCCATATTCCATTCGTTAGCAAGAACACCGTCCAAATAAACCTTAGCATTCTCACCATCGAATACAGCTGTATAATAGTGCCAACCCTTGTCAGCCAGCCAGTCAGTATCAGCATGATAGAGTTTGTTTGCTCCTGCTACATTCTGAACATCAGTGTAGTCAGTCCAACCGTCATTGTTAACCTGTAGCACACCACGATACTGGCAAGCGAACATCGGGTAAGTGTTCTCACCATTGTTTGGTGCTGCAGCGTAAGCCATGAACAGAGGAGCCCACATATAATCACTAGAAGCACCGGCATTGGCTGCGTTCACCCATACACCGATAGACATCTGGTTGGTCTCTGCAGAGTGAGAGAGAGCATCCTCTGGCAGTAACAGATAGTTCTGACGCATACCTCCAGTAATATTCTGGAACACAGCACCAAAGTGCTTGTCAGGATCGGTTGTATACGAACCGCCACCGACAATCTTCAGACCAGTGGTAGTACTGAAGTCACTGAAGAATACAGGAGTAGGCAGGACAATACCACCACCACCGGTTGGTTTGTCATCGATAATCTTCTTAATCTGAGCTGTGCTCAATGCTTCGTCGTAAATCACAATATCATCAAAGGCGAAGCCTGGGTCGTCATCACCCCAATCCCATGCCTGGTTACCACCGAGGCAGACATACTTCAGATCAGCACCGTTGTTGAAGAGACCTTTCTGTGTATTGTTAACACCATCCATATTCCACTCGTTGACAAGGACACCATCCATGTAAACCTTGGCATTCTCATCGTCGAATACGGCTGTGTAATAGTGCCATCCCTTGTCTGCCAGCCAGTCGGTATCAGCATGATAGAGCTTGTTCGCGCCATTCACGTTCTGAGCATCAGTATAGTCGGTCCAGCCATTGTTGTTGATTTGGAGTACACCACGATACTGACATGCGAACATTGGCATACCATTCGCACCATTCTCAGGAGCCTTACCGTATGCCATGAACAGAGGAGCCCACATATAATCACCAGAAGCACCGGCATTAACAGAGTTCACCCAAACGCCAATGGTCATCTTCTGCGACTCAGCTGAATGAGAGAGCACATGATCGGGCAACAGGAGATAGTTCTCACGTCTTCCACCTGTGATATTCTGGAATACCTTATTGAAGCCTGGAGCATCATCATTGCGGAAAGAACCGCCACCCATTACCTTACAGTCGCCGGCTCCGCTATTGAAGTCGTTGAAGTAAACTGGGTCAGGAAGTTTCACCTTGGCAGGTGTGATACTTGGACGAGCAGCATCCTTCAGGGTCATTTGGTTGCGGATGAACGAGAAGTCGTCAATCCAGTATTCTCCCTGCTTATTACCTAAAACAATCTCACCCACGTTAATAGGTTCAATCAAAGCTGTGTTGTCCGCACTAACGGTGGTAATCAATGTACCATCGCAATAATAGTCATAGCCATCGGTTCTTACCTGAATGGCAACGAAATGCCACCGGCCATCGGCCATGAGTTCAGACAACGGAAGTGGAATCTCCGTGCCACCGGCATTCAACATCGGGTTGAGAGGAGCCCCTTCGGGTATTCTCAGCCAGAATGTAAAACCTGCACCATTCTGCAGTTTTACAACCGACAGCGCATTGAAAACACTTACTAAAGCACCTTCACCAACATGAAGGACTCGGCTGTTGAGCGAGTCGTCCATAACGACCTCGCACACTGCACCCCCACTGACAGAAGTGATGTACTCAAGCTCGGCGATGTTTTCACTTTCATTGAAATCATACGTCGCAACCTTCGCACGAGTCGGATAGATGTCAATCCCAGCGGGAGGGTCCATCTTTCCCCAATCTTCGCACGAACAAAGAGACAGCATTCCCATCACACCTAAAAGCGCAATGAATGTTTTCTTGATCATAATGCAATTGTTTGTTAAAGTTAGTATATCAAATTTGATTGTTAGTCTTGTTTTTAGTAAAGATTGGGCAAAAGTACAAATATATATTAACGAAGAGGTGGACAAAACGCTTTGTTAGGTGGACAAATCGTTGGAAAACCGCAAACAATGCACTATTTTACCATACTAGACGGACTCACTCCGTAGAGTTTAGAAAAACAACGGGTGAAATATTTGGGATCATTAAAGCCTACACTGAAAGCTATTTCCGCTATGTTGCGGTTGGTGGAACCATCTTTGAGCAACTGCCGTGCAATATCAAGACGGTAGTTGCGAATGAATTGGGCTGTACTCTGTCCTGTCTCTTCGTTCAGGCGCTTGGACAAAAGACTGCGGCTCATACCCATCTGCTCACAGAACTGGGCGACATCAAACTCAGAGTTCATATAGTTTTTCTCCATGACAGCCATTACGCGCTCCATGAATGTCTTCGAATTGCGCCTCACCTCTTCGGTATCAGCCTGAACACTTTTGGCAGAGCTTTCCTTATAACGTCGCTGATTATCCAAAATGCTCTGAATACGCATCTGCAACTGCTCAGGATTATCACTTTCGCGAAGTACTTTCTCCAATGGCCTCAACAGTTTTTCAGCCTCACGCCTCCGAAGAACCTCCACGCGCCTTTTATACAGGATAGCTACTAAGGTGGATAGGACTATCAGCATCAAAGACACAAACCACCAGCTCTTCCAAAAATAAGGCGTCACCCTGATATCAATACTAATTTCCTGTTCTTTCGACAGAAGGTCGGATGAGTATTTCACTTGTAAGGTATACTCACCAGCAGGCAGACGAGTAAAGCTCACCGAATGTCCGCCAGGTTCAAGTTGTATCCATTTTCCGTCAAATCCTTTCAACCGGTAACTGTATACTCCTTGTTTCTCATGCCCATAGTTCAATGCCGAAAACTCAATGACAAACGACTTATTACTCTCATGCAATCGAATTTTCCTGGCAATGCTGATGTCCTCGTCCAGCACGCTGCCGTCCACTCTCACGGGCTGATGGTCTACAAACAAACTGGTAAAACGCAGATGGCCTTGATAGTTATGAGGCGTATTTGTCTCCAACAACTCTGTCAGTCCTACATCTGTGGCCAGAAAGATTCTTCCGTCGGGGGTTGCCAATGTTGCATTCCAGTAGAACTGCGACGAGGCAAAGCCATCGGCATCGGTATAGTTGGTAAACATTTCCGTTGCCGGGTCAAACTCAGAGATTCCGTTTGTCGTTGCAATCCACAAATGGCCATTCTTGGATTCCACAATGCCTTTCACGGCATTGTTTGGCAACCCATCTTCCATGGTATAGCACTTCACCAACACCTTTCCCGCTTTATCAACGACTCGCTTGTAAAGCCCATATCCATTGCTTCCCATCCAAATCGCGCCGTCACGTGTCTGGCAGAACGATATGATCTTCTCGATAATTCCACTTTCCGGATTATCCAGTTTGTGCTGCATGGCAGTCACTCTGAATGCCGAAGGTTTCGACGCAGAACGGGATTTCAAGTCTATCCGCCTTAAGCCTGTCAGGCAGCCAATCCACAGCATGTTATCCTTATCGATAAGCGACCCTATGCATCCTCTTACCTCACGACATCCTTCGTAAGGTTCTTCCAACAGCTTTGTCTTGAAGTTATAAAAGTAGATTCCTCCATTACTACCTATCCACAACCCCTCGTTGATAGCATCGTAGTTCAGTGTGCCTACAAAGCCTATCAGGTACCTGTACTCAGGCTGTACATCAAGCGGATACACCTGATCGGGATGATTCATGTCTATCACGCATACGCCTCCTCCCCATGTACCAATCCACAAAAAGCCACGGTTGTCAGCGTCTAATGCCGACACGGAATTATGTGTCAGCCCTGTGTTGGCAGTGGTGTAATGAACAAATGAGTTTCCATCGGGCAACCGTCGGTTCAAGCCACCCTCAACAGTGCCCACCCAGAGTGTACCGTCGCTCTGTACATACATCGAGTTCACACAACCAGCAGACAAACTTGCCGGATTGGAATCATCATGAAGAAAGTTACGCAATGACAACTGACGGGGAATCATCCTCATGATACCCGCGTTGTCTGTTCCTATCCACAATAAACCGTGGTTGGCATACATGCAATGCACAAAATCACTATTCAGCGGATTGACCTGACTGCTTGTGTTCCATTTCATGAAGCCACCCCTACCATTATATATATGTATACCCAATAAGGTTCCCACAAGCAGTTCACCGTTATTCCATTGTTCCAGACTTGTGATAAAGTTATGTGACAAGTCGTTCAGACCACTACCTTTTTGGAATATCTCTACCGTCTTATCCTTCAGATGATAACGAATCAAGCCCACATTGGTGCCCACCCATAGTTCATCGCCACGGCGCAACATGTCTGTTACATACTTCTGACCCACAGCCTCCGACAGGACCGTTGAAGCCTCGGTGCGCTCCAAATGCCCGTTTCTCATGGCATAACGGTAGACTCCGCCATCAACAGAAGCCCACAGGGTACCGTTTTCTTCCACATCATCTACTGCCACCGAAATGGGACGTATGCTATATGGTATCGTCTGCAGCTCAATGACCTCGCCATTCACATCGAATTGCAGACAACACACCTGCTTATTGGTCACCAGCCATATCTTACCTTCCTTGTCACAATAGGTATGCATACAAGGGGTTGACAATAGAGCACTCAACTGTTTCTGAAGTTTCACATTTCGAGTAAGATTCTTTGCCGAGGCCAAAGTCATCGTGTTCAAATCCAACACCTCAGTACATTCCTCTAACTCAATCCATAAACGGTGGAACTTATCCTCACACAAATTGTGGCACGAACTGCTGCGCAGTGAGCTGCCAGGAGTGCCCACGCCAAACTGCATCAAAGAATAGCCGTCATATCTGGAGAGGCCACCTACATCGGATGCAATCCAAACAAAACCAAAGCTGTCCTCAAAAATATCAGTAATAGAATTGCTCGGCAAGCCTGTGTGCATGTCGAGAAGCGACATATTGTAGTCTTTTGTAACCGCATGATAATCCTGTGCAGTTACAATCAGTGCATGGAGCACTAATGCCATGAAGAGCAAGACACGCCGCATCATCAGTTATATGTGAGTTGAATGCCGAATAATTATTAGAATAACATATACTTAAAATCTTTAGAAACCCGTGAGAGAGAAATGCCCTTGGCATCCACCCTACTTCAGCATGTCTGCTAACAGTATTTCCAACTGCTCAGCCGAGAGACGTAAATGGAAATGTCCGCTAATTGCCACCGATATTTTTCCAGTCTCCTCAGAAACCACAATAGCCAAAGCATCGCTCTCCTGCGATACGCCCATTGCAGCCCTATGGCGCAATCCGAGTTCCTTCGGAATATCCAAGTCGTGGCTGACAGGCAAGATGCAGCCTGCGGCTTTAATACGCTTTTTCGAGATAATCATGGCTCCATCGTGCAATGGCGAGTTCTTGAAAAAGATATTCTCTATCAGCCGCTGATTGATCAGAGCGTCTATGCGGTCGCCTGTCTCTACAATACTATCTAATGGTGTGCTCCTCTCAATAACGATAAGCGCACCTACTTTGCTCTTTGCCATACTCATGCAGGCCATCACAATGGGCATAATCGCCTCCTTGTCACGCTTTATGTCCTTGTCCTTGTGCGAGGAGAAAATGCTCATCAGATTCTTCACTTGCCGGTGGGTTCCCAACGTATAGAAGAATTTCCTGATTTCTTCCTGAAACAACACAATGAGGGCAATCACTCCCACGCTCACCAACTTATCCATGATACTTCCCAACAGGCGCATCTCAAGAATCTGACTCACCAACAGCCAGACCACAATAAACACCAGTATGCCGCTGAAAACATTCAGGGAGCGCGAGTCTCTCATCACCCGGTAGATGTAGAAAAGCATCACTGCCACAAGCAATATATCAATGATGTCTTTCAGTCCGAATTCAAACATATAAAATAGTGTTAAGTTTAAACTATTTGAAGAATCTTATATTCTCACCTATAGGCTTTTAACCAGTCTGACAGCCTCGACTGCCTCTTTCACGTCATGCACACGCAATATAGAAGCACCTTTCATCAGCGCAACGGTATTGAGCACCGTCGTTCCGTTCAGACTCTCATCCGGCGAACCGCCCAGCAGTTTGTATATCATCGATTTTCGGGACACACCGACCAGAATGGGCAGTCCTAATTCTTTCAGTTTGTCCATCTCACCCAAAAGACGATAGTTCTGCTCCAACGTCTTCCCGAAACCGAAACCCGGGTCAAGAATGATGTCTTTCACACCCAATGCCTGCAGCTGATATACTTTGGCAGCTGTGGAAACCATCAGTTCTTTCAATGTTCCACGTACTGACATCAGCACGTAAGGCACCTGCAGACGGGCAACCATACGGAACATCGCTGGCACATCGCCCTTCTCCTCATCAAGCGAAATCGAGGATGTCGTTGCGATACTCTCTCCGCCCTCACTCACATCATTAATGATGTCGGCACCATATTCCTCCACTGCCATGCGCGCCACTTCCGGACGGAAAGTGTCGACCGACACGATAGCACCGCCCTGATATCTGCGCACGATATCCAGTCCGAAACGAAGGCGACGCATCTCTTCTTCTTCAGTTACCTGCTGGGCGCCAGGTCTTGTCGAGAAAGCACCCACGTCTATCATGGCACCGCCCTCGCCGACAATCTGTTCCACCCTAGCCGCTATCTCTGCCTCCGTCTGTTTCCTGCTGCCTGCATAGAACGAGTCGGGGGTGACGTTCAGAATGCCCATCACACGAGGGGTCGAGAGATCGACCAACTGGCCTTTTATTACTATATGATTATTCATTCTGCTGCAAAGATAATGATTTTTTCGCTTTACCGTGTCTAATCACTTCATTTTATTCTCGGCAAAGAGGAAAATAAACGCTTTGGCAAGCCAAAAAGCAAGAGCTATGTTTAGGTATTACTGCAGGTACAATCAGGCATGTATTGAGGTACAGAAGGGCATCGTTTAGGGTACAAACAGGCACAAATGGGAAGTCTATCACTCCAGTGAAAGGATCCTATCACTCCAGTGATAGCTTTCTCTCACTCCAGTGATAGGACTCTCTCACTGCAGTGATAGTTTTTAAAAAGTGTTAATTAGTATGTTTGAAAGCCTCCCTTCGAAACGGAAATTGTGAAGGAGAATACTTTGCAAAGATACGAAATAAATTCGTAATAATCTAAGGTTTTACTTTATTTTTCTCATGAACGGCCATACGGGGCAAATTGTATCTAGTTCCCAAAACTTTTTTCTGATGATGGCACAAATTACATAGTTTTTTTCTATCTTTGCATGAAAAAGAAACCGAATTATGGAAATCAAGCAATTATACAAGCTTTATCAGCAACATCCGTGTATCACTACCGACAGCCGCGACTGTCCGGAAGGAAGTATCTTTCTTGCACTGAAAGGGGAATCGTTCGACGGCAACAAGTTTGCATTGGCAGCCTTGGAAAAAGGCTGTTCCTATGCTATCATCGACGATAAGGATGTATTCAATGCCTCTGCACAACAACAGGAGATTGCCTCACGCCTCATTCTCGTCGACGACTGTCTGCAGACATTCAAGGATCTGGCCCGTGAGCACCGCCGCCAATTCAAAATACCCGTTATCGGCATCACTGGAACCAATGGCAAGACAACCACCAAGGAACTCATTGCCACTGTACTCCAAGAGAAGTATCGTGTGCTCTTCACCCAGGGCAACTTCAACAACGATGTTGGTGTACCTAAGACCTTGTTCCGCCTGACCAGCGAGCACGAGATTGCCGTCATCGAGATGGGAGCCAGTCATCCGGGCGACATCAAGACCCTTGTCGAGACTGCAGAACCCAACTGTGGACTGATCACGAATGTAGGACGCGCACATCTGCAGGGGTTTGGCAGTTTCGAGGGAGTAAAGCGCACCAAAGGCGAACTATACGATTTCCTGCGCCGTAAGATGGAGAAGAGCAGCTTCGAGGAAGGCATGATCTTCATCAATGCTGACGACGACGACCTCCGACAAATGGCCGACGAACGAGGACTCATCCTTCAGGCTGCCTACGGCACAGGTTCTTGCGACGATATTATCGTGAAAGGAAAGGTAGAGTCGTGCGCGCCCTTCCTCCATTTTAGCTGGTTCATCCACGACGAGGAAGAAGGCGATTCGGAACCGATGCTGGTCGAGACACACCTCATCGGAGCCTACAACATCTACAACATGCTTGCAGCCATTACTGTCGGCATGTATTTCGACCTCGACCCGGAACAGATCAACCATGCGCTAACCAATTATATTCCCAGTAACAACCGCTCTCAACTGACGGTCACCGACCACAATAAACTCATTGTTGATGCCTACAACGCTAATCCGTCGAGCATGCGCGTTGCCATCGACAACTTCCGACAAATGCAGGTCGGACCTAAGATGGCTATCCTGGGTGATATGCTCGAGCTTGGCGAGATGTCTGGAGAGGAACATCAACGTATTGCCGACATTCTTGGCGAATGCCTGTTCGATGACGTATGGCTTGTAGGCAACAATTTCGCCAATACGCAATCATCGTTCCGCAAATTCCACGACGTGGAAGAGGTGAAGGCTGCATTGCGCGAGAAACAGCCAGAGAACTATTATATTCTGATAAAAGGCAGCAACAGCACCCGTCTCTACCAATTGCCGGAAATACTGTAGATTTGCTTATAACTTACGAGGGTACATCCGCGTGGATGTACCCTCTTTTTTCGTTATATAAAAAGAAATCCCGCTCAGACCTAAGTCTTTCGCGGGATCAAATGAAAGGAGGAGTGGTACCTCCAGGAATCGAACCGGGGACACACGGATTTTCAGTCCGATGCTCTACCAACTGAGCTAAGGCACCATAAATCTTTCGTTTTGCGGGTGCAAAGGTACGCTTTTTAATTGATAATAAGCCCTCAGTAAATGACAATTATTACGCAATTAAAAATTTTTAACACATCGGAACGTTAAAATATCAATTATCAATTGCCTATTACCAATAAAAATATTACCTTTGCACTCGCTTTCAAATAGCATTCGGGATGTAGCGCAGTTGGTAGCGCACTACGTTCGGGACGTAGGGGTCGGGCGTTCGAGTCGCCTCATCCCGACCAATCAAAGAAAAGATGAAGGGGACAAAGGACATATAGTCTGGCGCATTCTCTATCAGATTTTCAAAACAGAAGAACTAACAAAGAGGAGAGGTTTGGGAGAACAATCCCTTACCTCTTCTTGCTTATATGAAAAACAGCCCATGAAGAAGATTATTGTTTTACTGCTCCTCATCTGCAGTCTTCCATTCCATCTACCTACATGTATGTCGTGCACATCTGTCATCATCTCTGGCAAGGCAACACCCGACGGACGCCCTATTCTGTTTAAGCACCGCGATGCCATGTCGGGCATGCGCAACTTGCCCATGGTCTTCCAAGGCGAGCGATACCGCTATCTGGCTCTTGTCAATGCCTCCGACCTTGGACAGAAAAGCGCCTGGGGCGGGCACAATGAGGCGGGATTTGCCATCATCAACACGGCTGCTTACAACCTCAACGGCCCAGAGGGTATTGATTCCAACGGCGACGGAGCCCTGATGAAGCGCGCTCTTGAGGTATGTGCCACGCTGAAAGACTTCGAGACACTGCTCGACACGCTGCCTAAGCCCATGGACCTGAACTCCAACTTCGGAGTGATGGACGCTCAGGGTGGATGCGCCTATTACGAGACCAACAATTATAAATATGTGAAGTTCGACGTTAACGACCCCGTAGTGGCACCCCGAGGATACCTCATGCGCACAAACTTTGGCACAACGGGAGCTGAGAACTTGCGCACAGGAGCTGAGCGCTATGCCGCCATTACCGCTTTCATGGAAGATGCAGAGAAGAGAGGTAACATCCGTTACGACTACCTGCTCACACAGATACCCCGAAACCTTACACACGGGCTCACCCACATCAACCTCTACGACTGGATGCCCGACACAGCAGACGAGCCGCAAATGTTTCCTTTCCGCGACTTTATTCCGCGCTACACATCTACGGCAGTCATGCTTTTTCAGGGTGTTCTACCCGGAGAGCCCGCTGCCAACACCCTCTGCTGGACCATTGCCGGCTATCCACTGACAGCCGTTGCCATGCCATTGGCACTCCTGCCCACAGGTAAACTACCCGCTGTACAGAAGCCCACAGACAATAACTGTTCGTGGCTTTGCAACAAGAGTCTAGAACTGAAAAACCGCCTGTTCTGCGTCACCGAGGGCAACGGCAACGACTACATCAACCTTGCCGCACTCATCAACAAACAGAATACAGGCCTTTTGCAGCAGATCCTGCCCATCGAACAAGTGGTAATGGTGCACGCGAGCGAGGCTGTTGCCACCTTGCGCACGAAGAAAAAAGGATGGGAAACGATGGAGAAATTCTATGACTGGCTTGATGAATATCTGATGAGTCAATACGGAAATCTATAAGGCAGACCTGTTACCACAGGGAAAAAACTTTCCCCGCATCTATACCCAGGTCGCATTCCTCGAGAATGATTGACTATTTTCACGGTAATCAACAGCATTAAAGTCATACCGTTTGGGAGCAAATCACACATTGCTCCCATTTTTTCTGTCTATTAGTTCATAGGTATGGATACCCAGGTTGCGTTATTCTTGAAAACCAAAGTTCAGAACTAATACTCAATATAAGGCTGGAGTCGTTGGATAGCCTGCGGCGGAAAGTCTTTCAGAAGCCTCAACTCGTCAAGGTTCTTAATGGTTCCCTTGAGGCGACGATAGTCTTGAATGGCGCGCGCCTGAAAGAAACTAATATACGGATGTTGCTTGAGTTCGTTGAGGGTTGCCTTGTTGATATTGATTTTGCGCAACTTCGCATCGGGGATAACAAAATAGGTCAGCGACGACTCGGGAAAGTTTTCTATCTCTAACAACTGATGGACATCATAGAATCCACCCAAGCGGCTGCGATAATCGACAATCTTACGGGCGAAATAGGAGCCAATGCCAGGCACTTTCTTCAGCATGCTCGTGTCAGCGGTGTTGACAGCCATACGCTCCGTAGGTTTGATCTTCACAGGTGATAAGATGGTATCTCGCTCACATGCCGGCTCAGAAGGATAGAGGGTGGAAGCGGATTGATAGTCGTCGGAAATGCGGATATAGGGTTCGAGTTCACGATACTGTTTACGGGTAAGGCCGTATAAGCGGGCAAAATCGCTGGGCTTACGGTATACTCCGCCGGCAGCCCTATACTTATATATATTGCGCACCTGCCACTCCTGCAGGCCCAGTCCCATCAACACGTTATTGTCGGCAGTATTCGGGTCGAAGGGAACAAGTTGCTTATGAGCGGGCTGAGGTAGAGCGTAGTCGTGATGATTGCGGGGATAACGGAAGTTCTGCCGTTGATAGCGTTGTTCCACCTGTCGCACCATAGCCAAAGAGTCGGCCTCAGAGAGGGGCGTATGGCTATTGTTGTTACCCAACAATAGGAAAAGCAACAACGCAACGGCCATCACCACGAGGGAAAACAATAAAAGCTGACGGTCGGACTTGGTAAAGTAAAATAGATCTCGTAGTCGCATCGGAATAATAGGAAACTATAAACGACGAACTCTTTTTATATCAATTATTATTTTTATCAAATGACTCCCAGCTGATGGAGGAACACCATGAAGATGCAGATGGGACAAATGAATCTCACGGAAAAGAGGTAGGCTCGATAAAAGGTAGCGTGGAGAGTACCATCATTGGTATACTCGCTGTGAACAATATGTTGTGGAACGAACCAGCCCACGAACAGACAGGTAAGGAAGGCGCCCAGTGGAAGCATATATTGGGCTGTCAACTTATCGCAGAACTCAAGAACACCAAGCCCCATTACGCGAAGACCCGGACAGGCTCCCATAGACAGGGAACAGAAGACGGCGATGATGCTGCACACGAATGTGAGCACCCAGGCAGCCCGTTTGCGGGGTGCGTGCAACTCCTCATGGAAGAATGCCGTACCTATCTCGTGCATGGAGATGGTAGAGGTGAGGGCGGCGAACACAAGAAGCGCATAGAACATGACAGAGATGACATAGCCGATGACTGGCATAGACGAAAAGGCCTGTTGGAACACATTGGGCAGGGTAATGAAAATGAGCGACGGACCAGCATCGGGAGTCACGCCAACAGAGAAAGCGGCAGGGAAAATCATCAGTCCCGAAAGGATGGCTATCATGGTGTCGAGCAGCGCAATCTGAACCGCAGAACGGCCGAGATGGGTCTGACGGCTGAAATAAGAGGCATAGGTACAGAGGCAAGCCGTACCTAAACTGAGTGAGAAAAACGCTTGTCCGAGTGCCTCAAGGAGCACACTGCCGCTAAGTTTCGAGAAGTCAGGCTTCAACAAGAACTCCACTCCTTTCATCGCGCCTGGCAACATGCACGACGCAATAACGATGATTACCAATAAAAGCAACAAAATGGGCATCAGTAACTTCGAGGCCCGCTCAATACCGTTTCGGATGCCACGAACCACGACAAAATGGGTCAATAGAATGAAAGCAACGGCCCCAAGACAGGGTTTCAGCGGGTCACTGGAGAATTCGACGAAATAGCTGGCAACATAATCAGCATCCCCTTGCAAATGACCCGTGAGTGAAGCAAACAGGTATTGCAGGCACCAACCGGCTACAACGGCATAGAATCCGAGGATGATGGTAGACGTGAGAATACCCAAATAGCCCACAATGCGCCAGCCACGTACCTTCGTCAGACTGCCATATGCACGGGCTGCGTTAGCAGAACCATGACGGCCCACAATGAACTCGCTGATAATGCCCGGGATACCTAAGAGAAAAATGCAGACGAGATAGACCATCAGGAATGCCGCTCCGCCATTATGACCAGTCATATAAGGGAATCGCCAGATGTTACCCAATCCGACTGCCGAGCCTGCCGTGGCAAGCACAATGCCCAATCTACTACCAAAATGCCCTCTGTCTGCCATATTTGTATATCTCAATTGTGCACTTTAAATTCTGAACTCAAAGCACTCCAAACTGATGGAGGAAAACAAGGAGAATGCATATCGGACACACAAATCTCACGCAAAACAAATAAACCTGGAAGAAGTTACCTCGAAGTGTTCCCCAGTTTGTGTACTGGTCGCGAACCAGTTTCTTAGGAATATACCAACCCACGAACAGACAAGTGAGGAAACCACCCGCAGGAAGCATGATCTGACCCGTGATGAAATCAAACCAATTGAAGAGCGTTTTCCCGAAGAACTGCAGACTATCAGACTGTCCTAACGACAACGAGCAGAAAGCACCAATGACGATACACGAAACGGTTACTATCCAGGCCCCATGTTTACGGCTGATATGCAGTTCTTCACTAAAGAATGCCGTGCTCACCTCATGGAGCGAGATAAGCGATGTAAGGGCTGCCAGTGACAACAGGCCGTAGAACAACAACGAGATGACATAGCCCACAGCTGATATGGAGGAGAAAGCCTGATTAAACACATTGGGCAGCGTGATGAATATAAGTGAGGGTCCACTGTCGGCATCAACACCCACGGAGAAGGCTGCAGGAAAAATCATCAGTCCGGCTAATATAGCCACAAGACAGTCGATGAGTCCAATCTGTACAGCCGAACTGGTGAGATTGGTATGCCGGCTGAAATAGGAAGCGTAGGTGCAGAGACACCCCATGGCGATGCTCATCGAATAGAACGACTGGCCGAGCGCGCCAAGGAAAACATCCTTGTCGACCTTCATAAAATCTGGTTTCAGCAGAAACTCGATACCTTTACCGGCACCTGGAAGCATGCATGAGGCCGCCACGATGACGAGTAATAATATAAATAATGTGGGCATCAGGAGTTTGGAAGCACGCTCAATTCCCTTCTCAACACCGTGAGAGATAACGTAATGCGTGGTCAGCAGCATGACGATTGCCCACAGGACAGGTTTCACCGGATCTTGAGAGAAGGTCTGAAAATAGCCTTTGATATACTCGGGGTCACCATTGAGTTGTCCGACTACCGATGCAAAGATGTACTGCAGGCACCAGCCCGACACAACAGCATAGTAGCCTGTGATGAGGAATCCCGTGAGTACTCCGAGAAAACCTACGAGCAACCAGGCCGTTCCATTGGACAACTTTTGGTAGGCACGCGCAGTATTGGCCTGTGCATGCCGCCCGATAATAAACTCGCTGATCATACAGGGAATGCCCAGAAACATGACACAACCTATATAAACAAGTATAAAGGCCGCACCGCCGTTCTGTCCTGCCATGTAAGGAAAGCGCCACACATTGCCCAATCCCACGGCAGAGCCTGCCGTTGCAAGTATGACTCCCAGCTTGCTTCCAAAATTCGCCCTGTCATTCATAGATCCAAACGCTTACTCAAAACTAAAAAAACTGCTACCGGTACTCTTCAGGAATCGTGTCACCCCAAAGAGCAAAAGGAAAGGAGAGCAGGCTGCTGTTACGGAAACGACGGTCGCCGGTCACTTCTTTTCCTACAAACTCCGGCTTCTCGTACGGCTCGTCCTCGCTGGCCAGTTCTACCTCAGCCATCACCAGTCCGGCATTATCGCCATAGAACTCGTCAACCTCGAAAACATGCTTTCCGCTCTGAACCAGATAACGACTCTTGTCGATAAAGCCGCCCTTGCAAAGATTCAAGAGCTGCTCTGCATCAGCCATCGGTATCTCT
>JAEEGG010012126.1_pt1 | contig 18652 bp, 17 predicted proteins | sample 9134161 | NCBI WGS metagenome assembly JAEEGG01 (sample SAMN16246543, study PRJNA631951) | gut metagenome | biome: gut microbiome; feature: rumen; material: CR-attached | host: Bos | place: Iran: Karaj | collected 2018-10 | reverse complement strand
GGAAAGAACTGGGATTGAAGTGAGTACATTTTTATATGTATTATTCGTCTATACTTTTGGTTTTTCGGATAACTTTTAACCAAAAATTTTGCGTTTGTTATTTTATTGTTCTACTTTTACCCCACTTTAAAAAGTATGTTTAACTAAATTTAATTTTTTATGAAAAAAATATTTTTATTCTTGGTTAGTGCGTTGTTGTCACTTGTTGTTGGTGCAGCAGAGTACAATGTTGTTATTAGTGATGCAAATCTTTTCCCAAAACTTGAGGACGGAGGTGATATTAATATTACTTCTCAGTTGAATTTGGGAGAAAATTTGTTAAAAGAAGGTGATGTCGTAAACGTAACGATTAAAGGATATTTTAGCGTTGCCGTGGATGATATTTTATATGTTGGTATTGTTGACAATAGCGAGGCTGCAGGTTATTGGACTACATTGTCGGAAATGAATTATAGTGGAACTTCTATGGGCGGTGGTGCTGTCGCATTTGAGAGTGAATGTAATGTTACTGTTCCTATTCAAATTGTTAAAGATGCAGTTACTTCAGAAAAAATTATTATTCGTACAATGCTAACATTATCAAGTGCTGTTAAGCGTAAATTAGGAGATGCCCCTGTAAAATTGCGTGCAACATTGTCGGAATTAACTGCTGTTGCTGCTCAATATGATGTTGAAATGCCTACAGGTGAGTTTCAGTTAGATGGAGTAAGTGAAACCCAAACCCAATTTAAGATGGAAGTGGAATTTGATGTCCCCGAAGTAATAAAAAAGGATGATATTATAAATCTAAAAATAAGTGGAACTTTCAGTGCTGATATTTATCATTCTACTGTAATGGTGTTTGAAGAAGCTAATGAAGTGTTGCCGTGGACACCAATAACATTTACGGCTACGAAGGATAATGAAATTACGGATGTTGTTATTCAAATTACTATGCCAAATTCGTTCTCGGGAAAGACGGGTAAGGTAATGCTTTTTGCTATTTATCAATCTGGAGAAGAAGCTCCTGAGGGCATATCATTCTTAAAAGCGGGTGAGGAAGTTCACGAAGGTATAGAGTTGGGACCCAAAAGCTACGAAACAGTTTCTTTAGACTACAACCAATATGCAACACCTCACAACTATCAATTCATTGATGCTGCTATTGCTACCAATGTATTGCCTAACGATTATGTGACATTCTCTATCACAGGTGTAACGAACAAAGCTTTTGAAGGAACATTAAGAGTATATTTGAGAGAAGGTGTTGAAGGTGGTAGTTATGGCGCAATTTCAGCTTATACAACTATTGCTGAAAAAGTTGACGCACAAGGTGAAATCTCGTTTGAAGCTACGTTGAAGGCTACGAAAGCTGCTGACATCTGTGACTTAGTGATGGAAATTTCTGATGAGGCAGAAGAAGGAGCTTCTATTGTAATTGCGCCAGCAGGAACACAAGTTCACGAAGGTGTTGAATTGACTTCAAAAGAATTTACGACTCTTACCTTGGCAGCAAATGTTTGGGACGACGGTTCTAACTATCAATATGAGGAAGAAGTAACAGCTCCTGCAGATGGTTTCTTGAAAGGTGATTATGTATCGCTTTCTATTAATGGTGTTGCAAGTAACGATATCGCAAAACTTCAAGTTGCATTGATTGGAAGTGAATATAATAATGTATCAGATTATGTTACAATAGCAGAGAACGTAAAAGCTGGTGAAACAATTGCATTTACAAAGAAAATTGTTCTTAACGGTGCTACTGACGTTTGTAAGTTAACTATCACTACAACAGATCCTGCTGTAGAGGATGTTGCAGAAATCAAAATTGAGCCTAAAGAAAATAATGTGGCTGTAGATGAAGTTTCTGCTTCGGTATTTGCAGTTGAAGGTGGCATGGTTTATTCAGCTGGTGAAATCGTTGTTTACAACGTGGCAGGAAAACCAGTTGCTTCTGCTTCAAAAGCATTTAACGTAAACTCATTGGCTGCTGGTGTATATTTCATCACTGCACAAGAAGGTACAATTAAATTTGTAAAATAATTTTCCTTGTAGAGACGTTGCGCGCAACGTCTCTACAATATTATCCCGACCGACAGAACGTCATTTCGAGCGAAGGGAGAAATTTGTTAGAAATAACAATAATGTTTATTTGTAGAGACGCGGTTAATCGCGTCTCTACTTTTTTTATGGGTAGAGCATTCGTCAGATTCAAGAGTTTTATGTCTAAATGTCAGTGTTTTCTGCCAAAAAATGAAAAAAAGCACATTTTCTCTGCCACAATTGCGTAGTTTTTTTCAAAAATGTGTGTGGCATAAAGATTGACAACGAAAGAGAAAATTTATTTAGAAACTTTAAAATTTAAATACTATGGGAAAGATAATAGGAATCGACTTGGGAACCACGAATTCGTGCGTTGCAGTCATGGAAGGAAATGAGCCTATTGTTATTGCTAACAGCGAAGGTAAGCGTACAACTCCTTCTGTTATTGGTTTTATCGACAATGGCGAAAGAAAAGTTGGTGATCCTGCAAAACGTCAGGCTATCACTAACCCAACAAAAACTGTATTCTCTATCAAACGTTTCATGGGTGAAACCTACGACCGTTTGACAAGTGAAATAAATCGTGTGCCTTACAAGGTTGTTCGCGGCGACAACAACACTCCTCGTGTTGACATCGACGGCCGTTTGTACACGCCACAGGAAATTTCTGCAATGATTCTTCAGAAAATGAAGAAAACTGCTGAGGAATATCTTGGAACTACGGTGACTGAGGCAGTTATCACCGTTCCTGCTTACTTCAACGACGCTCAACGTCAGGCAACGAAGGAAGCTGGTGAAATTGCTGGTCTTACTGTGAAACGTATTGTGAACGAACCTACTGCGGCTGCTCTTGCTTACGGTTTGGACAAGACAAACAAGGATATGAAGATTGTTGTGTTCGACTGTGGTGGTGGTACGCACGATGTGTCAATCCTTGAACTTGGTGACGGCGTGTTCGAAGTAAAATCTACTGCCGGCGATACGCACCTTGGTGGTGACGACTTCGACCAACGTATTATTGAATGGTTGGTACAAGAATTCAAGAACGACAACGGCGGAATCGACTTGAGCAAGGACTCTATGGCTTTGCAACGTTTGAAAGAAGCTGCCGAAAAGGCAAAAATCGAGTTGTCGAACACAACTTCTACCGAAATCAACTTGCCATACATTATGCCAGTTGACGGTGTTCCAAAACACTTGGTACGTACATTGACTCGTGCAAAATTCGAGCAATTGGTTGACGATTTGATTCAACGTACAATTGAACCTTGTAAGACAGCTTTGCAACAAGCTGGTCTTGGCACAAGCGACATTGACGAAGTGATTTTGGTAGGTGGTTCTACCCGTATTCCTGCCATTCAGGCAGCTGTTGAGAAATTCTTCGGCAAAGCTCCTTCAAAAGGTGTGAACCCTGACGAAGTCGTTGCCATCGGTGCCGCAATTCAAGGTGGTGTGTTGACGGGTGAAGTGAAAGACGTGTTGTTGTTGGATGTTACTCCACTTTCGTTGGGTATTGAAACAATGGGTGGCGTGATGACGAAACTTATCGAAGCCAACACGACTATTCCTACCAAGAAGTCTGAAACGTTCACGACTGCTGTCGATAACCAACCTTCGGTTGAAATCCACGTATTGCAGGGCGAACGTTCAATGGCGAAGGACAACAAGACCATCGGTCGTTTCCACTTGGACGGCATTCCGGCAGCACAACGTGGCGTGCCACAAATCGAAGTTACGTTCGATATTGACGCAAACGGTATCTTGAACGTATCTGCCAAAGATAAAGGCACAGGCAAGGAACAAAGCATCAGAATCGAGGCATCGTCTGGCTTGAGCGACGACGAAATCAAACGTATGCGTGAGGAAGCAAAAGCTAACGAAGCTGCCGATAAAGCTGAAAAAGAACGTATCGACAAGTTGAACCAAGCCGACAGTATGATTTTCCAAACGGAAAAACAGTTGAAGGAATTGGGTGACAAATTGCCAGCCGACAAGAAATCTCAGATTGAAGCAGCATTGGCTAAGTTGAAAGATGCCCACAGCAAACAAGACGTAGCCGCTTGCGATGCCGCAATGAACGAGTTGAACACAGTGTTCCAAGCCGCTTCGCAGGATATGTACAACGCAGGCCAGGCACAAGGCGGCCAACAAGCCAACCCTAACGCCGGCCAGCAACAAGGTGGCAACAACGGTGGCGACCAAGAAGTGACTGATGTTGACTTTGAGGAGGTAAAGTAATTTGACTTATAATTGTAGCGTAAGAGTTCTATATGGGCTCTTACGCTTTTTTTATGTAAAAAAGGATGGACTACAGTAAAGCACAAATTGATGAGGCTTGGAATAAGGCTACAATTGATGAAAACAATGACCCTAAAATATGGCGAAAAGATCCATGCGGTGCGTGGATTAATTATAATCAATATGGAAAACAAAGTGAATATGGCTGGAGTATAGACCATATAATACCTAAAGTGTTATTTAATAATAATGATTATGACTCATCATCATGCAATAGACGTGCAATGCACTGGGAAAACAATCTTAAGAAAAGTGATGATTTTCCTGAATATAAATGCATTATAATGAGCGAAAATGTCCATAATATAAGAAAGGAAAATACAAAACACATCAATGAGCAAACAATCACAAGCTTACTCAAGGAATTTTCTGGATTAGATTCTTACATTCAAAAGCACAAGAATGAATGGATAAGTATATATGGTAAAGAGAAAGTTGAACAATGGATAAGAAAAAAATTGTAAAAAAGCGCATTTTTGAGAATCTGTCAATTGTTTACACCTTGTTTAGAACTAAATAAAATAAAAAGAACATTTCAAGATAAACAATATGAATGATGCATTTATATCTATAATAACGGATTATCTAAAAGACAAAGACTCCGATTACGCCTTAATGATAAACGGAGCGTGGGGCAGTGGCAAAACCTATTTCATAAAAAACACTCTTAAAGCAAAGATAGAGAAGGTTGAATGTCCTATTCAAAAAGATAATGACAAGAAAAAAACGTACCAACAAATCTTTGTAAGTTTATACGGAGTAGCATCAATTGACGAAATTAAAGAACGCATTTTTTATGCATTAAACCCTACTTTCAAATGGCTTGAAATTGCTTCAAACAAAATACTTTCAGCGACAGAAGCTATTCCTGCTATTGGTAGTGGTTTAAAAAATGTACTATCGTGCAACAATAAAGAGAAAGAAAAAATCAGAAATGCTATTGGCAATTATGTTGATAAAGTATTTTTTTTTGATGATTTAGAGAGAATTGACAAAAACAAAATTGATATTCAATCTGTTTTAGGATATATCAATTCATTGACAGAGCATAATCATTATAAAGTTATTGTAGTTGCAAATGACGAAGTTTTAAAGGATGACTATAAACAATTCAAAGAAAAAACCATTCGGTTTTCTTATCATCATTGTCCAGAAATGTCAGACATATTCGATAATGTTTGCGAAAAGTATAAGGAAAAGTACAAAGATTTTTTAAAAAAGCAAAAAGAATTTATATTGAGCATTATTAGTGCTGGTAATTGTAGAAATATAAGAACCCTGATTTTTGTTACAGATGTGTACCAAAAGTTATTTGAACAAGTTGATGGAGAATATTCCAATGAAATAAATCGCTCCTTACTACTCCCTTTTACGATAACTACTATCGAAGCAAAAAATGGACACACAAAAGAGGAACTAAAAGATGTGTTACAATCGATTAACTCACCTTCATTTATGGATTTTTTGCCAAACCATAATCAAGACAGCAATAAACATACTACACCCAAAGAAGAGTATGAACAAGAAATCAATGTCAAGTACGATCGTTTTAAGAGCAGTCATGTAATTCAGTTTTACAATATATTATTTGATTTGATTTATGATGGCTATGCTTCACCGAAAGATTTGAAGATTATAATTTCAGAACTAAGAAACGATTATCGTGCCAAAATAGAAACAGAAGAGGTTAAACTTATCAAGCAGATAATCAATTGGACACAAATACCAGATGACGAGTTTACAAATGTAATAGATAATGTAAAAAGCACTATTGTTTCGGGAAATAAATATTGTGTAGCTGATTTATTGAGGATTTATGCAGCATTTGTTCAAATTGAAGCTATGAACATAGATGGTTTTACATTGTCGGATGCTGATAGCAGCGCCTTCAAAGTTGCCGTTGATAATTCTATGAAAGACCTGCCTTATAATAGTATACTTGCTTTGCAATTACCCATATGGGGGGAACATAACACTGATGCAACAAAATATAATGAGTTGCGGCAATATGCACTTGATATCAATGAGAAAAATAAAGAAAAAAATAGGTTGAGCGAAAAGCTTGACGTATTGAATATGATAAGGAATAATGATATTGAAAAATTTAAAAATTTCATATCAGAAATCAATAATAGATTTGTTTTTATGGAAATTAAACCCAAAGAAATAATCAATTCTATTTTATCTACAAATGCGGGAATTAAGCAAGTTCTCTTATGGGGATTAACTGTTTTTTTCCCAGAATCTCTAACAAATCCATGTGAAAACGACCTCAACTATATAGAAGAACTAAACACAGAATTAAGAAATTACTTAAATACGCAAACTATAAGAAAACCCAGTTTAGCTAATTTGTTTCGAATACAAAAATATCTCATTCATGTTAGTTCACTTTATAAAACAAGATTAAATATTCAATAATAAATACTTTATTTCTGCCGTAAACAGAGCCCAAAAACACAACCTTCATTTATATATAAATGGAAGTATATTTATGGAATTTCGTCAAATCCCTCAAACAATTTATCTGAATCAATTCTGGAACTGATACGTTTCTTGCCACCATCAATACTATCATAGGTTACTATTCGCCCAAAACCTTCTACCCAATAGCTTGTTTCTTTATGTTTATGTGTTACTTTATTTATTGTATAAGTGGCAGTTTTTGTGATTTTTATGGCTTTTGTTCGTTCGTTACGGAACATAACAAATACATATTCTGATTTGCAGGAAATTTTATCTCCTCTGTCAGTCTCTGACCATACGTAAGGCTTGTCTTTTGCTGGAAAGGCAAACAGCGTTATCTTATCTTGATATTGTGTGCTTCCTGTTAAAGCGTTTTGACGAAGTTGAACATTCGATATAACAGCATTGCCTTCTGTGTTATATTGGTAAATATTTTTTGCTGAAAGCATGCCTATACCAATATATGTTTCTTCAATAAGATAATTATCAAAATGCTGTGATGTAAAACTGAACTGACTAATAGCTATGGTTTTCCCCTCTGAATCCAAAGAAAGAAATGTTCGACAACCAAATGGATACATGTAGTCTCCAAAGTTGTATTCCTGCGCGTTTGTTGGCAATACAATTATGACAAAAAGGAGTACAATAAGTTTTGAAAATATTTTCATATTCTATTTTTATTTTTTTCAAAAATACAGAGAGACAAAAATGTATTTGATTGCAATTTGTAGTGGATATCTTAACAAATTGTCGTGAAAATCACGACAATCGTTTATTTTCGTTTTTGCTCAAAATAGTCGGACAATAGGGCGAAAAAATTGTATTCAAGAATGTTGGAAATTCGAAGAAGCAGTTCGGTGTCGATATATTTCTTTTCGAATATGAGGTACACATTTGTCCTGCAGCAGTGCAACTCGTTCGCCAACCAAGCCGCACTCCGTCGTTGTTTTGTAAGTTCTTGCTTTATAGCATGACCTATATGTATATCGAAAATATTTTCCATTAAAAAAGGCGTCAATTGTTCGCTTATTTGCCTGTATATCTCGAGGTTACGACCAAGTTACCTTTGCACAACAAGCACGAATCAATTCACGCCACAACGTGAACTTCGCCTCGTTATTCTCGTGCATGAAATTTGGTCGTATTTCGAGAAAAGAATAAAAAGCGTAAAGCTCAAAAATTACTATGTTACAAATATTTTATATCATATTATTTGTTTTTGTTTTGTAAAAATAGAAATAAAATGTGAGTTTGGAAGAAAGAAACGGAAAAAATGAATGACAAGGAGGGTGGTTTAAAGAATAATTAATGAAAGAGGGATTGTATAGTTTCCAAAAATAGAAGATTTACGCCTATGAAATGATAAAAATAACAGAATGCAAATGTTTTTGTATAAAAAGATTAAGACGTTTTTATAATTCTCCATAAATTTATATTTATCTCCCCACCCCCTTATTTTGCGAATAATCTCAAAAAAACGCAACAAAAATCACCTTTGTAATATATTATGTATCAATGAATTGTGAATATGACCGATGCCGAATTTCACCCCTCAGAAAAAATTATTATACTGATAATGATTGATAAAAAGGTAATGGTTTACTCAAAGAGGACTGTTTAGATTTATAATCACAGATTGTCTATGGTAAGTTTTTCATAATAATAAAGACGATTGTTTTGTTCATAATAGCATCGCTTTTACTCCACCAATTTCAACTTGTCTTCAATATATCTCCTATACGAATCCTTCAAATGTTCGGGAAGGAAGCTGTTGGCTAAGAATTCGTTCCATTGAGGGTGGCAGTTTATGAATTTCTGAAAGATATTTGCAATGGTTTTGGCGTTGAGGTTGAATGCAGACATAGCCGTTACAAAATCAGTTTTGGTCAGTTTTCTTTTTTTGCCATTTAATGTCAATGCAAGTTCGTCAGCATCCTGTGGCATTACGACTTTTGTATTCAGCAAATCGTATGCAGGAGTAAGTCTATAACCTTCGGTTTGCTTGTAAAGAGAGTAGTTTTTCAAATGCATATCGGCATTCCCAACAATCCACGAAAATACAACCTGTTCAAAAAAAATCACAAGGTCAAGATTGGGCGCAGAAGAATATGTAACGATTGCTTTTGCGATTTGCTCATAGCTGCCCCTATATTTATGTTCCGTCAACCGTTGGGTAAGTTGACACATATCTTCCATAGGTATTTTCCCACCTTTGTGCGTACGATCAATTCTTCGAGTGATATATGCAAGTTCCCCATTTTGAAAACGTATGAGCGTATGAGGAACGGTCTGTATGTTTGCAATTTCTGCCAAATGCATTGTCGCATCTTCCAATTCGGGCAGACATTCATATTGTTCGGTTTGAGGTTTTAGAATAAATCGTCCCCAGAGTCCGACAATGGTAAAACGCTGATTCCCAGTTTGTAAATCTTTTGTCAAATCCAACGACAATTTTGCCTGCACACCTGGCACCGTGGTTTGCGAACGAATAATTTGTTGTGCCAATTCGTTTATGTCAGCTCGTGTATATGGTAGCAAAGGAGCTTCTTTTGTGCCAAAGATTCTTTTCGCACAAGATGGGTGAAAGTCAGTTTCGCCGTTAGCAAGTTCTTTATAACAATATAAACATTTACTCATAATCGGTTTTATTCGTTTTCGATTGGCACAATGCTTACCGCACCTATGCAATCGCGACAGCAAGCGAGTAGCAGAGACATTCTGTCTCGTTCCTGGATTTTCCAGTTTTTTACGGCTATGTCGAGTAGCCATCCTTCGGGTATTAAGCCGTCAAAAAAAGGGAAAAGGGTGGAACTTACATATTCTTTGTCGGTAAGCGGCAGTGTTAAACTGATTGGCTCCGCATTTGGCGATGAAATATATGTATGATTGTAACTGAAAGAAAAACCATTTTCGTCTTCTTTCAAAACACCTGCAAGCGAATCGTACATATACACATTGGCTTTTTTCATTCTTCATCGTTTTTTAATTCAACAACTCCCAATTTTGAGTTGAACAAATGCAAAAGTTGGTCAACTTTGTCCATTTGAAGACTCGTTTTCCCTTGTTCAAGATCGCGAACGAACCGCAAACCTACACCTGCCTTTTCTGCCGTTTCCACCTGCGTCAGCCGATACCGCTTGCGAGCATTTTTTACAAAAGTTGATAATTCACTACTCATATTCGTTATTTTATACCCGAAGGGGTGTAAATTTTGTCAAAAGTATAATTTTTTTTTAATTTATATTAATTCGGGTATAAAATTTTAAGATACCACAGAAAATAAGCAAGATTTATACCCGAAAAGGTATAAGAGAACCTTACGAGAAAATATAGTTGTTTACGGGTGACAAGGGGCATTGGGAAATAATATTTAAATAGAAAACAAATTGATAGAATGTTTCAATCTCGGTTGAAGGCAGAACAAGATGGGCAGGAGTTGAACTGAAAATTCTAAATTTTACGCTCAGTAGTAATTTTCACCGAAAAAATTTTACGCTCAGAGAAATTTGTTTGCGTAATTTGTTCAAATGGTACACCTTCCAATGCGTTGACCAAAAGATAGGGAGGGTGGCGGGAAGTTTACATTTTTTTGTATTTTTGTGTTGTAAAAACAAGAAATCCTTTTGTGGAGAATCTTATAATCATAAGAAAATGAATGTATTAACAATTCGAAGAGAAGTTGAGGAACGTGATGTTATATCCGTTTTAGAAATATTTAATATTCATACAAACGAACGCACTGTTGTTGCCACGTTTGATGAACTGATAGAAGCACCCAATTGGCTGAAAGATGGAAAAACGTTGTTGTTCAACGGTCATGGAAAGTTGTTTACATATAATATCGAGACACACGAAAGACGTGAAGTTAATACCGGATTCTGTACGCAGTGTAACAACGACCACGTACTTTCTCCCGCTCACGACAAGGTAGCTGTGAGTCATCACACTATTGAAGACGGACAAAGCCGTGTGTATGTGATTCCGTTTGCAACGGGTAAGCCGGAACTTATTACTCCCATCGCGCCAAGTTACTTACATGGCTGGTCACCAGACGGAAAGACATTGGCGTATTGTGCCGAACGCAATGGTGAATATGATATTTACACCATTCCCGCTTGTGGTGGTGAGGAAAAACGTCTGACAACGGCGGAAGGACTCAATGACGGTTGTGAATATTCTCCGTGTGGGAAATACATCTGGTTCAATAGTGTACGCACTGGCCTGATGCAGATATGGCGTATGCGTACCGACGGCAGTGAACAGACCCAGATGACATTCGACGAAAATAGCGATAGTTGGTTTGCACACGTTTCGCCTAACGGGAAACACGTTGTGTATATCTCATACAACAAAAACGATATCAACCCTGGTGACCACCCAGCAAACAAAAACGTGGAAATACGAATGATATCGCCAGAAGGTGGGGATTACACCACTCTCGTAAAACTCTTTGGAGGGCAGGGGACTATCAATGTAAACAGTTGGTCTCCCGATAGTACGGCATTCGCGTTTGTAAGTTATAAGATGAAATAGCTTCTTTCACATATATTTCCATGCGAAAGAAACAATGTATGATGTAACGTTTATTCTCCCGTATCATCCGAAAAATCTTGCACGCAGCAGTACTTGTACGTAGAGTGTGGGCGGATGGCAACGCCAATTCGGTTGTATTTTGCCGATAGTATGTTTTTGCGATGTCCGAGTGATTCAACTCCTTGGTCAACAAGCAACTGACGAACAATGGCAAGCGCTTTTCCGTTACCGGCAGCAATGTTTTCTGCCATGGTACCACTGTTATAATACTGTCGCACTCTGTCGAATGTTTTCGTGCCGTCTGAAGATGCATGTTGCACCAATCCTTTCGGACCTATGTCTTCGGCGTGTGCCGCCGAGGCCTTGCACAATTGCTCATTGGGATAGAGCATTGGAACGTCTTTGGTCGTGTCGAGTGTCTCTACAAGCGATTTCTCATAACTGTTGTCGGAGTCTCGTATATCAAGCAATGCGTCGCAGAAAGCCTTGCCGTCAAGACGGGCAAGGTTACAGAAGAATATCACATCTCTTTCGTCGTCTGTCAGGTATGAAACCTCTTTTGCCGTGTTGGCCATATCCTGTTGTTCTTGGGTAAAGTATTGGTCAACAAGTTCTTGAACACTTTTTTCTTCCTCTATTTCGGGTTCTTCAATGATTTCCTCACATCCTGCCATGGTAAACAACAGAAATAGGGCAGATAATATTTTTTTTATAGGTACTTTCTTCATTATTTTTCGTTTTTATTCGTTCTCAAATTCCCCAAATTTTACGTCTGAAAATTTTCACAAATATAATTATTTGTAAACGCAAATACGGAAGAAAGCACGACATCTATGGAAATCCTCCACAAAAATTGTTTTTTCTTGTTGCAACGAGGAATAAAAAGAATTTCTTTTCTTTGTATGAAAAGTAAGTTGTAGTTATGAATATAAAAGATTCTCAATTTGAAATGCTTGTAGCCAAGGAACAAGTTCAATGTGTGGTGGAGGATACGCGTGAAATAATTAAATCCCTTGAAGGCGAGGTGGTTTTTGTCGTTATGGCAAATGGTGCCAATTGGTTTTCACAACGGGTGTTCGAGCATTTCCCGTCGAGTGTTTTCGATATAGAATATGCGTTGTTGAAAAGTTATTCGGGTACGAAAAGGAATTCTATCACTACGTTGTCAATGCCAGACGAGGGAAGCATTTGTGGCAAGACGGTTATGATACTCGAAGATTTCATTGATTCAGGGAAAACCATTGAATATATGATGGATTGGTGTTTGCAAATTGCACATGCGAAGCGGGTGCTCGTTTGTCCGATGTGCATAAGAGAAGGTGTTGATGCTGCTCGCTACAATGTGACAAATCATCCATTGGTGATTCCAAAGGATAAATGGATTGTCGGCTGTGGACTTGATTACGATCATTGGGGTAGAAATCTTGCGGATTTGTATTATATGATTAAATAGTTGACTTGATTATGATGTACAATCGTCCTCAAAATAGTTTCAGGAAGGATCTTTGTTCAAGTTAAAGATATTTTTCGTTAGAGAAATCCTTTTTTTTGTATTTTAGACGAAAATTTTTCACAAGTATGATGATATCAACGCGAGGTCGATACGCAATTAGAGTTATGATTGATTTGGCGGAACAAGGTTCTTCTAACTATATCCGCTTAAAAGATATTTCTGAACGTCAGGATATTTCATTGAAATACCTGGAAAACATAACGACCAGCCTTTCCAAGGCAGGACTTATTGAAGGCGTGCACGGACGTGGCGGCGGTTACAAGTTGAATCGTGCCCCCGAAGAGTATAAAATACGAGAAATATTGACCGTGACCGAAGAATCGTTGGCTCCCGTGGCGTGCCTTGAATGTGGCGCAAAAGTCTGCGAACGGAAATCTATCTGCCGTACGCTCCCAATGTGGGAAAAATTATACAAAACAGTTTGTGATTTCTTCGATAGCTACACTTTGGCAGATTTGATAAAGAAAAAGCCAGATTTTGGGTATTTTAATGCGTCGTTGTAACCTTTGTTACACAAATACTGGCATGAACGCACGAGGTACAAAGATATGTTTTCTCATTTGGGTCTTGATTGGCTTGTCATTCAACGGTTTTTCGCAAAAGTTAAAAACCTACGAGGATTCGGTCAAGTATGACAAAAAAATGGCTGAATTTGAAAAAATCTTTGTCTCTGCCAATTTGGAGAAAAATCGCCAAAATTACGACCAAGCCCAACTGTTATACTTTGACTGCTTAAAAATTAAGCCCTCAAGTGCCGCCGTCTATTACGAATTGGCACAGGTTTGCACTGCCAAGAATAACTTCACCGAAGCCGAAGAATACGCCAAAAAGGCGGTAAAATTTTCACCCGATAATTTTGAGTATAAACGCTTTTTAGACGATTTATATGTGAAAATGGGTAAAAAAAGATAATTTTGGGAAAAATTTGTAGATGAATAGGGTATTAACATATATCGTTTTGGGCTTGTTGCTGTTTTCTTCGTGTCATTCGTCGAAAAACGTGGTGAGCGACAAAGATTTGAAACAGTTTGAGATATCTGCGTTATATGACTCTATTACAAAGCATTATGGTGATTTCAATACGGTCAAGTTTTCATTTGCACTCGATGTGAAAGGCGCAAAGGCAATTCCTCAAATCAAGGGAAATATCCGTATTAAGAAGGACAGCATTGTATGGCTTGGCGTATCGGCAATGAACATTGACGTCTTTCGTGCGGTTCTGACTCAGGATAGCGTGAAATTTTACTCCAAATTGCAGAAAACCTATTTTGGCGGGCCACTTGACTCTATCTCAAATATAACGGGCTTATCAATCGATTATAAGACAATTGAGGCTATTCTGCTTGACGAGTTGTTTCTTTGTACCCAAGGACAGCGTGTTGATACGGTTGAGTTGTTCAAGTCGTTCGATATCAATAAGAAAGACAATAAAATCGTGCTAAAGTCTCATTCGAAGAAAGAATTCAAGAAAAACGATACGATTCCCTTGTTGCAAACGTGGCAAATCGCCAATTCCAATTTGAGAATTCACGAGGTTGATATTGTTGAGGAAAGCGCGAAACTCGACAATGAAAAGGTGAAAATCAAGTTGTCATATTCCGATTTCGAGACGATTCAAAATATTTCGTTTCCGTTGAATTTGAGCGTGAAGGCAAAACTTCCGACAAAGAAAATCAACTGTGATTTGAGATACTCGAAAGTCATTTTTAACGATAAATTGTCGTTCCCGTTCAATAATCCCGATAAATATCAAAAAGTTGATTTGAAGTGAAAAAGATTCTGTTCGTCATATTTGCTTTGATTTTGTGTGTTCCGACAGAGAGTTTCTGCCAGAAAGGGAAGAAAACCGTGAAACAGGTGCAGGCAGAAGCCGCCAAAGCAAAGAAAGAAATAGAGCGAACAAGCAAGTTATTGAAGGAAACGGAAAAAAGCAAGTCAATCTCCATTGAACGTGCCACGTTGCTTGGGCAACAGATTGTTGAGCGTAGGAATTATGTGAATTCTCTGCAACAGGAAATTGAGTTTATCGAACAAGACATTTTTGCCACTAATTCCCAAATACACACGCTTACAACCAAATTGGAGGAAGTCCAGAAAGATTACAATCAGACGTTGTTCACCTTGTACAAGGTCAATTCTCAGTATGAACAACTGATTTTCATTTTGTCGGCCGACGACTTCAATCAGGCATACAATCGATTGAAATATTTGCAGTATTACTCCGATTATATGATTCAGCAAGCGGAGCGAATCAAGACGTTGCAAGACAGCCTGAACGCCCGAAAATATGATCTGGAGAAAATGCTCACGAAAAAGAAAAATCTTGTTTCTGAAAAGCAGTCCGAAGCCCGTAAATTGGAGCAGGACAAGTATTTGGAAGACGTAACCATAAAAAAACTAAATGCTCGTCAGCAGGATTTGAAAAAGAAACTTGCCGAGAAACAAGCACTTGAACGTAAGTTGAATAAACAAATTGAAGCGTTGATTAAGGCTGAACTTGAGGCAAAACGCAAGGCGGCCGAAACAAAGAATAAGACCAATAATGCAACGACGGTAAATACGTTGACGCCAGAGGAAAAACTCGTGTCGAAGAATTTTGCCGAAAACAAGGGACGCTTGCCGTGGCCGACTGCTACGGGAAAAATCACGGAACATTTCGGACGCCATAAACATCCTACGTTGGAATATGTTGAGGTTGAAAGTAATGGTATCTCAATAGCCACTACGAAAGGTGCCCGTGCTCGTGCTATTTTCGATGGCACAGTGTCAAAGGTTGTTCTTATTCCGGGTCGAAACACTGCAGTGCTTATCAAACACGGAAATTACTACACGGTTTACGATAACCTTGTGACTGTCAATGTGAAAGCAGGACAGCAAATCAAGGCAAAACAAGAAATAGGCACTATCTACACCGACCCGGAAACTAATTCTACCGTTTTGCAATTGCAAATTTGGAAAGAACTCGAAAAATTGGATCCTGAACAGTGGCTTTCGAAATAATGCCTATGGAGAAATCCAATATCAATATCATTCTCAATGAGTTAGATAAATTCACCAAAAAATTTTATACCAACGAATTTATTAAAGGGCTCATTTTGTTTGTGCTGATTGGCGCCTTCTATTTCTTGATAATCACGTGTGCTGAATATTTCGCATTTTTCCCCACAACGGTTAGAACAATAGTCTTCTACGTCTCAATTGTATTGGCTCTCGTGGCGTTTGTGAAATATATTGTGATTCCGTTCGGAAAAATTCACAAAATCGGAAAAGTCCTTTCTCACAAGGAAGCGGCGGAAATTGTAACGAAGTTTTTCCCCGAAATACAAGATACGTTGCTCAACACGCTCGAATTGTCCGACGAGGCGTCGTATGCCGACAATGCGTTGGCAATTGCCGCCATAAACCAGAAAATAGCGCGATTGCGACCTATCCCGTTTGAATCGGCCATTGATTTCAAGAAATTACTGGGGTATTGGAAATATTTTGTCGCCTTGCTCCTTATTGTCGTTTTAGTGCTGGTATTCTACCCTCGCGCCATTGCTGACGGAGCAAAACGAATCGTGAAACACAATGAATTTTTTGAAAAACCCGCTCCGTTTGAGTTTTTTCTTGACAATGATTCTCTCACGGTGCTAAAAGGCCAGGATTTTACGATTATAATGCACGTAGAAGGCAAATTTGTGCCTGAACGGGTAAATATCTCAATTGGCGGGAATGTCTTTCTTATGACGAAAAAAACGGCATCCTCGTTTGAGTATGTTATTCGTGGTTGCAATAATTCCTTGAATTTTGCCTTCGTTGCCGACGAATATCGCTCCAAAACCTATCAGTTGCAAGTGTTTCCGCTCCCGCAACTGCTTGGTTTTACTATTGTTGCGACGGTTCCGTCCTATACTTTGCTTGATAATGTGACCGTAACAAACACGGGGGATTTGACAATTCCTGTCGGCACACGAATTTCGTGGACCGTGGATGCCGCCGATGCTGATTCGTTGTTTTTCGTGTCGGAAGAAAACGAACAAATCGCTTTTTTTAAAAAAGATGACAAATTTGTTCTCAGTCAACGAATTATGACGACAACACCTTATACGTTGTTTGGCAAAAATGCGTATCTCGACACGGTACAGATCATAAAATATACGTTTACCACTATTCCTGATGTTAGGCCAACCATTCAAGTTGAACAAAAACAGGATAGTTCGCAGTATTTTACCTACTATTTCAAGGGTGAGATTCAAGACGATTACGGCTTCTCTTCGTTGGATTTTGTGTATTTCTTGAACGATTCTGCTTCAAGCCAAGTACGCGTTCCTTTGGAATTTTCGCCGGCCAATGCGCACCAGCAGTTCTTTTATATGTTCGATTTCGCTCAGTTTTCAAAAGGCGATGTTGTGAATTACTATTTTGAAGTGTTTGATAATGATGCTGTTAACGGCTATAAGTCGGCACGAACGGTAACGTATGATTTCAAGATACCAACGCAGGAGGAACTTGAAAAAATGCAGGATGAGTTTTCACAACAAATCGAATCTTCGTTTAATCAATCGTCGTCGCTTACGCAAGAATTGGTGAAGGATTTCGACAAATTGAAACAGAAATTGCTCAACGAGAATCTTTCCGATTGGGAACGCAAACAGGCTCTTGAGGAAATGCGTCAAAAACAAGAACAGATAAAGCAAAACGTAGAAGAATTGATGCAATCGCTTGAACAAAAGAACGATATGCAGAATAAGTTGTCGGAACGTGACGAGGAAATTCTTCGGAAACAGAAAGAAATTGAAGACTTGCTCAATGCGCTGATGGATGACGAACTCAAAAAAATGATGGAAGAGTTTAATCAGATGATGGATAATTACAACAAAAATGAGTTTATCCGCAAATCTGAGGAAATGAAAATGTCGTTTGAAGAGCTTTCAAAACAACTTGACAGGGATTTGGAACTGTTGAACAGAATGGATGTTGAGGAATCGGTTAATCAAACGAGCGAACGCCTGCAAGAACTTGCTGAAGAACAGCGTGCATTGTCGGAACAGTTGAAGAGCGAGAAGAATTCCGAGGAAATTCAAAATAAGCTTGACGAGATATCTCGCGAATTGGAATCTATTGAGAAAAAATACGAAGACGCTCAAAAGAAAAACGAATCATTGCAGCAAAAGTTTGACTTACCAAATTTTGACAAACAGTTCCAAGACATAAAGAACGCTATGCAGCAAAGTCAGGAGGAACAGCAACAGGGGCAACGTTCAAAATCATCGAAATCAATGAAAAACGCCGCCGAGCAAACTCAGCAACTTGCCGAAAATATGCAGAATATGATGCAGCAACAAATGGCTCATCAGAATATGGAGGATATGGCGAATATGCGGCAGATTCTTGAAAATCTGCTCACGTTCTCGTTCCAACAAGAGGATTTGATGGCGCAAACGGGTAAACTCTCGTATGCCGACCCCAAATATGCCGAGGTGGCAAACAAACAAAACATTTTACAAGAGAATTTCAAGATAATTAAAGACTCGCTCTATACGCTGAGTTTACGTGTCCCGCAGATTTCGCAGTCAATCAATAATGAAATGTTCGAGATACTGAAAAACGGGAATGCCGTAATCGATAATCTTGAACAACGACAACGAAGTCTGGCGAGAGTTAGCCAGCAGTATATCATGACGTCGGCCAACAATCTTGCACTGCTTTTCTCCGAAGTTCTGCAACAAATGCAACAGCAGGCGGCACAGCAAATGGAAGGCCAGCAACAATGCCAAAATCCACGCAATAGCGGCAAGGGACAGAAACCGTCGTTCCAACAAATGAAACAGATGCAGC
>JAEEGG010012125.1_pt1 | contig 18654 bp, 10 predicted proteins | sample 9134161 | NCBI WGS metagenome assembly JAEEGG01 (sample SAMN16246543, study PRJNA631951) | gut metagenome | biome: gut microbiome; feature: rumen; material: CR-attached | host: Bos | place: Iran: Karaj | collected 2018-10 | reverse complement strand
GAATGAAAACTATGTGATTTCCCCCTTCAGTGTGCAGATGGCCTTGGGCATGCTGCTTAACGGCGCCGACGGAAAGACTGCCATTGAAATTGCCCAAGCAATGGGTTTTGAAACCAACGATCTGCAAATGGCAAACCACTGTTTCCAAACTCTGATGCAAACCCTGCCCAATTTGGACAGCGTGGTGACAGTGAACATCGGCAACGCTCTGTTCGCCAACCAGTCCATTCCTTTGAAGAAGCATTTCATCGACGAAACCGTACAATATTTTAACGCGGAAGCGACCAATCTGGATTTTTCAAAAACTAAAGAGAGTGCCGACCATATCAACGACTGGTGTAAGGAAAAAACCAACGGACTTATTCCGAAAATGATAGAAGAACCCGACCCGCAAACCCTTGCCATTCTTCTGAATGCGGTCTATTTCAATGGAAAATGGAAGAAACCGTTCAAACCGTCCGACACAAAGGCCAAAAAGTTCACAAACGAGTCCGGCATCAGTTGCGAAACACCCATGATGATGCAGACAGACGCATTCCGCTACGGGGAGACCGCCGGCATGCAGTGTCTCCGTCTCCCTTTCGGGAAAGGCACCTACAGCATGTACATCCTACTCCCAAAAACCGGAACCACCATCTCCGACCTGATGGCAGGCCTGAATGCCGAAAACTGGAACAGCTTCAAGGGCAAAATGCAGCAGACGGATGTGGATGTATGGCTGCCCAAATTTGAAACAAGCAGTTCCTTCAATCTGAAACCCACTTTAAAGGGAATGGGTATTTCGGATGCGTTTGTGCCATATATTGCCAATCTCGGCAAGATGACCGACCGTGAAGCCTTTATCCATTCCATCCAACAGAAAGCCCTGATTAAAGTGTTTGAGGAGGGGGCGGAGGCTGCCGCCATAACAATGATTGAAATTGAAGAAGCATGTATGCCGCCTCCACCCATGCCGTTCCATGCCGACCATCCCTTCCTCTACCTGATTGTGGAGGAGCAAAGCGGCAGCATCCTGTTTGCAGGACGGTATCACGGCAATGTGGCGGAAACCGAAGGAATGACAGCGGGCACACATGAAAACAGGCAGGATTTATGGCAGTTCCAGGCCTTCAAACACCCAAACGAATACGACCTGGATGAAAAAGAAAAAGAAGAGGGTTCGGACTTAATATATACCATTGTGGAAGAGGAGCCATCTTTTCCAGGAGGCCAAGACGCCATGTATGAATTTTTGGCTGAAAACCTGAAATGGCCATGTTATGAGAAACATGTGGAAGGGAACGTAATCATTGAATTTGTTGTTGAAAAGGATGGCAGTTTGAGCAACATCAAAGTGATACGGTCTGTCGAACCCTGTTTGGACCAGGAAGCTGTCCGCGTGATAAAGCTTATGCCCAAGTGGAAGCCGGGCAGGCAGCGTGGCCGTGTGATCCGCACACTTTTCAGAGTGCCGATCACGTTCAAATTCAAAGAATAACTGCTCATAAACATTGACGGATACGAATTATGTGAAACACAAAAAACTTCAAAAACAACAACATGAATAACAACCATCAAAAACGCAGAAACATTCTCATGGCGATATTGTTCGCCGTATGCTGCCTTCCTATGGCCAACGCCCAAAAGTGGAAAACCGTCAAATGCGGTGGGGAGTTCACCATCGGCATAAAGGAGGACGGCAGCCTTTGGGGCTGGGGCATGAACGGCAACGGACAGCTTGGTTTTGAAAGTGAGGAGCAATATGTTAAAAAGCCCCGGCAAATTTTTCAGGAGACCGATTGGAAGGATGTCGCCGCAGGCAGTTTACACACCATCGCAATTAAAAATGACGGAACCCTCTGGGGCTGCGGACTGAACAGCAACGGTCAGACCGGCCTTGGAGAAAATGATGAGAGCATGGGCTATAACCGTTATGAGTTTGAACAGATTGGAACGGACACGGATTGGGTGGCCGTCGAAGCCTGTTATGCCAGTTCATACGCCATCAAAAGGGACGGGAGCCTATGGGCGTGGGGCTATAACTTATATGGTATGCTCGGCACAGGAAACGACACGGCAACAAGTCTTTTCACCCCTACAAAGGTGGGGACACAATCGCATTGGGTGAAAGTTTCAGCAGGAGGATTTGCCACAGCTGCCATTGACACCAACGGACATCTCTATTTGTGGGGACTGGTGTTTGACGGGGCCGATTACGAGATATTGGACCAACCGTTCCGAATGGCTGCTCCGGAAGATTCCAACGCCACCTTCACGGATGTCTCAGTCGGATGGGATTTCATGATCGCCCTGCGCAGCGACAGCACACTCTGGGCTTCCGGCTCCAACTATTACGGATGCCTGGGAGAACTGACCGACAGCATCTATGTGGACGGTTGGACACAAGTCTGCACGGCACACAACTGGACCAAGATCCGTTGCGGCAGCATATGCGCCTACGCCATCAATGACAAAGGCGAGGTCTACGCATGGGGCGGCAACCTTTACGGCCAATTGGGGTTTGAAACACCGGAACAAAGCACCTCCACCCTGACGCGGATTGAAGATGTTAAAGATTGCAGGGATATCCAGGCGGCAAAATCCTTCCTGTATGAATTCAGCCTTTACGGATTCCACACCTGCCTGCTGAAGGAGGACGGATCACTATGCAACATGGGGAGCAACTATGTCTGCCAGCTGGGCAGGGGCGAACCCGACTATGACATACATACGCTTTATTGTGAAGAGACATCTGTCAGGGAAGCGATGGAAAACAATTCTGACCTGCTGCTCTTCCCTAACCCATGTCATGGGCAGGTCACTGTCAGCCGGATTCCTGAAACAGCCGTGGAAATCATGCTCACCGACGCCACCGGCCGTCTTATCCGGCGCATTCCCGTCACAGATAGCGAAATGCAAATCTCCATGCAAGGATTGGCCGATGGAATTTATTTCCTGCAAGTGTCCGGCAAAGAGAACCGCATAATCAAAAAAATAGTTAAAAACACTTATTAAAAACAATTATAAAACATCATTATGAAGATCAGAACCAGCATTTTGTGCATCGCCATCGCGATGTTTGTGACGGCAGCCCGCGCCGATGAGGGGATGTGGCAGCCCTATTTCATCAACGGACAGAACCTTGCGGAGATGCAGCGGCTCGGCTGCAAGCTCACCGCAGAGCAGATTTTCAGTTTCAACCAGCCCAGCCTGAAGGATGCCATCGTGCAGTTCGGCAACGGCTGCACCGGAGAGCTCATCTCCCCGGAGGGACTGCTGCTCACCAACCACCACTGCGGCCTCGGACAGATTCAGGCGCACTCATCAGTGGAGCACGACTACCTGCAGACCGGATTCTGGGCCCGCAGCAAGGGCGAGGAGCTCCCCAACAAGGGGCTGACCGTCTCATTCCTGAATTATATTGAGGATGTGACCGGAGCGGTGCTTAAAGGGGTCACCGACAACATGTCGGAGGAAGAACGTGCCAAAACAATCCAGAAAAACGGCAAGATGCTGATCGAAAAACGCGGAAAAGAGGGCGGCAAGCGCGTGGAGATTGTCCCCTTCTACCACGGGAACCAGTTCATCCTGTTTGAATATGAAGTCTATAAGGATGTCCGCTTAGTGGCCTGCCCGCCATGGGGCATCGGCAAATACGGCGCCGACACCGACAACTGGACCTGGCCGCGCCACAAGGGCGACTTCTGCATTTTCCGCGTCTATACCGCACCGGACGGCTCCCCCGCCGAATACAGCAAGAACAACATCCCGATGAAGCCGAAGCACTTCCTCCCCATCTCGCTCAAGGGGGTGCAGCCCGGCGACTACACCATGATTCTCGGCTACCCGGGCTCCACCGACCGCTACTCCCACTCCGGCTCGGTCAAAAATGTGATGGAGCTGGAGGGACCTGCCATCATCGCCTGCCGCACCACCAAACTGGAGCAGTACCGCAAGCACATGGATGCCGACCCTGCAGTATTTATCCAGTACGCCTCCAAACAGGCCAGCGTGAGCAACTATTGGAAATACAGCATCGGACAGGTAAAACAATTGAAAAACAACAAGGTGTATGAGAAACGGCTCGCGCAGGAGCAGGCCTTCCGCGAATGGGTGAATGCAGACAAGGATCGCAAAGCCAAATACGACGGCATTCTGGAGGAGCAGGACCGTTATTGGGAGCACCAGTCCAAATACACCAAGGCGCTGATCTACCACCGCGAGGCCGGCTGGCGTGGCGGTGAGGCGGTGGCCTTCGCCAACAAATTCTTAAGGCTGAGCAACGCCATCGGACAAAAGAGCATGACCGATGAGCAGATTGCCGGATACGCCAAACAGATGAAATCTGAAGTTGACGCATTCTTCAAGGATTACAACAAGGCGTTGGACCGTGACGTGACCATAGCTCTGCTGAATCTCTTCTACAAGGATATACAGCCCGACCAGCTGCCCGCCCTCATCAAAAAGGTTGGCGACAAGGCGCACGGCGACTTCACCGCATACGTGAACAAAGCCTTCGACAAGTCGGTGCTGGTGGACAAGAGCAAACTGGACGCCTGGCTTGACAACCCCAAACCGCTGGACAAAGACCCCATTTTCGCACTGATGTACGACATTGTGAAATCATACATCGCACTGGATGAAGCGTCCGAAACGGTCGGGAACGGACATGCCGAAAGGCTCTACATGCAGGGACTGATGGAGATGCAGAAGGATCGCAACTTCTACCCCGACGCCAACTTCACCATGCGGCTCACCTACGGCAGCGTGCAGGACTGCCACCCTGCGGACGGTGTCACCTACAGCCACTTCACCACACTGGACGGTGTAATGGCAAAGTACAAGCCCGGCGACTGGGAATTTGACCTGCCGAAGGATCTCATCAGTCTTTGGGAGAAGAAGGACTACGGCCGCTACGCCGACAAGGAGGGCAACCTCGTGGTAAACTTCATCACCACCAACGACATCACCGGCGGCAACTCCGGCAGCCCCGTCATTGATGCCGAAGGCAACCTCATCGGCCTCGCCTTCGACGGCAACTGGGAGGCCATGAGCGGCGACATCTCCTTCGAGCACAAGGTGCAGCGCACCATCTGCATGGACATGCGCTACCTGCTCTTCATCATCGACAAGATGGCCAACGCCCAAAACCTGCTGCAGGAGCTGAAGATTGTGGAATGATTTCCGCCAATTCGCCGAACAATTTTCCGCCAATTCGCCGAACAATTTTCCGCCAATTCGCCGAACAATTTTCCGCCAAATCGCCGAACATATTGAAATGATCAAGGAGGTTAAGAATAATATTCAGGAAGCCAAGTATGATAAGGAGGTGGAAGAACATTGTCTCACATTTTTCAATTCAATGGGGCTTCCAATAAAACAGAAGTCCCATTGAATTGGATATAAATGACACCATAAATGTCGTAGAAAAGGACCGGAAAATCAAAAAGTGGCCAGAAAAATGGCCAGAAACGTTCGACTATTTTTAGTATCTTTGCAGAATAAACACCTGAAATCAAAATGGAACAGAACAGCTTCATTACCAACAAGGAAAAATTACTGTCAGACATTATCAACGGAATTTTACCAAAAAGTTCATCGTTGGACGTGCTGGTCGGGTATTTCTATTTTTCGGGCTACAAGTTGATTTCAGATCAACTTAAAGACAAACATGTGAGGATTTTGGTCGGATTGGATATCGACAGGAACATTGCCAAACACATCCGTGAAATTGACACGTTGGCAACGTACAACAAGTCAAGGATGCAGTTGAAAGAAGAATTCTTTGAACACTTCACAGACCTGTTCAACGAGACCGACTTTCTTGACAGCCAACCGAAACTGGAATCATTCAAGCTGTTTTACAACAAGATAAAAGACGGAAGTCTGGAAATACGGAAAACTGATGAACCCTGCCATGCGAAGTTGTACATTTTTGATTACCGTGACGAAATCAGCGAAGGCGGCGAGGATCCCGGCTCGGTAATCACTGGTTCGAGCAACCTTTCATACGAAGGACTTGCCGGCAGGGTTGAAATCAACGCCCGTTTCAACGACAAAGGGTCATACACCGACGCAAAAATCATTTTTAACGAACTTTGGGACAAAGCTATAATCATTGCCGACAAAGACAATATCAGTGATTTCGACACTAAAGTCATCGACCGCATCTGGTACGACAAACTGTATGCTCCGTATAAGATGTACCTCAGGGTGCTGAAAGAATACTTCACTATACCGACTACTGAAAACTTGCTGACACCCTACGACATCACCGATGGGAAATTCTCCAATCTGAAATACCAGACCGATGCCGTACAGATGGCAATCAACTCCATACGCAACCATAACGGTGTGATTGTGGCAGATGTGGTGGGACTGGGCAAGAGCATCATCGCATCCACAGTGGCACGAAACTTAAGGATGAGGGTGCTGGTGATATGCCCTCCCCACTTGGAAGAGCAGTGGAAAGGCTATCGTGACGACTTCGGTTTCACAGCCTCGGTTTTTTCATCAGGAAAAATGGAAGATGCTCTGAAATATTACCAACGCATCGTAAAACCGGATGAGCAATACCTGATTGTGGTGGACGAGGCGCACCGCTACCGTAACGAATACACCAACGATTATTCCAACCTGCACCAGCTATGCTCCGGCAACAAGGTGATGCTGCTGACCGCCACCCCGTTCAACAACAGGCCCGACGACATCTATGCCATGCTGAAATTGTTCCAAATCCCCACAAAATCCACATTGAAAACGGTGGACAATCTTGGAGCGAAATTCAAGGAACTGATTGCTGCATACAAACAGATTCAAAAAGATCAAAGGGATGGGAAAGCATCGGACGATGAAGTGGCAAAAGAGGCAGGAAAAATCGCCAACGAGATACGTTCCATCATAAGCCCGCTCGTTATCCGCAGGTCGCGCATTGACCTGATTGGGATTCCAGAATATGCTGAAGACCTAAAACAACAAAACATCCAACTGGTCATCCCCAACGACCCCATAGAATTGGATTACGACCTGAGCAGATTGAAAGAGTTATATTTGGACACTCTCAACCGTATCAGCAAAGATAAAAACGACACAAAATCCAGTGACCGGTACAGGTTTAAGGCCGCCCGATATTCCCCTGTGCTATACATCAAAGAAGAATTAAAACAGGAGCTGTCGGATGTGCTGGAAGAGAAAACAGGCATTGAACTCAACCTATTGTTAGGACGACAGGCCAATGTGGCGGAATTCATGCGCCGCCTGCTGGTGCGCCGTTTCGAAAGTTCGGAACATGCTTTCAAAATGTCGTTGGATTATATGTTAAACTCTTCGGCGCAGATATTGAAATGGATTAGGGAAAAAGGCAAAATGCCTATCTTCAAGAAAGGCAACCTGCCGGATGTGGACTATTTCTACAAAACAGACGACGATGGTAATGAATTGATTACCGAGATATATGAAAAATACGAGAAGCGCGGTTTCTTTGAAATCGACATGAAGTACATCAAAGAGGCTTTTGTTGAGGACATCAAGTCCGATATGGCTTTGTTGCGCGACATTCAGGAAAAATGGTTCGGAAAGGAGGGTAAGATACAAAACGATCCGAAACTGGAATCTTTCAAGACCATCCTGAAACGACAAATTGAAAGCGAGCCAAAACGTAAGATCCTTGTCTTCACCGAATTCGCCGACACGGCAAATTATCTGGGAAAAGCTTTGCAAGACTACGGACTGCCCGTTTTCAAATACACTTCGGCGGATGCTTCGCAGACAAACAAAAACATCATCAACGCCAACTTCAATGCAGGTGAAAAAGCCCATCTGCAAAAGGATGACTACAAGATTCTGGTGGCCACCGACGCCATTTCCGAAGGTTACAACCTGCACCGCGCAGGAGCGGTCATCAACTACGACATCCCTTACAACCCCACCCGCATCATCCAACGTATAGGACGTATAAACCGCGTGAACAAGAAAGTGTTCGACAAACTCTACATCTATAACTATTTTCCCACCGACGTGGGCGAGAACGAGACCAGGACTAAGGAGATATCCACTCTGAAGATGGCTATGATTCATGCCATTATGGGCGAAGACACGAAAGTTCTGACAAAAGACGAGGAGATACAGTCCTATTTCCTTGAGCAGTACCGCAAAGAGATGGCAAAGAGCGAGGAGGCCTCATGGGATCTGAAATATCTCAAACTGCTGAATGCCGCCAAAGGCACTGAAATTTACGAAGAATCCATGGCAATTCCACACCGCGCCCGTACAGGCCGCACTGCAGAGAAGCCACAACAAGGTGTACTGATGTTTGGGAAGAAGGGGAACGATTTTGTTTTCAAATTAGGGAATAAGAACGGGCAAGTAGTACAGCTTACTGCTGAACAAGCCATCGGGTTGTTTGAGGCGGAGCAGGATGAAAAACCTGCTGCCCTTTCCGAGAATTTTGACACGGCCTACCAAATCACCAAGGCGCAGCTTTTTGGCAACGAGGCGCAGGACAAAAACGAGAAAATCAGGCTTGAGGCAATGCAGAAGGTGAAGGTGATGCTGAACAAAAAGGCACTGCCGACCGATTATCTGAAAGATTTGATGAAAGCCATCCAAAGCGACGGCCTTTCGGGATTTGAGCTTCGGTTTATCAACAAACTGAAACCGTCGGAATACACGAAACTGCCCGAACAAATCGACAAGTATTACATCAATCGCATTATCGAGACCTGCAACCATGTGGACGATGGCGAAGAATCAATCATATTAGCGGAGGAACTAAGATGAAAACTGCAAAAGAGTTATTTAAGGAATTAAATTCCGTAGATGAAAATGTCGGAATTGAAGCGAAACGCGCCTCTGAGGTCGGTAAAAGCATCTTAGAAACCGTATGTGCATTTGCCAACGAACCCGATATGGGAGGTGGATATCTTCTTTTGGGGGCTGTAAGGAAAGGTTTCGATGAACAGGGATTCCCTATTTATGAGCCAGAGAACATTGCTAATCCCGACAAAGTTCAATCAGACCTTGCCAACCAATGCGCTTCTGTTTTTAATATCCGTCTTCGTCCTCAAATCAAGCAAGAGACCATCGATGGAAAAACGGTAATAATAGTAAAGGTTGATGAAGTTCCTGCCGCCCGTAAACCGGTGTACTTTGAAAAAAGAGGATTGCCTCAAGGTGCATATCGCAGAATTGGCTCTACTGATCAAAAATGCACGGAAGAAGACATGTTCGCTTTTTATTCATCCGCTGACAGTTTTGAAACTGCCATTGTAAAAGGTTCAAGTTTGGACGATATTGACGAAAATGCTGTCTCCTATTACAGAAAATTACGTAAACAAGTAAACACAAACGCTGAAGAACTGGCCTACGACGACACAAATTTGCTTTTGGCATTGAAAGCTTGTGAAAAAGACCGATATGGCCAATATGTACTCACTAATGTTGGATTGATTGTTTTCGGAAAACCTATGGCACTCCGCAGGTTGATGCCTGCTTTGAGAGTGGATTATATTCGAGTACCGGGCAACAGATGGGTTGAAAGTTCCGACAAACGTTTTGAACATACTATTGACATGCGCGGAGCGTTCATCTTATTGGTGAACAGAGCGGTTAATGCGATAACTGATGACCTTCCCAAAGGATTTGAACTCAAAGTGGACAACCTTCAAGCCTTCACTCCTGTTGAAATTCCCAACGACACCTTGCGCGAAGCCATCGTCAATGCATTCATGCACCGTTCTTTTAGAGTCAATCGACCTATACAGATTATCCGCTACTCCAACCGTATTGAAATTACCAACCCAGGCTTTTCACTGAAATCCCCCGATCTTCTTGGAGAACCGGGTTCGGAATTAAGGAATCCCTTTATCAGTGCTATTTTCCACGACACCAACTTGGCAGAGACTAAAGGTTCTGGCATTAGATCAATGCGCGATCAGATGAAGACGGCACATCTGATGCCACCCACCTTTGAATCCAACCGTGAAACGAATTTGTTCACCGTCCGTTTGCTGTTGCATCATCTGTTAGGCGAAGAAGACGTTAAGTGGCTTGCTCTGTTTGCTAATTATGACTTGAATAACGAGCAAAGGCTTTCCCTCATTTTTATGCGCGAATTGGGAGCCATCGATAATATCACCTATCGGCAATTAAACAGTGACATTACAACCCGAAAAGCCTCCTTAGATCTCCATCGCATGTGTGAAATGGGATTGTTCGAACTGAAAGGCCAAGGAAAGAATGCCTATTACATTGCCGGACTGGAATTTATATCGTTTAATGGCAGAGAAATGTATTATGGTGCTGGGGAAATGTATCATGATAATGGAGAAATGTATCATGGTGCTGGGGAAATGTATCATGGTAATGGAGAAATGTATCATGGTAACGAAGAAATGTGTAGAGCTGAAGAATTGCCAGATGAATTGAAAAAAAGAATTGGGGAAATAGGAAAACGAATGGTTGCAAAAGAAATGGAAAGTCTTATTGTAGATTTATGCACTTTCCAACCTTTAAGTTTAGTAGAAATCGCTTCTTTGCTACATCGAAACAAGGTTTCCATGAAAAATCATTATTTAAGCCCTCTTATTAAACAAGGTAAATTGTTTTTCACTATTCCTGAAATGATAAAACATCCCAATCAAAAATACACCACAAAAAAGAAAAAATAACCGCCATGCAGTTCAACCAGCCATATAACCGCAACGAATTTCTCAACTTTCTGAGAACAAGTTTTCTTCCGGAAGATTTCACACAGGAGGAGACACAAGTTGATAATCCCGTGAAGTTCCAGTACACGCAGCAGGTGACCCGCTTGGGCGAATGCGAATCGCTGGGGCTTGTGGTGTACGAAGTGAGGCACTCGTCAATGCACGATGCCCGCGTGGGACTGACAAAAGAGGCTTTCCGCCTGTTGGCCGACGTGTTCTGCGAACGCGCCCTCATCTTTTTTGTGCCACAGGACGACGAAAGCAACTACCGTTTCTCCTTAATCGAAATAACGCTGGAGCAGAAAGCCGACTCGGCCAAGGTGGGACGCAAATACTCCAATCCACATCGCTACTCCTACTATCTGGGCAAAGGCATCGCCTACTATACGCCAAACAAGTATCTGAACGAAGCCGGACGGATTGTCAATATCGATGACTTGCGCGGACGTTTCTCCGTGGAGGTACTCACCAAGGCCTTCTATCAGGAGCTTAGCGACTGGTACGCTTGGGCAGTGAAAATTGTCCGATTCCCCAACGATTTGAAGACAGAGGCTGACAATGAAAAGTATAATGCCGAGGCGATGATACGCCTTATCACCCGACTAATTTTCGTTTGGTTCATCAAACAGCGACACCTCGTCCCCGACGAATTCTTCGACGAACAGTACATCGCCGACAACCTAATCAAAGGCTTCTCCCCCAACGCCAAGGTAACGCTGTTTGGCAAATCGGAGGAGAGCCATTACTACAAAGGCATTTTGCAGAACCTCTTCTTCGCCATGCTCAATAGCCCCATCACACCCGAAGGCAAGGATACCGTGAGCGAACGCCGTTTCCGCAACGGACGCAGCGACTACGACAACAACAAGCTGATGCGCCATGAGGATTTGTTCAAAAATCCAGACCTGTTTGTGAAATTGGCGAACAAGTATGTACCATTCCTCAACGGCGGACTTTTCGACTGCCTCGACGACAAGGACAAGGGCATGTATGTGGATGCCTTTACCGACCGCGAAAACATTGCAAAACAGCTGATCATACCCGATTACCTTTTCTTTGGCGAAGATGTGGGACGCAACATCGACCTTTCGGAATGGTATGGCGACGCCAAAAAGAAAAAGGTGAGCGCACGCGGTATCATCGACATTTTGAAACGCTACAACTTCACCGTGGAGGAAAACACGCCTTTCGACCAGGAGGTTTCGCTCGACCCTGAACTGTTGGGTAAAGTGTTTGAAAACCTGTTGGCATCCTACAACCCAGAAACACAGACCACCGCCCGCAAGCAGACCGGATCGTTCTACACTCCGCGCGAGATTGTACAGTATATGGTGGACGAGAGTTTGATAGCCCATCTGAAACGTACTGTTGGCGACGAACTGGAAACGGAATACCGCAAACTGACACAATACACCGACGAGCCGCTCAATTTGACTTCCGAACAGAAAAAGGCAATTATGCAGTCGCTATACAATTGCAAGGTGCTCGACCCCGCCTGCGGTTCCGGCGCCTTCCCAATGGGCATGCTGCAGCAAATGGTACACATTCTCAACCGCATCGACCCCAATAACGCGCAATGGAAGGATATGATGCTTAAAAATGCTATCAGCGAAACTTCGGATGCATACCAAAATGCAAGCGATGAGGAGCGTGCCGAAATGGTGGCCGACATAGAGCGCAGTTTCAACGAAAGCATCAACCGCCCCGACTACGCCCGTAAACTCTATCTGATTGAAAACTGCATCTACGGCGTGGACATACAGCCCATTGCCATACAGATAAGCAAGTTGCGGTTCTTCATCTCGTTGGTGGTGGACCAGAAGACCAACAACAACCCTGTTGACAACTTCGGCATCCGGCCATTGCCCAACCTCGAAGCCAAGTTTGTGGCCGCCAACACCCTGATAGGACTTCACAACCAGACAAATCTCTCAATGACGGATGACATCCAGAAGTCCTTAAAAGAAATGAAGATTGCTAAACATAAAATTTTTGGAGCAAGGACAGTAAAGACCAAACGTAAATATCGTGAAAAAGTTTCCGAACTACGATTAGGAATGGTCAACAAATTGAATGAATTGGGATTTGTCTGCAAAGAAGACCATCTAATGCTTTTAGATTGGGATATGTTCGACCTGAACAAGGCAGCTTTGTTTTTTGATTCCGAATGGATGTTTGGAATTTCAGAGGGTTTTGATATTGTGATTGGAAATCCACCGTATGGCGTATCTATCAAGGAAGATTATCGTAAAGAAGTTGTTCGTTGTTTAGGCAATGTTCCCGATTATGAAATTTATTACTACTTCATTCAAGCAGGTCGCAACCTGCTTTTAAATAATGGTACCATTTGTTATATTATTCCTAACACATGGCTTTTCAACACATATGCTAGAAAATTCAGAGAATCTGTTTTAGAAAAATGGAATATTATCGAAATTTTAGATTGCACCAAGTTTAAGATTTTTGATGCAACTGTTTTAAATTCAATAATAACATGGCAGAAATCACAATTGGCACATGAAAGAAAGACTTTAGGCTATAGGAAAACGGCTAAAAAAAATAGTTTTGCAGAGCTAATAAAAGTTCCTAGGATGCAAATGTATAAAAGTGATTTGCGACTTATGAACCAGAACTGGGGATTGGCCTTCTCGTTGGATAACAAAGTGGTGGGTATTGTGACTAGAATGTCTTTGTCTATTATTAATATAGAAACAGTTTTCCCAGAGATAAGTCAAGGATTAATAGCGTACGATAAATACCAAGGACAATCCGACGATATTATTAGAAGTAGAGCATATCATTCTTTTGAATACAGAAAGGGGTTAAAAAAATGGCTTTGGGGAGAAGATGTAAAAAGATACATTTTATCATGGAATGGTCAAGAATATATTGACTATTGTTCAGGTATTGCTAACCCGAGGCAGCCTAAATATTTTATTGGAAAAAGATTACTTGTTAGAGAAATAACCAACCCTTCAGTATTTGCTACAATAACTGATGATGAGTTATATAACGACCCTGCAATAATCATTGTAAAGGACAATGATTTGTATCCATTAGAGGTAGTACTCGCCATCCTAAATTCAAAACTGGCAACATTCTATCACTTTAATCATTCTCCAAAAGCCACAAAAGGAGCTTTCCCAAAGATACTTGTCCAAGACATTAAGGATTTCCCGTTACCAACCGTTTCCGATAAACAACGTAATCTTATAGTCAACCTTGTTGACAAAATTCTTGCTGCCAAGAAGGATGACCCGCAGGCGGATACGAGGGAGTGGGAGGAGGAGATAGATAAGAAAGTCTATCATCTATATGATCTGACATATGAAGAAGTGCTCATCGTCGACCCTGAAACGCCAATTACAAAAGAAGAATACGAAAATACCAAATAAACTAACAATTATGGAAAATAATAATTATTGTTTTGTCATACAACCCATAAAAGACACAAAATTCACTAAACGATACAAAGATGTATATGCACCTGCAATAGCTACAACCAGGCTTGTTCCATATCGGGTTGATTTAGATACATCTGTAAGAAACATTATTGATGAAATAGAAAAGAAAATTGCAGATGCTTCTATTTGCCTAGCAGATATTTCCATGGATAATCCTAATGTCTGGTATGAATTAGGGTATGCTTTCGCGATAGGTAAAGATGTTGTAATGGTATGTGATGAAAGTAGAAATAACTTCCCATTTGACATAAGTCATAAAAGTATAATAAAATATACTACAGAGTCTTCAAGTGATTTTTCAAAATTGAAAGATGAGATCTCAAACAAAATAAAAGCATACATTGCATCCGGAATCACAAAAAAGAAACTGATAGAGAATCCTATAAAAAGCACAGAAGGGTTACAATCTTACGAAATCGCTCTTCTAGCTTACATGATTGGAGAACAAATAACGGATGAACAAGATATCAGTGTTTATTTGCTAAAGGAGCAAATGAACAGAAGTGGTTTTAATGAAATTGCAACTAGTATTGGAATTAGATTATTACAACGGAAACAATTCATTGAAACATCATTAGCTCAAGATTGGGGAGGCAATGAATATAACGCATGCAAGTTAACCTCAAAAGGAATTGATTTCATATTGAATAATATAAACTTATTTAATTTAGGACAAAAAGTTGGTGAATCCAATAATATAGACGACCTCCCATTTTGAAAAATATCAATACATAACCGAATTTGAAAACGCATTTTGCATTATAGTTTGAAAATGACACATTATTAATGAAATAACTTACAAATAAAAGATGAGTGAAAACAATTTTTTTGAAAAGCAAACTCTCTCATCAAGAGTAAAAGCAAATATTGTATCGGAGTATTTTCCAAAATACTGCAAAATCATAGTGAAAAAACATATGCCTGAACGTATTGGATATTTTGATTTATTTTCAGGTCCAGGTATGTATGAAGATGGAAATTATTCAACTCCATTATTAATTGCTCAGAATTGCAAAAATGACGAACTTCTTAGACAAAAAGTTTGGATGGTCTTTAATGATATTGAACATTCTGAACAATTGAAAAAGAATTTCTTAAATTATTTTCCAGAAGGAACTTTTAATTTTAATCCACACTTTGGTCATAGTGCAGTTGGGGAAAGCAAAGAAATAGATGAGTTTATCACCCGCAATCCCATGAAGAACCGTGTGAATGAATGTCCTTCAGTGCTTTTTATTGACCCATTTGGATATAAAGGAATAGACACTAATGTTTTATCCAAATTTCTTAATTATTGGGGAAATGAGTTGTTTATTTTCATAAACACAAAAAGAATTAATCCTGCTTTAGAGAATGAGAAGTTCGAACCTCTAATGAGATGCTTATTTCCACAGACTTATGACACTCTAAAAACAATAGTTAGAAATAAAAAACATGTATCAGAAAGGCTTCAATTTATTATTGACAATTTGGGAAATGAATATAAAAAACAACTGGGAGGAAACGTATATTATACAGCATTTAAATTCCAAGAGGAAGATATTGAAACCACTAGCCATTTTATCCTTCATTTGACTAAATCAAAACGAGGATTCGATCTCATTAAGCAGATTTATAATGACTTTGCTAATGTTGGAACTATTTTTGATGGAGTTAACACATATACTTTTGATGTAAAAAAAATAGTCAATCCTATTGAAGACTTATTTGATGTTGCCTCAGAAAACATTGATTTGTTGAAAGAAAAATTATACACCACATATAAAGGCAGAAATATTTCAGCCTTAAAACTTTTTGAAGAACATCAACAGAAAGAATTATATTGTCGAAAACATTATACAGAAGCATTAAGAAGACTTTATAATGAAGGAAAATTATCTTCTAATTATTTGGACAACAAACAACATGTGGTTAGTGTATTATTAATTAAGGAATGTATTTTAAGTTTTAAGTGATGGGAGAAACAAAAATAGAATGGACTGATAAAACTTGGAATCCTGTTACTGGTTGCACAAAGCAATCAGCGGGTTGTGAACATTGTTATGCAGAAGTGATGTCGAGAAGACTGAAAGCGATGGGACAACTAAAATATACAAATGGTTTTAAACCAACAATGCATGAAGAAAATCTGAATGAACCATATCAATGGAAGGGAAGCCATAATGTATTTGTATGTTCTATGGCGGATATTTTCCATAAAGACGTTTCCTTCGACTTTGTTGATAAAATAATGAATGTAATAAGAGACACTCCTCAACATCGTTATCAAATACTGACAAAAAGAGCAGAGCGAATGGAAGAATATTTTAGAACTAGGACAGTACCCGAAAATGTGTGGTTAGGAATAACCGTTGAGAATAAAAAGGCCACTTATAGAATAGATTATTTGATGACAATCAATGCTAGCATTCATTTTTTATCTTGTGAACCTTTATTGGAAAATCTTGGCGTTTTAAAACTTGAAAATATCCAATGGATAATTGTTGGTGGAGAAAGTGGGCCTAAAGCAAGACCCATGAAAGAAGAATGGGTACTAAATATAAAAGAGCAAGCGGACAAAAACAACATCCCATTTTTTTTCAAACAATGGGGAACTTGGGGAAGCGATGGCAAAAAACGCAGCAAACATGCAAACGGGAAACTGTTACAAGGAAAAGTAATACAACAAATGCCTGATACAAAAAACATATAAAATCAATACATCATGTCACGATTAAGCGATTTGTACAAGGCAAGTGAGGGTGTAAGTGAGGGAGTAAACGAGGGAGTAAGTGAGGGAATAAATGACAAACAAACGATATGACATCAAATAAAGATAATAACCAACAGGAAATCATCATTTACCAAACCGATGACGGCGCTGTAAAGATAGATGTAAAGATGGCCAACGATACCGTCTGGCTTTCGCTTGACTTGATGGCGGAATTATTTCAGCGCGACAAATCAACCATTTCGCGCCATATAAAAAACATTTTTAGCGAAGGTGAATTGTCTCCCGATTCAGTTGTTGCAAATTTTGCAACAACTGCCGCCGATGGGAAACAATACCAAGTGGATTTTTACAACCTCGATGTTATCATTTCCGTCGGATACCGCGTAAAATCACAGCGAGGCACACAGTTCCGCATCTGGGCGACCAAACGGTTGAACGAATATATCCGAAAGGGATTCACGTTGGACGACAACCGTCTGAAAAACCTTGGCGGAGGCGGCTACTGGAAGGAACTTCTCGAACGCATCCGCGACATCCGTTCTTCGGAGAAGGTGTTCTACCGGCAGGTTCTGGACATCTATGCCACAAGCATCGACTACGACCCGCACGCTGACATTTCCGTGGAGTTTTTCAAACGGGTACAGAACAAAATTCATTATGCCATTCACGGTCAAACAGCGGCATAAAAAAGAACAACGGAAGTCAATAAAAAATAGGAAAACACAAATAAATAACCGTGAAGAACGTTATAGGTACATGAATAAAATAGAAAACCTGATAGCAGAATGTTCGGCATACGATTTCAAGGTGATGCTTGAAGAAAAGAAACCTAAAAGTTGGCTTAAAAGCGTGAGTGCATTCGCCAACGGAATCGGCGGCTCGCTTTTCTTTGGCGTAAATGATGACGGCACAACAAGAGGCCTTGATGATATTCAACATGTTTGTGAAACTATCAGCAGCAAAATCCGAGATTACATGGATCCGCTTCCTGATGTGGAGTTGATTCCTTTGAACATAAACAGCTTGGACGTGCTACAAGTGAAGGTTGGTGCTGGCAATTATACGCCATACTATTATGTTGGCGACGCTCAACGTGTCGCCTTTGTACGCAATGGTGACGAAAGTATACCAGCAACGGCCGAGGAAATGGTGCGTCTAGTGTTGAAAGGCTCAAACAGGACATTTGACTCTTTGCACAAAGATAACAGATTGGAGAATAATTCGTTTGCTATATTGGCAAATGCTTTCAAGGAACGCACAGGACAGGAATGGGACAAGAAGTATCTTCTTTCGTTCGGACTTGTTACAAGTGAGGGATTTCTCACCAATGCCGGCGAACTGTTTGCCGACGATTGCTGTCTTAATCAGTCAAGACTGTATTGCACCCGTTGGAATGGTCTTGAAAAGGACGATGCTCTGAACGATGCTGAATTTAAAGGGAACATACTGCTGTTATTGCGAGAAGCAATGAACTTTGTAAAAGCGAATACCCGTAAAGGATGGGAGAAACTGCCCAATGGTAGAAAAAACAAACCCGAATATGCTGAAAGAGCTGTACTGGAGGCTTTGGTAAACCATTTCATTCATAGAGATTATACTGTGATGGGCGGTGAGGTTCATCTGGACATCTATGATGACAGGCTGGCAATAACCTCTCCGGGCGGAATGTATAACGGGCAAAAAGTTCAGGACTTACCACTGGATGAAATCTCGTCGGAGAGAAGAAACCCGATACTTGCCGACGTGATGGCCCAACTCGATTATATGGAGAAACGAGGCAGCGGCTTGAAAC
>JAEEGG010012124.1_pt1 | contig 18655 bp, 15 predicted proteins | sample 9134161 | NCBI WGS metagenome assembly JAEEGG01 (sample SAMN16246543, study PRJNA631951) | gut metagenome | biome: gut microbiome; feature: rumen; material: CR-attached | host: Bos | place: Iran: Karaj | collected 2018-10 | reverse complement strand
GTGACCTCCTTGAGGTCCACGTTCGGGATCTGCTCGAAACCGCCGGAAGCGAGTTCGTAGCCGTTCTCCTCGATGTACTTCTGGATCTGGCCATAGGAGGTGTAGTCACCGTAGATGACGATCTCGCTGGTGACATTTTCGTCCTCGTCCTCGATCTCCTGGCGGAAGACCTCGTCGGCGCCAAAGTCGATCAGTTCGAGTTCGAGTTCGTCCAGGTCGATGGGTTTCGCCGGGTCCTCCTTGATGCGGAAGACGCACTTGTGGTCGAACATGAACGCGACACTGCCGCTCGTCTGGAGGGAGCCGCCGCACTTGGTGAAGTAACTGCGGACGTTGGCGACGGTACGGGTGTTGTTGTCCGTAGCGGCCTCCACGAGGTAGGCGATGCCGAAAGGACCGAAACCTTCGTAGATGATCTCCTTGAAGTCACCGGACTTGGCCTCGGTGGCTTTCTTGATGGCGCGCTCGATGTTCTCCTTGGGCATCTGCTCGGACTTGGCCTCGGCGATGAGGGCGCGCAGACGCGGGTTGCCCGTCACTTCGGCGCCGCCCTGCTTGACGGCGATGGTGATTTCCTTGCCCAGTTTGGTGAAAGTCTTGGCCATGTGGCCCCAGCGCTTCATCTTGCGCTCCTTGCGGAATTCAAACGCTCTTCCCATGGTTAGAACTCGATACGGGTGATGAACTTGTCGATGTCAGCGGCCTCGACGGCATTCGGATACTGGTCCTTGATCTTGTTGTAGAAGGCGAGGGCCTTGTCCTTGTCCCCGAGTTCCTCGGCGACCTGGCCGGCCTTCAGGAGGTAACCGGCGGAGAACACGTTGTCCACGGTGGCGGCAGCCTTCTCATAGGCGGCGAGGGCGTTCTTGTAGTCCTCGAGACCGACATAGGCGTCGCCGATACCGGCCTGGGCGCGGGAAAGGAGGATGCTGTCCTCACCGGCGTACTTCTTGAAAAACTTGATGGCCTTGTCGAAGTCGCCCGTCTGGAGGGCGCAGGCGCCGGCATACAGGTACACGGCCTGACCGGCCTTGCTGCCATAGGTATCGATGATTTCCTCGAAGCCCATCATGTTGTCGTCACCGGCGAGGGCGAGCGCGTAGTTGCCGGCGGTGAACTTCTGCTCGGCCTGGTACATCGCTGCTTGGGCCTTCTCTTTCTGAGGCTGCAGGATGAAACGGTTGTAGGCCAGGATGGCGAGGGCGATGAGGAGGATGGCCGCTACGCAGCCATAGATGATTTTGGAATACTTCTGGAAGAAGAGTTCAGTCTTGGAAACGGCCTCAGCGACATTCTGCTGGCGGAGTTCCTGATCGTTCGGTTTGTTTGCCATATTGCTTCTTATTTTATTTATTCAAAACGGATGACGCCGTGCGGCGCAATTCAGCCTGCAAAAATAGTAAAAAAATGTTATATTTGCAATCAAGAACGCAACCCTATGCCTACGCTCAGGAAAATCGTCGTACAGGACTTCCGCAACATCGCCTTCCAGGAACTGTCGTTCTCGCCGAATGTCAACTGCATCAGCGGGAACAACGGCGAGGGAAAGACGAACCTGCTGGACGCGGTGTACTATCTGTCGATGACCAAGAGCGCCTTCCCGACCCCCGACCGCTACAACTGGCGTTTCGGCACGGAGGGATTCACCATCGGCGGTACCTACCTGATGGACAACGGCCTGGAATCGCGCTTCTCCATCCGCGTCGCGGAAGGGGAGAAGAAACTCGTGCGGGACGGGAAGCCCTGCACCCGCATTTCCGAACACATCGGCCTCCTTCCGGTGGTGATGGTCTCGCCCGGCGACATCGCCCTCGTGAGCGAATCCGGCGAGGAACGCCGCCGTTTCGCCAATGGCGTCCTCTCCCAGATGGACCGCACCTACCTGGCCGCCATCCAGACCTACAACCGGCTCCTGGCGCAGCGCAACAGGATGCTCAAGGACGGGAACGTGGACTGGGACCTGATGGCCGTCTTCGACGCCCGGATGGCCGCCGCGGCGAAGCCCGTCCATGACGCCCGGAAACGGCTCGCGGAGGACCTGCGTCCCGTCATCCAATCCTATTACAACCTGATTTCCGGCGGGGGAGAGGAAGTCTCCGTCGAATACCGGTCGGACCTGTCCAAGGCTCCGCTCGAGGAACTGCTGCAGGCCGCCCGCGACCGCGACCTGGCCCTCCGCTACACCACTTCGGGCATCCAGCGGGACGATTTCCTGTTCACGATGGACGGGCACCCGATCCGCCGCTGCGGCTCCCAGGGCCAGCAGAAATCCTTCCTCGTCTCCCTCAAGTTCGCCCAGTACGAGATCATGCGCGAAGGCTACGGCTATGCGCCGATGCTCCTGCTGGACGACGTCTTCGACAAACTGGACATGAACCGCATCGGCAACCTCATCGGCATGGTCGCCGGCAGCGGCTTCGGCCAGATCTTCATCACCGACTCCAACAAGGTCCGCCTCTCCGGTATCGTGGACCGCATCACCGACGACCGCGCCTACTTCGACACCGTGGGCGGCGTCTTCACCCAGGTCGAGTGATGGCGGAATACAAGAAACGCAGTTACTTCATCCGCCGCAAGGAGGCGCTCACGATGGAGGAGGTGGTCGAGGAATACATCAAGTCCGCGAAACTGGCCGCCGGACTCAACACGCAGCGGGTCTTCGCCGCCTGGGACGAATGCTCGGGGGCGGGTCCGTTCACGCTGAAGCGCTATTTCCGCAGCGGAACCCTCTATATCACCCTCAGTTCGTCCGTCATCCGGAACCAACTTTCCTTTCAGAAAGAGGCGCTCATCGAAAAGATGAACGCCACGCTTTCGGGCGACCGTCTGTTCACGTCGGACAACCGGACGGCCGGCTATGTCAAGGACCTCGTCCTCCGCTAGGGGATGATGATCCTGTAAGTCTTGTTACCCTTGTTCGTCAGTTTGTCGTCCCGGAGCCACAGGTTCGCTTCCTTCAGCCGGGCGTAGGTGGTTCCGTGTTCGAGGGCGAAATCCACGAGGCTCGGGACCGGATAGTTCACCGTGAGCACGTCCTTCGGCTCCAGGTAGGAATAGCGGTCGGCCATCGGCACGCTGAAGCCGAAGGCGGCGGGATTCTCGAAGAACATCTTGACGGCGAGGAGCCGGAACATGTAGCGGGCCGTTTCCTCGGGGAGCCACAGTTCCAGGGCCGATTTCTGCTTCTGTGCCTCGCGGCGCTTGGAAATCCCGCCCTGGCCGGCGTTGTAACTGGCCGCGACCGTCATCCAGTCGCCGTATTTCCGGTAGGCGTCCTTGAGGAACTTGCAGGCGGCGACGGTCTCCTTCTCGATGTTGTACCGCTCGTCCACCTCCGTGTTCACCTCCAGTCCGTAGGTCTGGGCCGTGGCCTTGGTGAACTGCCACAGGCCGGCTGCTCCGGCGACCGAGAGGGCCTTCGGGTCCAGGCTGCTTTCGATGGCCATCAGGTACTTCAGGTCTTCCGGGACGCCCTGCTGGCGCAGGATCGGGACGATCTGCGCGAAATACCGGCGCGAACGCTTGAGCATGAGCGTGGTATTCGTGTGCATGTACGTGAAGGAGATCAGTTCCCGGTCCATCCTTTCGTAGAAGTCGGTGCGGTCGAAACGGACGGTATCGCCGGCGAAGGCGACATACTCCGGAACGGCCGGCGCCTGGGGATGGAGGATCTGTGTCCAGGCAGGCTGGGCGCGGAGGGACAGGGTGGCGGAAAGCGCCAGAAAGAGGGTCAGGAGGATTCTTCTCATATCATTGCAAATATAAGAAAAATCCGTCAATTCAAGAAGGCCGGTTGCGCTGATACAGATACCGTTTAATACTGCCCTTGGGCGTCATTTCGAAGTCTTCCGGCATCAGTTCCAGGTGGGTGATGTGGGAGTAGTTGGGGAAGAGGTGGTTCACTTCCTCCAGGTTCGCCTGGATCAGTTCGTCCAGTTCCTTGACGCGGAGCCCGTCCAGGTTCGCCTGCTTGTAGTCCGGATAGACCAGGCCGACCAGTTTGCCGTTGTCCTCGATGACGAGGGAATGGACGACATAGGGGATGTTGTTCAGGGCGGCCTCGATTTCCTCCGGGTAGATGTTCTGGCCGTTGGCGCCGAGGATCATGCATTTCGTGCGTCCGCGCAGGTACAGATAGCCGTCATTGTCCAGGATGCCCACGTCACCGGTGCGGAACCAGCCGTCGTGGGTGAAGGCCTCCGACGTCGCGTCGGCGTTCTTGTAGTATCCCAGGAACACGTTCATGCCCTTGACCTGGACTTCTCCCGGAACCAGGTGCGGGGCCTTGGATTCGACCCGGATCTCGATATTGGGGGCCGTCAGGCCGCAGGAATACATCCGGCCCTTGAACCAGCGGGAGTAGGTGATGATGGGGGCGCATTCCGTCATGCCGTAGCCGACGGTGAAGGGGAACCCGATCTTGCGCAGGGCACGCTCCACCTCGGGATTGAGCGCGGCGCCGCCGATGATGACTTCCTCGAAGTCGCCGCCGAAGAAATCCTTCAGGGCCTTGCACAGGTCGGCATCCTTGGGGAGCGTGCGGACCATGTTCTTGTAAACCTTCTCCACGATGAGGGGCACGGCGTACACGACGTTCGGCCGGATGTCGGAGAAGGCCTCGGCGAGGACCTTCGGACTCGGGGCCTTGGTGAGGAAATGGATGTGGCAGCCCATCACCATCTCGAAGAAGAACTCGAACATCATCCCGTACATGTGCGCGGAAGGAAGGATGACCACGACGTTGGAGGTGTTGTCGATCATCGGGAGGTTCTCATGCATGAAGGCGACGTTGGACCAGACCGCCCGGTAGGGGATCATCACGCCCTTGGAGAAACCGGAAGTGCCGGACGTGTAACTCAGGATGGCCAGTTCGTCCGGCTGGTCCTCGTGGTAGTGCAGGTCTTCGGGACGGATGCCGCGGGGATAGGCCTTCTTGTACATCCGCTCCAACTGGGCGCGGGCCGCCTCGGAGGTACCTTCCTTCAGGTGCAGGACCTGGTAGTCCTCGAGTTGGATCACCGCCGTGAGGCCGGGCATGTCCTCGCCGTTCAGACCGTCCCAGATGACGCGCTCCACGAAGAGGATCTTCGCATCGGAATGGTTGACGAGGTAGTGGATGTTACCCGGCTTGAATTCGTGCAGGAGGGGGACCGGAACGGCCCCGTAAGTCATCGCGGCAAGGAAACACACCGCCCAGTGGGTCTGGTTGCGGGAGCAGATGACGACCTTGTCGCCGGGATGGATACCATAATGCTGATAGGCCAGGTGCATCTTCGCGATGCTGCGGGCCAGGTCGCTGTACAGAAGCGTCTCGCCCTTGTAGTTCGAAAGGGCGGGACGCCTCCAGTTATTGCGGAAACTGTTCTCCAGTAATTTGTTGACGGACTCGGGCTTCAAAACAGCAGTAGTTTGGACCTACAAATATCGCGTTTTTTATCGAAACGGCGAAATCTGTCCAGCAAAAACCGTTCCGCTAGCGGACCTTCGAGTCGCAGTACCAGCAGCGCAGCACGCCGTTATCGGTCCGGTGGAACTTGTGCGGGGCATGCTCGTTGTTGCAGATGCACTTCCGGTTCGGGCAGCGCAGTTCCGGGTCGATGATGGGCTCCTCGTCGGCGGGCATGCCGTGCTCCGGATCGTTCTTCCATTCCAGGAGTTTGACGATCAGCGCCTCCCGCACGAACTTTCCGTTCTCCACCTGGCGGAAATAGGCGGCGCGCGGGTCGGAATCGACCTCGGTAAGGATTTCGTTCACGCGGGGGAGCGGGTGCAGGACGGCCATCTTCTTCTTGGCGAGGGACATGCGGGCGGCGTCCAGCACGAAACTGTCCTTCACGCGGTCGAATTCGTCCTCGTCCAGGAACCGCTCCTTCTGCACGCGCGTCATATAAAGGACGTCCAGTTCGCCCATCACCTCCTCCATCGTCTCCACCTCACGGTACGGGATGCCGGTGCGCTCGCACACGTCCTGCTTGATATAGTCCGGGAGTTTGAGTTCGTCCGGGGCGATGAGGATGACCTTGATGTCCTTGTAGCGGGTGAGGGCCTTGATCAGGGAGTGGACGGTCCGGCCGAAGCGGAGGTCGCCGCAGAAGCCGATGGTGAGTCCGTCGATGTGGCCGAGTTCCCGGTGGATGGTCAGGAGGTCCGTCAGCGTCTGCGTCGGGTGGCTGTGGGAGCCGTCGCCGGCATTGATGATGGGCACGGTGGACACTTCCGTCGCATACAACTGGGCACCCTCGATGTGGTGGCGCATGGCGATCACGTCGGCGAAGCAGCCCACTACGCGGACGGTGTCCTGCACGCTTTCACCCTTGGAGACGGAACTGCTGCGGGCATCGGAGAAACCGAGCACGTTGCCGCCCAGTTCCATCATCGCGGAGGTGAAACTCAGCCGCGTACGGGTGCTGGGCTCGTAGAAGAGCGTCGCCAGTTTGCGGTGGGACATGCTGCCCTGGTAGCGTTCGCGGTGGGCGATGATGTCCTGGGCTAGGGAAATGATTTCGTCGATCTCCTGTTTGGTCAGATCGGTCGGGTCGATGAGGTGTTTCATAAATAAGTATGGGGTTATCCGTTGATCCAGGTTTCGTCCGAGGGGTTGTCGCGGAAGGCGAGGATCCTTTCCTTCCAGCCCGGAGCGATGCGTCCTTCCTCCTGGGCGACGTCCACGAGGACGTCCAGGTTGCACAGGGAATGGTTTTCCACGTTCGCGGCGGCGAGCCGTTCCAGGCCCCGCTTCATCCCGTACGTGAAGATGCTCACGATGCCCAGCACTTCGGCGCCTTCCGCCCGGAGGGCTTCCACCACGTCGATGGCGCTGCCGCCCGTGGAGATGAGGTCCTCGACGACGACGACTTTCGTGCCCGGGTCCATCTTCCCTTCGATCCGGTTCGTCCGGCCGTGGCTCTTGGCCTCGCCCCGGACATAGCCCATCGGCAGGTCCAGGATCGTCGCGGTGATGGCGGCGTGGGCGATGCCGGCGGTCGAGGTGCCCATCAGCATCTCACAGTCGGGGTAATGCCGCTGCACGAGCAGGGAGAGTCCGTTCTCCACCTGCTCCCGCACGCGGGGCGCGGACAGCGTCAGACGGTTGTCGCAGTAAATCGGGCTCTTGATGCCGCTGGCCCAGGTAAACGGCTGCTCGGGCCGCAGGAACACGGCGCCGATCGAGAGGAGGGAGGATGCAATCTGTCTTTCCATATAGATTCTTTCGCTTTGCTCAGAATGACAAGGTAAACTCTTTCATACAACGTTCATAGGCGGCCACGGGGTCCGCGGCGGCGGTGATGGGACGGCCGACGACGATGAAGTCGGAGCCGATTTCGCGGGCGCGGGCCGGCGTGGTGATGCGCACCTGGTCGTCCGCCGCGGCGTCGGCGAAGCGGATGCCCGGGGTGACGGCCAGGAAGCCGGGGCCGCAGGCCTGCTTGACCATGCCGGCTTCCAGCGGCGAGCAGACAACCCCGTCCAGGCCCGCCTCGCGGGCATTGGAGGCGTATTTCACGATGGTGTCGCCGATGCCGGCGCCGATGAGGAGTTCCTGCTGCATCACTTCCTCGGAGGTGGATGTGAGTTGGGTGACGGCGATCAGCAGGGGGCGGGTTCCGTCCGCGCGCGTGAGCCCTTCCAGGGCGGCGCGCATCATGGCGACCGTGCCGGCCGCATGGACATTGACCATGTCCACATCCAGGGAAGAAAGCACGCGCATGGCTTTCTTGACCGTGTTGGGGATATCGTGGAGTTTGAGGTCCAGGAAGACCTTGTGCCCGCGGGCCTTGATGTCGCGGACGATGGCGGGGCCCTCGGCATAGAAGAGTTCCATGCCGATCTTCACGAACGGCTTGCGTCCCTCGGGGAAGCGGTCCAGGAATTCCAGCGTGGCCGCGCGGCTGGAGAAGTCGCAGGCGATGATGACGTCTTTGTTCATACGGCGGAGATGATTTCTTTCAAGGAGTCGATGCCGAGTTCCTCCATCACACGGGGGAGTTCGGCGATGATTTCCGGGCAGGCGAAGGGGTTGCGGAGGTTCTCCGCACCAACCTGCACGGCGGTGGCGCCCGCCATCATCATCTCGATGACGTCACGGGCGGAGGCCACGCCGCCGCAGCCCATCACGGGCACCTGGCAGGCGTGCGCGACCTGATAGACCATCCTCAGGGCGACGGGGAACACGGCCCTGCCGGAGAAACCGCCCATCTTGTTGGCGATCACGGGTTTCCGGCGGGCGATGTCGATCCGCATCCCGAGGAAGGTGTTCACGAGCGTGAGACCGTCGGCGCCGGCGTCCTCGCAGGCGCGGGCGATCGCGACGATATCGGTCACGTTCGGACTGAGTTTGATGAAGACGGGCTTCCGGCACACGGCCTTCACGGCCGCGGTCACTTCCGCCGCGGAACGGGCGTCCGTTCCGAAGGCCATCCCGCCATTGTGCACGTTCGGGCAGGAGATGTTCACCTCGATGATGTCGATGCCCTCGCACGCATCGGCCTTCGCGCAGCACTCCCGGTATTCGTCCAGCGAGAAACCGCTGATGTTGGCGATGACGCAGCCGCCATAGACCTTCCGGAGGGCGGGGACTTTCTCCTGCACAAGGACATCGATCCCCGGATTCTGCAGCCCGACGGAATTGATCATCCCGCTTTCGCACTCGGCGATGCGAGGGGTGGGATTCCCGTAGCGTGCCTCCCGCGTCGTCCCCTTGAGCGAGATGCCTCCGAGGACGTCCAGGTCCATGTCTCCGGCCAGTTCCAGCCCGAACCCGAAGGTCCCGCTGGCCGGAATCACCGGATTCTTCAGGCGGATGCCGCCCAGGTCCACCGTCAGGTCCTTTACCATGCCAATTCCTCCATTTTGAACACCGGACCGTCCTTGCACACGCGCCGGGGACCGTTTTTCGTTTCGATGGAACACCCGTAGCAGAAGCCTGCGCCGCACCCCATCCGCTCTTCCAGGCTGGCCTCGCCTGGCCCTTCCAGGGCGGCGCAGACCGCCCGCATCATCACCATCGGCCCGCAGGTATAGTAGTAGTCGTACGGCGGACAGAGGGTTTTCAGGGCATCGGTCACGAATCCCTTCACCCCGACGGAGCCATCGGCCGTGGAAATCACGACCTCGTCGCACACGCTGCGGAATTCCTCCGCGAGGATGATCTCGTCAGCCTCGTTGAACCCTAGCACGGCCCGGACTTTCTTCCCGCGCGCCTTCAGTTCCTTCGCCAGCAAATACAGCGGCGGAACCCCGAGGCCTCCTCCGACCAGCAGCGCATCCTGCCTGCACGCATCCGGGTCAAACCCTCTTCCGAGTCCCGTCAACACCTCCAGCACTGTCCCTGCACGCGTTTCGGACAGCACTTTCGTCCCCTCACCGACCACCTTGTACACGACCGTCAGTTTCCCATCCTCATAGTCGCAGACCGACAGCGGCCTCCGCAGGTAGAATCCGGGGACGGCGATATGCACGAATTCCCCGCGGGGGGAGATTTCTCCGCCTGACCGGAAAGACAGCGTCGGCTCCAGGACCATCCTGAATGTCTTGACCGCCAGGGGCGTGTTCTCAATGACAGTATAAAGGGCTTTTATCATTTATATTCTTCGTCTATCGTAGAGATGCCCAGTGTAATCTCCTCAAGCACGTCCAGCAGCACCCGCACGGTTTCCAGGGCGGTGAAGATCGTGACATTGTTCTCGACCGCGCAGCGGCGGATGCCGTAGCCGTCCAGGTGGCTGGACTTCTGGTTCAGGTCGATGGTATTGATGACGTACTTGACGTGTCCCTTGCGGAGCGCCTGGTAGATCTCGTCACTGCCTTCGCGGAGTTTCTTCAGCGTCTTGGTGCGGATGCCGTGTTCCTTCAGGAAGGCGGCCGTGCCCTTGGTGGCTTCGATGTTGAAGCCCAAGTTGTAGAACCGGCGGATGAGCGGGAGCGCCTCCTCCTTGTCCTTGTCCGCGATGGTGGCGAAGATGGTGCCGTAGGACTTGATGTCCATGCCGCTGGCCTGCAGGGACTTGTAGAGCGCACGGTTCAGGGAGTTGTCATAGCCGATGGCCTCGCCCGTGGACTTCATCTCGGGGGAGAGGTAGGTGTCGATGCCCTTGATCTTGCCGAACGAGAAGGCCGGCGTCTTCACGAAATGGCGCTTCCTTTCGGGGAAGTAAACCTCCGTGATGCCCTGTTCCTTCAGGGAGTGGCCCAGCATCACGCGCGTGGCGATCTTCGCCATCGGGACGCCGGTGCTCTTGGAGATGAACGGGACCGTGCGGGAACTCCGGGGATTGACCTCGATCACGTACACGTCCTCGTTCCCGTCCACGATGAACTGGATGTTGAACAGGCCCACGATGCCGATGGCCTTCCCCAGTTTCACCGTGTCGTCGATGATTTCCTGCTTCACCTTCGGACTCAGGGAGAAGGAAGGATAGACGCTGATGCTGTCGCCGGAGTGGATGCCGGTGCGCTCCACGTGCTCCATGATGGCCGGGATGAAGACGTCCTCGCCGTCGCAGATGGCATCGACCTCGGTCTCCTTGCCCATGATGTACTTGTCCACCAGGACGGGGGAGTTCTCATTGATTTCCACCGCGTTATGGAGATAGTGCCGGAGCGTGGCCTCGTTGCCCACGATCATCATCGCCCGGCCGCCCAGCACGAAACTCGGGCGCACGAGGACGGGATAGCCGATGTCCTCGGCCGCCTTCACGCCGTCTTCGACATTCGTGACGGCATGGGCCTTGGGCTGCCGGATGCCGGTCTCCCGCATGATCTGCTCGAAAAGTTTGCGGTCCTCGGCATTGTCGATGGCCTGCAGGCCGGTGCCGATGAGCGGGACGTCGAACTCCTCCAGCGGCCCGGCCAGGTTGATGGCCGTCTGGCCGCCCAGGGTGACGATCACCCCGTCCGGACGCTCCAGGCGGATGACGTTCATCACGTCCTCCACGGTGAGCGGTTCGAAGTACAGTTTGTCGGAGACCGTGTAGTCGGTGGATACGGTCTCGGGATTGTTGTTGATGATGATGGCCTCGTAGCCGGCTTCGCGGATGGCCCAGATGGCATGGACGGTGGAGTAGTCGAACTCCACGCCCTGGCCGATGCGGATGGGGCCGGAACCCAGCACGAGGATCTTCTTCCGGTCGGTGCGGACGGACTCGTTCTCCTGCTCGTAGGTGGAGTAGAAGTACGGGACATAGGTGTCATGTTCGGCGCTGCAGGAGTCGATCATCTTGTACACGGGGACGATCCCGTTTTCGAACCGAAGCCGGATGACATCGGCCTCCGTACGGCCCCAGAGTTCACCGATGAACTTGTCGCCGAATCCCATCCGCTTGGCTTCCCGCAGGATGGACAGGTCGTCCGGGAGGGCCTTCACGCGGCGTTCCATCCGGACGATGTTGTACACCTTCTCGAGGAACAGCATGTCGATCTTCGTGCGGTCGTAGATGCGGGACAGGTCGATCCGCAGGCGCAGCAACTGGGCGATGGCGTGGATGCGGTCGTCCGTGGGCTTGGAGATGTAGTCCAGGAGGTCCTCCTCGCTCCAGTCGTCGAACTTCTTCTTGTGGATGTGGCAGCAGCCGGTTTCCAGCGAACGCATCGCTTTGAGGATGCTTTCCTCCAGGGTTCGGCCGATCGACATCACCTCGCCCGTCGCCTTCATCTGGGTGCCCAGTTCGTTGGACGCCTCGCTGAACTTGTCGAAGGGGAAGCGGGCCACCTTCGTGACCACGTAGTCGATGGCGGGCTCGCAGCAGGCAGGTGCCCCGGCGATCGTGATTTCGTCCAGGGTGAGGCCCACGGCGATCTTGGCGGTGACGCGGGCGATCGGGAAACCGCTGGCCTTGGATGCCAGGGCCGATGAACGGGACACGCGGGGATTGACCTCGATGATATAGTACTTGAAGGAGAGCGGGTCCAGGGCGAACTGGACGTTGCAGCCTCCCTCGATGTCCAGGGCGCGGATGAGTTTGAGGGCGCTGTCCCGGAGCATCTGGTATTCCTTGTCCGTGAGGGTCTGGGCGGGAGCCACGACCATGGAGTCTCCGGTGTGGATGCCCACGGGGTCGATGTTCTCCATCGAGCAGATGGCGATGGCGGTGTCGTTGTGGTCCCGCATCACCTCGAACTCGATCTCCTTGTAGCCCTTGATGCTCTTTTCGACCAGCACTTCGCCGACGGGGGAGAGGGCGAGGGCGTTGCGCATCAGGTCACGGAGTTCCTCCTCGTTGTCGGCAAAGCCGCCGCCCGTGCCGCCCAGGGTGAAGGCGGGCCGCAGGATGACCGGATAACCGATGCGTCCGGCCGCCGCGACGCCTTCCTCGACGCTGTAGGTGATCTCGGAGGGGATGACCGGCTCGTCGATGGACAGGCAGAGTTCCTTGAAGAGTTCGCGGTCCTCGGCCTTCTCGATACCGTGGAACGAGGTCCCGAGAATCTCCACGCCGCATTCCTCCAGGACTCCCTTCTTGGCGAGTTGGACGGCGAGGTTCAGGCCGGTCTGGCCGCCGAGGCCCGGCACCAGGGCGTCGGGACGCTCGTAGCGGATGATCTTCGCGACATATTCGAGGGTGAGCGGTTCCATGTACACCTTGTCGGCGATATGGGTGTCGGTCATGATCGTGGCCGGATTGGAGTTCACGAGGATGACCTGGTAGCCCTCTTCCTTGAGGGCAAGGCACGCCTGGGTGCCGGCGTAGTCGAATTCCGCGGCCTGGCCGATCACGATCGGACCGGAACCGATGACCATCACTTTCCTGATATCCGTTCTCCTAGGCATGTTTCGTTTCCTCCATCATTTGAATGAACCTGTCGAAAAGGCAGACATAATCCTGCGGGCCCGGGGCCGATTCCAGGTGGAACTGGACCCCGAACACCCGGTCTACCCGGTTCTCGAATCCCAGCACGTATCCTTCGGGGACCAGGACATGCGTGGGCGTGAGGCCGGTGCCGTCCACGGTGTCGAACCGGTAGGTCTGGTTCAGGACGGCGATGTCGATGCGGCCGGAGGAGAGGTCACGGACCGGATAGTCGCCGTGTTTGCCGCAGCCCATCGGTACGAGTTGCGCACCGTAGGAAAGGCCGATGGCCTCCATTCCGAGCCCGATGCCGAACACCGGGACGCGGCCCTTCAGTTCGTCGATGAGCCCGAGGATCCCGGGCGCTTCCAGGGCCGAAACCGGTCCGTTGGAGAGCAGGACGCCGTCCGGGTTGAAGGCGAGGATATCCTTCGCGGGGGTGCTGAACGGGACGATGGTCACGTTGCAGCCGCGCTCTTTCAGCCGGGCGAGGATGCTGTGCTTGATGCCGCAGTCCACCGCCACGACGTGGTACAGGTGGTTGGACGTGCGGGTGACCCAGCGTTTGCGGCAGCCTACGCGGCGGAGGAGGTCCTTGGGACGCGGCGTGGCGGCGATGAGCGCCAGGGCCTCGTCCTTGGGCATCTCCGCTTCCACGATGGCGGCCATCGGCCGGCCGGTGTCGCGGATGATCTTGGTGAGCATCCGGGTATCCACCCCGCTCAGGCAGGGGATCCCGTGTTCCTCGAGTTCCTCTTCGAGGGTCTTGGTGTACCGGAAGTTGCTCGGGGTGTCGCAGCATTCCCGCACCACCAGGCCGCCGATGTCGGTGTTATGGGATTCGAAATCCTCGTCGGTGATGCCGTAGTTCCCGATGAGGGGATAGGTCATCACGACGATCTGCCCGGCGTAGGAGGGGTCGGAGATGATCTCCTGGTATCCTACGACCGAGGTGTTGAAGACGATTTCGCAGACTTTGCGGCAGTCTGCGCCGAACCCGGTTCCGTAGAACTCCTGTCCGGTTTCCAGCACCAGTTTCTTTTCGGGTCTGATCATTTTGTCAAGTCGTTATATACTGTCTTTCCTTCATAGATAGTCCTGCAGATCCTTCCATAGACTTCCCAGCCTTCGAAAGGCGTGGCCCGGCCCATGGAAGCGAAGTCTTCGCTGCGGATGACGAAGGGCGTGCCCAGGTCCACCTCGATCCGGTCGTCCGGCGCTTCCGGGAGGCGGAAGATGCGGCGAGGGGCGGTGGCCATGGCTTCGACGAGGCGTTCCAGGCTGATGCGGCCGGTCTTCACCAACTTGGTGTAGAGCACCGGGAAAGCGGTTTCCAGGCCCACGATGCCCATCGCGCTGCCTGCCAGGCCCCGGGACTTCTCCTCGGCCGAGTGCGGCGCATGGTCTGTGGCGACCACGTCGATGGTGCCGTCGGCCAGCCCTTCGATGAGGGCCTCGCGGTCGTCGGCGCTCCGCAGCGGCGGGTTCATCTTGAAACGGCCTTCTTCCCGCAGGTCGTCCTCGCAGAGGGTGAGGTAGTGGGGGCCGGTTTCGCAAGTGACGCGGACGCCGCTCTTCCTGGCCTGGCGGATGATGTCCACGCTTTCGGCCGTGGAGATGTGGCAGACGTGGTACCGGCAGCCGGTTTCGGCGGCCAGTTCCAGGTCGCGGGCGATCTGGCCCCATTCGCTCTCGGAGCAGATTCCCTTGTGCCCGTGTTCGCGGCAGTAGCGCCCGTCGTGGATGTATCCGCCGTGGAGGAGGGTGTTGTCTTCGCAGTGGGCGGCGATGATGACGTCTTCGGCCGCCGCGGCGCGCATCGCTTCCCGCATCATCGCCTGGCTCTGGACGCCGCTTCCGTCATCGGAAAAAGCGACGCAACGGCCCTTGAGGGCGTGGAAATCGACCAGTTCCTTTCCGAGCCGGCCGATCGTGATGGACCCGTAGGGGAGTACGCGGATGAGGGCGTCCCGGTCGATGGCTTCCTGCTCCAAAGCCAGATGCTCAAGGGTGTCCGGCACGGGATTCAGGTTGGGCATGGCGCACACGAGGGTGTATCCGCCCCGCGCGGCGGCGTGGCTGCCACTGCGGATGGTTTCCTTCCAGGTCTGTCCCGGCTCACGGAAATGCACGTGAAGGTCGGCGAATGCGGGGAACTTTACCATACTGCGCATATAAAAAAAAGACAACCCCTCAGGGCTGCCAATCAATCAATAAAATAAAAAATGAGGACCTCATCGGTCCCACCGATGCCGAGTGTCTGGGATATGATGGACTTACTCAACATTCCGGGTTGCAAATTTACTGCTTTCCGAGGCAATTCTGCAAATTTTTCTTTCAAAAATTATGAACAGGGAGGTGGTTGATAAAAGAAATCATCTCGTTGTCGACGGGGATTACGGCTACTATTTCGGGGTTGTAGTGTTTGTTCTATTTCGTTGATTATAAGATGTCTATGGCGTAAATGCAGGCACCGCACATCTACTAATTCGGTTCAGGGGGGAGTATCGGACTAATGAATTGTTTAAATTTGTAACAACTATAATGTAAACAAAATCAAAGCCTTATGAACAGCAAAAGAGTCCTTTTCCTTGCGTTGGCTCTGAATCTTTCCGTTTTGGCGGGATGCGTCCGCGAGCAGAACCCGGTCGAACTGGGCTCCGTCGTGACCATCCGCGCCTCGCTGCCGGAAAAGACGGTCACCCGGGCGGGTTTCTCCACACCCGAAAGCGGGACCGGCCTGCACCTGGCCTGGAAAGAAGGCGACTGCATCCGCGTCATCAGCGGCGGCGCCTCGGCGGTGTACGACATCGAGCCCGGCTTCACGGACCATTGGGCCTGTTTCACCGGTCCCGAAGTGGCCGGAAGCCGCTTTGACATCATCTGCCCGGGCACCTATGCCTCCGTGGAGGAAGCCGAGGCCGGCAATCCGGCCCTCACGCAGGTGGGCAACGGAAGTACGGACCATCTGGTGTTCACGGCCAAACTGAGCGGCGTCTCCAAGGAGGATCTTCCCGAAATCACCTTCTCGGACGCCTGGGTGGCCGAACATCCCGGCACCTCCCTGAACCGGTGCGGCATTGTGAAGTTCGTCCTCACCCTGCCCGCCGGCGTCGCCAACCCGGTGCGGGTCTTCCTGCACGGGCTCGGCGAGGAGGACATCGCCGTCAAGCTCCAGGGCATCGTCCTCGGCGCGGACCGCATCCTGACGGCCTATGCCCAGTGCGGCTGGGAAGACGTCTCCCTGGGCGGGAACGACTTCACCGTGACCGTCGAGGACGCGGATGGAACCGCCTGGTCCGCCACCAAGGAGCCGGACGCGATGACCCTGATGGCCGGCGCGCAGAACACCATCGTGATCAAGACCGGCTTTGCCAGGCAGCTCTTCGCGGGCGGCGACGGCTCGGCCGCGGAGCCGTATCTCATCTCCAGCGCCAGTCAGTTGAACAATATGCACGCTGAAGGCGTCCTGAAGAGTCAGAAAAAGGTGTATTTCCGCCTGGTTGACAACATCGACCTCGGTGGCATAGACTGGGTACCGCTCAACTATGCATCCCCTTACGAGAACCTCATCGATTTTGACGGTGATGGCCATACGATCAGCAACTTCATGTCGACGCACTCCAGCTATCCGAGCTTCTTCGGTGTGTTGTACGGCAACTGCCACGACGTGGCCTTCGCGAACGCCGTGATCGAAAATGCCGGCGGCGGCGCCACCGGTATCTTGGGCAGCTATTGCGGCACGACGAACCTGCCGGGCGAGGCGCATCGCGTCCACGTCCAGGGCCGGGTGTATTCCGCAGGCGGCAACAAGAACGGAACGGGCGGCCTCTTCGGCCGTATCTGGGGCGCGGACATTACTGCATGCTCGGCCGATGTGGAGATCGAGAGCGGCCAGGACTATGTAGGCGGCATTTTCGGTTATGACACCGGCAAGTCCACCATCCGCGACTGCTGGACAGCGGGCCATGTCAAGGCCGGTTCCAAGGTGGGCGGCATCGGTGGCGGCTTCATCAAGAATGAATCCGCGATGTACAACTGCTTCTCGCTGATGAAGGTCGAAGGCTCCTTCCAGTATGCCGGCATCCTCGGCCACGCGAACCTGGACCAGAAGGGCAACAATGCGACCAACAAGCCCAACAACCACATCGAGGGCTGCATCGCCTGGAACGAGTCCATCTCCTCGACCGCCACGGATGGCAAGGAACACTATAGCAGCGGCGTGATTGTCGGCTTCACGGCGACACAGAACTACCTCGTCGACTGCTTCCGCAAGGCGGATATCGACTTCTCGGAATGCCCTGTGAACACCGAACTCGGTTACGTGGTCACTAACCAGGGAAATGCCGGTCCCGGCGCCCCGCTGGTGTGCGGCACGAACACCTATGACTTCGCCTACCACGGTCAGCCGGCCCCTGCAGGCGCCACCATCAGCTCCGTGGCCCGTTCGCTGGGCTGGAGCGAGTCTGTTTGGGACCTTTCCGGCTCCGTTCCGGTCCTGACCGGCGCGGTGGAGGTCCTGCCGCCGGCCGAAAGGCCGACGAGCGGCGCCTCGCTCGTTCCGCCCGGAAGCGACGCCCTGCGCGGCCTTGGCGAGATACGACCGACGGCCGGAAACGGCTGGACCGTCACGTCCGTGGCCGATGGCATCACTTATTACCGCTTCGCCGGAAACTGGACACCGAATTCCAGCACGACCGCCCGGTACCAGGACGTCTATGTCGTGGATCTGGATCTTTCCAACCCGAACTATCAGGTCAAGGTGGTCTATGCCAACCCCTCGACCGAATGCTCCAGCGTTTTCCAGGCCACGAACGCCCGGGCCGCCATCAACGGCGCCTACGAGAAGGCCTCCATCGCCTTGAAGGTCAATACCGTATGGAACGGAACGTCCTTGACGGACTATCCGCAGGGCATCGTCGAGTCCATGATGCCCAACGATTACATCGCCGGCACCAGCGTTCTCAACTGGAAGAACGAGGGCACTTTCTACACCGACGGCGCGAACCGCGTGAAGATCGCCTTCGACGGCTATGATCCCGCGACGCCTACCAAGACCAAGACCGTCCAGGAAGAGCGCCTCTTCTATCAGTACCTGTTCACCACCCGGGAGTGGCCCGGCCTGATGTCCAGCGCCCCCATGCTCATCCAGGATTTCAACCCCGTCGGCAAGCAGTTCAAGAATCTGCACCCCAAGGTTTCGGGGGAGGAGTCGGAGGCTCCCTACACCCATCAGACGGGCCTTTATCCGCGCACGGCGGTGGCGCTTACCGAAGGGAATCATTTCCTGATGGTCGTCTGCGACGGGCGGTATGCCACCGGCTACGGCGGAACCGGCATGAGCGCCTACTGGCTCACCGCATTCCTCGCCCAGCATTTCAATCCGCAGTATGCCCTCAATCTGGATGGCGGCGGCTCCTCTACGATGTGCGTGCGCAACAGCGCCTTCGCTTCCGACAATTATGTCGTCAATTATCCCTGCGACAACCGGGGAAGCGCCAACAGAATCCACGATCACGGCGGTGAGCGTCAGCGCGATTCCTGGATCGTCATCGTCGATGCCCAATAGAAAAAATAAATAGCAATCATATGAAAACCATTCTTGCCAAAAGGGAGTATGTGACCCCCACCCTCCGCGAGGTGCCCTTGACTGTGGAAAACCAGTTCCTGGCTTCCCAGTTGGACGATTACGACGACAACCCCATCTACAGCGATCCTTCGCCCTGGGAAGATGCATTCTAATCGGACAGGGATCATGAAAGCGAAGCTCATAGCTTTGGTAGGGCTCCTGCTCCTGGGTGCTTGCGTCAAGGAAAAACCGATTGACGGGCAGGATGCCGGCGGCAAGCAGGTCACGATCCGGGTGAGCG
>JAEEGG010012123.1_pt1 | contig 18656 bp, 11 predicted proteins | sample 9134161 | NCBI WGS metagenome assembly JAEEGG01 (sample SAMN16246543, study PRJNA631951) | gut metagenome | biome: gut microbiome; feature: rumen; material: CR-attached | host: Bos | place: Iran: Karaj | collected 2018-10 | reverse complement strand
TTCACCGTCGCCTTGTAGAAGCCGGCGGCCGCGTCCTTCCCGGCGGTCACTTTGATTACGAAGCTCTTCGTCTTTCCCGCCTCAACCGAGAACGGCTCTGCATTGGGCCAGACCGGGTCGATGATGTTCTCGCCCTCGACCTCGAAGTAATACCCTTCAAGAATTTCGGTAGTGAGAGTTGCGCCGGCGCCGTTCGAGAATCCGTCCGTCTCAAGCGTCAGCCCTTCGAGCGTTTTGTCCGCGCTCAGAATAAGCTGGCAGTCCTCGGCCTCGTTTTTGGCGAGACTTATAATGTAGGTCGCCGCGCCATTCTTTTTTATGGTTTTGTCTTCCTCCGCGGTGCGCGTGAACGTGTGCATGAAGTACATTCCCAGCGAGGAGTCCTCGTTTTCGGCCTTCTTCGGCTTGTAGTTTTTGTACTCCGCGGGAACCTCGCCGTCCGCCGTCAGAATCGTCTTGAGCTTCTTCGTCTCTGCCTTCGTGAACGGATCGTCGGCCTTCATGTCGGCGCCGCATATCTTTTCCGCGGTCTTCAGGTCCTTCGCGAAGATCATCTCGGAGATAGTCATCGCCTCGCCCTCGGAGAGCGCCCTGAAAACGAAGTCGAAGCGGAAGAACGAGTAGTTGCCGGAAGCGACATCCTTCGCGCCGGTCAGGTCGAAAAGCACGTACGTCCACTTGCCGTCGGTGTTGTCGAACCAGGCGTTGCCGTGGCAGGCAAGATTCGGGAAATACTGGTCGTTTGTGTTGAAATACAGTTCGAAATTGTTGTCGGTAAGCCCCTCGCCCTTGACTTTCAGAACAAGGTACGGGTATTTGTCGTAGCTGACCGGCTTGATCTTTTTGGCGTTGAGATAGTACGAAAACAGAAGCTGCACGAACGGGTCGCCCGGATTCGGGTAGCTTATCGACATGCGCGGCGCCGTCTTTTTACCTTCTTTGGGGTACGAAATTGTGCAGTCGTTGGTGCTGAGACACGTTCTGAGAACGGTTTCGTCGTCGAGTTTTACGGTCACGGTCCCCGCAGGGTACGCGCCGCACCCGGGAAGCAGAATGACCGCCGCGATCACCGCCGCAAGCAAAAATGAAACTGTTTTCTTCATATGCGATCCCCCGAAAATAGAATAGCCGGTTGCCCTCTCGGCATGCGCCTTTTTCGATTCCGCGCTTTTTTAATTTGCTTTTTTATTATAACATTGCGGGCGGCCGTTTTCAACAAAAATGAGCCGCCCGCGCCTCTTTCTCCCGCAGTTTTAATTCAGTTCACATTCCCTGATTGCTTCCGTTTTTCTCTCCTTCACCGTTTCCGCCGCCGTGTAGTACTCGTCGACGCTCTTGGTGTTGAAGAAGCGCTTGATGAACCTGCCGCCGTCCTTCACGATCTTGGTCACCGCGCCGGCCCCGCAGGCGATAACGGTCATATCCTCTTCCATGATGTGGATGTTGTAGGGACTCTCGGCGCCGGGTCTGCAATAGCTGACGTTTTCGTTGTTGCCCACGCAGTTCTTCTGGCGGTACATATAAAAGGGTCTGAGACCGATCGAGTGCGCGGCGTCAAACCCGGCGTCGCACATTTTTTCCGTCTCGAGAGCGCGCACCCGCGACTTCATGATGTCGTCCTTCGCGAGCCTGGAGGCGCGTTTCAGGGCGAGCGTGTGGACCGTAATACCGTCCGGCCGCATTGTGCAGACCTTTTCCAGCGTGCGTGAAAAATCCTCCGCAGTCTCGCCGGGAAGCCCCGCTATGAGGTCCATGTTTATGTTCGTGAAGCCCGCTTTTCTGGCGAGCGTGAACGCCTCTTCCGTCTGTTCCGGCGTGTGCGCCCTGCCCACAGTCTTGAGAGTCTCAGCGTTCATCGTCTGCGGGTTGATACTTACGCGGGTGGCTCCGCACTCCATCGCGGCGGCAAGTTTTTCCTCCGTGACCGTGTCCGGCCTTCCCGCCTCCACCGAGAACTCCTCAAAATCGCCGCCGAAAAGTTCCGTGATCTTGTTCATTACCCGCGCCAGCTGTTCCGCGCTGATTGAAGTGGGCGTTCCGCCGCCGATGTAGACGCTGGAAGGCTTCAGCTTCCCGTTCATGAGTTCCGCGGTGAATTCCAGCTCCTCAACGAGCCTGTCGACGTACTCGTCGATGCGTTTCGAATACCTGGCAACCGGGCTCGACCCGAACGTGCAGTAGGAGCAGATTGTCGGGCAGAAGGGAATGCTCACGTAAAGGCCGCACTCGCCCTCCTTCGCGCCTAAGAAACGCCGCTGGTTCGCAAACGTCTCCGCGCAGAGTGAAGTCTTCTTCGCAGAAGTGCCGAAGAACCGCATGAAGTGCTCCCGCGCCTCCGCCTCGGAAAGCCCCGCCTTTAAAAGATTGTGGAACACCTTCGTTGGCCTGACGCCTGTAAGCGCGCCCCAGGGCGACTCGTAACCGTAAATTCCGGTGAGCGTTTTATATAAATAACGCTTGAGAAGGTTCTTTCCGTCCGCAAGCTCCGGGTGCGCCGCAAGTACAGGGTCGTCCCGGTAAGCATCTTCGCGAGCGGTCTTTTCGTCAAGCAAAAAGACACCGTTACCGCCGTCGCCGCTCAAAGTAAGCGCGCCGCCGACTCCGGTGTCCGTTCCCGCATTTTGGGCAGCGCGCAGAAATTCCGCTCCTTCGGCACCGGGGTGAAGTCCGGGCATGCCGTAGAGGTGCGCGAAGATCTGCATCGCTTCGTAAAAGTGCATCGGCACGTATTCGTCTCCGCAGTAAAAATCGAGAGTCATCCGCTGTCCTTTTTTTATTAAAATTCCCGCTCAATGAGGCTCGGGGCGCCGTGTCCCGGGAAAATAACCGTCTCTCCGGGGTATCCCGCCAGCCTCGCGAGTGAGCTCACGATTTCGGAGTAGTTTCCGCCCTTTAAATCCGTTCTGCCTATGCCGCCGTCCGCGAAGACCGTGTCGCCGGTGAACATGAACCCTTCCTCCTTGCACCACAGACATACCGAACCCGGCGTGTGACCGGGCGTCGAAATCACTTTCAGTTCCATGTCGGAAGCGGCTCCGTGAAGCTTCAGGACGCTCCCCTCGGTCACCGTCATCTCGCAGGGCTCGTACACCGTCGGGTTGCCGAAAAGTCCGGAAACGTTCGCCTCGATATCGGTCAGGGCCGCGTTTTCGTCCCTGTGGCACACCGTGACCGCCTCCGGGAACTCTTCGCGCATCTCCGGGTAAGTCAGCGTGTGGTCGTAATGGCCGTGGGTAAGGAAAATGTATTTCAGCCGCAGACCTCTTTCGCGGCAGACGCGCCTCACCCATTCGGGAAGGCACGCGCACTCAATAAGAACCGCCTCATGAAGGCCGTCCTCGGCCGGGTCGTTGTTCCAGCACAGGTAGCTGTTCGAAGGTGAAGCGCAAAGTTTTAAAACCATTGTAAGTCCTTTCGGCTGCCGCGGAAACCGCCGCGGCTTTCATAACTTTTGTAACTCAAAAAATCTTTTTGCTGTCAAGAAGGATCGTGAACGGACCGTCGTTTGTGATTTCGACCGTCATGTCGGCGCGGAACACGCCTCTTCCGACAGTTATACCCAGCGGGGCGCATTTTTCCTCAACCGCGTCCGCAAGCATTCCGTAAAGCTCCTCGGCCCTCGCAGGTTCCGCGGCAGCCGTGAACGCCGGCCTCTTCCCGTGCCTGACGTCGCCCATAATTGTGAACTGACTGACGATTATAACGCCGCAGTCCCTTCCCGCCGCCTTGACGTCGAATATCGAAAGATTCGTCTTCCCCTCTTCGTCGCTGAAAATCCGGAGGCCGGTTATCTTGTCCGCGAGATATTTCACGTCGCGTTCGTCGTCGTCGCATGAAACGCCGAGAAGCACGTTCAGCCCCTCGCCGATCTCCGCGACAACCTTGCCGTCAACGGTTACGGAAGAATGTAACACCCTTTGCACTACCGCTCTCATAATTTACCTCTATTTTACCGAACGGGAAACGCTGTTGACCGTGTCGATCGATTCGATCTTCTGGATCAGCTTGTCCAGCTGCTGCCGGTCGGTGATGATGACGACGATATCGATCATCAGGTTGTTGTCCTTCGTGTTGCGCGAATTCAGCGAGGTCATTTTGATGCACATCTCGTTGATGGCGTTCGCGATGCGCACGATGGTCTGGCCGTCGTCGATCGCCTCGATGAGTATCTCCGCGGGGTGGCGCGGGTTGACGACCGGCTGGTTCGCCCAGCGGACGGGAATCATTCTCGCGGATTCGCTTGCCGCCATCGCCTTCACGTTCGGGCAGTCCGCCCTGTGCACGGAAACGCCCCTCGTTCGCGTGGTGTAGCCCACGATTGCGTCGCCCGGAACCGGGTTGCAGCAGCGTGCGGTCTTCACCAGGCAGTTGTACATGTCCTGAACGATAATTCCGTCCTCGGAAACCTTCTCGGGCGGCAGCGGAGTTTTGTTTTCGCGCGCCGACTTCAGGTTGGCCGGCTCCTGGGCCGCGTTCTGGTCGGCAAGTTTCTTGGTGTAGAGGTCCTTCAGCCTGAGAATGATCTTCTGCGCCGTGATGTCGCCGAAGCCGAGGCTGTTCAGCATGTCGTCGACGCTCCGGAAGTTGCTCCTGCGTAGGAAATCTCCGAGAATTTCAGAGTCGTCGAAAAGCTCCTGGTACGTGAAGCCCTGCCGCTTCAGTTCACGTTCGAGCATTATTTTGCCGAGCTCGATGTTCTCGTCGCGGCGCTCCTTCTTGAACCACTGCCTAAGTTTCGACCTTGCCTCGGGGCTCTTTACTATCTTGAGCCAGTCGCGGCTCGGAGCCCTGTTCGGAGCGTTGGACGTAATGATCTCGACCTTGTCGCCGGTCTGGAGCGTGTAGTCGAGGGGCTTCAGCTCGCCGTTTACGCGGGCGCCGACCATTTTGTTTCCGATCTCACTGTGGATCGAATACGCGAAGTCGATCGGGGTCGAGCCCTGCGGAAGCGCCTTCACGTCGCCCTTCGGCGTGTAAACGAACACCTCGTCGGTGTAGAGGTTCATCTTGAAGGCCTCCATGAACTCGTCCGGCGAATCCATGTCCTTCTGGCTCTCGTAGAGCGTTCTGACCCACTCGTAGCGCTTTTCTTCCTCGATCTCGGCGTCGCGTTTTGAGCCCTCTTTGTAGCGCCAGTGCGCCGCGATGCCCATTTCAGCGCGGTTGTGCATCTCCCAGGTCCTTATTTGAACCTCAAACGGAGAGCCGTCGCGCGCCATGACCGTCGTGTGCAGCGACTGGTACTGGTTCGGCTTCGGCTGCGCGATATAGTCTTTAAAACGCCCTTCGACGACGGTGAAAATGTGGTGAATGATACCCAGAACCGAGTAGCACTGCGCCTCCGTGTCGACGACGACTCTTATCGCGAGCAGGTCGTAAATCTGGTCGAGACGCTTGTTCTGCGACTCCATCTTGCGCTTGATACTGTAAAGGTGCTTCGGCCGGCCGTCTATAAACGCGCCGGTAATTCCGCTCTCCTCGAGGGCGGTCTTCACGAGCTGGATTGTCTTGGCAATGAACTGCTCGCGCTCCTCCCTGTTGCGATCCAGCTGGGATTCCAGTTCCGCGTAGCCAATCGGGTCGAGGTACTTGAAGGAAAGGTCCTCCAGTTCCCACTTGATCTTGCTCATACCGAAGCGGTGCGCCAGCGGCGCGTAGATGTCGAGAGTCTCGCGCGCCTTTTTCATCTGCTTGTCGGTGTTCATGTACTGGAGGGTGCGCATGTTGTGCAGCCGGTCCACCAGTTTGATGACCACGACGCGGGGGTCGTCGGCGATCGCCAGGAACATCTTCCTGAGGTTCTCGGCCATCTGTTCCTCCTTCGTCGTGTCGCCCATTTTCTTCAGTTTGGTGACGCCGTCCACCAGCGAGGCGATCTGCGACCCGAACTCTGCCTGCACGTCGTCAATCGTCATGGAAGTGTCCTCCACGACGTCGTGAAGCATTCCCGCGGCTATACAATCGACCGCCGCCTGCATTTCAGCCAGCATCAGCGCCACCTCGACCGGGTGCTCGATAAAAGGCTCGCCCGACTTGCGTTTCTGCCCGCGGTGCATGTTTTCGGCCGCCCTGAAGGCATAGAATATCTTGAGAACGTTCGATTTCGGGAAGTTCTCCTTCGCGATCTCCGCGATTTTAATTACTTTTTCAAGATACGGGTCGTCCTTGTACTCGGGGCAGTCCGCCAGAAACAGGCGAACCTCGTCCTGAACTCCCGTCTTCTTTTTCTTCGGCTCCTTAACGGGCTCCTTCGCCGGCTCCTTCACGGCCGCAGGAAGAGCTTCGGCAGGCTGAACGTCAGGAAGCGGCCGGTTTTTGTCATGTTCCCGAACCGTTTCCGGCGTGTTGCCGGCGTCTCCCGTCTGATCGTTTTTAATTGACGTTCCTTCCATAGCAGCGCCTCTTTTTCTTTAAGTAAGTATGCCGCCTCGCGCGGCGTTTGATTTAATATAACTGTCAGCCTGCGGCTCTCTTTGAGAGAAAAGCGAAAACGTCCGAAGCCTCGAGGGGGTGCGGCTGTCCGTCGTCCGTGAACGAATAGACGCCTTTTCTCTCGCGGGCAAGAATTCCCGCCTCCGTGAATATCTCGAGCGCGTACCTGATCTTAAACCAGGTGAACACCCGCGCCGCCTCTCCTCCGCGCTTTGAGGCCTCCGCTTTAAGCATCGCCGCGTCGCGGAATCCGAACGTCTTCCCGAGCGACGCGAACGCCTTGTAAAGCACCCTGAGCTCCTCTTTCGTCACGCCGAAGGCGCCTGAAAGCAGCTTTTTGGCGTCTTCCAGCCTCTCTCCGTAGGTTTTTGTGAATGATCTGTCAGTGAACGATTCCGCATCGCCCGAACCGCTCTCAATCACGTCGAGAACCGTCAGCGAAACGCTTTTCGCGCCCCTGTATTCGTTCACGCCCAGCGTGTAAACCACCGCCGCCGGTCTGGAGTTGGCCAGCATCGGCAGGTAGTCCGAGTCTCTGAAATTCACGCCGGCGAGGTACTGCCCGCCCGGCATCGAAAACGTGAACTTGAGCGTCTTGTTGTTTGCGCCGACCGTGTTCACGCCCATCGACTCGATTCCGTCGGTAATGAACACCGGCGCCGGGTTGCCCTCCCCGAAAGGTTCGAGCTTTGAAAGCCGCTCCGCGTTCTCGATAGTGACGCACTCCGGCGGAAGGTAGACCGTCGCTTTCCGTACCGGAACCTTCGGAATCATGTCCTTCAGCGCGTCCGCCGCCTCGAAGGTCCTCTTCATGACCTCGTCGAGGTTCGCCTCCGAAAGGCTGAAACCCATCGCCTTTTCGTGGCCGCCGAACTTCAGCAGAAGCTCCGCAGAGTTCTCGAGAAGTGACACAATGTTTACGCCGTCGATGCTTCTCGCCGACGCCCTAAGGACCGTACCGTTCTCGTCCTCGCCGTCCGGGGCCATCACCGCGACCGGCCTGTTCACCTTCCTGACGATTCCCGCCGCGACGATTCCCAGAATCCCGTGGGGCCAGGTGTCGCTTCTCACGAATACGACCGGCGCGTCCGCGGGCGACACAGTCAGCTTTGAAGGATCCGCGTCATATTCCGCGTACGCATTGTCGACAAGCGCTTTCCTCTCTTCGTTGAGCGCGCGGATCTCGTTTAAATAGGTGAGCGCCTCGCCCTCCGTTTCGGAAATAAGAAGCCTCATCGCGATGCCCGGGTCCTTCAGCCTGCCCGCGGCGTTGATCATCGGAACGACCGTAAAAGAAAGTCTTTCCGACGTCACCGGCGCGTTTTCCGGCATTTTTTCCATAGCCGAGGCAATCAGAACGTTCAGCCCCGGGAACATCGTGTCGCGCATCATCGGCAGCGCCGCCGTCAGCAGCGTGCGGTTTTCGCCCTTCAGTTTCATCATGTCGCCGACCGTGGCGAGTCCCGCGAGCGGCAGATAGTTCGTTATTCCGTCAATTCCCAGCGACTCCGCGATCGCCTCGCAGAGCTTGTACGCGACGGTGCAGCCGCAGATGATTTTGTTCGGGTAGCGCGAATTCTCCCGCATCGGGTCGATCACCGCGATACATTCGGGAATCACGCCGGTCACTTCATGGTGGTCCGTCACGATAACGTCGATGCCGTTGACAGCAGCGTATTCGACAACGTCTGCCGACGAGATTCCGCAGTCCACCGTGACAAGCAGGCACGGCCCTTCCGCCGCTATCTTATCGATAAACTCAAAGGACAACCCGTATCCGGTGATCCTGTCGGGAAGGTGCCACTCCGCTCTGCAGTCAAGGGTTTTCGTCAGGAAATCGTACAAAAGCGCTGTCGCGGTGACGCCGTCGCAGTCGTAGTCGCCGAAAATCACGATTTTCTCACCTTCGTCGATTGCGCTCAGAATTCTGTCCACCGCCGCGTCCATGTCCGGCAGCAGGAACGGGTCGCAAAGCTTTCCGGCGGCAGCGTTCAGGAACTCCTCCCGCTCCTCCGGGGTGTCAAGCGTCGCCGCAAGAACCGCGTCAGTGACGTCGATCTCCCGCGCCGGCTTCGAAAACAGCTCCGCGTCGCAGTATTCCTTTTTCAACTCCCAGATATCGTCGAACACCGTTTAATTCCCCCGTTAAAGACGCACCACTTAAAATCGCGCGGCCTTCAAGCGGCCCTTAATCAGCCCTTAATAACAAAAAGACCTGAAATCGATCAGGTCTTTATCGTGTCAGATAAAACGCGGTCCGAATCAATACTTGCGCTTTCTGGCAGCTTCGGACTTCTTCTTCCTCTTTACACTGGGTTTTTCATAATGCTCTCTTTTTCTCACTTCAGCCAGCACGCCTGATCTTGCGCAAGACTTCTTGAACCTTTTAAGAGCACTATCTAAGGATTCGTTCTCTTTAACTTTAATCTCTGACATCTCTATCCCTCCCTCCAGTGAACACTTTCTTTAGAATCCGCGCAAAACGCGGTTCTTGCCTGATGCTTTCGCAAAAGACTGGTTAATTATACCACACGCCGCCTTCCGCGTCAATACCAAATTGAATTATTTTGAGTCGCGGTGCGATTTTTTTGAAGGAACCGAAGCGGGAATGTTGCGGGAACGTCGCGTGAACGGGAGCAGTCGCGGGAATGACCTTTCAACGAACTCCGGCGGCGTTCACGAGGCGTTCACGAGGCATTCACGAACCGTTCACGAAGAATGCGCCGCGGAGCAATGTCTTCCGTACCCCTTGAAAAGAAGGTAAAAACGTAGTATAATACACTTGCGCTATTTTGGCGCAAATTTCTTACGCAAGGGGTTGATTCGATGTCCGGACATTCAAAATGGGCAAACATCAAGAGAAAGAAAGGCGCGGCCGACGCCGCGAGAGCCAAAGTATTCACCCGCATCGGAAAAGAGATTCAGATCGCGGTCAGAGACGGCGGCCCTAATCCTGACAATAACAGTAAGCTGAAGGACGTTATCGCCAAGGCAAAGGCCAACAACATGCCTAACGACAACATCCAGCGTTCTATAAAGAAAGCGGCCGGCGAAGGCGGCGGCGAGAACATCGAGGAGATCAGGTACGAAGGTTACGGTCCCTCCGGCGTCGCGATCATGGTCGACGTGGTCACCGACAACCGCAACAGAACCGCCAGCGAAGTAAGGCACGTTTTCGACAAGTACGGCGGAAACCTGGGCAACTCGGGCTGCGTTTCGTTCATGTTTGACAAAAAAGGCGTCATCGTCATCGAGAACGACGGCGAGGTCGACGAAGAGACTCTTATGATGGACGTTCTCGAAGCAGGCGCGGAGGACTTCAACCCTTCCGAAGAGGCTTTCGAGATCACCACCGCCCCCGCGGATTTCTCCGCCGTCAGCGAAGCGCTTGAAGCAAAGGGCTACGTTTTCGAACAGGCCGAGGTCAGAATGGTCCCCCAGACCTACGTGCACCTCACCGACGAAAAGCAGCTTGAGCAGATCAACAAGCTTCTCGAAGGTCTCGACGACAACGACGACGTCATCGACGTGTTCCACAGCTGGGACGAGGAAGAGGAATGATCACGCATCTCTTCAAGAAACCGTCAGGAGGTACTTTCATGAAGAAGACATTTAAGCTTTTTGCGCTTGTTCTCGCCGCCCTGCTAGCGGTCACCTGCCTTTCGGCCTGCAGTCTCAAGGATATTTTAGGATCTCTCAGTCCCGCCCTTCCCGGCAGCGAAACACCTGAGCCGGAAAATACCGCGGACGACAGCGGCGGCTCCTCAGAAGGAACCAGGGTCACTTTTCTTGATCTCACGATAACCGTTCCCGAGGGATTCCAGAAGTCCTCAATGAGCACCGACGGCTGCACGGTTTACGTTCCCGGCGACTGGCCGCTCCACTCGGACAACATCAGTATCACTTTCACTTCGGAAGCCGGCAGCGCCGACAACTACACCTCCGGAAACATTAAACAGATGCTGGAGGAGACCCTTCAGACCGAGGTAACGAATTACAAGTTCTCGAAGGACAAGGTCGAAGGCGCCGACAGGGTTTCGGCCTCGTACAACGTTGTGGTCAACGGCATCAGCATGGACCAGGAGATGCTCATCTACATCATCGGCAAGAAGTCGATGGTGTCAGTCACCTTTACAAACGTCTCGGGCGAGTTCGTGAACGATTTCGCCGCTTCCAAGGCCAGCATTACGATCGACTGACAGCGGCGCCGGGAAGCAACCGGCGGCATGAAATGAATGATGCTAAATAAGCAAAGAAAAGACCCGGCGAAAAGGGTCTTTTTCTTTACAATCGGGCGAGGATTTCATTCCTCATTCATCATTTATCATTCATCATTCTCAATATCCCGGGTACGACGGAATCTGATCCTTGAACAGCTCGTAAAATTCCCTGTTGGTCACGCAGACGATGTCGTCCGCCTCGCTGATCATTTTCACGAGTTCCTCAAACTGATCCCAGCTGTTATTGTAGTCGAGCTCGAACCCGTGGCCCCAGAAATAGTACAGCATGTCGCGGTCGGTGGGCGTGGCCTGAATGAACCTTTTCGCAAGCGACTTGGCGAAGGAAATATTCCCGCAAGATGCCTGCGGATACCACTTCATCCAGTAGTCGGGAAGCTTGAACGCGGTCGGCTGCGTGTGATTTACGCCCATTCTTGCAAACCTGACGTTCGTGTTGTCGAGAATGGTCTTGATCACGAACTCGTTTGTGTTGGCTTCGGCACCGCCCGGATACGCCATGCCCACGGGGGCAACGCCTGTGAGCTGCAGGATGTTGTTGTAGTCGCCTTTGACCTCGTTTATGATGGCGGCCGCGCTTGTGTAGGAGGCAAGGTCCGGATGGGTCAGCGTGTGCACTTCCACGTCAAAACCGTCGTAAATGCCCGACTCCATCTGCGCCCTCGTGAAGCGGACGTGCTGCAGGGTCGGATCGTTCAGATACTCGCCCACCCATGTCCAGCTGACCCCGTAGAGGCCGGTGTTAATATTGAACGTACAGGGCATGTGGTACTTTTTGCAGATCTCAATGATACGCGCGTCCTGCGTGATGCCGTCGTCGAAGCTCATTGTGAAGTATTTTTTGTAAACCGGGGCTTCGGTGGGTTCCGGCGTTGGCGTGGGAGTAGGCGTATCGGTGGGAACCGGAGTCGGCGTCGGGGTCGGAGTAGGCGTGGGAGCAGGCGTAGGTGTGGAGGTCGGCTCAGGAGTCGGAGTGTCAGTAGGAACGGGCGTCGGCGTCGGTGTGGGCTCAGGCGTCGCGGTGGGTTCTTCTGTCGGCACTTCGGTAGGCTCCTCAGTTGGCTCGGTTGTCGGCTCCTCCGTGACCACGGCGGTCGGCGCTTCAGTCACTTCAAGAGTCGGCTCTTCCGTCGTCTCATCGATTGCGGGCGTCTCATCATTCCCGGGCGGCTCCGAAACGTCCGGAGTATCCTCCGCCGGCACAGGACCGGTGTTCTCCGGAACCGACGTCGGCACGGGCTTCGCGACAAAAGAACACCCGCAAGTGAGCAGCAATAGCGCCGCAAGAATCGTGAACAGTAAACGTTTTTTCATCTCTGACAGTCCTTTCCAAACCGGAAACCCCGGGCTTTTACCGTCAATGTCTTTATTTGATTATAACAGTTATTCAGGCGGAAAGCAATTAAAACGAATTAGGCACTTTGGTCTTAAAACCGTCCGGATTGTTGACAAGGTCCATAAAGTCGAGATCATCGAACGCCTTTAAAGAACCGGTTTAGTTTTCGAACCGTTTATTGTATAATTAGGCCAGAATAAACGGTGCTGTCTCTGATTCCGCAAGGCGAAACCCGGGAGTGCCTCCAAGGAGAATAAAATGAACAAACGCACGTTTTGCAACCCTGTGAATATCAATTACCGCTACCAGCCCGGCTATTTTGGTAGGGAGTCTGCCGATCCGCTTGTCGTACTTTACCACGGAGTTTATTTCCTTTTCGCGTCGCACGGCGAGGGCTACTGGACGTCCGAAGACCTGGTAAACTGGAAATTTATTAAAGTCGACATTAAAAGGTTCCCTGATTTCGAGCTTTTCGCGCCGGGAACGTGCGTCGTCGGCGACAGGCTTTATATAACCTTCAGCCAGGGCGGAAACATCCTCTACTCCGACAACCCCTTCGACCCGGACTCCTGGGTGAATATCGGACGGCCGTACGAGTGGCACGACCCGGCGTTTCTTTTTGACGACGATGGCTACGTATATGTTTACGAGGGGCTCGGCGACAGATGCCTTCACGCCTCTAAACTCGACCCTTCCGACAACATGCGTCTCGTAGAGGGACCTGTTCCGATCTTTTATTCCGACTACAAAAACCGCGGCTACGACAGGTGCGGTGACAACAACGAGATCGAACGGATGCCGAGTCTCGAGGGAGGCTGGGTGAACAAGCTGAACGGACGGTACTATCTAACTTACGCTACTCCCGGAACGGAGTTTTCGACGTACTGCGACGGCGTGGCTGTCTCCGATCACCCGCTGGGTCCGTTCGAAAACTGCGACAACAGCCCTACAGTTTTTAAATCGACCGGCTTTATGCGCGGCGCAGGCCACGGCGCACTTTTCGAGGACAAAAACGGAAACCTCTGGAAGATCGATACGGTTTCAATCAGCGTCAACCATATGTTCGAGAGAAGACTTTGCGTCTTCCCCGCCAAGGTCGCCGAAGACGGCCGTCTCTACACAAACGCGCTGCGCGGCGACTACCCGATGTTTTACCCTCACGAAGTCGATGATCCGTTCACCGACTGCGACGCAGGACTGCATCTTCTATCTTACGGAGCCGCCTGTTCGTCGTCTTCCGTTCTGGACGGCGCACACGCTCCCCGCTTTGCCGCGGACGAAAACATGAAAACGTGGTGGAGCGCCGAAACCGGAATGCCCGGAGAATGGATTTCCCTTGATTTAGGCGAAAAGTTTGACGTGTCATCCGTTCAGGTGAACTTCGCGGACCAGGATATCCGCGACACGACAGGACGCGACAACCATTTTTCTTACAGATACACTCTCGAGGTATCGGACGACGGCTGTGACTGGAGGATGCTTGCCGACAGACGCGACAGCTGCGACGACCTTTCGCACGATTATTATCAGTTTGAAGACGCCGGTTTCCGGTTCATAAAACTTACAAATCACGGCACCGTACCCGCGGGAGGAAGGTTCGCGGTAAGCGGCATTCGCGTTTTCGGCTGCGGAAACGGCGACGCGCCTGCGAAAGCACCCGTATTTGAAGCTGTTCGCGACACCGACGGCAGAAATATGCGTGTTACGTGGGAAGAAGTCGAAGGAGCGGAAGGATATTTTGTGAGATTCGGAGTTGACGAAAACGAGCTCCACACCCATTTTCAAATCATTGGCGGAACAGAGGCGAACATCCGCTGCCTTATTAACGGTGTCCGCTACCGCGTCACTGTCGACTCCTACAACAAAAACGGGATCGTAAAAGGAACGTTAACGAGAACTGTTTAGAAATCGACTTAAAACATGTATACCCCGCCCTCTATCTTAAATTTTAATAGTGAGCGCCCTCGTACTTAAGGGCGCACTAAAACCGAAACGGGAACCTTCCGCATCACCGCGGCCGGCTCCCGTTTCACTTCTCTATTTGCCCATTTTCGCCGCCGCAGGATCCGAAAACGCCGGATAGTGCTTCAGCATTACGAGCGGCTCGCTGTCGCTCCTGTTCGTTATCGTAAGTCCGTCTGTCGCTGCCCTTTCCGAAACGAAGAACTCGTCCTGGGAAGTTCCGCCGACTCTCAGCATGCACGCCGTCGAACAGTCGTAGTTCCCCACCTTACCGAAGCCCTGCGTAATGATAAGGCCGTACGCGAAGCCATCCTTTACCGTTACCGTTTTTCTCGGAAATACAGTGAGCTCGCGCGCCGCGATATAATCGTTCCCGTACGCGACCTGCTTCTGTACATAACCGTCGTTTTCCTCTATCACCACGGGAGGTCTGAAATACGTGTTCTTGTAGTGCGGGTCAACGTTCGCGTCCCAGTCCATCAGCGACATGATGTAGTCGATGTCGCGCATTTTGTCGTCCGGACAGTTTTCGCACAGGAACTTGTAATCGTAAATTTCGCCGTCGGTTATGTTTTCGTAGACCGAGTTGACGTCTGAGTTCCACTGGGGCTCATAAGTCAGGTACGAACCGGGCGCGTGAAGCACACCGGGAGGCGTATACCAGCCCGTGCCGAGTTCTATGCGGAAAGCCCTTGAAAGCTCCGTGATCCTGTTGTCGCCGCTCTCGTATTTAAGAAGCCTCTCGCGCACCTGCTCGTTAGTCGTGTCCGGGTCGAACCCGAAATAAGTGTGCGGGAATTTTCCGGGGTAGTTGTTGTACTGAGGCGGATAGTAATAGGCCTCGGGCTTCCCCAGCCTGCCGACACGCGCCGCCGCCTCAAAATCGAGATGAAGGTGGAAAAACAACGGTCCTGTGTAGTCGTAAAATTTGGAATACATCGGCCATCCGCCGTACTTTTCGAAAAGCTTCCGCCCGATGAGTTCGGGACCGAGATCGTCGACAAAATCCTTGAAATATACGCGTTCTTTACGGTCACCGTCTACGTGAACGCGGCTCATTCCCTCGTCAGGTTCCGCGAGCGGTCCGTTGTTCGCGGCGATAACGGAAGAAAACCACCTCTCCTTGATGGAGCCGCGCTTCACTCCGTACGCGTAATAATCGTCCGGATGTATCCGGAGCCTTCTTCCGGCGTCGCCGAACTGCCTCGGTATGAAAACCGGGTCGAACCGAAGAACGCCGCCGTTCTTTTCCAGATGCTCTCTGTAATTCATTTTTTCCTCCTAAATTCCAATGTAAGCGTAGAATTTTCCGTCAATCTCCGCAGTCTTTATTATTCTGTTTGAAGACTCGATATTGTCGGTGCGGAAAGGTCCGAAGCGAACGCACTCAGGTTTGACCGCGCCCTCAAAACTCAGGCTGTAAAAGTCTGTTCCGTCGCCGGCGTATACGGGCATTCCTTTTCCGCGCTCGTAAGTGTATGATATCTTCTGAATCATTTCGGCGCCGGATACGCTGACGGGAACGTTTTTGGCCTCGATTTTCGTAAGCCCCTTGGGAAGCCTCGGCACAAGTCTGAAGCCTTCGCAGCAAAGGTCATCCGCGCCGGTCAGAAGCCTGACGCCTTTAATGATCTCCGCCTGCTGGACGGCGTTTCCGAGGTCACAGTTTCTGAACCAGTATCCGCCCGAGCCGTGCATTATTACGCCTTCAGGGACTGTATACGGTACGTCGGTGTGGTGGTAGCACATTTTCGCGGCTGCATCGACGCACGCGGAATACTCTTCGTAAAGGTCGAGCGCAATCGCGCAGTTTGTAAGATACCCCTGGCCGTAGCCCATCTGCCTTCCGGAAAACGGATTGTAATAGACGTCTTTTTGCGTCAGGAACGTATTTCTGCACAGCTCATAGAGCTCGCCGTCGGCCTCGTGAAGGTCGTAGCCAAGATAGTCAGTCGAGATCAGCGCGGGAACGAACCTCTTGTACTCGTAAGTCCAGCAGTCGTCCGTCGTATCCGTCAATACCCTTCCGTATTTCGGGTGTTCCATGACAAAACGGTCGAAAATGCCCGCTTTCAGCTCGCGGCAAAAGCCGCGTAGTCTGTCCGCGTATTCTGAGTCCCCGAGCTCGTCGAAAAGCTGAGCGTAAAGCAGTTCAGCGTAGTATGATATCACGTTCGAGTAGAGGTCGTAGCCGCCAAGCTGCTGTGAACTCGTCTCGGAGTGAGTGTAGAGCACCCTGTCAAAGTTGGACTCCTTCGGGTTGTCTCTCTGCCACAGGTAGTAATCTGCCGCGTCTTTCAAATGGACCCGGTTTTCTTCGAGCCAGTCTTTTCCGGCGCCGCCCTTGCGGTACAGATACCAGATCGCGATCATTATAGAAGCATGGCCGTCGTTTTCGTTCCCTTCGTTGTGCCTGTCGTTTTCGTTTTGCGCCGTGAGATTCGCGATGCGCTTCCAATGAGGGATCTTGAACCTGAGCGACGGATAGTATAGCATCTCGTGGAGCTTTCCGACGGCTGCCTTGACGCGTTCGAAATACCCCGCGTTCGTCACTTCAAGGAGCATTCTGCCTGTGTCGCGCGTCCAGACGTGGGCGGCGTAGGATGCAGAGTAGTTGAACGTTCCGAAGCCTATATAGCAGCCGAAGTTGGCAGTCCCCTCGCTTGAGGTGTGGGGCATGCCGTCGTCGGTGATCTTCCCGTACGCCATGTCAATAATGTTTTTCCTGTAGACGTTTGTAAGGATGTCGAGACCGTTTTCGTTGTAGAATCTGATATCCGGAGCGTCGAAATTCCCTAAATCGAGAAGGTCCACGCGATCCGGTATCTCGTCCTTATACTGGTAGATGCGGTGCTTCAACGCGTCTACGTGCTTCCAGTAGCTCTTCCTCAGGAAAAAGTCGAGGTCAACAGACTTCAGCCCGCTCGTGTCTTCACAATCCGCGGTGAGACCGGTAACGGCCGATAAGTTGATGTCGGCGCGCTTCCCGTCCTCCTTGAACCACTCGATACGGATCACTTTTTTGTCGCGGCGCGGTCTGTAGCAGAACACCCACTTGCTGCCCTTTTCGGCGTCGTCGGCGGTGTTCTCGTTGAGAACAAGAGCTTCATCCAGAAGTCTTCTTGCGTTTTCATCCGATCTGAAAGGCTCGTCGTAAGGCGCCTCAAAACTCATCAGATTGCCTTCGTGAGGCTTCGGTTTGTAAAAAAGGTTGTAGTTGAACGCGTTGACACCGAAAATGACTGAGACGAGCTCCATCGTCTCGTCGTCGAAAACGATCCTGAAATTCCCGATCCTGTCACCGAAAAAGAGACGCGTCGAGTGGTCGTAAAGCACCTCCTGCTGTCCCCACCACTCGCTGCACTGCCAGCTTTCTGTGGCCATTCCCAAAAAATAGAGCGACGTGAAACGCCCCTCAATTTGAACGGGCCCTCCGGCGAACCGCTCGATTCTGCCGCCGTTTTTGAAAACCCTGAACGGTATGCCGAGAACACTGATCTCGCTGTCAGCGTTCGGATTTTCCGCGAAACGATACATACAAGCCTCCGTAATAAAGTGAGTCAATATAATCTTGAAGCGGCGCCGCGCGCCTATGTCGACAAGGCGCCGCGATTTAAACGCATGTTACTTAAAAACAAACCCGTAGAGCTCGGAAGGGCCTGTAAACTCGAATATCAGCGTGAATTTTCCTGTTTTTTTGCCAAAAACAGCCTCTCCGCAAGCCGGAACTCGGCACAGAAGCGTGCCGTCAAGATAAACGTTGACGTCGACGCCCTTCCCGTTTAAAGATATTCTGCCGCAATTCTCAAGCGTTACGTATCTGTAGGTAGCTGTGTCTCCTTTTTCCGCGCAAACAAGTCCGGGCTTTTCGCCGCCAATCCGCACGTTTCCGGTGAGCGCGCACGCGAGGTTAGCCGGCACGTACTTGTTACCAACGAGGTCTCCGGAAGTCATCTCGACCTCTTTAATAAAACAGTCATCGGTAACGTCGATCTTTTCCGCGCAGACGTGCCTCGAAAACTCGCAGCCGTGCGTGGACCTGTGGTAGAAAACGTACCACTGATTTTTGAAGTTGCAAATGCTTCCGTGGTTGTTCCACGTACCCGGATCGCAGCCGTAGTTGTCGATTATTACTCCCCTGTACTCAAAGCCTGTCTGAGGGCTGTCCGAAACCGCGTAGCCGAGGCACGTCGCCATTCCGCCCTGCTTAACGTCCTTGTGTCGGTGCGTGTCTGTGTAGATGAAAACATACTTTCCGTTGATCTTCTTGACCGAGCTGCCCTCGTGAAAATCGTGTTCCTTCACGGAGAGAGGCTGCGTGACGCTCGACAGGTCGATCGTTACCATGTCATCGTTCAGTTTAGCGCTGCGGACGCCGTCAAACTGGCCCCAGTAAATGTAAGCTTGACCGTCGTCGTCGATAAAAACGGCCGGATCGATTCCCTGCATTCCCTTGATCTGACCAATATCTTTAAAAGGTCCCCACGGGCTCTTGGAAACCGCCACCCCGCACCTGCCGTCGGGAACGCAGTAATACAGATAGTAATTCCCGTTCCTCTCGGCGCAGTCAGGCGCGTAGAGCGCTCTGTAAGGGCAGTCTGCGGCCCATTTCGCGTCCGAGAACGTGAACGACACGCCGTGGTCGGTCCACTCGCGCATATCTGCCGACGAAAATACGTGATACTCTT
>JAEEGG010012116.1_pt1 | contig 18662 bp, 14 predicted proteins | sample 9134161 | NCBI WGS metagenome assembly JAEEGG01 (sample SAMN16246543, study PRJNA631951) | gut metagenome | biome: gut microbiome; feature: rumen; material: CR-attached | host: Bos | place: Iran: Karaj | collected 2018-10 | reverse complement strand
TTCACCTCGATGCCAGGCATCTTCTTCAGCACATCGGCAATGACAATGTCCGTTGTGTCGCGAAAGGCATCCACCACATAGTTCACCGTGTCGTTGCCACCCCAAATCTTCTCCGACTTCACGCTCACTTCTTTCAATTGCAGTGCTTCTTCCTCCACGGTGAAATCGACCGTCTGCGTCTTGTTTTCCACCTCCTTGAATTGCCGCTTCAGGTTGAAGCCATAAACCGCAATGAGCAGTTTGGCTTCTTCGCTTTGCGTAACCAACTGATAATGACCTTTCTCATCCGTAAAGGTATAGGCCATCGGCAGGCTGTCCGTCACGCGCAACAACATCACCGAGGCATTATAAACGGGCTGTTTCTTCTCGTTGTTTACCTCGCCGGAAATGGTCGTTTGGGCGAAGGCTTGAACGCCGAAGAAAATACTAATTATCAGAAAAACAAGCCGTTTCATATCAATTATTCCAATTCCGCTGGGTTATAAGGCAACACTTTCTTTTCACCCACAGATACTTTTTCAAAAGAACCATCATTCTTGGCACGCACAATTTTTCCTGGAAAGACCCTACGAACATAGGCATTCCAATCCGCATGATAGTCCTCCATTTGCTTGACGACATCGGCGTACGTACAAGACTGATAATCAACATTATTATACCATACAATCGGCTTTTTTCGCGTCTCAATGCCGATGCAACGGAAAGCATAATGTCCCCGCGATTCCTCCATTTGCAGAATCAGTCCGGGCAAGCCACAAAACTTCCACGGGCCGTCCTGCACGGGAATCTGCATCGTACACCAAGCCGTCCAATGCCGTCCACGGAAGTCGCACTCGGCCTTGAAGCATTGATAACCAAGGATTTCCTTCGTCTCAAACGACACCTTCCAGTCCATCAAGTCCAATGGTTCTTCATACAGATAAACTGGAACAAAGTTTCCTGGCACCTCCATCCGATGCATAACCGTCATCTGCTTCTTAATATAATACTTGTAAACATCTGGTACCCAGACATCTCCGTTTTCCCCAACGAAATGACGGAGACCTTGATAAGAATCCCTTCCTTTATGCGCACACCTTATTGTATATGCGGAGTCAAATCGGTGCATGGTATTACTGTAACAGGTTGAAATTGAATCGCCTACCATCAATACAAGACGGTCAAACTTATGCTCCGTGGGTTTCACCGAGTCTTTCGTCATCATCGCTTCATAGGTGACGACGAAGCGGCTTTGGTCAATGACCTTGTATTCATCTATGTTGATGGGATCCTGCGAGAACGCCAAACGCGAAACGGCGAATATCAGCAGCAAAATGAAATGGGCGTTTTTAGTCATAATATTTTGATTTTCAATTCTTCACTCCAATTCCACTGGGTTATAAGGCAATACTTTCTTGTAGTCTTCTGGAGCTTCCTCTGAACCAGCATATTTGCCAGAAGCGTCCATTTTAGCGATATGTATCTTGATACCAGGATTCGCCATCCGAATATAGCCAATTAAATCCGCATGATAATCCTCCTCTTGCTTCATGACATCGGCGCGGGTGCAATGTTGATAATCTTCAAAACGAGGCCCATCATACCAAATTATCGGCTTTTTCTTCATCTCGATGCCGATACAGCGAAAAGCGTAATGCCCTCGCGATTCCTCCATTTCGAGAATCAGTCCGGGCAAGCCACCGAATTTCCACGGGCCGTCTTTCACGGGAATTTGCATCGTGAACCAAGCCGTCCAATGCCGTCCACGGAAGTCGCATTCGGCCTTGAAGCACTGATAGCCAAGGATTTCTTTCGTCCCAAACGACATCTTCCAATCCATCAAGTCCAAAGACTCATCGTACAAATAAATCGGCACCCGAGCCTCACCCATCCGGTGCATGACGGTCATCCGTTTTGAGCCGAAATATTTGTAGACATCAGGAACCCAAACGCCACCAGAGTCTCCAATGAAATGGCTCATGTTTTTATAACTGTCATGGCCTTTTCGCTCGCTTACCGTAAAAGCGGAATCATAACGGTACATGGTGTTGCTGTAACATCTTGAAATGGAGTCACCCACCATCAGGACAAGATGGTCGTAGTTGTGTTCGGTAGGTTTCAGTGAGTCGTCTGTCATCATCGCTTCGTAGGTGATGACGAAACGGCTTTGGTCAATGACTTTGTACTCATCAATGTTGATAGGATTCTGCGAAAACGCCAAACGCGGAATGGCGAGCAGCAGCAGCAAAACGAAATACAATTTTTTATTCATAGTGAGTTGCTTTAGAATTGTCGGTGCAAAATCTACCTTTTTCAATATGACGATTAAGAGCGTCATTTTGTGACATGATGCAAAACTACCATCTTTGTCAAGCGGTTGAAAAGGCAGTCCAAACTTTTTCTGGTTTGAAAAATTGTAATATTTTGGTAATGAATGTGTTGTAGTTTGGTTTAGTCCAAACTTTTCGGTGGGAAGCCATGGATTTTGGATGATTTTAGGCTTAAAAGTGTTGGCTATAACAGGCAGTTTTTGTCGAAAAGTGTTGGTTATAGGCAACAGTCCTTATTAAGACTCGGCTTCAAAATCGAGCAAAAAACATTGATTTGGAACAGGAGTTTAAGAATTAATTCCAAATCGAATAAAGCAAGTTTCTTGCCTGAAATGAGCCATTCGGATAATACGGTGTAGTTGGATGAGGTTTTGAGAGGGATGATTTAACTTTTTTCTTTGCAAGCCTTGCATGCTCATTTTTCTTATTTTAGATAACAAACACTGTACCATACAAAAAAGCGTTATCTTTGTCGTCGAAATTGAAAACATCCTAATGATTCAGCAATTCCGTACAATCATGGATAATACTCTCATACCATTTTCTCATGCCGTTCAAGTCATCAAAGCGGCAATCCTTCAAAGCCAAGCACAATCTGCGAAAAAGGTAAACGCTGATTTATTGGCACTCTATTTTGCCATTGGCGACTACATCTCCAAGGAATCGCGTAGGCAACAATGGGGAAGCGGTGCCATCCTTGCCATCAGCGAGCAACTCCAAAAGGAATTGCCAGGACTGAAAGGTTTTAGCGAATCAAGCATTAAGAACATGCGACAATTCTATGAACAATGGTGTGAGTATATAATTCGCCAGCCATTGGCTGGCGAATTACAACAACCAGATTTACAAGAAGATATAAATCGTCAGCCAACGGCTGGCGAAAAGCAACTGGCAGTCATTCACTTGAATTTTCAATCCTCAGCCATCGACATCAGTACTGCCCATGATTTCATCTCTATCAGCTTCACGCACCACATGGAAATCCTGAACAAGACTGAAAACTTGGAGGAACGCTTGTTCTACATTCATCAGACAGCCATCTACAAGTGGGATAAGTACAAACTCCGTGATTTGTTGAAACAAGACCTTTTCCACCATCAATCGGAAATGCCAAACAATTTCTTGACGACCTTGCCCAAAAAAGTTCAGGCTCTAAAAGCCATCGAGATGTTTAAGGACGAATATCTTATGGATTACATCAATGTCGAGGAACTTGCAGCAAGAGACCAAGCCGATGTAGATGAAAAGGTTGTTGAGCAAGCCATCGTACACAATATCAAAAACTTCATCATGATGTTTGGTGAGGATTTTACTTTTATCCGCAACCAATATCATTTGGAGAAATTCGGCAAACATCATTTCGTTGATTTGCTATTCTATAATCGTGAATTGGCTTGTCTGGTGGCAGTGGAACTGAAACTTGGAGAGTTCAAGCCCATTTATTTGGGACAACTTCAAACCTACCTTCAGATTCTCGATGATGAGGTACGCAAGCCAAATGAGAATCCCTCTATTGGCATCATCCTTTGTCAAGATGCCGACAAGTCTTATGTCGAATATGTGATTCAGAGATACGACAGCCCGATGGGTGTCGCCACTTACAAGACTACAGCCGACATGCCGGAAAGACTTCGGAAGGCACTGCCCGATGTAGAGGATTTGAAAGGGCTTCTGTCTGGTGAAGCATAGAATTTAAAGCCATCTAACGGTGCATTAGACGGCTTTATGATAACCAAATAATTACTTCAGATCAGTCGTTGTTTACAGGGGAGCCATTGCCAAAGCCGTCCGTCTTCTCGGGGAGGACTTCGGTAGGTTGGTCTAAGACGCGGCCCTTGATACGCAGCACCACAGTGGAGTTCTTGAGGGCGTTAGAGGTAACCGTCACTGTTTTGTTGATGTTGCCGGCACGGTTCGTTCTATAAGTCACCTTGATGACATCCGACTCGCCAGGGAGGATAGGCTCCTGAGGCCAGGAAGGAATGGTACATCCGCAGCTTGATCTGGGTTTTTGGATCAGCAGGGGTTCGTTGCCCGTGTTGGTGAAACGGAACTCACATTTGCCGTCGCCATTGTAAGGCACATCACCGTAGTCGTGGACGATTTTCTCAAATTCGATTTCAGGACCGCTCTGGGTCTTAGCGTCTTGCGCCTTGGCTGCTCCTGCCATAAGGAGCATGATACCAAGCAGAAAAACAATTCTCTTCATTGCTTTTGATTTTAAAATTGTGAATAATTAGTAATTTGTGTTTTGGATTGATACATGTGTTTTACACATACATTTTGATTTTGAAATGATGCTGCAAAACTACCGCCTTTGTCAAGCGGTCGGACAGATATTCCAAACAATTCTGAGTTATAAAATAGTGTAAAATGCAGAAAATGAATAAGATAATTTAGTACCTATTCCAAACAATTTTTGAAAAAAGTCCAAATTTTTTATCCTTCCTCCATCTTTTTTCTCCGTCTTCCGCGCAGTTTGTCAATCATATTGACAGTAGTGCCGAGATAATCGGCTTCCTCTTGGCGCGAGAGCTTGAAATAGGAAAGGATGTAGGACTTCCGCTCGTCCTCGTCCAAGTCGGGATATTTCTTTTGGAGGGTTGCCATAAGGTCGGGATAGAGCTGGTCCACCACCTCAAGCATGGCCTCCCAATGGTTCTTGTCGCCGTAAACGAACGTTTCCAAGTCTTTGAGAAGAATGGCTTTTTTGTTGCTATTCAGATAGTTGTCTAATAATAGCATGATGCGTTGTTCCTTCATCAGGGCATCCGAAAGACGGTCGGCATAGTCTTGCTGTATTTGCTCGTTCTCGACGTGTTTTTGGGCCAAATCCTTGTTCTGCTGCTTGAAGTGGAACAGCTCGGCATTGATTTCGGCTTCACGTTTGCGCCGTCTTGCCAAGCGGATTTGCGAAACCAACAACGCTGCCAAAACCAAAGTCGCTACCAAACTGATAATGACTATGATACGCTGCTTGATGATGATTTTCCGGTTCAACTCGTTCCGCATCACCTCACTGTCATATTTATGGCTGATGAGCGCAAGATTGTTTCCCTGTTGCTCTATTTCTTTTAGCTTGCTGCCTTCCTCATAAAGACAGCCGTATTTGCAAGCGGCTTCATAATCACCGCGCTCTTCGGCAAAATCGGACAGGACTCCGTAATAGAACCAAGTATCCTCGTTAGGCTTGGTTTGGGACACAAGTTCCTCCAAACGACTGTAATAATAATCCGCAGAATCCAAGTCGCCAGACTCAAGATAGATGTTCCCCATATCGTGATAGTAGTACATGAGCAGGTTGTCGTCACCATCAGAAATTGAGGATTGCCAAAACTGGTTGAGATAATCGGCCGACTTTTCGTAATCTCCAATATTGAAATACATGGTATGAAAAGCAGACAAGACATTGCGTTTTGCTTCTGTTGATCCGCTTTGGTCAGCATAGGTCATGGCTTGGTCTAAATAATACGCTGCACTATCAAATTGCTTGTGGAACTGATAGAAATCGCCCAACTCTCTCAGTGCTTCAGCACGGTCGGCATAATCTTCGCCAAAACCCTCGGCAGCAGACTTCAGCAACGAAACGACCTCATCTTTGTCAGCATAGTAGCCTAAACATTGAGCAATATGATACCGTGCATGAGCCACCGTCAGCGTATGATTCGCCAAAAGGCCATAATGTTCTGCTTCCTTGAACAATTTCATGGCCTCCGCCTTGTTGCCTGAATCCAACTGGATACGAGCGTTTTCCAAGGCATCGAAAGCGACTTGCTTCACATCGCGGGATGTAGGATGGCAAGCCGCCAACATTGTGACAAGAAAAAACAAAACCAGATGATACCGTTTCATGGGGATAAAAAAGATTTTGTTTTAGCGGTGCAAAACTACCATATTTGTCAAGCAATAGAAAAGGCTGTCCAAACTTTTTCGGGATTGGAAAATTGTAATGTTTTGTGAATGAACGGGTTGGAGTTGTGTTTAGTCCAAACTTTTTCTGAAAAAAAGTCCAACTTGAATTCCTCATAAAAAAATCCCAGTATGTTTATAAAACATGAATTATCAGCAATTTATCACGAATTATTCATTAATTTCAATTTTTGAAAAATTTGTGTTTAATTCATGGCAATTCGTGTAAAAAATCTATTCATGTCTTTCCATTTTCTTCCTCACCCGCCCTCGCAATTTATCCACCATATTAACGGTAGTCCCAAGATAGTCCGCCTCTTCTTGTCGCGAGACCTTGAAATGCGAGAGGATGAAGGATTTCTTCTCCTCCTCGTCCAAGTCTGGGTATTTTTGTCCGAGGGTTTCCCAAAGGCCAGGATATTTCTCCTCCACCACGGCGAGCATGGCTTTCCAATGGTCCTTTTTGCCGAAAACGGAACGCTCCAAGTCGTTCAAAAGATTGGCTTTCTTGCTGTTGTTCAGGTAGATGTCTAATAGCATCATTGTTTGGTGTTCCTTGTCTAAAGCTTCCGAAAGGCGGTCGGCGTAGTCCTGTTGGATTTGCTCGTGTTCGGCGCCCTTTTGTGCCAAGACTTGGTTTTGCTGTTTGAAATGGAACAGTTCGGCGTTGATTTCAGCCTCTCGTTTGCGGTTTCTCGCCAATCGGATTTGTGAAATCAAGAAGGCCAACAAAACCAATGCCGCCAACCCGCTAATGAGGATGATAACGCGTTGTTTCCGAATGATTTTCTGGTTCAACTCGTTCTGCATCATCTCAGTGTCATACTTTTGGCTGATGAGTGCGAGATTGTTCTTATGCTCCTCTATTTCGTAATGTGCATTGCGTTTTTCGTACCAATATATGTACTCACATGCCTTCTCAAAATCGCCGCGCATCTCGGCAAAATTGGCCAGTGCGCCATAATACCATCCGTCTTCATTTTGAGCAGAACAATCTGGTTCTGATTGGGTTACAAGCTCCTCCAACTTCCCATAGCAATAGGCCATCGAATCCATGTTGCCCATCTCAAAGTAGACGTTCCCCAAATTGTGGTAATAATACATCAGCACGCTGTCGCTTGCATTGGGGGGATAGGTTTGAAAGAACTGCTGTATGTAATCGCCAGACTTTTTGTATTCCTTGGCGTTGAAACACTTCACATGAAAAGCGGACAAAACCCAACGTTTGGCATCAATCAAACCACTTCGTTCCGCATAGTCCATCGCCCGGTTCAAATAAACCTCCGCGCTGTCGAATTGCCTGTGGAATTGGTAATAATCGCCCCAAACCGTCATCACTTTGGCGCGCTCGGCGTAATTGTTGCCAAAGCCCTCGTCGGCGGCCTTCAACAGCGAAATGAACTCTTTTTCATCTGCATAAACACCCAAACATTTCGCAATATTGAACCTTGCATGGGCTACGGTCAGCGTGTCGTCGGCCAAAAGCCCGAAATGTTCTGCCTCCTTGAACAGTCTCATGGCCTTCGTTTTATTGCCGGAGTCCAACTGAACACGGGCATTTTCCAAGGCATCATGGGCGGCTTGCTGCATATCGCGAGGCATGGGATGACAGGCGCACAAGAAAAGCCCTAACCCCAAAAAAACTATTTTTACAGCGTTGCGAATCATAACCGCAAAATTAGTCAAAATCCATCAACCCCCAAAGTGAAGTGCTGTAAATGTCAAACCACAAGCAACACCCCATAAACCAAAACCAGCAAAAAACTATGCTTCACTTGCTGCCCCAAAAACGGATCCAATAATTCAGGCTTTGTCTTTTTTATGGCTATCAAATCCTTGAGAAACAATGGAAAAAGCAACCAAAAAGCGTAAGTATAATAGGGTGTGTGTTTGAAGATGAGAAAAACGGTCAGACAGACGAAAGCTCCGACGATGAGCAGACAATGATAGACAAAAGCCTTTTTCAAGCCTAACTTCACTACAAGACTGTTTTTGCCCGAGGCCTTGTCGTTCTCATAGTCGCGCATGTTGTTGATGTTTAGTACAGCATTGGAGAGGAAGCCCATCGCTGAGGCGGACAACAGGACGCTGAAATCAAGGTTTTTGGTGGCCAAATAAAAAGTTCCGAATACTGCTGCCCAGCCGAAGAAGAGAAAACAATACAAGTCACCTAAACCGCGATAGCCGTAGGGATGTTTACCCAAAGTGTAAAATAGAGCGGCCAATACTGCACCTATGCCCAAGGCGGCGAAAACGGCTAATTCTTGCCAAGTCAGTCGGGCGAAAACGAAAATCAATAAGGCACCGGAAATCAGGCATAACAAAGCGGTGACGGCTAAGCCTCGTTTCATTTCCTTTTCGGTGATGGCTCCGCTTTGCATCTCGCGCTGTGGGCCGACACGTTTGGCACTATCGGTACCTTTCTTGAAGTCGCCGTAGTCGTTGGCGAGGTTGGATAAGACTTGCAATAACACAGCTGTCAGAGCACAAAACACGGTCGTTAAGGTCCCTGAGCCTGTCGAAGGGCCGACACCAAAAGCCAAGAAACCGCCTAACAATATTCCTGAAAAAGAAAGTAGCAGCGTCCTCGGACGAGAAGCTTTTATCCAAGTCTTTAACTTTGCCATTGTTGTTCTTTATCACAAAACTTTCAAAACTAACAAAACTTTTTGTTTTACAGGGAAAGTCGCCAACCGGCTCCTTTCCGACGCATCCTTCGGATGCTATAAAACTTAAACGTATTTTCTGATAGAGAAGCCATCGGAACCATAGATTTCGTTATCCTCTGGGTTGAAAAAGTAACGTTCAATTTCGGCAAATCTTGGATAAAAATTGACCAAAATTCCGACAGAAACTTTTAGTAATCTCATATAGTTGAATAACTGGGCTTTATGTTCGCTTGTTAGACTCTCAACAGACTTTAGCTCAACAATAATATCACTGTTAATCAAAAAATCTAACCTATATGTGCTTTCCATTTCCTTGCCGTGATACGTAGGATGAAACGTCAATTCTTTCTGGAACGGAATATTTCTTTCCAACAATTCCAATTGAAGACCTTCTTGATATATTTTTTCATTCAATCCAGGACCTAATTCCTTGTGAACTTCATGAATAGCTCCAATCGTATCGTAAGCATAGTTCTTTAAAGCCTCAATATCTATCATACCAGTTGCATTTTAAAGCCCGACTTTAGTCGGGTCAAGCAACGGCAAGCGGTTGCGAGCCGTTGCCCTCCCAACATATTGAAAAGAACAAGGTTTTGTAAGTTTTGTCGGTTTTGTGACAAAAACTATCTCCGACGGCCTCCGCCACGGCGGCGCGGTGAATAATAGTCATCCTCATAGCGGCTGGCGCCACGGCGGCCACGGCCAGAGTCTCTCGAAGACGAACGCGAAGAAGAACTACTCCTTGAAGAACCTCCCCTTGAGCTTCCCCCTCTCGATGAACTACCCTTTGAGGAACCACTGCCTTTCTTGGCACCGAAACCACGCTCAGCGTTGCGCTGCTTGCGGCTCGGGCGGTCGTCATCGTCCAAAAAGACATCGATGTCGTCCAAATGCTCTCTCCAATCAGGGTCGAGCCACTCGCGGCCGTCGCGGGAGCGTTCTGATTTGTAGTAGGTTTTGTCGTCGTCGAAATCCTTCTTTTTCTTCTTGGATTTTTTCTCGCCGAAGTCGTCACCATACTTACCTTTGCGGTCGTCGCGCTTTTCGTGGAAGTCCTCGTGTTTTTCACGGCGTTCGTCACTACGGAACTCGTCGCGGTCGCGGCGTTCCTTACGCTCTTTCTTCTCGCCGAAGTCTTTCTTCTCGCTGCTCTTCTTGCGTTCGGGCTGGTCTTTGGCCACCTCCACCACAATGCCGCGAGGGTTGTTGTGCGGGTCGGCGAAGCATTCGATAATCATGGGGACGAAGCTCTCTTCGACATCCACGTAGGAATAGTCGCCATAAAGGTCGATGCGGCCAATCGGGATGTTCTTCGAATGGGTGACATCGTTGATTTTGCCGATAATCTTCTGCGGCAGGATGTGGTCGTTTTTGCCCATGCCGAAGTAGAGACGTTTCATGGTCTCGTCGCGGTGCTCGCGTTCCTTTTTGAGTTCCTTGCGGTCTTTCTTCTCGTCTTTTTCGTTGACGTTAAGGTCAATGGCATCCTTGTAATAGTCCAAGAAACGATTGAAGTTAAGGGCCACCATGCGGGTGATGAGTTCTTCGCGGCTCATCCATTCCAGTTTGCGGAAAACGACTGGCAAGTAATCGTCGATTTCTTCGCGGTTGATGTCGACATGCTCGATGCGGTCGATGTGGTTGAAGAGTTGCTTCTCGCACACTTCCTTGCCTGTGGGAATGATGCCCTTCTTAAAGGGACGGCCTACAATCTTCTCAATCCGCTTGATTTTGCTCTTCTCGCGGAGGTTGATGAGGCTGATGCAGATGCCGCGTTTGTCAGCGCGACCTGTACGACCGCTGCGGTGTACGTAGGTCTCAATGTCGTCAGGCAGGTTGTAATTAATAATGTGTGTCAGTTCCTTCACGTCGAGGCCACGGGCGGCCACGTCGGTAGCCACCAACAGTTGCAGGCTGCGTTTGCGGAAATGGTCCATCACATTGTCGCGCATCCCTTGCGAGAGGTCGCCATGCAGGGCGGCGGCGTTGTAACCGTCCTGGATGAGGTTGTCGGCAATCTCTTGGGTCTCCAGCTTGGTGCGGCAGAAGATGATGCCGTAGATGGACGGCGTGTAGTCGATGATGCGCTTCAGCACCGAGTAGCGGTCCTTGGCGGCCATCATGTAATAGATGTGGTCGACGTTGGCGGTGCCGGAGTTGCGTTCGCCCACGGCCACCTTCACCGGGTCGGTCATGTACTTGTTGAGGATGGCCTCCACCTCCTTCGGCATGGTGGCCGAGAAAAGCATGGTGTGGCGACCTTCCTTGGGCATGTATTCGAGGATGTCGTCGACTTCCTCTTGGAAGCCCATGTTGAGCATCTCGTCGGCCTCGTCGAGAATCATGGTCTTCACGTTGCTGAAGTCGACGCGGTTGCGGCGGATCATATCGCGGAGACGGCCGGGCGTGGCCACGATAATCTGCGGTTTCTTGGCTAAGTCCTTGAACTGTAGCTCGATGCTGGCACCGCCGTAGACAGGCACAATCAGGATTTCGGGAATGTACTTGGCATAATTGCGCAAGTCTCTGGTAATCTGCATACAAAGCTCACGCGTCGGACAAAGGATTAATGCTTGGACGCAACGCTGCGAGGCATCGATTTTGTTCAACAACGGCAAGCCAAATGCGGCAGTCTTACCTGTTCCCGTCTGTGCAAGGCCCACAAAGTCAACATCTTTCTCTAAGAGCACAGGAATCGTCTTTTCCTGTATCGGCATAGGATTCTCGAACCCCAGCTCCTTTATAGCCCTCAGCAGAGCGGGATTCAATCCAAAATCTGTAAATTGTGACATGAAAAATAATTAATGGTTGTAATTTAGGCTGCAAAAGTAGTAATTATTAGTGAATTAGCGTGATTTTATCTTGAAATTGCGCCAAAAAAGCCAAAGAATGCGGGTTTTTACGTAAATTTGCCCCCCAATTATGAACCGGAGAATAGTTTTCATCACCTTGTTGTTGCTTTTTGTGGCGGGTACGTTCTTCTTCTGCGGAAGACATTGCAGCCATGAGACGTCTGTCATTCGTATTAATACCGACAGCCTTTTCATCAATTTGAACCAGAAAATCGTTGCCAAACGCGCCAAACAGACCGACAAGATGTTTGACGACTTGAACAAAGCGGGTTTGAACGGTGTGGTGCTGTATGCTGAGCAGGGACAGGTCATTTACGAAAAGGCTTTCGGCTTCCGCGATTTGGGCAAACGCAAAAAAGACTCGTTGCGCATTGACGATGCCTTCCAACTTTCCTCCGACTCGAAGATGTTCACCGCCGAGGCCATCATGCTGCTGAAGGCCGACGGCAAGCTTGATTACGACGACGACGTGCGGAAATACATTCCGGAACTACCCTACGAAGGCGTCACTATCCGACAATTGTTGACCCATCGTTCAGGTTTGCCGCGATATGATTTCTTAGCCGACAGAAACTGGCCCAACCGCAGAAAACCTTTTTCCAACGAGGCGATGATCAAGATGTTGGCGGAAAAAACACCCAAGCCTTACAACAATCCTGATGCTGTCTATTTCTACAACAATATCAATTATGCACTGTTAGCCTCCGTGGTGGAGCGGGTGAGTGGCGAGCATTTCGAAGACTTCATGCGCGACCATATTTTTAAGCCTTGCGGCATGGAGCATTCCTTTATTTATTCGATGCGCAACGACACGGCGGTTTCGTTGTACATGCCTGTTGAGGTGCATGGCCATGAGGTGTACAAAAAAGGTCCTGTGAAGTCGCAAAACCACTATCTGAACGGCGTGATGGGCGACAAAATCATGTTCTCGACGGTGGAAGACCTCTGGAAGTTCAACCAAGCCTTGGATGCCCATTTGCTCCTTCCCGACAGTTTGCAGGCTGAGGCTTTTAGGCCAGGTTCGCCCAAGTGGAAAGACAACGAGAACTACGGCTTCGGCTGGCGCATGAGCAAGGAGCACCCCGACATGTATTTCCATTACGGCTGGTGGAAGGGCTACCGCAGTGCCATCATCCGCGACGTGCGGCACCGTCGTTTCCTCGCCGTGTTGGGCAACACCACCTATTTGCTTCCCGCGGAAATCATTTGGGATTTTGTCGGTGACACTACCGTAATGCTGCCTGAAGCGGAGGCTTGGCCGCAATAAGCATTATTCCTTCACCCACTTGCCTGATTCAGCCAAGGTCCCTGAGCCCGTCGAAGGGCCGCCCGTATACACTTTCCAAACATACAGACCCACAGGCCAGTCTTCGGTGGCAATGGGTGTTATGCCTCCCGTGAGGGCTTGGCTGTGCACCAGCCTCCCGTTTATGTCATACACCTCCACATGGGCATTCTTCAAACCCGTGCGGATGTTAAGCACGTCCTTGCCTGGATTAGGATAGGCGATGGCCGTCTTCAAGCCGTTGGCATGGGCTTCCTCGATGCTTACGAAAGCTTCGGCAGGGAATTTTGTGACAGTAGACCACCATGTAATGTAATCACTACAAAGTGACTCGGATGTCATTAATATATCGTCCTCCTCGGTAACTTCGATGGATTGAACATAGTTGCGTGCTACACCTTCTATGTCAACAATATAAAACAATGTAGAAATGGTGTCAAAATCAGGAGACAGGTGCTCTATGGTCAATCCGTTCATCCCGTCTTTAAGGGCATAGGCAAAATAGAGGCTGTTGTCAGAAGCAATGTCAACGCCTTTTGTCAAGGCCACATAATCGTAAGAGCTTTGGGTTCTTTCGATGTAACGCAAAACGGGCAAAGTCTCAGTTTTGTTGTTATTAAGGCCATATTCATACAAGGAGCATCCAGTACCACCATTGGGGTTGTTTAGATAATTGCTTGAGAGGTAAATCGTGTTGTGGTGGCTGCCAATATATGCGGCGTATGAGAAATAGTTGTATTCTGGTCCATTTTTCTGATTGTAATACTTCAAGTCTACAATGTTGAAGCCGCTGTCCAAATAGTAGGCATGGCCAGGAGAATAACTCTTATCCATTTCAGTTTCCTTGCAATAGTCCGTGATGGGGTAATTGTTCAGGAAGCAGACATACGAATCCCCGACTTTCACAATATTGTAGCCTTGAAGAACCATCGCCCAATTCAGGCCACCTCCTGGCTCGGTCTGTCTGTCCATCTCATAGCCTACATGACTGATGAGTGTGCCGTCCAAGCCCATTCGGAAGAAGAAGATGCTGTCGTTCCCGTGTGAATGGTAATAGTCGAATGAGGGTTTCTTGATATAACCGCCCACAACCGTGCCTTCCTCAATAAAAGCGGAAAAGACATATATGCTTCCACAATATTCGTTAAAACAGCCAAACACTATTGAGCTAGTAAAATGGGCGTCTGATGTGTCAACAGGTATCTGAAATTCGTTGCTTTCAACAATGGAAAGCTGTTCGTCAAGCTTGTACAGACCGAGGACGGAATAGTCGGGCGGATTGTCGAAGTTCATAAAATAATTGGCACAAGTGGAGTCGTGGTCGGGACTGTAAGTCACAAGCATATAGGTTGTTCCGTCTTCATCCGACAACACATGGGGATAATAACCCCAGAATGCAGGCTTGGTGAAACTGTTTCTTTCCAAATCCTCGCCATCAGGAGAAAGCAACAGCAAGCCGGGCTGTGTCGATCCGAGAGTGGAGGAGGGAAATCTGGTTGTGTAGGTAACGGCTATGTTCCCATTTCGAAGAGGTATTGCTTCGGATATTCTGGGACTTTCATTTCCCAGTTCTTCTATTGAGTATTCCCATTCCTGAGCGAAAGCCATAGTACTGAAGGACAAAGCCAAGACAAGAATCAGCCCGAGCAACAAAACAGATTGTTTGATTTTTGTATGTCGCATAGTTGTATCGTTTTTATGGCTTTTAACGCTGCAATTATACAAAGGTTTTTTGACCCACTTAAGGAGCTGCTATGCACATATATTCCCATAGGGGAATCTTTATTCCTTCACCACCTTCCTCACACATTTCCGCCCCTCGCTGTCGGTGATGTTGACAAAGTAGATGCCCATAGGCAGGCTACTGATGTCTACCGTCATTTGGTTGCCTTTGTTCTTCGCCGTGGCCACGCGCTGGCCGAGGGTGTTGACAATCTCGGCAGCTTTAAGGTCTTTGCCTAAAATGGTGACTTGGCCTGTGGTGGGGTTGGGGTAGATGGTGGCGAAGGCAGATGAGGTGTTTTCTTTTACATCCCATGTAAAATCTGTCTGGCCTAAACGCATAGGGTAGTCTGGAATGGTACAAAAGGCCATCCGATTAATACAGAGCAACCCTTCCGTCCATTGAGGAGGCTGAGTAGTCCAATGCCAATTCATAGAAAGATCAATCCATCCGTAACAATAGTGCTTTTCCTCTTCATCTCCATCAAGTTCATGACGAATGGCTACCATAAGGTGACTTTCAGTAATGTTAGGCTCAATGGCAGTGCCACCATAAACAGCCTGATACATACGCTGATCCCATCTTGAAATACCTTCGGGGCTATTTCGAAGCGTGTCTATACGTACACCTTCTTGAAGATAGGAAAAAGCCCATGTGTGATGTCCGTTTCCCGAAGGATCTTCAATGATATCGTATAGAAAACAACTGTAAACAGTCCATCCTGGCCTATCAGCTTCGATACCCAAAAAAGTAGCTTTGTTAACTGAGGTAATGCCAGCCGTGGTGTGAAAATCATAAATGGAGTCCTCGTCTATATCGAAATGTGTTCCTTCAGAGGGGTATCCGTTTGTAGAAAAATCACAGACATCTGTAAAATCATAATAAATGATTTCGCCTTCCTGAGGCAAAGCCTTACCGCATATCAGCAGAGCGACGAAAACTATTAATACTTTTTTCATGATATAGTTGTGTTTTTAGATTGTTATTCATCTGTTTTTAAATCGGATGCAAATATACGGCTGTCAAAATCCTGTTGTCAAGAAAAACCATGTTCGGATTTGTTCGGTTTTTTAATAAACATCTTGATAATCAGATGGGTGTGGATTCGTTTGCTATAGCCTCCAAAGTAATGGAAATCGTGTTTTCGCTGCCAAAAATTCTCCTCAATTTGCTGTTGCGCTCGTTGACGGTGTTGTAGGCGCGTTGCATAAGGGCGGCAATGTCGGCATCGGTCAGGCCGAGCAAGTAAAGGCAGCAATAGTCGAGGTCGCCCCGAGTGAGTTCGGGATGAGCCTTGCTGATTCGTGTTGTGAATTGGTTGAAGTGACGGTCGGCAGCCTTTCGCAAAGCATAAAGCTGATCCTTGTCCAATGCATAGTCCTTATAGATGGAACAGTCCATCTGTGAAAGGAACTGCCCTTTGTTCACCCGCTCCATGATGAGGCGGCAGATGGACTCGTCGGCAAAGGTGGCGGCTTGCTCAGACTTGGGTGTCGCCGTATTCTGCTGTTGCCGGATTTGGTCTTTCAGCTCACGAATCTCTTGGTTGCTCCGCTTCAACCTGCTTGATATAGCGGCTTGTTCGATATGGTGCTTTTTGTTTTGGTCTGCCATCCGTTTCGTGTTTCTAGATTTCATCGTGATAATGATAAAAGCAAGCATGAATAAGACAAATAGAAGCACACCGACCGTTATTGCCGTCCATTTCATATTCTTCTCTTTCTCCTGCTGATGCAAAAGGTCTTGTCTATTCTGCACGAAATCTTTGTATAGCTCTGTCAGTTGCGATTTTGTTCCACTATTGTTCTCTTCTTGTGTAGCAAAAGGAACCAAAAATTCGGCATATTCATGCATTTCTGAAACCCTATTTTGAGCTTTACAAATCTCCACCAACCATTCGGCAGCTTGTTTTTTTGCTGCAACGTTTGGTGTTTCGCGGTAAACCAAATCCAAATAACACCAAGCCGAGTCAAATTGCATTTCGTGGTAAAAGATTTCACCAATAGTTAGGCTGCGAGCTATAATTTCCTCTTTGTTTTCCGATTTTGAAAGCAAATGGAACAATCGCAATAATGAAACATTTACTTGTAAAGAATCTTTTTTCATTAGTGTCCACTAAAAATTTGGACGATTAAAAATTGAATGTTTAACAACTAAATAACAGCAGTTCACTATTATCAATTTGTTCTTTGACATCATGGTAATCAGTTTTATCGAAGAGATCTATGAGCGGAGTCTTGTCGGTTAGCGAGATGCTCAGTATCTGAAGGATTTCGTAGGTTGAGCGTTCAAGTCGCATGTCGTGCTGAACCACAGCCACCAGACAATAGGTGATGATGGCGACGTAGATTTGTGTCTTCACGGCGTTCTCCGAAGTGTCCCAGAACTTCTTGATCTTGAGGTGTTGCTTCAACCACTTGAAGAACAACTCAATCTGCCAGCGATTCTTGTAAAGTTCTGCGACCAGCAAGGCTTTAAGGCCTATGGCGTTGGTCAGGAACATGAACTCTCGTCCCTGCTCCTCGTCCCAGTACCGGATGAGCCTCAGCCGTTCCGGGTAGTTTTTCGACGGATAGTACCCTGTCAGTTCTATCTCGGCATCCGAAAGGACGTTCTTAGGCAGTCGGCGTTTCCACTTGACAATCTTGTACTTAAGGTTGGCCTTGGAGCGGATGACGAAGAACGACTTGAGTACGTTGATGCGGTATAGCCGCTTGAAGTCGTTGTAGCCTCGGTCAAAGATGTAGAACGAGCCTGGCTCGTACGGTATCACATCCATCGCTTTCACGTCGTGCACCGCAGCTGGAGTGATGTGGACAAAGGTTGGAACTTGAGTTTCGACATCGTACATCGTGTGGACTTTGATGCCGCCCTTCGTGGTTCGGAACTTCGCCCATTCAAAAACACTGAGGCATAGGTCGATGGTGGTCGAGTCGAACGCATAGGCATTGCCTTCAAGCTTGAAGATGTCTGTACACCTTTTCCTTCTGGCCTCGTCAATCATGTGATAGGCAAAGTCCTCGAGGATTCGGCAGTCCCTGCTCTCGTTGGCCTTGGCCAGATTGCTCCTCGTGATATGCTTCCCCATTCCAAGAAAGTAGCACTTGCTGCGATGGGCTTCCAGCGCGACTATCAAGTCCCGTAGGCTTTCACGGTTGGACAACTGACCGAACATCAAGACGAGAAGTTGGTTCCAGCATGTGAAGTGCTTGACGTACTTGTCGCCATGATACTTGCGGACGTAGTCATTGAACAAACTTCTGTCAAGGAACGAGGTGAGTTGGGAGAAAACGTACTTGTCTTTGTTCATCTGCCGAGGGTTTTCGGCAAAGATAAATTCAAATCCGTTTCACTTCAAAATCTCTGGAATTAACTGATTTTACTACTATTTCAAAGAACGATTTCGATTTTTTAGTGGACAGCAATGACATTATATAATATCACAAGTTCATTCTGCTTGTTGATGAAGCAAGCATGTCGGAAGCTGGTGGCAACGGTGTCCGACAAGGGGACGAAGACTTCATTCAACGTGTCGTAGTTCAAATCATTGTCGAAAGGGAAGATTTGAAGGTAGCTATCCCCATTTATGGAGTCGTGGACAATGCCAACGCGGATGTTGCCATTGCCATTTGGATTTTTGGCGAACAAGCAATAAGAAGGGTCGCTGTCTGGTATAAATAGGGTGTCCATAAGAACAGCACCGTGCCTTGAAACTTTGTATAAAACGTTTCCAACAACGTCCGCACTTGTGTTACCACCAAAATTAATACCTACTTTATGAACGAAAAGCACGCTACCATCCTCCAATTGAGAGACACTTTCCATTTGTCCCCCACCATTAGGTCCGTAATAGCCGACCTGATGGTGGGCGATGGAGTCTAGGATTTGGGCTTTCACTAAACCTGTCACCATCAG
>JAEEGG010012114.1_pt1 | contig 18665 bp, 15 predicted proteins | sample 9134161 | NCBI WGS metagenome assembly JAEEGG01 (sample SAMN16246543, study PRJNA631951) | gut metagenome | biome: gut microbiome; feature: rumen; material: CR-attached | host: Bos | place: Iran: Karaj | collected 2018-10 | reverse complement strand
CCCTCCCCGTGCGCTCTCCACGGGGAGGGACGCGCTTCCGCGCGACCGAAGGGGAAATGGCGGGTGGGGCAGCGGCTTGACAGGGCATGGGGTGTGCGCAAGCATTCCCCCCTCCGAGAGGGGGGTGCCGCCCGCTGGAAGGATTGCCAATGGAATCGTGCCTTCGGAGCAAATGGAAAGGGCGGCGGGGGGAGTACTGCGGGATGCCGTATCTGCATGGCGTCCACTTTGCCAATCCGCAAATTATTGATTCATTCATTTTCGGTTATGAGTCGCGCTGGCCGCGACGGCCGAGCGCAGTATTCCCCCCGTCGCGGCCCCTGCCGTTTTCCTTCTTCCATCCATGGACATCCCATTCATGGCCGCGCCACCCCCCTCTCGGAGGGGGGCGGATCCTGGTACCCTCCTTGATCCTTGCGTTCGCGGAATTCGGGATACGGTTCCACTAGATCGGATTGAGTTTTTCTGTAGCTTCCCGGACGTTTTTCCCCACAAGGTCGCGCGGAAGCGCGCCCCGGGGCGCTCTCCACGGGGAGGGGAGGCGCTTCCGCGCGTCCGCAATGGAAATGGCGGGAGGGACACCGGCTTGAAGCGCCCGGATACCGGCAGCCATGCTGCTCCACCTTCAGCAGCTTTCCCCACCTTTTCCAGTTCCATCCGCCGCCCTCCCGCCCACCACCCACTCCGGCGCTTATTGGGCGAGGAGGAACTGCGAGAGCTTGACGTCGGTGACGACCGGGACGTCCGGGCGAAGGTCGATCGTCAGCTTCTGGCTGAGCTGGAAGCGGCCGAAGCCTTCGTCGACGTCCTCGCGGTGGCCCATCATCACGCGGCTTTCCATGCGCATGGTGACGACGGCGGTGTTGCCGTCGGGCGTGACCTCCAGGTCGTAGTACAGTTCCTGGTTGGGGTCGAACTGCGGCTTGGTGAAAACCCCGTTCCCGGTCATGTCGCGCTGGAAGAGCAGTTTGGCGCCGGGCAGTTTGTACAGCTCGTCGGGCTCGCCGTCGCCGTCGGGATAGATGGGGGATTGCATCATGGTCATGGTCAGGTCGCCCAATCCGCCCTGGTGCATGAGGGAGGAGATGGCTTTCTGGGCCTTTTCGGCGGGCAGGGCCTGCTTGAAGGCGGCGTAGATGGCCGGGTGGTCGGTCTCCGCGTTCTTGGCGAAGCGCTGGCCGTTGATGGTGAAGTGGGAGCGGGAGACGTCGCTCGTCATCCCGTCGAAGATGTTCGGCGCGCCGTTCAGCCCCGCCACGGGGAACGGGTTCTTGGCCAGTTGGGAGGCGATGTAGGTGTTGTGGTGGGCCTTGAGGGCGTCCTCGATGTCCTTGAGGCGGGGGTCGCCGAAGCCGAAGCTGCGGGTGGTCCGCAGGCTGTTGGCGGTCTCGACGGCTTTCTGGCGGGAGATGTCCGCGTTTTCGTCGTCGAACGGGAGCCGGACGATGAACTGGGTGAGGATCTTGACGTAGCGGGGCAGCAGGCCGGTGGCGTTCTGGGCGAGGAGTTCGGCGCAGACGGCGAGGTTTTCCCGGGGGACTTCGTAGTCGAGCTGGTCGGCGGCCGCCTTGACCAGCTCCTTGGCCTGTTCGGTGGTCATCTGCCGGACGGGGGTTTCGACCCGCATGGGGGTGCTGACGGTCGTGCCGTCGACGTTGACGGTGGTGGTCCAGCCGAAGTGCACCGGCAGGGACGCGGGGCTGGAGTAGTGGATGGTGACGGCGCCGGTGATGGCGTCGCGGGAGAGGGACATGTCGGCGATGGCGTGTTCGGCGTTGTCGATGCCGTGGACGTGGAGGGCGTGGCGGATCTGGCTCTTGCCGGCCTGGGTCAGGCAGAACGCGAGGACTTCCGCCTGGAAGGGGTGGGCCTCGCCGCAGAGGGCCTTGATCTTGTCCTCGGCCAGGGCGAGGTTGGCGCGGTGTTCGGCCCGGCCGCTGCAGGCGAGGCGGGTGCCGTCGGGGAAGGCGAGGTTGTTCTGGACCTGGTCCTCGGGCACGAGCGGATGGGCCGTGTCGGGCTCGCCGTCGACGATGGGGGAGTAGTTGTAGGTGCGGGCGAGGTCCTCGCGCATCTGGGCGAAGCCGCCGCCGTTGTACTGGTTGAGGGGCATGGACCAATCCGTCGTGTAGGGGCGCTTCGGCGGCTGGGTGCCGTCCTGGTAGAAGCGGATGACCTCGTCGGCGGTGCAGCCGGTGCCGAGCATCTTGAGCGTGGCGCCATTGTCGTTCGCGTCGCCCACCCCGGCCGTGACGCGGGCGTTGATGTCGGCGAAGCCGGCGTTGAGGGCCCGGAGGTCGCACTTGCCGGGCTTGCGGATGTCGGGGAAGCAGATCTTGAAGATGTTCTTCGCGGTCAGCCGGCCCTTGGCCATGAGGGAGTAGAGCTCGTCGAGGTGCGCGGCGCAGCGCGAGACGAACAGCTGCGCGTCCTTGATTTTCCAGGCGGCGGTGCCGAGTCCCTTCTTGGCGTCGGCCTGCGCCTCGTCGCGGAAGAGCGGCTGGAAGAGGTCCACGGCGGCGAAGATGACCCCGCGCTTCGCGGGCGGGACGTTCACGACCGTGCCGAGCACGCTCTGGTGCATGTTGCGGCCGAAGAAGCGCATCGCGGCGTTGTTCTCCATGCCGAACACCTCCTCGCCCGACTTCGAGAGGTCGATGGAGCGGTCGGCGGCGATGTGCTGGAAGACCATCGCCTCCAGGCCGAGGCGCTGGTCGTTGGAGGTGACGTTGCCGTCGACGTGGAGCTTGGTGGGCGTGTCGCCGCCGCGGTTGTCGAAGTGGGCGTTCTTGAAGTTGCGCAGGTCCGTGTACCACGAGTCGAACGAGTCGATCAGGCGCAGGCCCTGGGCGAAGTTCCTCGAACTGGTCAGGAAGCGCCCCCCGTAGGCGGCGAGGCGGTTGGCCTTGGTGCCGGCGGTCGTGACCTCGGCCAGCGCCATCGACTCGGAGACGTTCTGCGACTTGGCGTACGCCTTGACCGCGCAGGCAATGAGGGGCAGCTCGGCCTTCGTGTAGCCCTTGGCGGCGAGGGCGGCCTGGGTTTCGGGCTGGAGGCGTTCGAAGACCTTCTGCCCGGTGGTGCGCAGATGCATCGCGGCCGCGCGGATGGGGGCGTCCGTCTTGTCGATGGCGGCCTTGACCAGCAGGATGCGGCGGGCGGTCAGCGGCTTGCCGTGGCCGTAATTTTCCATTTCCATGGCCTTGACGACCTCGGCGGGTATTTTCTTTTCGCCGCCGAACATCTTGGCGATGGCGGCCTTGAAGATGTCGCGGGTGCGGTCGTTGTCGATCTTGTCGTTGCCGGTGCGGGAGAACCAGCCGGCGTTCGTCGAGCTGGCGGAAGAGACCGTCACGGTGGAAATGTGCCGCTGGTCGATGTCCAGGACGGCCTTGGCGACGTCCTCCTTGAGCCCGGCTCCGTTCCGGTGCTCCGCGAACTGCACGAACGTGTTGAAGGTCGTGAACCCGTTGGTGATTTCGATGGCCATGATGGTGTCCTCTTTTGTTGGAAGTGGTTGTTCGGTTGGTTTCCGCCCCGTCTACACGCGGCGCCCCGGGAGGTTACACCCGGACCCGTCCACGCCGCGCATCATGGCGGAAACGCCCCGGAAAGCCAACCCTTTTCCACCCGCCCGCACCCGGATTTTGCACAACCCGCCGGCCCGCCGCCGTTTTCCCAACGATTGGAAAAAATCTTCAACGCGTGCGCAAGGAGGGATGCCCCTCCCCCGGGCATCCGTCCTTGCGCACATTGGAACATGAAGAAGAAGCGATTGGAACGCATCGCCGGAGCGTTAGCGCAGGCATCGGGCAAATCGGAGTTTGTTCTTTCTCCCCGGCGACAAATGCGCCCAAACCTGGAATGTTGGTTCCAAAATCGCAATTCCGTCCTGCATCCTCCCGCTCCCGGGAACAAAGGATTTCTGGACACAGGCCCGTTTTTCCGCCATCATCGGCGGTACAACCCCAAACAAAAGGATTTGCCATGACCCCCAAAACCGACCTCGGCCCCGTTCCCGCCGTGTTTCCCATGCCCGTCCTCGTCGTTGCCGCGTACGACGCGCGGGGGACCGTCCAGTTGCTGAACGCCGCCTGGGGGCAGATTTGCGACACCGACAAGATCGCGCTCTTCCTCGACTCCGACCACGCCACCACGAAGGCCATCCTCGCCGCGAAGGCCTTCACCGTCGCCCTCGCCGACCGCGCGCACATGGCCGAAGCCGACTACGCCGGCATCGTCTCCGGCAACCAGGTCGCGGACAAATTCGCGCGCTCCGGCCTCCACGCCGCGAAGTCGGCCCGCGTGAACGCGCCGGTCATCGACGAATTCCCCGTCACGATGGAATGCGAACTCGCGGAAGTCGTCGAATCGAAGACCCTGTACGCCGTCGTCGGGACCATCGTCAACACCCTCGCGGACCCGCGCGTCCTCGACGACGCGGGCAAGGTGGACCCCGCCAAGCTCGACGCCATCGCCTTCGACCAGTTCCGCCACGGCTACTACGCCACCGGCGAAAAAGCCGGCCAGGCCTGGAACGCCGGCGGGCCCCTCGCCCGCGCCGCGCAGGCGGCCGCGAAAGGCGCCGCGCAATGAAAGCGACCCTGGTCGTCCTGGCGGTGCTGGCCGTCGCGGTCCTCGCGGCGGTGGCGGGGTGCGTCGCCCTGTCGCGGCGATCCACGGCGGCGACCAAGACCCCGGCCGCGAAGATTCCGGGCCGGGTGGCGGTCGTCTTCCATTCCCAGTCCAAGGTGCGCAACACGGCAACCGTCGCCGCGTGGATTGCCAAGCACACGGGCGGCGACCTGCTGGAACTGGAGATGGCCGAACCCTATCCCGAGCCCTACGGCGCGACCCTCAAGGCCGCCGAAAAGGACGTCACCTCCGGCACCCTGCCCGCGCTCAAGGCCATCCCGCCGCTCGACGGCTACGACGTGGTGTTCCTCGGCTCCCCCATCTGGTACGGCACCTACGCGCCGCCCGTCGGAACCTTCCTCGCGGCGGACGCGCTCGCCGGCAAGACGGTCGCCCCCTTCTGTACCCACGGCGGCGGCGGGGCCGGACGCTTCCCCGCCGACATCCGCAAAGCCTGCCCCGGCGCGACGGTCCTGGACGCCCTCTCCCTGCGCGGCTCCAACCAGATTGAGCGCCGCCTCGGCCTCGGCGTCGGCGCCCGCCACACCGAAGACGACGTCATCGACTGGCTCGACCGCATCTTCCGCCCCTGACCGCGGGGCACTGCACGATGCGGCGCGTGGCGTGGACGGAATCCGGGAGTAACCTCCCGCCGTTTCGCGTGTAGACAGGGCGGAACCAACAGGAAGGAAACCAACATGGCCATCCAAATCGACCAACCGGTATTCAACCAGTTTCTCCAGTTCGCCCGGGAGCAGACGGACTCCAACGCCATCGCCCGCGCCGATCCCCTGGGCCAGCGCGAAATCACGGCGGCAAGAGGCGACAAGGTCCGCCCGATCGGCAAGCGCTCGGCGGACGCCAAGCGGGCCAACGACCGCACCCGCGAGATGTTCGCCGTGGCGGTCGCCGAGATGTTCGGCGGCGCCAAGAAGATTCCCCGGAGCGTCCTGGACGTGATGAAGACGGAGGACTACTTCCAGGGCAAGCCGCTCACCGCGCGCCGCATCCTCAAGGTGAGCCGGGCCATCATGGAGGCCACCGAACCCCTGACCGCGCGGGTCTCCCCGAAGAAGGCGCGGGGCCTCGTCGACACCGCGGTGGCATGGATGAACGACCTTTCCCCGAAAATGATCGGCATGCAGCGCTTCGATCCGCTCAATCTCGACGCGGCCGCGCGCGACAAGGCCGCCCGCCTGGTCGTGAAACACGGCGCGGGCCTGACCGCCTCCAGCCTGGGCGTCCTGGCCGGATACGCGGCGGCCGCCGTCGAGGCCTCCCGCTTCCACCAGTACGACGACGAGGAAATCGACGAGATCGTCCGCCGGCTCGCGGAGACGCTCAAGAACGTCCGCACCTTCCGGCCGGGCGACATCCGGCTCGCCACGTTCGACGCCAAGATGACGAAATACTGGCAGGCCGTGCTCAAGGAACACCTGGGGCCGGCGCAAAACGACCACTACGACGCGGACAACATGTTCGACGCCTTCCGCGGCGATGCCGCGCGCAACGAGTACAAGATCGGCGACGAAGTCTTCCCCTCGGGGCCGGAGAAGCGCGACCGCCTGACGCAGGCGTTCAAGGACACGATCGCCAACCCCCTGCACCGCAAGGCGTTGTCCGCGTTCATGACCCAGATGACGGGCGGTGCCGGGGCCACACGTTCCATCCGGGACGCCCTGCCGCCCACCCCCGGATACAAGAACGTCAAGATGACCTCGATGAAGGGGCACGACCTGTTCCTGACCGTGCCCCACAACGACGAATTCTTCCAGCAAAGGAGTCTCCAGGCCAACTGGGAGTCGACGTACGAACTGAAGCTCAGCGAGGACGGCACGAAGGCCACGGTCACGCTCCGGGCCGCCGCCAACCTGCACTTCAACATCGACGGTGCGGAGGCATTCAGTACAATCCCCTCCGGCACCTGCGTGTGGCAGACGGAGTTCGATTTCGACCTTTCCCGCCCGGACCGGGTCGGGCTGACCGCCGTGCGCCACGGCCAGACCATCGTCCCGCCGTCCGACCCGCCCCCGCCGGAGGAGCAGCCCGGCGAGGAGCAGCTGATCCGCATCGACGAATAGGGAGCGGCGGCCGGACGGCCGCCCCCGTCCGGCCAAGCCCGCGCCGCGGGGCAAAGCCATCTGCGTTGCCCCTCCGAACGCGAAACGAAGCGGGGGGCTCTCCGTTCTTGTGGATTCCCTTCCGCTCCCCTCCCGCTGTCCCTCCCGCAACGCTTTGTGCGTTTTGGGACCTTTGTGGCTTGCCGAAAATTTTTTCCAATCGTTGGAAAACCGCCGAAAAATTTTTCCAATCATTGGAAAAATCGGGCCATTTTTTCCAACCATTGGAAAACTTTTTTCCAATCATTGGAAAACTCCCGTCCGGCCGGCGGGCTACCGGATTGTGGAGCCGCCGAGCCCAGTTTGTCAAATAGAAAGGACACTCTTTAGATAGAGGGGAGGTTTTTGGTTGGTCAAATACTGGACACTCGCAACTCGTTCTTGGGAAGGGGATGAATGGTGGGGCGCAGGGGGGGCCAAGGGGCGGTGGGCGCTCCGGCGCTGGACGGCCGTCCCCGAAGGGGTGCCGCGAAGCGGCAAGGCCGGACGAGCCGGAGCGCCCACCGCCCCTTGCCGTTTCACTTTTGTGTAGGCCTCCTGCCGTCGGCGGATTTTCTTCAGTCGTTTTCTCACCCGCCGGTACAGCTCCATCCCGCTGAGCCGGTCGCGTTGTTTGCGCAACGCCGCTTCTTGTTCCGCCGTCAGCACACCTTCTTCCAGCAGGCGCTCGAAGGGCGTGCGGGGCGCGTCATAGCGGCAACGATACCCCTTCCCGTCTTCCCTCTTTTCCTTGGATATCAGCATCTTGCACGGACAGAAGAAGTTGCGGAAGGCCGACCACTCCTCGCACAGTTTCTCGAGTTCGCCCTGGAGGTCCGGGCAGTCGAGGCGGACCTCGCCGAACAGCTGCCGTCCCGACGAGCGGTTCTTTTCTTCGACATGGGCGTTGTCGTTGCTTTTCCTCGGGCGCGAGCGCCACAGGAACGGCGGCCGGGGTTGCAGACCGAGCCACGCCGCAACGTGGTGGTTGAGGATTTCTCCCCCGTTGTCCGCATGGATGGAAAGCATGGCAAACGGAAACTGCTCCCGGATGTGCGCCAAGGCCGCGCATGTGGCGTGCCGTCCCCGGTTCCAGGTCGGCGCCAGCACGGTCCATTGCGTCTTGCGGTCCGTCGCGTCCAGGATCCAGAAGAACTCCTCCGCGGCTCCGCCGCCGCCCAACGCGAAGGTGTCCACCTGCACGTCCCCGGGCGGCACAAGGCATCCCATGACCGTCTCGCCCGATGCGCAAGGGGCCTTCGCCTTGATTTCGTTGTTCCCGTGGCGCCCGGAGCGCTTGTTCGCCTTCGACCAGCCGGGCTTCGTCCGCGGCTTGCCGGCCAGCATGCGGGCCATGGTGCTGGCGCTCATCCTCAGCAGTTCCCCGCGGATGCCGGGCGGGATGTGGGCGACTTCGGAGGCGTATTCCGCCACCCAGCGCTCCATCCCCGCCTTGAGATAGGGTGGACAGGGGCATCCGGCCTCCTGCCAGATGCGCGTGAGCACCGTCCGGGCTTCGTCCGTGTAGGTCTTGCCGCGCCCTTTGCGTTCGCGGAACTTCCGGCTCCCGGTCAGGAGCCGGTTGGCGTACTTGCGCGAGTAGCCCGTCGTTTCGAGGACTTCGTCGAGCAAACGGCGGCGTTTGGCGGGGGGAGCCCCCGCGTACGCCCGGCGCTTGGCGCCGATGTATTCGGCTGTGGCCATTCGTGACATTCTTTCCATGCCTCCGTTCTACCCCATCGGGTGTCCACTTTTTGACAAACGGGCTCCCCTCCCTTCCCTCGCCCGTTTTCAAAGAGTGTCCTCTGTTATGACAAACCGCGCCCCCTGCGTCCCTTTCAGTTTGACGTTGCATTCCCGCCTTTTCGGGGGTAGTTTTCCAGTTATTCATACGCATCGAATGCAAACTGCATCCATCTCACGACCGTGCCAGCCTGGGGTTGTCCGACTCCGGGCCGTCGGCGGTTGTGCAGGCATCGGTGCAACGCAAGCGCCGGCGGCAATGTCCAAGGAAAGCGGCGCCGGAACGAAAGGGGAACTGGTACCATGAAATTCCTTGTTGTGGTGGCGCATCCCGACGACGAAGTGCTCGGAGCGGGTGCGACGATCGCGAAACGGGTGAAGGAGGGCCACGAGGTGGCCGTCGCCACCATGGCAAACCACGCGGCGGCGCGGGCGAACATTTCGGCAACGCTGGCGGACGACCAGACGCGGGCGCACGCGATTTTGGGCGTGGGGAAGGTGTACGCGGCGGATTTCCCGAACATCCAGATGAACACCGTGCCGCACCTGCACCTGGTCCAGTTCATCGAGAAGTGCATCGAGAATTTCGGTGCGGAGTGCATCGTCACGCACTATCCGGCGGACACCAACATCGACCACGCCATGACGAGCCAGGCGGCGTCGGCCGCCGCGCGGTTGTTCCAGCGGAAGCCGGGGGTGCCGCGGCTGAAGAAGTTCGCCTACATGGAAGTCCCGTCCTCCACGGAATGGTCGTTCGACACGTCGTCCCGGGCCTTCACCCCGAACACGTTCGTGGAAATCGGGAACGAAGGCGTGGAGACGAAGCTGAAGGCCCTCGCCGCCTACGCCGGCGTCATGCGCCCCTATCCCCATCCGCGGTCCCCGGAATCCATCCGCGGGCTGGCCGCCGTCCGAGGCTCGCAGTCCGGTTGCGATTACGCCGAGGCCTTCGAAACGGTGTTCCAGAGGGACTGATCCGCCCCAATGTATCCCGCCGTCAAGCGCATCCTGGACATCCTGCTGTCGGGAATTGCCCTGGTCCTGCTCCTGCCGGTCTGGCTCCTGGCGATCCTGGGCATCCTGTTTTCCGACCCCGGCCCGGTCTTCTACACCGCCGACCGCGTGGGCAAGGGCAACCGGCATTTCCCGATGTTCAAGTTCCGCTCCATGCGGGTGGCCCGCGGGGCGGACGAGAAGAGCCTGCGGCCCGACCAGTCGCGGATATTCCCCTTCGGGCGCTTCCTCCGCTCGTCCAAGATCGACGAGCTGCCGCAGTTGCTGAACGTGTTCCTGGGCGACATGGCGGTGGTGGGACCGCGCCCGGCGGCGGCCGACCAGGTGGCCATCACCCGGGGCGGGGCGAACGCCGTCGTCGCCTCCGCCAAGCCCGGTCTGGCCAGCCCCGCCGCGCTCTACGACTACCTCTACGGCGACGCCATCACGGACGAGGCGGAGTACATGGACAAGGTCGCGCCGACGCGCCTCGCCCTGGACCGGCTCTACATCGAACGGCAGGGGTTCGCCTACGACGCGAAGATGGTCTTCTACACCATTCCCTGCATCCTCGGCACCCTCCTCCACCGTCCGCCCCTGGGCATCCTGCGCGAGCTGATCGACGACGTGGACGGCGACCGCCGGGCCCTCGACGAACTGGGGTACAAACCATGAACATCCTCGTCACCGGCGCACGGGGCATGGTCGGCTCGGCCCTCGTCCGGGTGCTTCTCGACGCCGGGCATTCCGTCGTCGGCCTCGACCGCGCCGCAGGCGGCGATGCGCCGCAACCGGGACTCCGCCCCGTCCAGGCCGATTTGGCCGATTTGCCGCGCCTGCGCGAAATCATCGAAACCACCCGACCCGACCGCTTCATCCACCTGGCCGCACTGGCGCACACGCACGGCGAGACGGACCTGTCGTGGGAGCGGTATTTCCACGTCAACGTCGAGTGTTCCAAGAACCTCTTTTCCCTGGCCGGGGACCGCCCGGTGCTGTTCATCAGCACCATCGACGTGTACGGCTTCTTCGACGGCAAGGCGCCGGCGACGCCCGATTCCCCGCTCCTCCCCGTCTCCCTCTACGGCAAGTCCAAGGCGCTGGCGGAGGCCGAATGCCGCAAGCTGCCGCGCTTCGACATCTTCCGCCTCTCCCCGGTGTACACGCCGGAGGTCAAGCGCGACATCCAGAAGCGCTACTACCTCAAGCCCCCGTGGCTCGCCTACCGCATCGGCCGCGGTTCCCTCTACGAAGTCCTCGACATCCGCACCGCCGTCGCCGCGATGGTCGCCTGGTGCGGCGCGGAGCCGTCCAATTCCGTCCGCATCCTCAAGGACGCGGAGCCCCTCGACACGGCTGCCGCCATCCGTGCCGAAAAGGCCGCCGGGCGCGCGAAGCTCGTCCTGCCGGTCCCCCGCTGGGCGGCGCTGGCGGCCTACCGCCTGGCGCTGGCCTTCCTCGGACGCCGCAACAAGACGTTCCTGCTGAACAAGGCGGTCCATCCCCTGCGCACGTCGCAGGCCGCCGGGGAGGGCGCATGACCCTTTCCCGCCTCTGGCATTCCCTCTGCCTCTGCTTCCAGCGCGGCGGCAGGGCGCGCGCCGACTACATCCGCCGCAAGCACCTCTACGGCGCCATGGGCACCGGCTGCAGCATCGTCAAGCGCAAGATCCCCCTCTACGCCAATCTCATCCGCATCGGCAACAACGTGCACATCGCGTCCAACGTCTCCTTCCTGACGCACGACGTGACGCACCGGCTCCTGAACCGGCTGGACCCGGAGCATCCGGTCCGCGAGCACGTCGGTTGCATCGAGGTGGGGGACAACGTGTTCATCGGCTCCGGGGTCCACATCCTCTCCGACACGAAGATCGGCTCCAACGTGGTCATCGGCACATGCAGCATCGTCACCCGCGACATCCCGGACAACAGCGTCGTCGCCGGGGTTCCCGCGCGCGTCATCGGCCGGTTCGACGACTTCGCCGCCAGGATGCGGGTCGAGCCCTATCCGCCCGAACTCGCCCCGAAAGGCCAGACGGCCTCCCCGGAGCTGGCGGCCTTCCTCTGGGCCAAGTTCGACCGCGACCACGCCGCGGCGCGGGAAGGGGGCCGCTGATGGCGCCGTCCCCGCAACCGACGGAGCACCCCCTCGTCTCCGTCATCGTCCCGGTGTACAAGGTCGAAGAGTACCTTCCCCGCTGCCTCGAATCCATCGCCGCGCAGACCTATCCCAACCTCGACGTCATCCTCGTGGACGACGGTTCCCCGGATGCCAGCAGCGGAATGTGCGACCGTTTCGCGCAGGACCATGCCAACGTCCGGGTCCTGCACCAGACCAACCAGGGACAGGCGGCTGCCCGCAACAATGCCGTCCCCCGGGCCAGGGGCGACTGGATTGCCTTCATCGATTCCGACGACTACGTGGAACCTGACTACATCGAATACCTCATGTCCCTGGCGGAAAAGTTCGGGGCGGACATCGTCGCGGGCGGCTTCGCCTACGAATACGAAGGAACGCCCCCGAAGTTGCCATCCGCCCAGCCGGAAGAAACCGCCATGACGCCGGCCGAGATGGTCCGCCGGATGAACTACGGGCAAGGCTTCGGAACCTTCCCGTGGGGCAAGTTGTACCGGAAGGACTTGGTGCTAGCCCATCCGTACCCCGCCGGGAGAATCTACGAGGACCTGGCCACGACCTGCAAGATTGTCGGCGATGCACGGCAGACCGCGTTCGGCGGCAAGCAGATCTACCACTGGCTGCAGCGCCCCGGCAGCACGATGAGCGGCCGTTTCAACGAACGGCAGCTCGATGGCCTGGACGCGGCCCGCGAACAGCTGGACTACATCGCCGCCCGCATCCCCGAAGCCCTCGCTTCGGCCAAATTCCGCCATGCCGCCAAGGGCATCGAGCTGGCCGGAAGCCTCTTCGGGACGGGCGGCGACCGGGCCGTCTGGAAGCGGATACGGGCCCATGTCCTCGAACACGGCCGCGAAGTCCTGCACGATCCGCGGGCAAGGATGACCATGAAGTTGCGCATCCTGGCCGTCATGGCCGGCCACTGTCCGGCCAAGTGGGTGTTCCGCCTCCATGCCTGGGGCAAGCGGAGGGTCCTGTAGCATGGCGGTCCAACGGACATACATCTTCCTGACGCGCCGGATCACCGAAGTCGGCGGTGCCGAACAGTACATCGCGAACAAGGCCGGCTTCCTGAAAGAATCCGGCTGGCGCGTGTTCGTCTTTTCCGGACGCCCGGGAACCATCCGCATCGACGAATTCCGGGAGTATGCCCCCTTCATCCTCCCCGAACTGGCCTATTCCCCGGACTTCTACCCGCGCCGCAGCGTCGAAGCCATCCTCGAAAAAATCCTTGCCGCGGTGGGCGACTGCGGCGACGGTTGCATCATCCAGTCCGACGCCGGAATCCGCGCCATCTGGGGCGAACTGCTCGCCCCGCGGCTGGGGGCCCGCCACCTGGCCTTTCTCCTGCAGGAGGAACACCGCTACAGCGACGCAATGCGACGTTTCCTCCGCTTCAAGTACGAGCGCCACGAGCTGGCCGGCATCGTGAAAAACGCCGTGGCCAAGATGCTGGACGACGACTCCATCGAGCCGCGCACCGACACCGCCATCAGCACATTCTGCAACAACGTCGTCGAAGACGTCCCCGAAGCGTTCACCGCCCAACTCGATTCCTCCGCCACCCGCACCATCGGCAGCATCGGCCGGCTGGAGAAGCCCTGCGTCCGCCCCATCCTCGACGGCATCCTCCGCTATTCCGATCGCCACCCCGCCGAAACCCTCAACCTCGTGCTGGTCGGCGGCGCCCCGACCCCCGCCCGGGAAAGCGGAATCAAGGCGCTTTTCTCCGGCCACCCGCGAATCCGCCTCCTCGTCACCGGCAACCTCCATCCCATCCCGAAGCGCCTGCTGGACCGCATCGACGCCTTCGTTTCCACCGCCGGCTCCGCCCGCGTCTCGTTCCGCGCAGGACGACCCACGGTGCTCGTCCACCCCGTCAGCGGCGTCCCCGCCGGCATTCCTGGACTCGACTTCGACTACGCGCGCAACACCATGTACGACGCCCGCCCCGAACTCTCCGTCGAGGGCTGCCTCGAACGGATTTTCGCGGGGCGGGACGAAATCCACTTTCCGCCGCCGCCCGTCGCATACCGCAAATTCATGCATGCCGAATTCGAACGGCAACTGGCGTTCGGCGTCCCCGGCCTCGCCTGGTACGACCGCGCCAAGCTGCTCCGAATGCCGCTCCGGCCCGGCGGCGCTCTCCATCGCCTCGCCATGCGCATCCTGCTGGGCCTCGGCGGCAGCGCCTGGGTCCAGCGCGCCGGACGGCGCTTGCACAAACGCGGTCCACAAGAATAGAATGCCCAAAACCACCCCAACCTTCCCATGAATACCTCCATTCCATACCAAATGCGGCGTTTTTCCCTCTTTCTGCTGGGGGGCCTGCTGTTCACCTTCCTGACGCCGAAGGTTGACAGGACGCTGGGCGACTTCGTCATCCTGCCGCTGGCGGGCCTGTACCTGGCCACGCAGTGGAAGGCGTTCAGGAACGTTTCGTTGCGCAATCTGTGCACCATCGGGCTTGCAGGGGGCTACATCGCCATGGTCCTGGGCTACCGCCTCCTGGGCCCTTCTGACCTCTCGCTGACGTTTTTTTGCGCCATCCTCAAGTTCTACCTCTGCTTTGTGTTCATTTTGCCGTTGATGGGCACATTGCGGAGCAGGGAAGTGTATTACCTCCTGGCGGTGGCCATCGTCTCGATGTTCCTCTCGATGGCCTACAACGTCCACCTCAAGGGCGTCTACGGCTCCCTGTATTCCATGCGTGCCTTCCGCGAGGAAAGCATCCAGGGCATCATCAACACGCAGTACACGACGTCCATCATGCTGGCTTCGGGGGCCTTCCTGGTGGCCGTCCTCCATGCCCGGACCTTCCGCCGCCGGATGCTCTTCCTCGCGCTGATGGCGGCCTGCATCTATTTCAACATGACCGTTGGCCAGCGAGGCATCATCTTCTTCCTTTCCTGCCTCCTGTACGGCCTGATCGTCGTCTTCAACAAACCCATCGACAAATCGCGCTTCCTGCGCGTCTTCGCCCTGGCGGTGCTGGGGCTCGCGCTGCTGGCCAAGTCCGATTCCATCCTGGGCTGGCTGGCCGAGAACGTTCCCTCGCCGCGCTTGCAGGTGCGGATCGAGGCGGTCCAGGACATGCTTTCGCACAAGAACGTGGAAGCCTACGGCGGCAGTTTCGGCCGCCGCATGGAGCTGGTCCGGACGAGCTGGGAGACGTTCTGGGCGTCCCCCCAGAACTTCCTGTTGGGCGTGGGCGACATCCGCCGCAACAACATCCTAATCGGCAACCACAGCCATTTCGCGGACGAACTGGCCCGCTACGGGCTGTTCGGCGGCCTTCTCTCGTTCTGGCTGCTCTTCCGGCTGCTGCGGTTCGTCCGGTCGCTCGCCGCCCCGGAACCGCGCTCCCCGCTGGACCGGCAGCTGTTGTGCATCTTCTTCGTCCTGCTTCTCCGTTGCTTCATCGGCTCGGTCGTGGAGATGACCAACGGCGTGCAGCTGTTTTTCACCATCCCCCTGCTCTTCAGGCTGATACAGCATGAAGACGAATGGGGAAGGAGGGTCGTGGCATGATTGTCGGCGCGTGCGGTTTCGGCTCGACGGGTTCGAGCGTCGTCACGGACTTCCTCGGGGAGTTCGCCACCTTTTTCATCAAGGACGACTTGGAGTTCTCCTGGGTTTCCTCCGTCGACGGGCTGCTCGATCTCGAACAGGCCGTCATGCACCCCCACGGCCGCACCCTCCAGTCCATCGTCGCCATCGAACGCTTCCGCAAGGCCGCCGCCCGCAAGGCCCGCATGTTCGCCCGCCACGGCCATTCCGCCGCCACCTTCCTCGCGGACGCGGACCGCTTCATCGACGCCATCACCATGTCCAAGTGGCCCTGGTACGACCCGCTCGAAAGCCCCCGCTGGGTCTACAAGTCCCGCTATTTCCTCCAGACCCTGATGAAACGCAAGATCATCCCCCGCCTGGAGCTCAGGCTCGGACGCCACGCCACCTGCTGGCCCCTCACGGAAGTCCGCTTCTCCGCCCACCCGGCGAACTTCTACGCCGAGGCGAAGAAGCTCGTGATGTCCACCCTTTCCGCCATGACCGGCGGCGCGGAGGACATCGCCCTCGACCAGCCCTTTCCCGGCAACAACCCCCAGGCCTGCTTCCCCTATTTCGACGACCCGTACGCCATCGTCGTGGACCGCGACCCGCGCGACAACTACGTCTTCGCCCGCACCCGGATGCTCGGCAAGTTCCACTACGTCCCCATCAACCGGGTGGAGGACTACATCGCCTACTACCGGGGCCTGCGGAAGGACCAGCCCTACCTGGAGGACCACCCGCGCGTGCTGCGCATCCGGTTCGAGGACATGGTTTACGAATACGAAAAGACGTCGGCGAAAGTCCGGGAGTTCCTGAAATTGCCCGAAAACCCGGCGCCGAAGAGCATCTTCGACCCGGCCCTCTCCGTCGCCAACACGCAGGTGTTCCGCCGCTTCCCGCAGTTCGCGGACGACGTCGCGAAGATCGAGCGCGAGCTGCCCGAGTACCTGTTCGACTACTCCAAGTACCCCCCGCCCGACCCGGGCAAGAAGATGTTCTACGGCAAGTCCCCCAAGCACGCCGCCTTCAAGAAGGAGTACAGCGAGTAGGCCCCTGACGGGCCCCGGCATCCGCCGCTTCGTGCCATGAGCGAACTGAAGAAAAAAACGGCCTCCGGCTTCGCCTACAAGTTCGCCGAGCGCGTGGGCGCGCAAGGCATCAGTTTCTGCATCCAGCTCCTGCTCGCGCGGTTGCTGATGCCCTCCGACTACGGCGTCGTCGCCCTCGTCACCGTGTTCGTCGTCATCCTCGACGTCTTCGTCATCTACGGCTTCGGCAACGCCCTCGTCGCCAACAAGCATTCCGACCACCTCGACTTCTCCACCTGCTTCTATTTCAATTTCTCGCTCGGCCTCCTGCTCTACGCCGTGGCCTTCTTCGCCGCCCCCCTCGTCGCCTCCTTCTACGGCAACCCCCTCCTCGCGCCCCTCGTCCGCGTGATGGCCCTGCGCATCCCCCTCGCCTCGGTCAACACCATCCAGCACGCCTACGTCCAGAAGCACATGTGGTTCCGGAAGTTCTTCCAGGCCACGCTCATCGGCACCGTCGTCTCCGGCGCCGTCGCCGTCGGCATGGCCTACGCCGGCTTCGGCGTGTGGGCCCTCGTCGAGCAGTACCTCGGCAACGCGCTCCTCGACACCGTTTGCCTCTGGTTCCTGGTCGGCTGGCGCCCCTCCCGCGAGTTCTCCTGGGCGCGCCTCAAGCCCATCTGGAACTACGGCTGGAAGATCCTCGTCGTCGGCCTCATCGACAACGTCTACGCCCGCCTCCGCAGCCTCGTCATCGGCAAGAAGTATTCCAGCGCCGACCTCGCCTTCTACTCCCGCGGCTACGTCTTCCCCTCCTTCGGCATGCGGCTGGTCGAGCCCACCGTCAACACCGTCCTCTTCCCCGCCCTCTCGCAGTGCAACGACGACCGCGGCCAGATGCGAGGCATCACCAAGCGCGTCCTCCAGGTCAGCACCTGGATCATCTCCCCGATCATGGTCGGCCTCGCCTCCGTCGGCGAGCCGCTCGTCCGGGTCCTCCTCACCGACAAATGGCTCCCCTGCGTCGTCTTTCTCCAGATCGGCTGCATCGCCAACCTCTTCCGCTGCCAGCAGTTCATCAACAACTGCGTCGTCAAGGCCAGCGGCCGCAGCGGCCTCCTCCTCAAGCTGGACATCCTCAAGAAGTCCATCGGCCTGGTCCTGATCCTCGTCAGCATGCAGTACGGCGTCGTCTGGATTGCCTGGAGCCTGGTCGCCTTCTACTTCATCTCGATGGTCGTCAACGTCGCCCCCAACCGCAAGATCCTCGGCTACGGCTACCTCGAGCAGTTCCGCGACGTCGGCTGGAACATCCTGCCGGCCCTGCTGATGGGGGCGTGCATCCGGACGCTGGGGGCCGAAACCTGGTCGCCCTGGGCGGTGCTGGCCGTCCGCATTCCCGCGGGGGCGGCGCTCTACCTCGGCCTGTCGCTGCTCTTGCGGAACCAAAGCTTCTTTTTCCTCCTGAAACACGTCCGCTCGCGCCTCTCCGGAGGCCGCCGCAAGAAAGGAGACGCGCCATGAAGAAATACCCCATCGGCTACACGCAGGGCGCCTTCGACATGTTCCACATCGGGCACCTGAACCTGATCAACCACGCCCGCGCCCTCTGCGACCGCCTGGTCGTCGGGGTGAACTCCGACCGCTTGATCCGCGAATACAAGGGCAAGTCCGCCGTCATCAACGAGGCGGAGCGCGCGGAAATCGTCCGCAACCTCAGGGCCGTGGACGAATGCGAGGTGGTGGACACGCTCGACAAGGTCGCGGCCTGGAAGCGCTGGCGTTTCGACGCCATCTTCATCGGCGACGACTGGAAGGGCACCCCCCGCTGGGAAAAGACTCGCATCGACCTTGCCGCCTTCGGCGCCGACCTCGTCTACCTCCCCCGCACCGAAGGCGTCTCCAGCACCGACCTCGCCGCCGTCATCAAGAAAATCCTCGACGACTCCAACCCCGCCTGACCCGCCCGCCCGTTCGTTTTCCTCCCCGCCCGCGCCGTGCCGCCTTCCCGAAAAACCCGCATCCGCAGCATCGACTACCTCAAGGGTCTCCTCATTTCCTGCATCGTCTTCTGCCACGCCTTCGGCCCCGGGGGCGCCTGCCACGCTTGGGCCTATGCGTTCGTCATCCCCGCCTTTTTCTTCGCCTCCGGCCTGTTCCTCAAGGTCGCCCCGACGACGCCGGCGGAAGCCGCCGGAGAAGTCCGCAAACGCTTCTTCTCCCTCATGGTGCCCTACTTCCTCTGGTCCCTCGTCTGGCTCCTTGCCTGGGGCGCCCTGACGCCGAAAGCCCTGGCCTGCGTGGCCTACGGGAGCCACAGGTCCCTCATCCGGGCGAAGGCGATTTCGAGCCTGTGGTTCCTCCCGGTCCTCTTCCTCGCGTGCGCCGGATGGTCCGCCGCGCGGCTGGCGCTCGGACGCCGCTTCGTCCCGTGGGTTCGCGCGGCGCTCGGGGCGGCGGCCTTCGCGGCGGCGT
>JAEEGG010012111.1_pt1 | contig 18672 bp, 10 predicted proteins | sample 9134161 | NCBI WGS metagenome assembly JAEEGG01 (sample SAMN16246543, study PRJNA631951) | gut metagenome | biome: gut microbiome; feature: rumen; material: CR-attached | host: Bos | place: Iran: Karaj | collected 2018-10 | reverse complement strand
ATCAAGTGTCAGAGATTAAAAGTATTCTCAAACCTCTTTGTTCTATTATTTTTGTTGCCATGTCTTGAATCTGAATATTTTGTGAAGTGCTTCATCCCAGTTTCCTGTAAAACAAACACCTCTGTCGTCAAGATAGACGTCCGCTTTCACCTTTCCCAATTCAGAACCCTTTGGCTGATAGGGGTTATGGTTAATGTAATCGAAATAGATATTATTCTTGCTTAAGAAATCCCTGAGTGCAGGTGTGTCGTTTCTCGTTGTGTAGATGATAATCATATAACCAGCTTCATGCAGTTGATGCGTCGCCTCACTGGCACCAGGGAGTACCTTGTCGAACACATCTATCCCCTGCCATCCTTTGGAGTAATCATGTATCACCCCATCGAAGTCGATACAGATAGTTTTAGGCGGCGAGGAAATTGTTTTTATTTCCATCAGACCTTGAATCACATGACATCTTTTATCAGTGAGGTCGAGTAATTTTATTCCAGCATCATAAATGAGTTTTCTTTGAGAAGATGTTCTGCTCAGTTTGTCCTTGTGTGTTGAACTTCCTGCAATGATAATGTCTCCCCCTGAATCAAAAGTAAACGTACAGACAGCAGCAGTTGCTGGTGCGATATCCATGAAACCTTTAATCATGACGACATCCGAAATGGCCTGCAGTCCTCTGTCTTTGTTATAGAAAGGAAAAAACTTACCTCCCTCATCATACCATCCTGTGTCAATATTGTTAACATAGTAATACACCATGGTATGAGAACCGTTATGGTTCCCGAATGTTTTGAAGTCATAATTGAGGGCATCTTTGACTATTGCCATATCAGAAGTGAACTTGTATTTACCCATGCCTACAATTCTGACACGAGGGTCTCTTTCCTTCCATTCTTCTTCTGCCGAACCTTCTGAGAGGTATTCAACATAAACACGGTCTTCAGGTAACTGCTTAACCATATAAAGCACCAAATTTGCAACCCGATAGGAATATCCCCCGACTCGAATGACTATGTACTTCGACTTTTGGAAAACTTGCTTTATTAAATATTCATACAAGTTCTCATAATTTAGATGATGACATCGTACAAATGCTTTGCCTTCATCAAAAATTGTCAAAACCGCACCAGGCTTGTCAATATCCATAATGAAAGAGTCTATCATTTCAACGACTTCATCTGAAGGAACATAGTTATGATTGGAAATATAGTCAAACAAGTCTACATTTCCAGAAAAAGTTGCCACTTGACAGGATTCTCGTTCACGGATACTTTTCTCCAGTAAGAATAGAATCATTTCTTCAAGGCCCTCGCGTATAAGACTTCCTACCTTCCACCTTTCAACAACCTTTTCCTCACCCCACAAATAATAATCGCGATTTTGTTTCCCAAAACGGAACATGGATATAGTGGATCGTATATTACCATTTTTGTCAATTACTTTTGCATCAGGTATTCCACCTAATTGAAGCTGACGAACCACTTCTTTCACGTCATAAGCGTTGACAGCCTTGTAAAGATTGTAGTCAACTTCCCTCGCTCCTGATTTAAGAAAATCCTCAAGGGTCAAGCGCCCCACCCACCACTTGTCATCATCTTTAATGATTGGTGGCATCTTGTCTACTTTGTAAGAATTCTTAAAATCCACAATTTCGTCTGTATCCAGATGGAAACGTTCTTTCCAAAGAGCAAGCATATCATCAACAGATTTACGCACACCATCATATTCCTCATACCTGAGCATATAATGATAGCACATCGTTAACCAATATAGAGGAATAGTTACCTCACCGAAATCTATAGGGTCTGTAATCATAGATGGCTTGAAATAGTTCATGCCTATAAGCCATTTCACCTTCTCTACGTTGTTGTGATATACAGCAACTAAAAGTTCTTCTTCGAACGACAAATAAGATGTTGTTGTCTTCTGCATATTAGTTTATTCATTAGCGTCTCGTTATAATGAGACAAGTTAATATGAATTCAAATTTCTCTAGAACAGGGACAGTGGTAAAGAATTAAGATTGTTTATAAATTGTTGATTATTAATATGATATAAATTTTGTACCTTTGTATGTAATAATAAATAAACTCGAACACCCTGAGAAAGTGCAAAATCGAGGAAATCACAAATCAAATTGTGATGACACAAAGATACAACATTTTTCCGGAATAAACAAGAGACTACCGTTCGAGGACCTCGATTTTTATGAACTATTTACGAATTACTTTCGAAATGAGTGAGCTTGGAAGTATGAAACGTCTTCTTCCACTGCATAAGATGGCGGTGAACTTTGGCTTGGTAAGCAATAGAAAAGAACGCAGGCTAGTTATAGCTACTTCGAGGGACATTACTTGCAGCCTATCGCTCGAATGATGAATTTGGATGATTTGTACGATTTCTCGTCCAAGGACGACAAAATTCAATTTTGACACACCCACTTTTATTCGCTTACTTGAACTATTCCGGACATTTGAAGGTCAGCGAGTGGTTTCAAAAATGTTTTAAAATGTCATATCCATGAAACATTTTTGCATATAACATTGCATGGACATACGGAAAATTGACCAAAAAGCGCCTTTTGGTCTGCATATATTTACCAATTCTGCATATTTAACTTCATTTTAACATTTACTAAGAAACATATAACTTCAGCCATATTTGACCTTAATTGTGTATAGTTGTTCCGTCGTGTCCGCAACCGCTCCTTCCTATTCCGCATGGATAATATTGTTTAAAGTTGTGAATAGCTGTTTCCAAAATAAGCTAGTAGCTAACAGCTAAACAGCTAAAGCCTAAAAGCTCACCCCTTGGCATCAAAGTTGGACACACCATAATCTCAAATCCGCTTTACAGTAATGTCTGCCATCATCATCATTATTCATAACTTTGCAACCTATTGTGTGATACGTGAACATATCAAGGAAAGAACCGAAAACATCAAAGATGCTCCATATATTAACCTCAATTGCTTTCGTTATAAATAGGTGGCAAAACTTCATTCGCTTCACAAATGAACAATCTTCTGCAATCGTTTGCATCCATGAAAACGAAAAAATAAAATCAATTCACTTGAATGGAAAGCAATAATTCTTAATTTTGCTCAAAACCTAAATAATTAACGAATTATGAAAATCCATTTCAATGTTGAGTACCGCACCAAATGGGGAGAAGACCTCAGGGTGCACATCACTGTGGTGGGAACTGACGGAACGCGTAAAGACAAGGTCTGTCCGTTGGAAACCTACGACGGTGTCACATGGGACGGTGAAATCACTTTCGCTGCCAAGAATGTCAAATGCTTTGAGTACAAGTACGCCCTTTACACCGACGACCAGCTTTACTGGACTGAATGGGAATTGGCGCCACATGTTATCTATGTTGACCAAGCTTGCAACTATTATGATGTGAACGACTCTTGGCGTCCCATACCCGACGAATTGCCGCTATTCTCTTCGGCATATACCGATTGCGTGGCTCATCACGACATCAATCCAGATATGCCATACTATAACCGTACGTTGCAACTGCGCGTGATGGAGCCCCATCTCTCTACCAACCACCATCTCGCTATCGTGGGAAATGTGGCTCAACTTGGCAACTGGGAGAAACCCGTCAGGATGAACGTCATCGCACTCCAGGAATGGGCCGTCAACATCGATGTTTCTAAACTTATTCATGCCCTTGAGTATAAGTATGTGATTGTCGATAAGGACAACAACATCATCCAATGGGAGGAAGGGCAGAACAGAAGAATCCACCGTATCGACCTTCCAGTACATCATACACTGGTGAAAACCGACAAGTCACCCGTGTTCAAAATCGACAACTGGAAATGTGCAGGACTGGTGATTCCTGTTTTCTCCATCCGCACCAACAAGAGTTACGGAGTAGGTGATTTCGGCGACCTCAAGAAGATGATAGAGTGGGTGGCAAAGGTTGGCATGAAAGCTGTTCAAATCCTGCCTATCAACGACACCACCATCACACACACTTGGATGGACTCATATCCCTACAATTCCATCAGCATCTATGCCTTCCATCCACAATATTGTGACCTTAGCCAACTCGGTGAACTGGACGACAAACTTATGATGGAAAAGTTCAAGATACGACAGCAGGAACTCAACGCGCTGCCCCAAATCGACTACGAGGCTGTGAACGAGTGCAAACGCAGTTACATCAAACTCATCTACGAGCAGAACGGCAAGAAAGTGCTGCAAAGCAAGGGGTTCAAAGCTTTCTTCAACGACAACAAGGACTGGCTTGTTCCATACGCCGCTTACTCATACCTGCGTGACCAGTACGGTACTCCCGTCTTCTCTGATTGGCATAGCTTCAGCCGATACGACAAGAAGGAAATCGATGAACTCTGTAGCGAGAAGAGCGAGCACTACCACGACATCGCACTCTATTACTACATCCAGTACCAACTGCACCTGCAACTCACAGCCGTACGCGACTATGCACACAAGCATGGCGTGCTCATAAAGGGTGACATACCTATCGGTATCAGCCGTGACAGCGTAGAGGCATGGGTGGAACCCTTCTATTTCAACCTCAACGGACAGGCTGGAGCACCACCTGACGCTTTCTCCACCAACGGACAGAACTGGGGATTCCCCACCTACAATTGGGACGTGATGGCCGGTGACGGCTACCACTGGTGGGTACGCCGTTTCAGCAAAATGGCGGAGTATTTCGACGCTTACCGCATCGACCATGTGCTGGGCTTCTTCCGCATTTGGGAGATACCGATGAATGCCGTTCACGGATTGCTCGGACAGTTCTCACCCGCACTCCCCATGAGTGTGAACGAAATGGAGAATTACGGTTTCCACTTCGACAAGGAGTTGATGACTCGTCCCTATATCACCGATGATACCGTCAACAAAATCTTTGGCGGACAGACTGACTACGTCAAGGTGTTCTACCTCGACAAACGCGACGATGGTCGCTACAACCTCAAGCCTGAATTTGACACTCAGCGCAAAATAGAGGCTGCATTCAAGGGCAAGACCGAACAGGATGCACTCAATATGCGCGATGGACTCTACGCGCTCGTCAGCGATGTACTCTTCGTGCCAGACAGAAAAGTCGCATCCATGTATCATCCACGAATATCCGCCCAGTACGACTTCTGTTACCGCGACTTGCCCGTTGAGCAACAACAGGCTTTCGACCGTCTTTACGACGACTATTTCTATCATCGCCACAACCAGTTCTGGTACGAAGAGGCCATGAAGAAACTGCCTAAACTCACACAGGCCACTCGCATGCTCGTTTGTGCTGAAGACCTTGGCATGGTGCCTGATTGCGTACCCTGGGTAATGAACCAACTGCGTATGCTTTCGCTTGAGATACAGACCATGCCCAAGAACCCTGCATACGACTTCGGACGACTGGAGGAGAATCCGTACCGTTCGGTGGCTACCATCTCCACACACGATATGCCTACCATGAGAGGATGGTGGGAGGAAGACAGCATCAGAGCACAGCTGTTCTATAACTCAGCACTCAAGAAGGATGGAAAAGCACCCGAGAACATGCCTGCATGGCTCTGTGAGGAAGTGGTCAGCCGACACCTCTTCTCTCCCTCCATGCTCTGTCTGCTTTCATGGCAGGACTGGATGGCCATCGACGAGCGACTGAGACTGGAAGATGCCAACGCTGAGCGCATCAATGTGCCGGCTAACCCCCGCCATTACTGGCGCTACCGCATGCACCTGAGCGTGGAGCAACTGCTCAACGAGAAGGAACTGAATAATAAAATCAAAAACCTTATCACCAACTCCGGCAGATGACAAACCGCCTGCCGGTAAACTAATCCACCAGAATTGATGAAAAATAGGTTTCTATTGTCACTTGTATTATTTTCAAGTTTGATGATTCCGCTGAAATCACAGAACCCACTGGCACTCGAGGACTATCCCGTGCCAGTGGCACCTATCAATGAGTATGTGCTCGGGAATGGCTACACCACTTTCCAACTCTGGGCTCCTGCTGCTGACTCAGTGAAAGTCAACATCTATGGAGCGTATAAGAATGGCAGAGCTGGTGAACTGATGACCACCGAGCTGATGCAAAAAGGGGAAGACGGACTCTGGACTTATACCTCTGACCGCAACCTCGAAAACGCTGGATACACCTTCCAGACCTCTTATCATGGGAGATGGAACGAGGAGACGCCTGGCATCTTCGCCAAGGCAGTGGGCTTGAACGGAAGACGTGCTTATTGCGTGGATTTGCGAACCACTGACCCTGAGGGATGGAGCACCGACGAACTGACCAACAAGATGGTGCCTTTCTCCTATAACATCATCTACGAAATGCACTTCCGTGACTTCTCCGCCGACGAGAGCGCAGGCATCAAGAATCAGGGCAAGTACTTGTCGCTGACGGAAGAGAACACGCACAATAAGGAAGGACTCAGTACCGGTCTGCAACACCTTCGTGAACTGGGTGTGACACATATCCACCTGTTGCCTTCTTTCGACTATGCCTCTGTAGATGAGGGCAAACGTGGCCCACAATATAATTGGGGCTACGACCCGCTCAACTACAATGTGCCTGAAGGATCGTACTCCACCGACGCTGCTGACCCGCTTTGCCGAATCCGTGAGTTCAAGCAGATGGTCAAGCACCTCCACCAAGCAGGATTCAAAGTGGTGCTGGATGTGGTTTATAACCACACCTTCGACGTGAATGGCAGCAACTTCCAACTTACTGTACCTGATTATTTCTATCGCCACAACGCCGACGGTTCGTTCGCCAATGGTTCGGGATGTGGCAACGAGACGGCCAGCGAACGGCCCATGATGCGCAAGTTCATGATTGAGTCGGTGCTGTACTGGCTGAAAGAATACCATATCGACGGTTTCCGCTTCGACCTCATGGGCATACACGATATCGAGACGATGAACGAGATACGACGTGCTGTGGATGCCGTGAAACCAGGTGTGCTGATTTATGGCGAGGGATGGGCTGCTGGTAGTCCACAACTCCCGGAATTCAGACTGGCCATGAAAGCCAACGTCGGTCAGCTCAACGGTGTCGCCGCTTTCGGTGACGAACTACGCGACGGACTACGCGGACCCTGGGACAACGATGCCAACGGCGCATTCCTTGTAGGAGTGCCTGGCAACGAGGAAAGCATCAAGTTCGGTCTGGTAGGTGCTGTGCCTCATCCTGAAATCGACCTCACCAAGGTCAACTATAGCAAGAAGGCTTGGGCTGCCAAGGCCACACAGATGATCAGTTATGTGAGTTGCCACGACGACATGTGTCTTGCCGACCGCCTCAAGGCTACCATGAAGGAGTCATCGGTGGAGAAACAGGAACGGCTTGCTAAACTCGCTGAGACTGCGGTCTTCATGGGACAGGGCATTCCTTTTATCTTCGCAGGCGACGAGATACTGCGCGACAAGAAAGGTGTGCACAACTCCTACAATAGCCCCGATAGCATCAACTGCATTCCTTGGGGGTGCAAGACGGCCCACAAAGACCTGTTCGATTATGTGTGCCAACTCATCAAGATACGTCAGCAACATGTCGCTTTCCACTTGGTCAACGCCAAGGACATCGCCGATAAGATGCATTTTATTCCAACCAAGCAGCATAATCTTATCGCATACACGATAGAGGATAGCGGAGAACGGTTGGTTGTGGTGCTCAATGCCAACGCCAAGGCCAAGATGGTTCAGGTGCCAAAAGCTGACTACCAGATTCTCATCAAGGATGGCAAGGCTTCGGCAGACGGCATCGGCACTGTGACAACCGGACGTGTCAAGGTGGAGCCCCAAAGCGCTCTTGTCATGGTTGCACGCCAATAGGTACACTTCTCATTCACCACTGCCCCGAAATGGGGCAGTGCGTTTTCTTCTGTACTTAACCCATTCCTCTTATATACTCCTACACCTATAAAAATACTATATCCATATGAAGAAATTGTTGATATCTATATTCTTGCTTCTGCCACTCCTCTGTCACGCGGAAGACTTGCAATCCCCTGATGGCAACCTCAAACTGACCTTCAGCCTCACCGCCAATGGACAGCCTGCTTATCAACTGAACTATAAGGACAAACCAGTGGTGGTCACTTCCACACTCGGCCTTCAGCTCGTGGGCGGCAATGACCTTATGTCTGGTTTTACCCAGACAGACTGCAGACGCACATCCTACGATGAGACATGGCAACCCGTTTGGGGCGAGGAAAGCGACATTCGCAACCATTACAACGAGATGGCTGTGACACTCAATCAACGGGCTACCGATCGCACCATGATCCTGCGTTTCCGCCTTTATGACGATGGCCTTGGGTTCCGATATGAGTTTCCACAGCAGAAAAAACTGGTCTATTTTGTCGTGAAAGAGGAGAAAACTCAGTTCGCCATGCCTACTGACAATAAAGCTTGGTGGATTCCTGGCGACTATGACACGCAGGAGTACAGTTATACAGAGTCAAAGCTGAGCGAGATTCGTACACTCATGCCTGGCGTGGTCAAGGCGCATGCTGGTAACTCCAGTTCCACCACTTTCTCCGATGGAGGAGTGCAGACTGCCCTGCAGATGAAGACCCCCGACGGACTATATGTCAATATCCATGAGGCAGCATTGGTCGATTATTCCTGCATGCACCTCAACTACATTCAGGAAACCAACACCTTCGAGTCATGGCTCACTCCCGATGCTCAAGGCAACAAGGGACATCTGCAGACACCTTGTCAGTCACCATGGCGTACAGTGATGGTCACTGACGACGCGAGAAAGACCCTTGCCAGCCGACTGATTCTCAATCTCAACGAACCTTGTAAACTGGAAGACACCAGCTGGATCAAGCCTGTGAAGTACATCGGCGTGTGGTGGGACATGATTACAGGCGCTGGCTCATGGCATTACACCGATGACTTCCCCTCTGTGAAGCTTGATTTGACCGACTATCTCCATGCAAAACCTAATGGCTCACACCGTGCCAACAACGACACTGTGCGCCGCTATATCGACTTCGCGGCTGCCAACGGGTTTGACCAAGTACTCGTGGAGGGATGGAACATCGGTTGGGAGGACTGGGCCAACAACTCCAAGGACAAGGTGTTCGACTTCGTCACTCCTTATCCCGATTTCGATGTTGACGCACTCAACGACTATGCCCATGCCAAGGGCGTTCGTCTGATGATGCACCACGAGACTTCTTCCTCTGTACGTAACTACGAACGGCATATCGACAAAGCCTACCAGTTCATGGACGAACATGGCTATAATGCAGTGAAGAGCGGTTATGTGGGCAACATCATCCCTCGTGGAGAATTCCACTACGGTCAGTGGATGGTGGACCATTATCTCTATTGTGTGAAGAAAGCCGCTGAACACCATATTATGGTCAATGCGCATGAAGCTGTACGTCCTACAGGACTTTGCCGCACTTACCCGAACCTTATCGGTAACGAGAGTGCCAAAGGTACTGAATACGAGGCTTTCAGCGGCAATAACCCCGACCATACCACCATCCTGCCGTTCACACGTCTGCAAGGTGGACCAATGGACTACACGCCGGGTATCCTGGAAACACAGATTTACACTCGTGTGCCTGGAGCACGCTTTGTCAACAGTACGCTGGCACGCCAGCTTGCGCTCTACGTCACCATGTACAGTCCTCTACAAATGGCTGCCGATGTCCCCAACAGTTATGAGCATTATGCCGACGCCTTCCAGTTCATCAAGGATGTAGCGGTGGATTGGCAGAAGAGCCTCTACCTCGAGGCTGAACCTGGCGACTACATCACCATCGCCCGTAAGGAAAAGGGTGGGGACCGATGGTTCATCGGATGCACCGTCGATGAGGTTGGACATCAGTCAACACTCAAACTCGACTTCCTCGACAAGGGACGCAAATACACGGCCACCTTCTATGCCGATGCTCCAGGTGCCCATTACGAAAAGAATCCCAAGGCTTACACCATCACCAAGAAGACTGTAACAGCCAAATCCATTATCCAACTTTCGGCTGCCCCAGGTGGTGGCTACGCCATCAGCCTCGTGCCTGTGGAGTAAAAGTAAGGATGTCGATGATTTCTCCATTTCGCTATTTCGTTATTCTCGTTATTCAGAAAATCTCGTTATATCGTTATTTCGATATAACGTTATAACGAAAAAAACTAATTAAATAAAAACTTTAATAAAACGCTATAAACTATAGATTATGAAGAAATTATTATTTATGTTCTCATTCTTGATAAATCTCCTTGGATTGTCTGCTGCCAAGGTGCAGGTGGACAGGATTGAACCTACCAACTGGTTCGTTGGCATGAAGAATACACACCTGCAGTTGATGGTCTATGGTCAAGGTATCGCCAATGCCAAAGTGGAGGTGGATTATCCAGGTGTCACAGTAGAAGACTTGGTACGATTGGAAAGCGACAACTACCTGCTCGTCTATCTTGATGTCTCGCCTTCTGCCAAGGCTGGCACAATGCAACTGAAGTTTACCGACGGCAAGAAAAAGAAGGTGGTGGATTACCAATTGCTCGAACGCAAGGTCAACCCTGCAGACCGTCATGGTTTCACTTCAGAGGATGTGCTTTATATGCTCATGCCTGACCGTTTCGCTGATGGAAACCCGCAGATTGATGTGGTGAAAGGAATGCGTGACGAAGTGTGCGACCGAAACGCTCATTCCATGCGTCATGGCGGGGACCTCAAAGGTATCCGCGATCATCTCGACTATTTCACCGACCTTGGTGTGACTGCCCTTTGGTTCACACCTGTGCTTGAGAACGACATGCCTGCCGACCATGGCAAATACAGCAGTTACCATGGTTATGCCACCACCAATTACTATCGTGTCGACCCTCGTTTCGGTACTAACGACGAGTACCGCCAGCTCATCGACGATTGTCATAGCCGCGGGCTCAAAGTGGTGATGGACATGATTTTCAACCACTGCGGTTCTTATCATCCCTGGCTTTTAGATATGCCTTCAAAAGACTGGTTCAATGCATCAGACTATAAAAACAACTACCTCCAGACTTCCTATCGACTGACACCAGTCATGGACCCTTACGCTTCTAAGATTGACCTGAAGGAGACTGTAGAGGGATGGTTTGTTCGTTCTATGCCCGACCTCAACCAGAAGAACCCGCATGTGATGCGTTATCTTATACAGAACAGCAAATGGTGGATTGAGACTGTTGGCATCGATGGCATACGCATGGACACTTACCCTTATGCTGATTTCGACACCATGGCGCAATGGATGAAGGAAATCAACGAGGAATATCCCGATTTCAATGTGGTGGGCGAGACCTGGAACATCGACACACCATTCACCGCGTCATGGCAGATGAACTCAAGACTCACCAAGCGAAACTCTCACCTCAAGACCGTCATGGACTTCTCGTTCTACGACAAGATTACTAAGGCGAGCAACCAAAACACTACTGACCAGTACAGTGGCCTGGAACAGATTTACAATAACTTCGTCTACGACTATCTTTACGAAGACCCGTTCCATGTGATGGCGTTCATCGAGAACCATGACACCGACCGTTTCCTCGGTGAGGGTAAGGATGTGCCGATGCTGAAACAAGCGTGTGCCATCCTCCTGACCGCTCCTCGTATCCCTCAACTCTATTACGGAACAGAGGTGTTGATGAACGGTGTGAAGAAAGTGTCAGATGGATATGTGCGCTGTGATTTCAGTGGTGGTTGGGCTGGTGACACCCAAAATAAGTTCACTGCAGAAGGACGTACAACAGAGGAGAACGATATGTTCAACTACCTTCGCACTATCCTTCATTGGCGTAAGGGCAACAAAGCCATCACACAAGGTAAGATGGTGCAGTTCATCCCTAGGGACGGTGTGTATGTCTATGCCCGTTCCTTTGGTGGCAAGACCGTGCTGGTTGTTCTCAACGGCAACACCAAAACAGCCCAAGCCGATATGTCGCGCTATGCAGAAGTGACTGAAGGCTTCACACAAGGCAAGGATGTGGCTACAGGAAGCGTGTTCCCGCTCAATGCACCCCTTACACTCGCTCCCCGTCAGTCTCTTATCCTTGATTTACAGTAACAACCTCATTTCGATTATCATAAGAATGCCCACCTGTGATGGCACAAGTGGGCATTCTTATTTTGGCGTCATTGATGGTTAAACGATTTCCGTTAACCTTTTCTCTGTTAATATATAGGTTTGAGCCCTATCTACTTGGCTGTTGAGAACTTGCGTCGGCGAGGATTGTGACGGAAATGCCAGTGGAGTTTCAGATGGGTGAAGTACTGGTTGTAGATGATGCCTGCCACAATGAGTGCAAGACCGATGTAAGTGGCAGGAAGAATCCGTTCGCCAACGATGTTGGCGATGAAGAAGAGCGAAAGGAATGGACCAAGGTAGCACAACTGGTTGACAAGTGCAGGGTTGGAAGTGTTCTTCAAGGCCAGTCCGAAGCAGATGAAGGGAATGCCCATCTCAAACAGTCCGGCATAAACGCCCCAAAGAATGCTTTGGGTCAGTATCTGTTGGTCTATTCCCTCTTTGAAGATAGGCACCTCGAGGACGAAAGTTATCATGAATTGGTAGATGGCTCCGAACATGAAACCCATGAAGAACTGCACACTGCTGTTGTACTGGCTGCTACTCTGGTTGTTGACCATCCAATAGACTGCCCAAAGCACAGAAGAGAAAATGGCAAGGAAAAGCCCCATGCCAAACTGGTCATAGTCGCCCATGCCTGCATTTGAAGCACCTAAAGAGATGACAATCACTCCTGTAAGTGATACCAGCATGCCGATATACTTCCGTTTCTCGATACGTATCTTCATAAACATCGCCAGCATGAACACCAAAGCTACTGGCCAGATGTAGTTCACGGGTTGGGCAACCTGGGCTGGCAGCAGTTTGTAGGCTTTCATCAATACCAAATAATAACCAGTGGGATTGATGAGTCCCAAGATGGCGAAGTAGCCCCATTGATGGGCACGGAACTTACTGATGGTTCGCCAGTTGCGTTCAATGGTGACATAAATGGCGAATAGTGCGACGGCGGTGATTGTAGCCACAAAAGTCAAGCCGAAGAAAGTGAGGCCGCGTTGGGCCATCTTGAAGGCTGTGGCAACTGTGGCCCAGCTCAGTACTGCTACTGACGCTTGCAGTAGCGCTTTGGTGTTTGCTTGCATTTTTACGGAGGATTCGGTGTTTTCGGAGGATTCTGAATGGTCTGAATCAGATTATTCGGAGTATTCAGAGCAGATGTAATTGTTCTTTATGAGTTGTTGATGGATTTGTGGAGGATGTCCATGTATTGTTTGTAGGGGATATGTCGTCCTCCCATTGACTTGAGGTGGGGTGTCTCGAACTGGCAGTCGATAATGCTGTTGTCATATTGCGAGATGGCATTAGCCAATGCGATGAGTGCCAGCTTGCTGCCATTAGGCTGTAGCGAGAACATACTCTCGCCGAAGAAGCAATGGCCAAGGGTCACTCCATAAAGACCGCCTATCAGTTCGTCATTTCGCCAAGCTTCCACACTCATGGCAAATCCCAGCTCATGAAGGTGGGTATAGGCCTTGACCATATCTTCGCCTAACCAAGCTCCTTCGGAGTTGATGCGCAGTTTGCTGCAGTGATTGATGACATCATCGAAACACTGGTCGAAACTCACGCTGTACTCCTCTTTGTTCATCAGGGTGTGCATGGAGTGGGAGATATGTATCTCGGAAGGGAAGATGACAAAACGGTTCATGGGACAGTACCATATGGGTTCTTCGTGCCATTGGAAGGAATACCATGGGAAGATGCCGTTGGAGTAGGCGAGCACTAACCATTCTGGCGTCAGCTTTCCTCCAACACAAAAGGCACTGTCGTCTTCATCAGGGGGGTATAACATGGGGTTAGGAAACCACACGTCGTTGTCATCCAATCTGAATACCATGTTCTCCTGTGTATTTAATGTTGGCTACACCTCCGTTACGAAGGGAACCGAATAGAATCTCTTTCATCAATAAGGGCTTGAGATCGCGTGAGATGACCCTGTCGATTTCTCTGGCACCATACTCCTTGGTGAAACCCTTCTTCAGCAGATGGTTGAAAGCCGTTTCATCCACTTTCATCGAGATGCCACGCGAATTCAGTTTGGCCTCGAGGATACCGAGTTTCTTCTTGAGGATGAGTTGTGCCATGTGTTCATCCATATCATTGAACGATACAACTCCTGTCAGGCGGTTGAGAAACTCAGGTTTGAAGGTTTTCTTCACTTGTTTGAGCATAGCTTCACCTCGTGTCACGTGCCCCGTAAAACCCACATTGGCTTGTGCGGCGAACTGAGCCCCCGCATTAGAGGTCATGATGAGCACTACGTTACGGAAGTCGGCTTTCTGGCCGCGGTTGTCGGTCAAACGAGCATAGTCCATCACCTGAAGCAAGATATTGTAGATGTCTTCGTGGGCTTTCTCTATCTCGTCGAGTAGCAGCACGCTGTTCGGATTCTTGCGTATGGCATCGGTAAGCAGTCCACCATCCTCATAACCCACGTAACCGGCTGGAGAACCGATGAGCTTGGCCACCGTGTGCTTCTCCACATACTCGCTCATGTCGAAACGGATAAGTTCGATGCCCAGTTGTTGCGACAGCACGCGAGCCACTTCCGTCTTGCCCACACCTGTCGGTCCCACAAAAAGAAGAGAGGCAAGGGGTTTGTCGTCATCGTTTAGCCCTGCCTTGGCCATCTGTATGGCTTCCACCACCAATCGCACGGCCTCGTCCTGGCCATAAATCTGAGCAGTGATGTTGCTGTAGAGTTTCGACAGGCGGTCTGTGTCATTGTCGTTTTCTGCCAGGGCTTCCACTCTGCACATCTTGGCCAGCACATTGGCGATGTCGGACTTGCTGATGGCTGATGATGAATGGTCACTGTTTATGTTGTGAGCTGCACCTGCTTCGTCGAGCACATCGAGTGTTTTGTCGGGCTGGAAACGATCGTTGATGTGGCGGGAACTCTCTGCCACAGCATAGCGAACAGCCTCTTCGTCATAACTGACTTGATGGAACTTCTCATAAATGGGTTTCATCGTCATGGCTATCTCAACGGTTTCCTCCTGGTTGGGTTCATCGATGTCGATTTTCTGGAAGAATCGGAGCATACCTGTGTTGCGCTCCATATTGCGTTTGTAGTCGGTGTAGGTAGTGGTGCCTATTACCTTGATGGTTCTGTTATCAAGATAAGGTTTGATGATGTCGTAAGCACAGGGCGAGCCGTCACTATTATGCGCTGAACCGAAGATAAGGTGTATGTCGTCAATGTAAAGGATGCCTTGCGTTTTCACTACACGGTCGATGGTGTTCTTCAAGCGGGTCTCTAAGTCGCCTTTGAACTGCGAACCAGCAATCAGGCTGCCAATGTTGAGTTGATAGACCACGGTGCCTTGGAGGGTTTTAGGCACCTTGCCTTCCACAATTAGACTGACCAGTCCCCAGACAAGGGCGGTCTTGCCAACACCCGACTCACCGATGTGGAGAGGGTTGTTCTTCGCATAGCGGCAGAGCACCTGGATGGTGCGCCGTAACTCTGCCTCACGGCCAACAAGAGGTGGACGAGACGATATGGTCAAAGCTTGGTTCATGTTGGTGAGATAGGGGTCTGACGCATGGCCGGACTCCGTTTCCTCATCCTCGTCATTATCAAAAGCCGATGAATCATCGCCTACATGATCGATAAACGTTGCGAGGAAATAGGGACACTCTGCCTTACCTCCAATCTCGTCCAATAGTGAGTTGGCGGCAAAATTGTTTTCCAATGTCAACAACGACTTAACAATGATGGGCAGTGTAATGTATTCGGCATTGGCCTGTTGGCAAGTATGGAGAGATTCGTTGAGCACAAATTCCATCTGGACTGACAGCTCTTCTTCACCCTCTTTGTCCTCCTCCTGATTGATTTTTTCTTGCATATCCAAATAGTTTTGGATAGTCTCCTTGAGAAAGTCGGGATAACCGTTGACCTCAGTGAGAGCATCATAAAAAGGAGGGAATTCAAGCAGGCTTAGCAGCAGGTGTTCTGGAGTGACATACTCATGGCGATACGACTTGCTGATTTCAATGGTTCTCTGCAGTATGTTCTGCGTCTTTGCATCGAATAGTATACTCATAGAAAAAAAGTAATTGCTATTTGTGAATGATTGGTTGAATCGCAGGAATTCCATATAATAACATTGTGAAACCCTGCGAATCTACAAGTTGATGGACTATGATTAGGCAGGCCTCATGGATAAACGCAGAGGAAAGCCCTCTGCGCGAGCCATATCTGTGGATTTCTTGATCTTTGTAGCAGCGATATCATAAGTGTAGGTACCTGCTACGCCCTCACCGTTGTTGTGCACGCGCAACATGATGGTGTTGGCCTCTGACTCCGACTTGTGGAACACTGTGACGAGCAGCATCACCACAAATTCCATTGTAGTGAAGTCGTCGTTGTGTAGCACCACGTCGTAACGCTCAGGCTCGCGAATGCTAGGCCTGACTTTCTTGTCGCGGTTGGTCTGTGGTTTCTCTGATGGCATGAGTCAGTTTTTTTCTGCAAAATTACAAATATTAAGTGAATATTTACCCACAATCGGATTATTATTTGTTTTATTTCCGAATACTCAAAACACTCTGAATACTCAGAAAACTCCGAACCCTCCGAATTATCAAAACGCTCTGAATACTCAGAAAACTCCGAACCCTCCGAATTATCAAAATACTCGGAACACTTCGAACACTCAGAATACTCCGATAATTCTGAATAGACAGAAAAAAAACGGCAGAATATTCACATATTCCGCCATTTTTCTTCAATACTTGGTATTGAACTAAATACTATGAAAAACTAACTCTGAAAAAATTACCTTATAATTACAGTGCAAAATTATAACATATACTTTTAGTTTGCAATATTTTTGACACAAAAAATATCTAAACCAACAAAATTTTTAAGGTATTTTCTAATTGTTTGTAATGTTAATTGCATATTTATTCAAACAGTGCTTAATTCATTTTGAAATCGTAGTCATACACTTCATCAAATTCAATTTTCCACCCCATACAATCTGTCTCAAAGGTCTCTGTTATTTTTTGTTGAACATATACCCATTCTGAATTATTTTGCTTAACTTTGCATGATATAATTAATTAAAGAACCATCAAACTTGACCCTTACATAATATGGAAGAACTTTTCAGCGCATACCGCACTTTCTTTGGTAAAGGCGACGCTCTCTATCAGATTTTCTCTCCCTACAGAATATGCCCTTTAGGAGCACATGTTGACCACCAGCATGGTTTGGTGTCGGGATTTGCTTTCAACTCAGGTATCGACTTTCTTTTCTCTGCCACTGAGAGCGGCAAGGTTGAGATGTGTTCGTTGTCGTTTGAAGGTCTGATGACCTTCAATGTTCGTGTACCTATGGAAGAGCGTCAGAAGAACTGGGGTGACTACCTTCGTGGTGCGGTATGGGCTCTGCAGCAGGATTTCAGTCTGAAGTCAGGTGTGAAAGGTGTAGTGAAGGGTAGTATGCCCATTGGTGGTCTGTCGTCGAGTGCTGCCTTGCTGTGCGGTTTTGTGAAAGCCATTGCTAAAGTCAACCATATTGAGCTTGACAAAATGCAAATCATCAATTACGCCTCGAGAGCTGAGCGTGAGTATGTCGGTCTCAATAATGGTATTCTTGACCAGGCTTGTGTTGTGCTCTGCGAGAACAAGAAACTGCTTTACCTCGACACCAAGACTCAGGAATATGAACTCATTCCTTTTGGAGACGGCAATACACCATTGCCATTCCGTTTCGGCATATTCTTCAGTGGTGTGACGCGAAAGCTTACAGGAACTGACTACAACCTACGCGTGTCGGAGTGCAAAACTGCTGCTTGGATTGTGGAGGCTTATCAGAACAAACCGCTTAAGGAACTGCAGAGCACAAGGTTGAGAGACGTCACCGAGGAGGAATTCGAGCAGTATGCCGACCGCATGCCAGAACGCTTCGCTAAGCGAGCTCGTCATTTCTATACAGAATGCGACCGTGTGACAGCAGGTGTGGAAGCATGGCGAAAAGGTGACATCAAAACCTTCGGTAGTCTTATTTTCCAGAGTTGCGAGAGCTCGATGAACAACTATGAATGTGGTTCACCCGAGTTAATCGCCTTATACAAGATTATGCGTGATGTGGATGGTGTGATTGGTGGCCGTTTCAGTGGTGCAGGTTTCAAGGGTGCTTGTATCACTCTTGTTGAACCAGGCAAAGAAGAGAGCATCCGCCAAAAAGTCACCGAACAATACCTCAAACAGTTCCCGCAATATAAGGACAGTTTCCAAATATTCTTCTGCGACCCTTCTGATGGTGTGGATTTCTTGTAAAAACAATCAATGGTAACCCTAAATAGAACCTAGATAATCACAGAAAAAAGACGACAATGAAGACCATAGTGATTGCGGCAGGCTACGCCACACGCCTTTACCCGTTGACAGAGAATTTCCCTAAACCGCTCTTGAAGATAGGTGAAAGCAGTATTCTCGGACGAATGCTCGATGATATTGATACCATCGACGACATCGATGAGCATATCATCGTCAGCAACCATAAATTTGCCCATCATTTCAACCAATGGGTCAACGAGTGCAAGCTCTGTAAACCTGTCACAGTCATCGACGATGGA
>JAEEGG010012109.1_pt1 | contig 18672 bp, 5 predicted proteins | sample 9134161 | NCBI WGS metagenome assembly JAEEGG01 (sample SAMN16246543, study PRJNA631951) | gut metagenome | biome: gut microbiome; feature: rumen; material: CR-attached | host: Bos | place: Iran: Karaj | collected 2018-10 | reverse complement strand
GTAAGGAGGTCGAGCCTGTCACAGAAGGTTCCAATATAGAAAGTACCGATGCCGACATCGACCGTCGTCTGAAAGGCGGTAATATCTATGGTGGTTGCTACAACACGGGACACATCAACGGCAATGTGGTCATCAACCTCAATGCCTCGACAGTAGACCGCAAGGGCGAGTATTCCATCTTCGACGAGATAAAAGAAAACGAGGGCGAGGCCATCCTCTATGGTAACGAGAACTATAAGATCGAGAACCGCCGCTCGGGTGTCATCCTCGACGAGCAAGGTATGGACGTGCTCGGTAAGGCGCTTAACGTCTTTGGTGGTGGCTATGGTGAGGAGTCCGAAATCTGGGGCTCCACTACCGTCAACCTGAATGCCGGCTACACCTTCCAGATCTTCGGAGGCGGCGAGAAGGGTGCCATCGGTCATGGAACTTATAATACAACAGCTGGAAAACTTGAATATACTACCTACGACCCGAGGTACAGTTGTACCGTCAATGTGAAGGGCGCACATGAGGGCGTCTATCGCGGACATGCCAACGACAACGACAATATGGCCGAGGCGGAGTTCATCTATGGTGGCTCCTTCGAGGCGCCCATTGCCGGTAATACCATCATCAACTTGGGTAACGGACGTGTGTTCAATACCTTCGCTGGCTCATGTAATGCCGACATTTTAGGACATACCGAGACCTATATCGGTCGTAGCGGTGTCGATGCCGATGGCAAGGATGTGCTTGGCTTCCCATGGGTTCGCGACCACGTCTATGGCGGTAACGACCTCGGTGGAGAAATTAAGAATAAGGCCAACTTCATCGGACGTGTCAGTGAGGATATCCGCAGCAAACTGTATAATCCTGATAACAAGGAAACACCCGATGTCACCAACGCCTCTGCCTATATGGAGTATATCCAGGGTCGCGTGGCTTACATCTTCGGTGGCTGCTACGGTGACTACGACTATACAGATCGTTATTTCGCGAAGTATACCAATGACGATGGTTCCGATAAGGCGGGCTTCACCAAGCCGCGACTCGATAACGCCTTTGTCAACTTCAAGTCCAATTTGCACACTCGAAATGCGGCGGAGAGAATCTTCGGTGCAGGACAAGGTGCTAAAAAGGGTATCGAAGTCGATATCATGCAGAACCGCAGCTATGTGCTGGTCGATATTCCGCAGACGCTCGCTAAGTTCCAGACCTTGGAGGTGTTTGGTGCCGGTGCCAACTGTGGACTGGGCATGGGCATTACGCCGAGTACCGTCGAAGGACAGCCTATTCTGGCTTCTGCCGTCATCGACCTGATACGCGGACAGATTGATGCTACTTACGGCGGTAGCTACAACGAGGGTACCACGCGTCGTACGGTTACCAACGTACCATTGGGTGCTACCATCAAACTGAACAGAATCTTCGGTGGTGCCTATGGTAAAGACCCGCTCTATCCTTGTGACGTCTATGAGGCACAGGTGAACTACCATAGTGAGGATGCCCGCGTGAGCACCATCTTTGGTGGTAACAACAATGCCGACCGTACCCTCTACGGACAAATCAATATTGACGTACCCGCCTGGTCCGACAAGGAGAGTGGCTATCTGGCTACGGTCTATGGTGCCGGCTTCGGTAAGGATTCATGGTCGCAATATACAGAGGTCAACCTTTTGGACGGTGCCCGCGTTTACGAGGTATACGGCGGTGGTAACAACGGAAAGGTGCTCAACACGGAGTCGTTGCGTCAGTGGCGTTATAATGAAGGTGCGGCACTCGACCTTAGCCTGCCCGGCTACGAGGATACCAGCGTAACCTATCAGGATAAGGATGGCAAGGACTTCCATTTGGATGCCGGTCTGAACAGTCCTCTGGCTCATGCAGTACGCCTCGACGGCAAGAAATACAACACCAACGTCCATATCCACAAGGGTGCTACGGTCGTAAACTATGCCTACGGTGGTGGCTATGGTGAGAAAGCCGACGTCAGCGGCACCACCTATATCGACCTCTTGGGCGGTACTGTTAACAAGGACCTGTATGCCGGAGGAACCAGCGGTGCCGTGCAGGATTACTACAAGGCCAAGACTTTTACCGCCAGCACCACCGCCTACATCGAAGGTGGTTCGGCACGTAATGTCTATGGTGGCGGATGGAAGGGTAGTGTGGGTCTCCACGAAAACGGTATCAGCGCCTCTACGGAGGGCGATATCCTTGGCGAGACCAACGTGGTTATTGGCATCCGTAAGGACCGTACCGAGGCACTCCCCAGCGATTATGGCTTCTACGATGGTGTACCAGCCATTCAGCGTAACGCCTATGGCGGCGGTGAGGGTGGCGCCATCTATGGTGTGGCTCACGTGACCATGAATAATGGTTACATCGGCTACGTCTACAACGCCGAAACCAACAAGTACGAGGAGAAGGTGAACGACGAAACATGGACCGACCATGTGGGTGCGGACCGTCTGTCCGACTGTGGTAATATCTTCGGTGGTGGTTACGACGATAACAGTAGTGTCGACGAAAGCCATATCACGATGATGGGCGGCATCGTCCGTAACAGCATCTTCGGAGGTGGTGAGATTGCCACCATCGGACGTGGTGCAACTCAGGAGAGTGGCGTAGATAATAAGGTACGCGAACTGAAGGACATCTACAAGGCTGGCGGTACGCACATCGAGATGTATAACGGCCACGTCCGTCGTAACATCTTCGGAGGCGGTAAGGGTTACAACATCCTCGGCTACGGTGGTGTCAACGGTTTCTATACCGATGGCTATGTCTTCGGTAAGACCGAGGTGTACGTCCATGGAGGTGAGGTAGGTACCGACGAAGGCCTGGCTGAAGGTTACGGCAACGTCTTCGGTGGTGGCGACGTAGGCTTCGTCTATAGCGGCTCTTATAAAACCGGTACTCATAACGAGGGCACGGGCTCACCAAACCACTATTATTATAAGGATGCTGCAGGCAACCTGACAGAGGACTGTAAGGTGGTTATTGCACCCATGCTGCAGGTGAGAAAAGATGGTACGCCAGTCACTTACGGCGGCAATACCTACAATGCCTATGACTATGTACCGACGGACTATCTGAACACGCTGTCTGCCGACAAGAGCAGTTCCGTATGGAAGAACCTCTATACGGGTGACAAGAATCCTGACGGCTCTGTCAACCCCGACGACCCTGAGGAACGTGGTATCCACATCCATAACGCGGTATTCGCTGGTGGTAACGTGTCGTCGAACAGCGAGAGTTACAGCAACGCCACGACGGTATTCGGTAACACGACGGCTACGCTCTACGACGTCTATCACCACGACTTCATCACCGTGGGAACCGAGCATACCGGTGGTCTCTATGGCGGTGGTAACCTGTCCATCGTGGGTGGCTATCGTGAGCTCAACATCACGAACTATGGTACGGACTACTACGGACTGGACCAGCAGATATCTCTCGAGGAATATCAGAAACTGACCAACCGCGAGCGTGCCTACTTCAAGCTGGAGTATCTCTGCCAGCAGGACATCACCATCAATGGCAAGTCCTACAAACAGAACGACCGTATCAGCGAGGATGAATATAATGCCCTGCCTGCTAACTACAAGACTACAACCTACTGGATACAGTATGGCTTCTGCTCCATCTATGCCGGTCGTCTGCTGAACACCATCCAGCGTGCCGACTTCTGCGGCGTGTATGGCAGCCGTCTGGTGCTGCAGGGCGCTAAGGACCGTGTGGCCGACGTGGCCGACGCTACCGAGTATACCATCAACCGTATCGGCGAGCTGTCGCTGAACCAGCAGCGTTCGGTGGCAGGCGATACAGACGAGTCGAAGAAGCTGCATGGCAACTACTTCGGCATCTATAGCGTGGTGAACTACCTAGGTAGCCTGACCAGCGACGTACACTTTGACGATCCTCGCCGGTATGTGGAGAAGGGACAGACTTATGAGAGCGGTGCAGGTGATACTTATTATAAATGGAAAGTCGACCATCTGTCCAAACGCGACCGCAACAATGGTACGTCGTATAACCAGGTGGCACTGGCTTCGGGTGTGTTCCTCGAACTGACCTCCGAAACCAGTACGGCCAAGAACAAAATCTATGGCGATATCACGGGTGTCGTCGAACTCGACCTCATCAATGTGAAGAAGGACATCGAGGGTGGTGGTTACGTTTATGCCCGCAACGAGCATGGTGCGAGAACCGAACATAAGGAATATAAGAATGTGCTTCTGTCTGAATATAATATGGAGAAGACGGTCGGTAGCGTCGAATGGCGCGACGAGGCTCGTACCCACAAACGCTATACTTATGATCCGACGGATCTGAAGGACATGCAGACTTCGGGTAACTTCATCCATAAGTCGAAGCGCATCGTCGACGACTGTTATCCCAACAACGGCATCTATAACGACGGCTACAAGAAGTCGCCGGCCCACTATTGGTTCATCAAGGGTGAGGTATACATCTACGACCAGGTGGTATCGGCATACGCCGGTTCGGCATCAGCCTACTCGAAGGAGGTCAAGATTCCGCTCACCATCACTGCCGGTTCGAATGGTCGTCTGAAACTGCTCAACGTACAGCCCAGCCTCTATGCTTACTATGCCGACGAGACGCGCAGCGAAACGAAGAAGGTGAACGAAGACGGTGTGAAGGTCGACAACGAGAGTATGACCTATCACCTCAACGACGTCATCACTTGGTGGGATTGGCATCAGTTGGCACAGAACGAACAGAAGTATTTCGTCAAGGAGACGTACGTCAATACCGACACCTGCTACGTGGGTGGAACGAAATATGCGCCGGGAACCTACGTGCTCGAAAACGACCCGTCAGTACATGATGGCGTGATGAACAATACGGCTTACCAGCAGTTCCTGAAGAGTCATCCCACGATCCTCGACTATAACCAGAACGAGGTCACCGACCTCTCCAAGCTGTTCCATCCGTCGAACAACATCGGCCACAACACGGGCTATGCACTGACACTCGACATGAACAGTCCGAAGGATTGGGACGACTGGTACAGCCCCGTCAACCGCAATAACGGCGAGAAGATCCGCAAGGAAATTTACGAGAATCTGGATGCTACCGCTAAGGAGCAGTACCGCGAAGGTCCTACCTACACGCTGACAGGGGCTTCCGGACTCTACGGACAGCGCGAATATGGCGTCGGCGAAATCATCACCAAGGAGGTCTACGACGACTATACCTCGACCGTCGGTAAGATGGCTCAGCAGCCTGAGGGTCAGGCTACCGTCGAACCGGCCTATGTGGCACTGGCCGACTTCGGTAACACCCAGGCGGGTAATGCTATCTCTGAGAGTGACTACAACGCGCTGACCGACAAGTCGAACTTCGACCCTGCCATGATCTGCGTCAACACCATCCAGCTGGGCGACGAGACCTACGTGCTCCTCGGCGAACTGGTGTCGGGAACGGATGCTAAGCTTAACGCCCTGGCTCAGCAGTACAGGGACTACAACAACAGCAAGATCAATGCCGACAAGATCGACCTCGACGAGGCACTCGAATATGTACAGTCGCACCTGTCGAAGGCCTACTACATCAAGACCGAGGGTCTCTATGGCGGACAGTACTTCGAGTCTGGCGTGAACTACGGTGCCATCAAGTCGTGGTGCCAGCTGACCGATGCCCGCAGCAACTTCGACTACAACTACGATGCACTCGACCTCCTCGTCGATCCGGAGTTCCATGGCGAGGGCTATATCGATACTTATTACAAGAGTCCTTACAGCGACGTCAAGGCGGTGGCATACGATGCGGTCAATACCACGAAGGGTAGCTTGACCTACTTCGATAACGACAACACGATGCATACCATTGCCAGCGGTGGCTCTATCAGCAGCGAGGACTACGAGAAGGTCCGCAACGACCAGGTTCACTATACCCGCGTTCAGATCGAACAGGGCTCCGACGAGCAGACGGTATACATCGTCAACGAGACGCTCGTCGACAATGGTACACCGTATGCCAAGGGTCAGGACATCAGCGAGAAAGACTACAAGGCGTTGTCGGATGTCAACAAGGCGAAGGTCGATGTGGTGACCTTCCAGAAGGGAACGACCGCTGAAGTCAAGTACTACTGCTTCGAGAACTATTCACCTGCCGAGACATTCAACACCATAAGTGGTACGGCGGGTCAGAAGGGCTCTGTCATCTCGGCGGCAGTATTCAACAGCGACATCCCCAACTATCAGAAGAACTTCACCATCCAGGGCTCTGAGCCTACAGAGACGACGACACTCTATGTCTCGCGTGAGTCGAATGCCAAGGATGTGACGTCCGAGAAGGTCATCAGCGCCGTCTATCAGTACACCTACTACGAAGCCGATGACGAGGGCGAGGGTGTAAGCCTCGTCAACGAGCTGCACGTGCTGAACATCCGTCTGCAGATGGAGAGCGGTGCACCGGAAATCGGGCCGCTCAACGCACCGCCTGCAGTGCTGCCGGGTAACTCGCTCGGACTGAAGGCTCCGACCGTGAATCCGGGACTCTACGAGGTACTGACCAGTGGCTGGGAACTGTTCAATAGCGAGGAGGATGCCATGCTCCACCGCAACGGCATACCGTTCACCAACAACGGCACTCCGCTCTACTGGTATCAGAACCAGAAGGTATTCCTTGCCTTCTACTCGAAGACGTATCTGGGTAAGACGTATTCGAACTACGTACCTGTCACGGTGGCTAACTACCACGACCTCGACGCCATCATGAAGGATACGGAGCATCACCTCTATGTCGACCATCCGAATGTCATGCGCAACTCGAAGATATACATCGACAACCGCGACTGCGAGAGCGATCCTTCAAAGAGCGAGCTCGACCTGCTCCGCGACTTCTTCGACCTCAGTGTGAACAGCGGTTCTCCCGCTGTTGCAGGCCACGCCTCCCTCGATCCGCACGTCAAGGGTGGTGAAAATCTCGAGTTCATCCTCAACAGCAATGTCAGTCCGAAGGCTTATACCAACTGGACACCTATCGGTAGCGACGACACAGGGTGCTTCGAGGGTAACCTGCATGGCGACGGCTATACCATCAGCGGACTGAACAACTCGTTGTTCGGCAAGCTCTGTGGTAGCGTCTATAACCTCGGTGTCACGGGTTCGTTCACATCTGCTGGTATTGCCGACGCAGGCGATGGCTATGTGGAGAACTGCTGGATCAACACGACGGGTACGCCAGCAGCTGGTGTGAAGGCTATCTTCGGAACAACAGATCCGAGCCTCAAGCAGGCTGTCAACTGCTACTATCCAGAGACGAAGAACTATGCTGCCAGCGAGGCTCATCCGATGCTTGAGACCGATTTCTATAATGGTACGGTAGCCTACAACCTGAATGGCTTCTATCTCAACAAGCGTTATTATGACCACGCTCTCAACGGTTCCCCCGTTGAGTATAACTACCTCAAGGAAGAATCCGACGGCAAACTGTCGGAGCAGATGCTCACGGGCTACTATCCCGCAGAGTCCGACGCCCAGTACGGCTATCTGGGCTACGTCGAGGACCGCTATAAGGATGGCGACTTCGTCTATGCCGGCGGCACCGTGCCCGATGCTTACGACGACCGCATGAGAGTGACGCACGACGGCACACAGACCATCATCAACTACGCACCGATCTGGCCCGACGACTACATCTACTTCGGACAGACGCTGACCTACGACTACAACACGACTCGTCCGCACGACTTACTGCCGTCGCACATCGTGAAGAGCAGCGGTCGTCTGCCTGCCAACAACACAAGCAACCGCATCTACCGTGCACCGGCTTACTACCGCAGCAATGCCAAGGATGTGGCTCACTTCAACCTCTGGGCTTATCTGGCTGCCTACTCGAAGCCTAAGTCAATCACCGATACGGAGGTGAAGGAGGCTTATCCGAACATGACGGCCATTGACTTCGCCGGACATAACGACACCAAGTGGGCTCTAGGTTCGGTGTCCGATGGTTTTGCCATCGGAAAGCCCGCCTTCTACCCGCCGCTGCTCGACTGCAGCGATGGCCTGCTGGGCGTCGCCAACGAGGGCGAGACGTCGAACCTCCTCGTCTATGCACCGTCACCCGAGGTCAACAGTCAGACGTACACGACGCTGGCTAACTACTTCATCGATCCGGACTATACCGATTATTATACGGACGACAACTATCGCGGTGTGGCCATCGCTCCGTCGGCATCGATTCACGGTCACCTCGTAGAGAGCGACCTGACAGCCGTCTACGACCATCTGCTTACCGACAAGCAGGACTTCAACTGTCCTATTGCCTATACCTTCGACGACAACCATCGCATGTGGTACCAGCGTACGCCGGACCGTTATGTCGACCTCACGAAGGGCTGGGAGTCTGTCTCACTGCCGTTCACAGCCGAACTCGTGACGACGCACCAGAAGGGTGAGATTACTCACTTCTATAGTGGCAGTAAATCCATTGACGGCGATAATGAAACGAAGATTGGTCATGAGTACTGGCTCCGCGAGATGAAGGGCCTGACTGCCAAGGGCGATGAGGCTGTCGCATTCTTCAACTATCCCGATGCTACGGGCACTGAGACCAAGACAGCCACCAACACCTTCCTCTGGGATTACTATTACCAGGATAAGACTATCAAGGCCGACCGCAACGATGCCAACAGTGACAAGTACCAGCAGTTCTACAGCACGGCTCGTGCCTACACGCACTATCCGAACGTGCAGAAGGCTACACCGTACCTCGTCGGATTCCCGGGAACAACCTACTATGAGTTCGACCTCAGCGGTAACTTCATGGCTCAGAACACGGCATCGCCCACACCCGACCGCCTTGACCGTCAGGTCATCACCTTCGCTTCACGCACTGGTGAGACGGTGGCTGTCAGCGACGACGAACTCGAGCAGGGTGCCGTAGGACCCGAGAACGGCTACTACTTCAAGCCGAACTACCTGAATATCGAGGTACCTGTCGGAGGCTATATCATGGCCGCCGAGGGCGACAAGTATCTGAAGGTCGACGAGACGACCACCGACAAGCGCCTGTCGGCATTCCGCAGCTACTTCCAGGCCAATAAGCCTGTCACACGTAGCATCCGCTTCAGCAACATCGGTTCGCAGATGGGCGACAGCGACGACGACCTCGTCCAAAGCATGGAGTTCTCTACGAAGAAGAATGCCATCGTCGTTACGTCGCACATGCGCTCTGTGGCCGACGTAGGCATCTACAGCGTCAGCGGCGTCTGCCTGGCTAGCTTCGACATCCAGCCCGAGGAGACCATCGAGACCCCAATCAACACCAGTGGTGTCTACATCGTCCGCGCCGCCCGCGGCCACTACACTAAAAAGGTGACGATTAAATAAGCCAGCTCGATGCGCAGCATCAAGGTGACGATGAAGTGACCTCAACACGAAGTATATGACACAAGATATGACCAATAAGATAATGACACGGAATATGGTGAACCTCACACGGGGACAGGCACCCTGTGCGGTGGATACGTTAATAAATACAAAGAGTTACCTTTGGGTAAGTTACCTTTGGGTAATATTTTGTATCTTTGCGGTCGAGAACCAATGATGTAGGAAATGATGAATGCGCCTTTTCAATACGGGACACTTGCCACTAAGGACAATTTCGTCGACAGGGTGGAGGATAGGGCTCAGCTGAAGAGCTTCCTTTCATCGCATATCAATGTGATGTTGATTTCGCCACGCCGTTGGGGTAAGTCTTCCTTGGTGAAGGTTGCAATGGAAGAACTGCAAAACGAAGATAAAGACATCCGAGTTTGCTTTATTGATGCTTTTAGCATAGGATCCGAAGCCGAATTCTACAGGACTTTTGCCAGCCAGGTGATAGCCTGTGCTTCGAGCAAATTGGAAAGACGTATTCAAGATGCAAAGAAATTCCTGACAGGCGTAGTGCCGCAGGTGGTCATCAAAGACGATGTCACTAATTTCATGGCTTTCGATGTGAAGTTCATGCCTCAGGAACAGGATAAGATGGATATCCTGCGACTGCCTGAGACTCTTGCCGAAGCCAAGAACATCAAAATCATTGTATGTATTGACGAATTCCAACAACTGGCCAACTTGCCCGGCTATAAGAACATGGATGGCAAGATGCGATCGGCCTGGCAACAACAACAGCATGTCACGTATTGCCTGTATGGCAGCAAGCGTCACATGATGATGGATATCTTCAACAACGCTAATTCGCCATTCTACCGTTTCGGGCAGATGCTTTTCCTTGGCAAGATACCCAAGACGGAGTGGATGCCGTTTATCAGGGAGTCGTTCGAGAAGACGGGCAAGCATATTTCAGAGGCTTTTGCCAGTCAAGTATGCGATACGGTGGAATGCCACTCATGGTATCTTCAGCAGTTGTGCTATTTCATTTGGAATGCCACTACGGAGGAGGTGACAGAACAGACCTTCCAGTATGGGTTGAGCCAGCTTGTCAACACCAATTCGCCGATGTTCCTAAGTGACACAGAGTCGCTGGCACCGAGCCAGATAGAGATGCTTCGGGCCATCAAAGACGGTGTGCAGCAGTTGTCGTCGATGGAAGCAAAGAGGTTATACGCTCTGGGGAATCCCAACACCATCAGCAAAAACAAAAAGGTGTTAAAGGAGAAAGATATTATTGAAGAGGCGAAGGGAAAACTGGTGTTTGTAGATCCTGTTTACCATCTCTGGTTCTCACGGAATTATTAGGATATTTCAGAAGTAAAAGGAATAAACGATATGCCACAAGATATGATCAATAAGATAATGACACGGAATATGGAAAGCTTGGAGAATTCAGGCCGAATTCGAGGTAATTAGACATTAAAAACAAGACGACACGCGAGATGAATGAAAATGCTGGCATTCTCATTCCCGAGCGTGAGTCAGCTCGACGCGAAGTGTCAAGGTGACGATTAAGTGAGATGAGACTGCAAAATATTTAACAAATGTTTTGCAGTCTCATCTTTTTTTTGTACCTTTGTAGTCGAATACATGATTCGGTAAATACCGATGTTTACTTTATATAAACTATTTTTATTATTTTATAAATAAAAATATATATGTATATAGAGGCCTACAAAGGCCTCTTGAAATTATAAGGAATTACGTGCCTAGGGGCACGGTGGTAAATAATAATAAATAAATATCGATGGTAAAAAAAGAAGACATTGCATTGGCCGCGACAGCGGCTAGAAGTTATAATCGCCATTGGCGCGCTAAGCGGCTGTCGTGGAACACGATTGGTAAGATCCGATACCTCTTCGACGGGGCCATAGAATATATGGACCCCGTCACACTGGCCTATCCGCAGGAACGCTTCAACAAGTTGCGTACGGCATTGGGCTTTAAGCAAGACTCGGAACTGATTGAATTAATCGAACAATCGGATGCTTTCCGTATCGTACGCAACAAAGAAACAGGACAGATGGTGGCATTTATGTCGCCATTGGTGCCCGACAGGTTCCGGCCGACACCCAATCAGGAGATTATTGAGCCGGGGGTGGAGAGCAGGGTGTTCAGCTGCAAGGCCAATGCGGTAGCCAACGCCAACGACCATGACAAGATTTCTGAGAACCTGCGCATCCACAAGAACGGCATTAACATGAAGGTGCTGTTGGCAGGCAATGTGCCTAAGTTCCATGTGCGTCCCAATGCGGAAGCCCTGAAACGAATAGACGACGGACTTCGGAAAGCCTTTATGGATCCTGAACTACGCCGATGCTATTTTGGTGAGTTCCTTTATCACTACCAGCGGAAATACAAAGTGGATGGGTCTACGGCCATGGAGGTGCTGCACATTTATATTGAGAAACACCTGATTAATCACATGGCTTGTCGTGTGGGTGTCGAGAATTGGCCGGACAAGGATATCACCACTTGGCTCCGGAATTACTTCGGTGCCAAGAAATTGGAATACGTGCTGACCGAAGCCCAACAGACATGGTATGACTATTTAAATAACCTGCACGCGCGAAATTTGTATTAAAAAATTTGGCGGTTTCATAGAAAAGCCGTACCTTTGCAACGTATTATGTATCTAAATTAAGAAGACAGAACGTGAAATAAACCCGAAGAAAGGCAGTATGGGAACAGATATTAACATAGAAACCACGTTCGCAACGCCACACTCTGCTTGCAGAGAATTGAACGGATTATTCGGATGCCACAAGATATGATCAATAAGATAATGACGAAAGAAGGTAAGCTTAAATATCAGAAGCAGATAGATGAGCTGTTGGCATTGGGTTGTCAACTGCCTGAGTTGTTCGAACCGAACAATATGCAGGCTTGTCGTTTCGCTTTCTCTGGAGAAGGACATATCAATCACATACCGCAGTATATGAGTAATCCTAAGCGCATGCTTCAAGATATGGGCAAGGGAAAAGCTAATACATCTTTATTGTCTCTGTCGTGTTTTACAACAGCAGAAAAAGCAGAGCTGTTCTATACGAATCTTCGCAAAGCCTTTAAAAATGCAGCCAATTCGATAGGCGATTCCCTGTCAGAAGGACAGCTTGCGAATGAAGACGGAAGAAAGACAAGTACAGTAGATAATGGTCACTTTGATTTTTACGAGTACGAATCATGTGACCTGAACAAAACATTTCAAATAACCAAAAGTTTAGTGGAGGAGAAGAAATGAAAAAGTTAGAAGGATATAATATAAGCTACGACTTCAGCAGTTTTAGGAAGATTGCCGATTTGATTTACTTCGAAGGCCCCTTCCTCTCACACTATGTCAGCAGCAAAGGCGACGATTACCTGTTCTACTGGGTAGACAGAGACGACAATGACAATCGCTGGCTGGTGCTTCGTGTTAGTTTAGCTAATCTGCAGAAGTACATCGGTAAGGAAATCACCCTTCGTGAATTGATTGAGAATCCCAACGACGGCTATCTTTATTCAGTCGATGTGAATGACGACATCAATTATCATGATGTCAAACTGGTTCAGCCTTCCTCTCTCCCAGAGGAGTATCTGCCAGAAGCTGATTCCTATTACGCTTTCGAACCGATCCCTGTAGAGGGCGCAGAAGAGTTGATGACCTACGAGTTGACGATTCCTTACAAGGAGCGTACCCGTTTTGAGGAAATACTCCATAAGATAGGCTTCCCTGTCTCCTCGCTTAAGAAGGTTGTTAGTCACGCTGCAATATTTTGAAATGAATGTTATGCCACAAGATATGATCAATAAGATAATGATTGAGGAGAATATATTCCCACGCTGGGAACATAATATTCCCACGCTGGGAACAAAACATTCCCACGCTGGGAATAAAACGGGCTTACGGCTCGCCGTAACCCTGCTCCTGCTGATGGTTGTGGGAGTGAGTGGGGTGAAGGCCGATGATTATTCGGGTATTTACTATCTTGCGAATAATAACGCGGATAATTATCAAGGATATAATCATGCGGATAACTTCTATTTGTGTCCTTCGTCGGAGTATTACAACACAAGTGGGATTGATTCTAATAATGGAAAACCTTTCTTGACAACTAAAAAAACAGGTCATGCTGCTAATGCTCTTTGGATAGTAGAGAAAGTTACAGATACCGAATACTATACATTCAAACAGAAGGATGGTGATAGTTACAGATACCTTACTGTTAACGACCAATTTAGCAGCGGTAGTACCACTTATGCCGCAAACCGAAGGAGAGTTCATTTAGAACCCCTTTCATCCACAGAGTTAACTAATAGGAATTATTTCACAATTACATATATACATTCAAAATTAGGAATAAATGGCTATTCGATAGGTTGTGTAGACGATTACAAAAATGGAAATAATCAATACCTGAATCCTGCTAAAGGTAATTTTGATCAATATAACCATTATACTAGTGATCCGAGCGCTGGTATCATCGGATTCTTTACTCAAGGAACAAGCAGTGGTGACGGGCGTGGCTCTGTTTGGTTTTTTGAGAGTCCCAAGCCAGAAATCAGTTACAGTGCAAATAACAAAATTACGATTACTCCCGATGCGAATGTTACTACCTTTTATACAACAGATGGCTCAAGTCCGATTGATTCCTCTACAAAAACAGAATGTAGTGGGACTCAAGAGGAAACGATGACCGATGTCACTATCGTTAAAACTGTGGCATCCGCTGGTGGTGTTTATTCTCAAGTTAGCACTTCTGTTTGGCTACCTATAAGCATTGATAATCAGTATTTGATACAAAACTTGGAACGTACCGACTTTTATATGATTCCTGGAGATGTTAGTGGTGAGAACACTACCGTCAATACAACGAGTCTGTTTAGGCCAACGATGTCTTGGTATTTCTCTGATGCAGGTAGTGTCGGTGGTGTTCAATATTACTATATTATCAATGGCCATACAGGAGATTACCTGTATCATACAATTGTCACCATCGGCAAGGAGTGTGCGGTGTATATGAAAACCAGTAGTGTATTTGATGCCGCTACAGACAAAACAGGCTACATGTTTTCCATAGTACAGGGTTATAGTGATGCTGAGAAGAATAATCCTGATGGTTTTCACATCGTTCCAAAATCACAAATTTCAGCCAATGAATACAGTATTTATAAAGGCGGTTGGAGCAGTACGACGCCAATAGCAAACGCAAGCGCTGATGCCATGAAAGGTAGCACAAACGGCCGACAACCAGGACATAAACATACTCGTTGGAAATTCGTTCTACCCAGTACTCTCGATAAGACACCTCCGTTTACGGTTACTGATGCCAGTACGCACATCACCAAATTCTACAAAATAGCTAGTGTGGGTAGTAGTGGGTATTATATTGTTCCACCGACTGGAAATAATACCAATGCTACCACGTCGAACTCTGCTGATGCCGCTGTGGTGAAAAGCGGAACTTGGTATTTTGAAAAGGCTCAGGACGCAACCGATGCTGATTGGTGTACTTATTACTATATCCGGAATGCAGAGACGGGAAAATATTTGTATTTCACAAAAGATGGTACAGACTATGCAACAAATCCTAAAGCCTGTCTCGAAATGCGCGAAACCAAAAGTGGTGATGAAGATCCTTATTTGTTCACATGGGCAAGGACTGCTGAAGAAAATGTTAATTACTACATTGTTCCAAAGAAACTGAAGGATGTTTCTCTGAATATAATCGGTACTTTGCAAAGAAGTGGTAATACCCTGCAGAGTGATCTTAGAAGAGATGCAGGTAACTATGCCTGGACATTTGAGGATGCTGTCCTATTCTGCAGTAACCCTATATTTAAGGAGTCTGGCGATAATATCGTTATATCTTGCGTTCTGGGTTCGGCAGAGATACATTATACCACTAATGGAGATGACCCTTCTGCCGATGGTGCTACGTATTCTGTATATCCCCCTACCACGCCTTTCTCGAAATCAGATCAACACCTCATAAAGGCTTGTGCCGTAATAAATGATGGCGCCACTCCGACACCAAACACAGCATCTTCTGCTGTCATAACCCTACTTAACAAGCCTAATGTTACATTAGAAGCTGGGCCTTATATCTACAAAGGTGCACCTTGGGAGCCAGAAGTTACGAGTGTATCCATAGGGAATGAGTCAACCTCATCGGGATATACTGTAAGCTACAGCTCGGAACATACTAATGCGGGAAATGTTAATATCACTATTTCAGATGTAGATGCCACTGATGATTGGTATATATGGAATGCGACCAAAACATTCACTATCACTCCTGCAGCATTAACAGTAATTGCTGATGCCAAGACGAAGGAATATGGCGACGCCGACCCTGCGTTGACCTATACTTCTGAAGGCCTTATTGGCACCGATGCCATCACAGGTAATTTGTCTCGTGATGCTGGTGAGGATGTTGGCACTTATGCCATCAACCAGAATACGCTTACTGCAGGGAATAACTATGCTGTCACTTATACACCAGCAAATCTGACAATCAACAAGAAGAGCCTCGGTGATGGTACAACGCCGGCTGCAGGAATAGTCATCAATATTGATGGAAATGATGTCGTTACTGTGACGCGTACAAGTCCAACATCTGTAGATCTTACGTTGGATACAGACTTTACCGTCTCGGGCCCAACGGAAGAAGAGGGCAATCAGGTTTGGACTATCAGCGGAATTGGCAACTATGATGGTGGGGCTAAGGTGATGCGCATCGGTCTTACATTCAACGAAACAGAAATAGCAACGGGCAGTAATGTGCATGACGTGACCCCTTATAAAGCTTCTGCGAATATGACCATTGATGGTTTGGATGCTTATAAAGTGACTCATGTCAATATGACGAAGCGTATAGTGACCATTAAGAAGATAAACTATGTCAAAAAGGATGAACCGCTGTTGCTGCTGACAGATCTGGCAGGAACAGAGTTGAATTATGTAGGAACCGCAACTCCGTTGTATGTGGCAGAAGGTGACGTTGCAGACACAAGCGATAATCTGTTGCAGGTGTCGCCAGAAGGAGGTAAGCCTGTGGCGTTTGGCGAAGTTTATATGTACTATCAAGGTAAGTTCGTGATGACTACTGGAGGTACGCTGGCAGAGGGTAAATTCTATCTGGACAACCCCAATCCGCCCAGTTCGTCTGGTGGCGGCGGAACGTCAAATGCCCCGTTGCGTATTGTTATTGACGATACAACGGACATGGAGGATGTAAAAACTATGATGGAAGACGAAAGAGAAGGCCCTTGGTACACCCTCGATGGTCGACGCCTTAATGGTAAACCTAACGGGAAAGGTCTCTATCTGAAGGAAGGGAAAAAAATTGTGATTAAATAAAAGACGATAGAACAGAAGTTACGAAATATGAAAGATATGATTCAGCGAATGCAGAATGTGATAAAGTGTCTTTTTGTCGCCCTATTTTTAGGAGCATCAACCATGGTCTTGGCTGTAGAAACGCTTGGAACAAAGAATGGTGTAACTGTTTATGTTGACAAGATACCCAGTGGTGGTGGAACGGTTAGCTTAAGTGAAGTCACAAATGTTACTGATGCTAAACGAGTGACATTAACTATTGTAACTGCTGCTGGTTACAACGTGTCTGCCAATCTGATTACTGCAGAGCCAATTGTTGTTCTGGAATCGTCGCCAGCCCCCAAACGAGCCCCAGGCCTGATGGATCCATTAACGATCACTGCCAATAGTGAAACATCGTATAGCTTTGATTTGCCTTCTGATTATAATGCAGCTTTCGTGACAGTTCGATTCAATGATGGTTCGGTAACAGGTATTACTGACTTGGATCAGATAACCGATTTAAACGAGACGGGTAATTACGAATTAGTGTCTGATATTGATGCATCTGCTTTTGCTGGTTTAGGAGAATTCAAAGGTTCTCTTGATGGACATTTCCATAAGATAACAAATCTGTCGAAGCCTTTGTTCGCAACTCTCAACGGTGGTACGGTGAAGAATGTCACTTTTGAAGGGGTTTCTATTAGCAGTGGTGATACAGATGGAGATGCTGGAGCTGTTTGTTCAAAGGCAACAGGTTCTGCTCGCATCTATAATTGCGGTATCCTGCCTACTTCTACTGAACGTGATGATGAAGGAAACATCACTGGTTTTAGCGGCAGTTCCGTTGGCGGTTCAGGCAACGTAGGTGGTCTTGTGGGCACACTTAGTGGCAATGCCCGTGTCATCAATTGTTTTAGTTATGCAAATATTACTGGTGGCACCAATAGAGCTGGTATTGTAGGCTATAACAATTATGCCTCTAAGCATAATGATATCCGTACAATGGTGATGAACTGTATGTTCTATGGTACCATCGCAACAGGTGGTAATGTTTCTCCAGTGTATGGTGGTGAAAATATAGATAATCTGAAAGTTAGCGATACCGAATTGGGTCTGAATACCTATAATTACTATCGTTACGAATCGAACAAGAAAAATATTACATCTGGGAAATATAATTGTGCTTTGGCAGCAAAGGATAAGTATCTTGTTCACTTTGAATTGTACCGCCAGTTGCTAAATAGTAACCGCAAACTGGCTGCTTGGTATGCTGTCAATGATGCAAGTAAAGGCGTGGGCGAGAACAATGAAATGGCTAAGTGGGTGCTTGACAGGAGTATTGCGCCATATCCAATTCTTAAAAAACAAGGTTATTATTCCTCAGTGATAAACTATGATCCTGAAAAATATTACGATGCATCAGGAACAGAAGTTCAACGTAGTACTGTTACTGAACGGAATAAAGGCAAGATCTTAGATGAACTGACTGTCAACATCAGTGCAGGTAGTCATGGAAGCATCAAATCTGGTAAAGGACAGATTAAGTTGAAGCGTATAGATAAGGACTTCGATAATTACAATTACAACTACGACAAAGTACAATTGCCTTACTTTAATGAAGTAGGTGATGGAAACTATACTGCTGATGGTTGGGTTGTTACTGGATGGAAAGTTACCATAAGTGGCAGCGGCTCCAATAGCTATTCCTCAAGTGGTTCTGATGTGACGTATGATTCTAATGGTAAGGTCACTCAAACGCGATATAATTTTGCGGATCGCAATTGTACAGGAAAAGATAATTATTCTACTAGTTCACGTGTATTCTCCCAAGGTGCATATTTTGATGTGCCTTATGGTGTAGACGAAATCTCTATTGAGGCATATTGGGGTAAGGCTGCATATATTTGTGATAAATATTTGGATGTGGTTTATACGACGGAGTATAATGGTGCTAAGAATGTAGAAGACATGGGG
>JAEEGG010012108.1_pt1 | contig 18677 bp, 10 predicted proteins | sample 9134161 | NCBI WGS metagenome assembly JAEEGG01 (sample SAMN16246543, study PRJNA631951) | gut metagenome | biome: gut microbiome; feature: rumen; material: CR-attached | host: Bos | place: Iran: Karaj | collected 2018-10 | reverse complement strand
GAAGCGTGCCTCGGAGGCAGCCACATAGATGCCGTAGGAGACAGCCGTGGAATTGAAAAGGATTTCGTTGTTGGCGAAAAGTCCGGAGCGGCTGCTGTCCTGATTGAAGTTGCTGGCATAGATGCCGTAGCTGGCCGGCACTCCCGTTGTGGCAAGAATGCGGTTCTTCGACACCTCATTGGCCGAGCAGCTGGTCATCTGCAGGCCATAGAAGGCGGCTGCGGCGGCAGGACGAGCGACGACCGTGTTACCGTTCAACGTGTTGAAATAGGTATAGGTCATCTTGTTGCCGTAATATGGGCTGCGCACAATGTTACGGTTGAAATCCACATCCGTCACGGCGCGGGAACTGCTAAGACCGTTGGAGAAGAATCCGTAATAGGCACCCTCTATAAGGTTGTCCTCAATACGGATATGCTCCGCACTGACATCAAGCAGCGCAATGCCGTAATGGGTGTTGGTCTTGGAAAGCGTGTCCAGCAGTATCCGGCAGTCGCTCACAGTGATGTTACGGTTGCTGTCGCGTATTATGACACCGCTCTCATTTCCGGTGAGCGTAAGGTGGCTGACCACAATGTTGCGGGCATTGCGCATCAGCACGACCGGCTTGGTGACCGAATCGGCGGTCAGCACAACATCACCGGGCTTCCCTGACTGGGAGGTCACGGTCAGCGTGTCACCGGGGGATAGATATTCCATGAAATCCGAAAAATCGAGCGACTCGGCATATGTCCCCTTCTGCAGCTGGATTGTAATGTTTCCGGCAGAGCCGCAGGAGCGTATCATGTCAAGAATTTCGTTGACGGTGGCGCGGGCGGGGTTCATCGGCGTGCTTGTCTTTCCGACCGTATATATTCCGGCCGGGATGTTGTCACAGCCGAAGACACGTTTCACCAGCAGCGTGTCCGCAGTGGGATTGGTCTGATAGCCGTTGGGGCCGTAGACCCTGACAACAATGGTGTCCATATGGTTGGCGGTCGGGGTGTATGAGCCGACACGCACCGTGGCCGAATAGCCCTCCTCAAGAGTCCCCTTCCACTGGTACGGGGTCTGCCGCACACCGTTAAGGCTCCACTCGACGGTGGCTGTAAGAAGATCGTTCACACCGCGGTTCTGCAGCGTAACAGCCAACGGTGTCTTACGGCCGGCCACAGCGCCAACCGCAGGAGTGTCGATTGAAATCACGGCAACACACTGGGGATTGCTCTCCCAATGACGGCCTATCTCATAGGCCGAGGAGGCCGAGGCGTTGTTCCCGACCGAGTCGGTGGCAAAGACAGTATAGGCGACCTGTGTGCCAATCGGACATTTAGGAATCACACCCATCCAGACGGAATCGCCGGTCACACGTGTCATAAGGATCGTATCGTATTTTGTCTGTCCCTTTTTTGTCAGATAGGTGACACGCAGTTCGGGCTGCTCCAGCGGAACCAGCGTGCGGGTGGCAGCCTTGGCCATTATGGTATGCGGCCCCATCCCATACACAGTGCCGTTAACATACGGCGGTATAATCTCCACCAGCGGCGGTTTGATTTCCGATGTGGCGGCCAGCAGCTCGAAATTGTCAATCATCCAGCCCCAGGCGAAATTGCTGCCGATCTGGGAGCTTTTCTTCAGTTTGAACTTGAACTGTACCTCTGCCATGGCAACCTCCGCACTGATGTCGAACACTTCGGTCTGCCACCAGTGCTTTTCAGGTTCGGCCAACAGGTTGTTCTTCTCCCAAACCGCATAACTGCTGTGGCTGAAAGTGCCGCGCCTGCGGTATGTTTCGCCGGAACCGAGATAACTGGAGGAGGGAACAGCGGTCCATTGCGCCCCAGGATAGTTCTCCTTGTACATCAAAGTGACCGCGTCAGAATCCGACACCTTGCAGATGTGGGAGAAACGGAGGATGATGTAACCGTACTTGGTGAAATCATACATGGGTGAGACCAACTCGATGGAATCGCCCTCTTCCGTCGGAACAAAGCCCCAAATGGCTTTCCCCGAAGTGCTTACGGCAGTATCAAACACCCATGCCGACTGCGGAGTCCGGGTGAAGGTGCAGCTGTTCTGCCTGTCGAAGTGCTCCGTAATGGTGATGCGGTTTTGCGCGTACAACCCCGCAACCATGCAGCACAATCCGATTAATAATAAGAATAACTTTCTCATTGTTTTTGTATTAGAATTATAAAAATATGTATTTTCTGATTTGCAAATATAAACAAAAAAGGGATACGGATTATAACCAGAAACAGGAAAAGGCATCATTTCTTTTCCAACAGTTCCAGACAGGACTTTGCAGCGGCAATCCATTCCGAATCGACACCAAGCTGCTCCGCAACACGCAATGCCTCCAACGGAACCTCGCCATTCTCCACCTCCATCAGGGAGTAGTCCATTTTGCCCTGTGCAAACCCTTTAACTTTCAGGCAGCGGCAGTTATGGTCACCGACAACGACATAATGGGTTGCCATCAACAGGCTGACGCCGCGCTGACGCAAAATCTGAAGCAGTGCGGAAACCAGAGCCGTACCCTCAGTCGGATTTGTGGTGCGCGCCGGCTCGTCCAAAAGAGCCAATAAACGGACACCGCGTCTGGAGGCTCTGATCAGCCCGTCGGTCATCTTCATCTCCGCCGCAAAGGAGGACAATCCCTCCGTAACGGACTGGTGGTCACCGATGCAAAAATGAATTTCGTCCTTGAGGGCAATCCTTGCCTGCACCGCAGGTATGCCAAAACCGTACTGGCAGAGATACTGGCACAACGCCACACTTTTCAGGACAACACTCTTCCCGCCCATATTCGCCCCCACAATCAGCGTGGGACGGCTGTCGAACGAGATGTCCACCGGCTGGAATTCCTTCCCGGAGGAAGCCAGCAGGTCACGCACCTCCGGATGGAACAACCCAACATAGCTGCAACCGCCCTCATCAGAAATCTCCGGAATGCACAATCCGTATCGCAGCATCAGCGCCGCCTTGGCCAGCAGGATGTCCGCATTCGCCATAGCCTGTTGCGCCGCTTCAAGTGCGGCGGCAAAAGGTTTCAGCCGCACACAGAGCTCGTTGCGGACCCGAGCCTCCTCCTCGTTCACCAGAAGCATCAGCTCCTCCTGCAGTTCGCCGGATTCGCGCCATTTCCTCCGCAACTCTGCAAGCCGCGCCGAATAGGTGTCATACACGTAGAAGGTTGCCATCCGCAAACCGTCCGGATCCAGAATCCTTATCACCTCCTCCACATCCGGGAAAGGCAGCTGCCCCGAAAGGCCGAGACGCTGCAGCAGCCCCGCAGCCTCCGATGCAGAAAGCGCCAGGAACTTCACCTCATAAAGCTCAAGGTCATCCAGACACTCCGAAGCGGCCAGACGGGAGATTGTATGGCGGATATCCTTCAGCCCCATCAGTTTGACACGCAGGGAATCCAGCACCGGAAGTTGCGCCGCATCCGCGCAGACCGCAGCAAAGGCACGCAAACGCGCATAGGCTCCGGCAAGCGCGGCAGCCTGCGTGCAAAAGGGTGTCTCCAACAGCACACGGCGTGCATAGGAGGATTGCAGCTCAAGCTGCTCCAGCATATAGTCAAGCCCGCACGGGCTGTCAAGAGATTCTTTCAACTGCATGGCCTAAAAATAATAACTTTGGTTTAACACTCCGAACCGACATACTTCAGGCAGTTATCGACCGAATTTGCATAAATGTCCAGCAAAATGCCGCGCAACTCTGCAGTGTCACAGTCTGAAAAGGCGGTCACCTTTGCCAGATGCATGTGGAACATCTGTTCTTTCTCCTTATCATAAAAAGCTGAATACCGTCTTGTTCCGCTACGGATATCATGTGCGATATAATGGGTTGGCATAAGGTGGAAAGCGGAATTGATACGCCTGTCAAGCATGGCTGCCGCCTCCTGGAAAAAGACTGTCTTCTCCGGATTCAGCGACTGCCAGTCATTCACGGTCAGAGGCTTGCAGACCTCAAGATGCACATGTCCCTTGGGCGAAAGGATGCCTCCCACCATGCTCTGCAAATCCTCTCCGGGAGCCTTCACATAGCCGCCGTTCCGGCGTGTCTGGTACAGTTCCACAGCCTTCTGTATGTCGCATGTCTCCCACTCGTATGAAATGGATACAGGCACAATATGCAATGCCGACATCGAGGCGGCCAGATCGGTTCCCCCACTGAGGGAAAACATCTTCAGGACAGCCGGATCGGTCGCATCAAGGCCGTTTTTCGTGCGTCCGTTCCGCTGGGCTATCCAGATGGAGCCGCCGCATTCCGTGACTATATGCCTTATATAGGCGGAAAGGTGGGTCATGTTGCGGTAGAAGTCCATCCTGCCGCTGCCGCTTCCGTTTCGTTCGGTCCGGAACATCTTAAGGCTTTTACCCAAATCGGCAATCAGAGGATTGTTCATCAGATTGGCCCCGAACGTGATGTGGCAGACCTCATGCCCATACTGGTTCAGAACATATTGCAGTATGGCAGCATCAAGCACTATATCACGGTGGTTTGAGACGAAAAGGTAGGGCCGTCCGATCTCCAACTGTTCAAAACCGGCTGTCGTGAACTGCGTGGTGCTGGTCTCCAGAACCCGTTTCACAGCATCCTTGCCCAATGTGTGCAGGAGTTCGTCACAATTCTTTACGGAAGAAATGCGCCGGGCCACCGTCTGAACCGGTTCACCGGGATACACATAGGCTGCGATGGCAGGCATGATCTCACTCCCGGCAATGCGATTCACAGCCTCCGGAACCTCCTGTTCATTGTAGGGTCTTATATCGTCGAAATTTTCAGTCGGCATGATTAGTTATTCTTTCGTAAATCAATAAACTTGATAGGTTTGCGGCTTTTTGCAGGATAGTTTATCCGCTGGATCTCCGTCACCGGAAGCACCTCCACCTGAGGAGCAACACGGATACGGGAACGGAAACTGTCCTTCAATTCCTTCACAATCCCGGCGTCAACCCCCTCGCGCAGCCCGATTTTCACCGTAACATCATCGGTGCCTGCATCGTTGGTGCTGACCTCTATCACGTAGTTTTCGATGTATTCCTGATTGTCCAGCACATCGTTTATGGCAGGCGGATACAAAGTGGTCCCTTTCAACTTGATCATGTTGTTCTTCCGGCCAATAAGCGGGGTCAGCCGGTAGGAATTCCGGCCGCATTCGCACTGTTCCGTGCGTTTGCAGGCGATGTCGCCGGTTCGGAAACGGAGCAGCGGCATCCCCTCCACACCCAGTGTTGTGACAACTATCTCACCGGCCTCACCGTCCGGCACCGGCATGTCATCCTCACCTATAATCTCAACAATAATCAGTTCCGGATGCACATGACCTCCCCTTCCATATTCGCATTCGGAAAAGGTTGCGCCCATCTCCGTGGAGGAATAGGTGGCGAACAGCTGCACATCCCATTTTTCACGGATGCGATTCCCCAACAGGTTGAGCGAGAAATCCTGGTTACGGAGCCCCTCACCGATACCGATGATACGACGGATGCTGCTGTTCCGGTAATCAATGTGATGCTCTTCCGCATACTGTATCAGTTTAAGGATGAAGGAGGGCACGCACATGACCGTGTCGGGTTGCAGCCGCATGATGGTGTCCCACTGCAGCTCAGGAATCCCGTTGCCCACACGTATCACGGAGGCTCCCATCTCGCGGATACCGAGAAAATAGGCCAACCCAGCCATGAAACGCTTGTCCAAGGTGGTCATCAGCTGTACGATGTTGCCCGGCTTGAGTCCGGCGCATTCGAACGACTTCTTCTCATTGTAGGCCAGACGCTGCAGATCCTTCTCCGTGCAGGCGAAAGTAACCGGATCGCCCAATGTGCCGGATGTTGTTATGTAGTCGATGATCTTTTCCTTTGGACAGCAGAGAAAATCCTGGTTGAAAAGCTGCAGGTCCTTCTTTTCCGTAAAAGGGATTTTGACCAGGTCCTCAAGATGCCTTATCTTATTGACATCTATGCGATAACTTCCAAACATCTTCCGGTAGTAGGGCGATTTTGCCTGCAAATAGGCCAACGCCTCCGCCAAACGCGCCTCCTGATATGTTTTTATCTCCTCCGCAGATTTGAATTCTATATCATCTGAAATTTTCATGCTATATTAAAGTCTTTTTATCCAGTTCAAAAAAATGTTTTTCCATTGCCGGCTCTCCTCCGTGCCCTTGCTCTCGCTCGCGCCGAAGCCGTGGCCTCCGGTCCGGTATTGTATGTACAAATGGTTTACGCCCTGCGCGGTCAGCGCGGAATCGGCTAATACTGAATTGCGGTAGTCCACCACGGGGTCATCCAGGCAGTTGAGCAGGAAAACCGGAGGACAATCGGCAGGAATGTGCCGCTCGATGGAGAGCGAATCGCGCATCCGGAGGTCGTTCTGCCGCCGCTCCCCCAGCAACGCCCGACGGGAACGCTTGTGCGTGCAGGGATCGCTCATGCTCACCACCGGATAGATAGCAGCCACGAAGGCGGGATGTCCGTCTCCGTAGCAGGCCTGCGACAACGCAAGATGCCCGCCAGCCGAAAAGCCCATGACACCCACGCGGCCGCTGTCAATGCCGAATTCCGCCGAATGCTGTCTCACCCAACGGAGAGCAGCCTCCCCGTCATGAAGCATGTCGGGATACTGATGCCCCCGGAAGAGGCAGCGGTAATGCGTGGCCCAGGCCCACCATCCGGCCACACGGTAGCGCAGCACAAAGGCGGAGATGCCGTTGCTCTGCAGCCATTGCGCCACACCGGTGCCTTCGGTCTCCATGTCCAGCCAGCAGTAGCTGCCGCCGGGGCATACCACCACCGCCACTGTGGAACCCTCCGCCACGTATGGCGTAAGCGTCACCTTGCCTTTGCCGTACAGCTGCACAGGTTGCTGCGCTTGCACCGGCACCGCCCAGACAAAAGCCAGCACCCACAGCATCAGCCGCAAGGAAAACCGTCCACATTTCAAACGCACCTCTTTTTCCAACATTTATCGTCTGCCTTATTGCAAATTACAAATTTGCAAAGGTACATGAAATTTGAATGCGGATTACTGCTTTTATATATATAAATCGTTATATATAATTATATCAGCGGGTTACACATATCCCATAACGCCGGACGGATGTTACACATGACAGCGTGTCTTGGATTTCAGCCTGTTGTTCTACTTCTGCACCTCCGTCAACCAACAGTCATTCTGTTATTTTGCATCCCGAACAAGACGTACAGAACTACCCCTGTAAATACCACCGAAAGTATGATAAAGTTGGTACTCCTCAATGTTTATATAGTATGCATCTCCACAAGCATCATAAGTGGTTGACCAATAATGTCCACCTGCAGGAAAACCACCAACAGAGGTTCCTGAACGAGTGCCTGCTGCAGGTAAGAACACACAACCTGAACTCTCCATTTTTGCCCAATCGGAAGCATTGATAGTATTGGAAGTATATTTTTCAGTATTTGAATTGGAGTTTTTTAATGTATAGACAGAACCGTCCCAATTGTCCGGCACAATAATCAAACCGGCAACTCCCACTACAGTTGCTTTGGCATATCGGATACCATTTGATGTTTTGCGCGTATTTAACAAATAAATCCATTCATCTATTGTTAATGTACGCCATGTGCCAGGATTATCCGTTTTATTGGTTTTGGGATTATAAATGGCATTATAGACTCCCCAATCATAATAGGTGCCGGAAATATTTGACGCCCCTCCATTGCCATAGTTTCCATAGTCTGTCTTGTTTGTGCTGCACAAATATGGATAGTAATTATTATAGCCGCTGGTTCCCCATCCGAACAAATCTATCCACCCTGAGTAGGATGAATCTATATTGCTATTATTGGCACCAATAATATCCCACTGGTTAGGAGCAAAGCGCCATGTACCTGAGGCGGTGCTGCTGCTATCCGCTACCACATGGGATGTGGCAACATTACCTCCATTAGTTGCACTCCATTGAAGATTGCCAGGTGAAAAAACGACTTGTTTAGCTGCAGAAACAGAAAACAGAGCATTTTTATCCGCAGCAAAAGTAGTCTTAAATGAAACTTCGTTACCGTATGCTGTCCCCTCTGCATTGGTTGCATAGGCGCGCACATAATAAACAGTGTTGGCTCTCAACCCTGTGATATGGCTGGTAAAACTGCCCGTCCCTGCACTGTCGGTCGTGTGGCTGCCACGTATGGTAGGATTAGAAATTGTGTCCCAACATACTCCGCGCGCGGTAACGGCAATACCGCCATCGGTGGCAATATTCCCGCCACTGACAGCAGAACTGTCTGTGATACAGCCTACTATGTTTGTAGTAAGCATCGTAACCGGAACGTCAGCTTTACGCACAAGACGGACAGCATATCCGCTGTTTTTGCTGCCATAGCCTAAGGCATCAAGATAGTTTTGATTAAAAAACAAGTAATACACGTAATCGCTTCCTATATATTCAGCAGACCAATAGCTGCCGTTGTTACTGACAAGATCACTTATTGTTCCATAACGTGTACCGGCAGCAGGAAGAAAGACACAACCTGCAGAATCCATCCTTGACCAATCGGAAGCATTGATGGTGTTGGATTCATATTTCGCACTTACTGAATTGGTTTTCTGTAAATTATACACAGAACTGTTCCAATTGTCCGGTACAATGATCAGCCCGGATACTCCCAACACAGTTGCTTTGGCATATCGGATACCGGATGAGGTTTTACGTTTGTCCATTAAATAGGACCATTCAGCACTTGTTAATGTCCGCCATGTTCCAGGAGCATCCGTTGTTTGGGTTTTGAAATTATAAATGGCATTATAAACTCCCCAATCATAATTAGTGCCTGAACTACTGCTATTTCCATTGCCATAATCTGTAGTTGATATACTGGTCATAAATGGATACTTTTTATTGTATCCGCTGGTTCCCCATCCGAACAAATCTATCCATCCGGTATAAGAAGACGAAATGCTGTCATTGTTATAACCACACATATCCCATTGGTTAGGGGCAAAACGCCATGTGCCTGCGGCGGTGCCGTTACCTGCCACGGCATGACTGGTGGCGGTAGTGCCGCCACCAGTGGCACTCCACTGCAAGTTACCGGGTGAAAAACAAACAGAATCTATGCCGCTTACAGAAAAAATCGCATCATTAGTCGCGGCATTCTTGGCAATAAATACAACTTCGTTCCCGTATGCTGTCAACGCAGCATTGGTTGCGTAGGCACGCACATAATAAGCCGTGTTGGCTTTCAACCCTGTGATATGGCTGGTGAAACCGCCCGTACCAACACTATCGGTTGTATGGCTGCCACGTATGGTGGGATTGGGGATTGTGTCCCAACACACACCGCATGCAACAACGGCAGCACCGCCATCGGTGACAATAATCCCGCCACTGACGGCAGAACTATCAGTGATACCGCTCACAGGTTTTGTGGTAAGTATCGGAACCGGAACATTAGCTTTACGCACAAGGCGGACAGCATAAGCGGCACAGCGTTCAGCACTCCCGAAACCGAGAAAGCCTGAAGAAAATAACAAGTTGTACGCTTCAGGATCATTGCGATTTGTAGCCGTCCAATACCTGCCGACGGAACCGACATTATTACATGATGCCACATAACGTGATCCGGCAGCAGGAAGGAAGACACAACCTGCAGATTCCATCCTTGACCAAACGGTGGCATTGATAGTATTGGAAGCATCTTTCGCACTTCCTGAATTGATGTTTTTTAATACATATACAGAACTATCCCAATTGTCCGGCACAATAATCAGCCCGGAGACTCCCATCACAGTTGCTTTGGCATATCGGATACCGGATGAAGTTGTGCGCGTATTCAGCAAATAAATCCATTCATCTTCCGTTAGTGTCCGCCATGTACCAGGGGCATCCGTTGTATTGGTTTTGGGATTAAAAATGGCATTATAAACCCCCCAATCATAATTAGTGCCTGAAATACTGCTGCTTCCATTGCCATAATCCAAATAAGATGAATTCGTCATGTATGGGTATTTTTTATCATATCCACTGGTTCCCCATCCAAACAAATCTATCCACCCGGTATAGGTGGAGGAAATATTGCTATTATCATTACCTATCATACCGTATTGTTGAGGTGCAAAACGCCATGTGCCTGCGGCGGTGCCGTTACCTGCCACGGCATGAGTGGTGGCGGTAGTGCCGCCATTTGTGGCACTCCATTGCAAGTTGCCAGGGGAGAAACATACTCGGGTTGTTGCAGAAACAGCAAAAAAACCATTTTCTTTCACGCCAGGAGTGGTAAATGAGACTTGGTTCCCGTATGCTGTCCCAACTGCATTGGTTGCATAGGCACGCACATAATAAACGGTGTTGGCTTTCAACCCTGTGATATGGCTGGTAAAACAGCCCGTCCCTGCGCTGTCAGTCGTGTGGCTGCCACGTATGGTCGGATTGGGGATTGTGTCCCAACAGACTCCGCGTGCGGTAACGGCAGCACCGCTATCGGTGGTGACATTCCCGCCACACATCGCAGAACTGTCTGTAATGCCACTCACTGTATCGGTTGTTATTATCGGGAACCCGATAGCGGGCAAGCCGGATAACGTGGTAAATGAAAGTTCGTTCCCGTATGCTGTCCCAGCCGCATTGGTCGCATATGCACGCACATAATAAACGGTGCTGGCCTCCAACCCTGTGATTTGACTGGTGAAACTGCCCGTTCCAACGCTATCGGTCGTGTGGCTGCCATGTATGGTGGGATTTGGGATTGTGTCCCAACATACCCCGCGCGCAGTAACGGCAGCACCGCTATCGGTGGCGATATTCCCGCCACTTACGGCAGAACTGTCGGTGATACTGCTTACTGTATCAGTTGCTATTACCGGCAATCCGATAGCGGGCAGACCAAATAACAATTTGAAGAACTCGCCTGTCGTTTGAGGCTGGAGAATTTCATTGCTGGCAAACACAACACCATGATGCGTAACATATCCGACTATTTTCAAAACATCACCTGCCTTGAAATGGTTTTTGGAAAAATGTTTCTGTTTTTTAGTTGGAGCTGTTTTCAGGCAAGAGATATAAGCGATATTGTTCTCACCGGAACTGCCTGTGTTTATCAGTTTCTGCACCAATTGTCCATGTGAGGTTCTGACTAACAAAAAACATGTCTGCATGCAGACAAGACTTATTTCAAAGCGATTTTCACCGGCTTCCACCTGCACCTGTTTCCCCATTATCAGCTGTCCTGCCATGCTATATACCTGCAAGGTGACTATTTCACTTTGCAACATGGTCAGGAAAACATTGGTTGTACCATGAAACGGATTGGGATAAGAAAAACAATTGGAGACACTGCCTTCAACTTCGCCAATTCCTGTTTCATCGGTAAGCGTCAGCACCGTATCGGGATACAGAAGCATCTCTGTCCAAGTTCTGCTGATGTTTTCAACTCTTATTGAATCCAGCTGCACATATCTGCCATCCGTTGCCAATCCTGTGAATGTCAGATTAATGTTTTGGGCATAGGCTGTCTGGACCATGATAGGGCAAAACATTGCTACAAAAAACAACAATTTCTTCATAAGGTAACCTCTAAAATTAATAATTAAACCAAAATTCGACAGGTGCATTTTATGCCCCCTCACTATATATAATACGCTTGGGGAACCCAATTTCTCACACTAAAATGAAAAAAATTTTTCACATTTTTTATAATACATTAAAATATAAATGGTTGTGAAATTAGAAAAAATTCGTTTTTTTCAGCCCCATACATCGTCCATACGGTAATTTTTTCCGCATATAATAATATTAGCCTCAACGATGCCTTGGACCAGTTGCGGGCGCAACCGGAGACACCTCGGAAACGGATTGGGTTCCGGCAAGACGGTCAATAATCCACCTTCCTGTACATCTGCAGCATATTCATGGTGGTCCAGATGGTTGGGGTAAGAGCCTCATCGGTCATGACAGCATCCAGGCGGGAAACGTGGCCGGCAAAAACCTGATCCACAAAGCAGCAGAACAAATCAGCAGAATTAGGGAACCAGCCCGCCACTTCGTGTCCGATACCTTTGAAACGGATAATCCAATAAGGAAAACCCTGTTTGTTGAACTGTTTGGAAACATTATTGGAACCGTTCATGCCCGAACTGAACGGCAATCCGAGATGCTTATATGCAACAATCTTATCTTCAATCCCATGCATGAAAAGTGTGGGTGCGGGCGGAGCGGCATACCTCAAATCGCGCTTACGGCAGACAACGCCTCCCGCATAAGGGACAACAGCGGCTGGCTTCCACCCTTCAGGCAGGAGAGCGGCAGGCGGCAAAGCATTGGCACGGCAATAATCAAGCTGCAGCACCGTGATGGCTCCTGCGGAATTGCCTGTAAGAATGATTTTTGATGTATCTATGCCCAAATCAGCCGCATGTGCGCAAACCCATGCGATTGCGGCGGCGCAATCCTCCACCGCAATATCAACGCAATAGCTGAACAGATCGTCAATTTTCAGCAGCCCCTGCAACTCGGAAACCTTCGCACTGTCCTTCAGCCCCAAGCGGTAATCAATACTGATGACGACAAAGCCCCGTTCACTCAATATCCGCGCCGTCTTGCTCTGAAGGCTGTCATCGCGTTTCCCCATGACAAAACCTCCACCGAACACCGAAACAACGGCAGCATGGTCTTCCCGCGGGTTGGCGGGATGATACACATCAAGATAAAGTGTGGAATCCCGCTGCACGAATGGAAAGGTCTCCTTAGTCTGCCCTTCCGCCTTCCCGACAGCTGAAAGCAGCACGAACACCATCAACAGACTCTTGAAAAACAGTTTTTTGAACATGCTTGAATATTCCTTCTTGTTTTTTCCCATTTCCGTTCAACTTATTATAGGTGACCTCTAAAAATTCCGCGCTTTATATCAAATGAATGATTCCAAGGAAAAGTTTTTACGCCAATACCAGAATCAGAACAAATCATTCAGGCATACTTCATTTTGTATCTCTCCGCTATAGGCGTTATGCGCCAGGCCATCCGTTGTCACAAGGACGGTGTGAAGCGCCTTTTTGGTTTTTGTGACCTCCTTGAACAGCGTTTTCCGCCTGTCCAGTGTCGCCTGATAGGCTTCAGTGATGGCAAACTTGCCGGTTGCATATTTCATTTCGCAGAGGTCGATGATTCCGTCACTGCGGTCAATCAGCAGGTCGATCTGTGCGCCTTCTTCCTTTTTCCCCACCTCTTCCGACTGCTTTTTGGGGATGTGCCGCCATGCGTACTCGTTGGTCAGTACGCCGCTGATGCCGAGTTTCCGCTTGATCTGGTCGGTGTGGCAGAGGCAGACCCGTTCAAAGGCCCGTCCGCACCAGTTGTTGTACTGCGGTTTGCCCTCCATGAGCTGCCAGAAGTTCCGGCCGTGCCGTTTGCCTTGGATGAACTCATAATAGAACAGGGTGTAGTGGTCGGTCAGCTGGAATATCTCATCCCTCAACTGCCTGCCAGGCATGGGATAGCTCCGGATGAAGCCGCACCATTCAAGGTCGTTCAGGATTTCTGTCAGGGTGCCGTTATCGCCCAATTTCCCTTTTTCAATGATTTCCTTCCGGGTCAGCCCCTCCTTTTTTCCGGCCAGCAGTCCGATGACCTTGATATAGGGTTCCGGTTTTTTGAAGAGGGAGGCATACAGCATGTTGAATTCGTCGTACATGTCCCCATCCTCCGAGAAAATCAGACGGTCAATCTCCTGTGTCAGACTGGCCCCTTTCTTCAGCAGGTTCCAGTAGTAGGGGACACCGCCGAATATCATGTAACCGTTCAGAATCTGCTTCCGGGTCATTTCAATGCCATGCGACTTCATCATCTCTTCGCACAGAGCGAGCGGGAAAGGTTTCAGCGCGATGCGGTGTGTCAGCCGGTTGTGCAGGCCGCCTTTGTTTCTGATGATTTTTTTCACCATCCATGAGGTGGCGCTGCCGCAGATTACGAAGACAATGTCTTTCCTTGCCGACGCCCACCCGTTCCAAAAGGATTCGAGTTCGGAGAGAAAACCGGAACGCGGTGCGTCCATCCAGGGCAGTTCGTCCAGAAAGATCACCTTTTTCCCTTCAGGTTGCAGGGAGATGAAGCGTTTGAGTTCCGAAAAGGCAGTCATCCAGTTGGTGAATGCCGGAGGCATGTCTGTCAGCCCATGTTCCTTCAGGGCCATGCGGAACCTGGCCAGCTGTTTTCTTGTCGAAAGTTTTGCCGCTCCGGTGAACTGGAAGGTGAACTGGTAGTTGTAGGATTCGCGTATCAGGAATGTCTTACCGACACGGCGGCGTCCGTACACCGCGATGAACTGGGAATATTCATCCGTAAGTGCGTCCAGCAAAAGCTGTTTCTCTTTTTCTCGTCCGATCAGCATGGTCTTGTAATTTTTGCAAAGATAGAAAAAAAATGTACGTAAACCAGCGGTATCTCCAAAAAAAAGTGCGATCCCGCGCGTTTACGGTAAATTTTTGACCCGACCACCTGAAATTCATCTGGACACAAAGCGGTAGCGGATGGTGTTCGGATTCATCCCGGCAAATGCCGCTCAAATCTATGGAAATATCACATCTTTAAGATCACCCCAGTATGGATCATGTTCGCTGACTCCTATCCGACCCAATTTATTGGAGATTTCGTTATAATCTTTTCCTTCAATACAAAACAATCTCTCCAATATGCTGCACAGGTTGTCGTAATTGTATTCTGACATAATGATAGTATAAAGCCCCAAATTAGAACGAGATTCTTTTAATTGATTTTCAATCCATTTTGGACTGCATACACATACCTGAAAAAGTTCTTCGCCCACTTCACCCTCTATTCCGACAGAGATTTCAATCCAGAATTTGAAAAAGTGTATGTCCTCCGGTTGATATGAACATAAAGGGTCGTAATCGGCACATAAAAAAGAACACCTTCCGGCCGGAACGCGGATGCCGGGCCACATCCAGATAAAGTGTGGAATCCCGCTGCACGAATGGAAAGGTCTCCTTAGTCTGGCAGTTGGCTGTCCCAAAGCCAGACAGAAGCAGAAACAAAACAAATTTAAAACGGACTTTTTTCACGGGAATGGCAATATCTATGAAAGAACCCGCTTTACCTCCTCTTCCGACAGACGGCGGTAGCGGTGCTGCAGGTCGGCATGGAAGTCCACCTCGAAATACTCCTCATCGTAAAAGGAGAGTTTGGAGTTGGTGTCGGGGTTGCACTCCCAATAGACAATCTTTTCCAAATCCAGCCCTTTACACGCACAAATCTGCTCCGCAAGGGACTGCCCCGCATAGGTAACGGAAGTCCCCGGATTCTCCTGATACAACTCTATGACTATCACGTATGTCACACCATCCACGTTGCGGATTTTCAGGCCGCAGCTGGAAGGCATGTCCCATTGTCCCTTGAAATCGAATATCTCGTCGTAATAATGCGAAGGCACTTTCATTTCAACGTTCCTCCATTTATGTTCAAAAAGATTCTTTTCTGTTCAAAAACATCTTATTTTGTCCCGATGTTCCGTTTCACCTCCTTGCCGAACGAACGGTTGGCCAATTTCCGGTCACGCGGACGGTAGGTACCCTCGTTCATCTCGCGCAATGCGACATTGCAGAAGAGACGGAACATCTTGGCCTCCTGGCTCTCCGTGGCATAAAAACTCTTCCATGCATAGTCGTACACATCCTGCAGCTCGTCCGGAGTCATCAGTTTTGGCTGGAACACAACCTGGCCTGCGTTGTAATGGTCCCAGTCGAAATCGAAAATGCGCCCCTGCCTCAGCAGATCGTCATAGACCTTGGTATGCGGGAATGGCGTGAGCACCGTAAATTCCGCCAGATCCAAATCAATCTCTCCCAAAAAGTCAATCAGCCGCTTGCAGTCGTCAACCGTCTGGTTGTCCAGACCCAACAGGATGGTCCCCTCCACCCCGATGCCGTAATCATGGTAGCGTTTCACCCGCTCCTTGATGTAGTCGGATGTGTCGTACACCGCCTGATATACATACCATGCGCCCGCCTTGGCCGCCAAATCAAGCACCTCAGGGTCGTCCTCAATGGTGTGGCTGATCCATTTCTTTTTCAGCGGTGCAATGGCACGGAACAGCTCCATCTCCCACTCCTTGTTCTGCGCCAGCGAGTTGTCCACGATAAAAAGACGGTTGTTGTCGATGGAGGCCATATCCTCCACCACCTTGTCGATGGGACGGGGACGGAATTTGCGACCGCCCAGATAGGAAACCGCGCAGGGATAGCAGCTGAAACGGCATCCGCGCGAGGCATGGAACAGGTCGACCATCTGCACCCCCTTGTGGTTGTATAATTCACGCTTGTAGAGGTCGCGCCGACAGGGACCCACCGATTCAATCGGAGGCTGCTGCCCCATATAGTTGTACACCTTTTTCAGGCAACCCTTTTTCCAGTCCTCAAACACCTGTTCCTGACGGCCTTCCGACTCACCAAGGAACACGCTGTCCACATGGTTCACCGTCTCCTCGGCATGAAGCATGGTGGAGATACCTCCCGCCATAACCTGGATGCCGCGCCGGTGGTATTCCTCGGCGATGGCCCAGCCCCGCTTCACCTGCGTGCTTAGCATCATGCTGAGCGCAACCACGTCACATGGTTCGTCAAAATTGATTTCCTCCACATTCTCATCCGTGAAGGAGACATCCACATATTCCGGCAGAGTGGCCGCAAACGCCACCGGACCGTGAGGCGGCAGGTTGAAGGTGGTCTGCCCTCTCAGCTTCTGCCACTTGGGATATATCAGTTTCAGTTTTATTCTGTCCATTCCAATTATATTCTCAAAAAAGATTGCAAAGATAATAAATTTTCAAAAATGAACCTTGATTTTTTTTGTTAAGATGTTAAAATGTTAAATTGTTAAAGCATAACCCCCACACCTTCACACCTTCACACCTTAACCCTTAAACCCCTTAAACTTCTTAAACTCTTAAACCCCTTAAACTCTTAAACTCTTAAACCTCTTAACTCTTTTTTACGAATGGCCGCCGCACTGCGACGGCCCTACATTAAACTTCTTAAACTCTTAAACCCTTAAACTCTTCAACCCCTTATCTCTTATCTCACTGATGATGTCCGTCCGTTTCAACAGGGCGCAGACGGTGGCAATGGCGGTCAGCGCGACCCCGCACATGCCGTGCAGGTTGATGTTCTGGCCCGTGAGATACAGATTCCCCACCTTTGTGTAGACCGACAGACGGGAGAGCATCAGATTGTTGCTGTCCCTGTGGAAACCGTACAGGCCGCCCTCCCTGTTCCCCAGATAGTCCCTGATGGTGAGCGGCGAGGAGGTGAAAACCTGCGCAACACTTTGCATAAAACCTTTCGCAACAGTTTTTTCCATAAATTGCAGCACCTTGTCGGCCTGCATTTTTTTCCATGCCTCATATTCCTCACCGCGCTTTCCGACACTGCTCTCCTCCCACCTGCGCACCCACGCGAAGGGCATCGGCACTATTATGACCATCGTGGCGGCATACCTGGAATCCGTCGCATCCGGCTGTGTCATGCACATCAGGCATTGCGGCCATTTTTCCGGCGGACAGATGCTGTCCGACCAGCCGTTTCCGGAAGCCGTGACATAGCACGGATGGTTTGTGTGAGGATAGCTGTGCGGCCTGAAACGCACATATACCTTGAATGCCGAATATGATGACGGGATGCTATGTATACGCTCCCGATACGAAAGCGGGAATGCCTTAGGGTCAATTATCCGCAACATCTCATCCGGATGCAGGTCGCTGATATAATCGGTCGCCGTATAGCTTCTGCCATCTCCGGCCTCCACACAAGCCACCCGGTGCCGGTCCGCACTGATGTGGCGCACCTCCGTCCCCGTCAGCACCTCACCTCCGTTCCGCCTGATAAAGCGCACCAGACAATCGGCCAGCTGGCTGCTGCCTTTCAGGAAATAGTGGGAGCCGTTTATATGCAGCACATTTATCAGGGCGTGAATGTATGCGGGCGTCTCCCCTTTAACACCGGCATACAGCGGGGTGATATATGACAGGAGCGACCGCAGTTTCCCATCATTTATATATTTTGCGACAAACTGGTCGGCAGGCATGGTGAACTCATCGCTGTGCAGGGTAAGACGCTCCTCCGACTCGTTCAGATAGAAAAGCTCCTCCTCCTCCGTGAGCCGGTAAAGGGCATCCACGTAGGCCCTGATGTTGTCCCGTTCATGCGGGAACAGGCCGCCCAAATATTCCACGTATGCGTCACGACCTTTAGGCAGACGGTAGCGATGCCCGTCAGCAGTGTCAAATATCTCGTCAAAAGCATCGTCATCGGTGGGCGCAAGATCCAGCTCGTCCATTATCCCCAGATATGAGCAGAGGCACTGCAGCTGCCCTCCGGGCTGGAAACCGCCGAAGACATGCATCCCTGTCGGGAAGAGCGCTCCGCCGCGACGGAAGCACTGCAGGCCGCCGCCCGCCACACCGTTCTTTTCCAGCACCAGCACCCTCTGCCCCGACTTGGCCAGAAGCGCAGCGGCAAACAAACCGCCAAGGCCTCCGCCCATCACCAAAGTGTCCGGCTTCATGACGGCTGGGGAAGCGGCAGGATAGTGTTTCTCCGTCGCACTCACCTCGGCCATGCGCCTGTTCACATATTCCTCACCCAACAGCTGCGCGGCGAGGTTGATGGCTCCGACCATCACGCCCAATGCTCCATGAGCA
>JAEEGG010012107.1_pt1 | contig 18678 bp, 20 predicted proteins | sample 9134161 | NCBI WGS metagenome assembly JAEEGG01 (sample SAMN16246543, study PRJNA631951) | gut metagenome | biome: gut microbiome; feature: rumen; material: CR-attached | host: Bos | place: Iran: Karaj | collected 2018-10 | reverse complement strand
CAAAGGCCTACACCATACCTGACCGTATGGAAAGTCCACCGATTCGTATAACGCACGGTACACCACGATATCTTCCATGGTTTCTGTATGCTTACCAATCGCTATTACCTGATAACACTGATGATTTTTATAATGTCTGTAAATACCACCAATTTCCGGCATGTGTTTTTCCTTTATACATCACATAAAAAAGACCACCACAGTGGTCTTTTTTTATTTTAATTCAACGGTGCGCCCCAGTGTTGTTGGATACTGCGTTCCGCATCCATTGGGCTAACCAACACTTGTGGCGTTAGAATAACCACCAAAACATCGCGTTGTGACGCCGTTTCACGTGACCCAGACAACAACATGAAATCAGGATCACCCAAACCATAACGCGTGTCATTATTCGTCTGCTTTTCAAACCCTGACACGACCAACATTTGACCAGATTCCATGATAATTTCTTGCATGAAACTACGTTCTTCAACCTCTGGCAACTGCAATGTGACTTCGCCAATTGTTTGGCTGGACATCTTTAACAATTCACGGACAGACATTCTGAACAACAGCAAGATTTTGCCGTTTTCCAAAATATTTGGCAACAACTGCATTGAAAATCCTGTTTCCAAATTATCTTGGTCAACGGTACTGGATTCAACCGTTGTGAAATTACGTGATTCAAACCGTTTTATATAACCGGTACTCTTGGTATTGTTCACTGGTGCGACACGGTTATTACGTGTTGTAACCCCAACATTTGTAACCAATGAAACCTTGCCCTGCTTTGCCAACGCTTCTATCAATGCATTACTGCCTGCGACACCCGACAAAGAACCATTATTTATTTGGTCCGCCGTATATGCACCGGCAACACTTGTTCCGCCTTCCATATGGGTCATACCTGTCAACGAAGAAACCGCATTTGACAGAACCGCAATATTCATAGAACTGGCTTCGGTTGTGGCCAAATTATTTTTCGGATTCGCAACGATATTTAATCCAGATGCAGAATTTATCGCCGCGGCCAAATTCAAACCAAATGCCGAATCGTTTGCAATAGATACCTGCAATACCTTCACATCAATTGTGACCAATTGCGACAATCTTTTATTTTGACGTGCGATATAATCACCAACACGACTTAACACCGATGGTGGCGCGGTTACAGTTATTGTTCCCAAACTGCGCGATACTGTGAACTTCGCATTTTCGGCCTTGCCAACAATAGATGAAATTGTATTTTCAACTTCGTCCCATTCCTTTAATGTGGATTCAAGGAACACTTGGTTACCATCATCCGTCTGGACAGAGGACTGATATGATACATCTGTTCCCAATGCATATAAAGTAAATGTTTTGGTTTCTGTTTCATAGAAAACGATTGCGGTCTTGTCATAGTACCACAACAAATCTAAATCTGTCGCAACCTGGGATAACAAACCTGACAATTTACCAGTGTACGCAATATTCATCGTCTTTTTTAATTTTTCTGATGCAACCTGACTATCAATTTTAACAGGGATTCGTGTAATAGAATTAATGTTATTTGCCAACACTTGTAATGTCACAGGTTCGTTTAATAATATTGTGACCCCCGTATCCGTTTCAAATGCGCGTGGCAAATCATTTCTATGTTCAACCAACATTGACTGGTCACCCAACCATACACCTTCGGACATGGAAACCGTATCGCTGCTCGTTACCTTGGCACGCGGATTTTTAGCCATTTCAAAGGCATCATACACATTCACAAAATCTTGGTCCACCGATGCGGCAACCTTTGCAGATTCATGATGCGTACAGCCAACAAAACCCAAAACAGAGATTATTGCGGCAAAAATCTTTATGTATTTTGTCATATATTTTCTCCTACCTAATATATCAACTATTCTTCGGTTGTAGACACAACAAGAACGCGATTTCCCTTATAAAACTTGGCATACGGAACCGGTATTGCACGTCCAAAATTACGTACAACCGCCGATGCAACATCAACAAAACGTCCCTTGAACACGGCGCTTGCTTGAATTGGATATTCACGTGACGTTGCCCATACCAAATCCCAACCTTCTTTGTCGCACCATGACTGTAAAACCTGGCGCAAAGTTTGACCATTGGCCACAACCCATGATCTAACCTGATCTTGAACCGCGACCGCTGGTTCTGCATCCGCCGATAAATCAACCGCAATTTCTGTATCACCCGCGGCGAACAACGAACTGTTATCATACATAGAACTTGACCCGCCAATCATCGGCAATGTTATATCATTTGAAACTAAAAGTGTATCTTGTGAATCTTGGCTTCTGACACTGACCACACCATTTTTATCCATACTAACAATTCCGGCACCTGTCACCATTTCGCCAGACGCCGTCTTTTCGGTTAAACCATTACGCGCCAAATACGCATCATAACCGTCGGCATATTGTGCACATGTTCCACGACCACTGCGTGAAACCGCCAGCACGCTGCCCCCATCGTCTTCTAAAATTTCACGGTGCAACAACGGCATTTCTGCACCACGCTTACAATCCATATCAAATCCAACCGGAACCTGATTTCCATGCAACATATTTGCACCACCCGTCCAGCCAGTTCCAGCGCGTGCGCCCAAATTGAAATTATTTTCTACAACCAAATCATCGCCAATTTTTGACACAATTTTTATGTTATCTGCCGATTTAGAACATGCGCCCATATCACACGCAACCGTCACATCCGCATCAGAACCCGCCAATGGCCATGTTGGAATATTCACCGGTATTTGTGGTTGATATTGTACCTGCGTATCACCCTGATAATAATCCTGTGTTTCTTGGACATATGTATTTTCATCTTCGTCCACTTCGTCATCATAGAAAACTTCCGATGTTACAACCTGGGGTAAATCACCAGCCGCAAAGCAATAGCCAGCGGCGGTTGCAAGCATTGCAGCAATTAAAATCTTGCGAAACATTGTTCTTTCCTTTCCTAATATTTCTTATATTATATTGGTTATTATAACAATTTGACCGAATCTGTGCAAGACCTAAAAATAGTTTTGATATTGTTTTTTATAAATTTTCTAACTTTATGCTACGAATCGGGAAAAGTGTGGTATACTTTAACCGAATAACCAAAGGAAAAACAGATATGTCCAACACGATTTTATTTATTTTACTGGGAATTGTGGTTGCTTTGGCAATCACGGTAACAATTATTGGTATTTTGGCACATCGCCGATTGGGGACCATTGAACGAAATATCTCGTATCAATATAACCTTATTGTGAAAATACAGAGCATTTTAAAAAGTAAATCTGCGACCAATGCGGTTGCCGAACATGCCGAAATGATATACCAAGATTTGTTACAAAATCTGATTCCTATTTTGGCGGCATTGGATATTATGCCACGAAATACATCGGAACATCCGCTGTGGCGAACATTGGGGGGATTGTTGGATGAATATACCAAAAATCCATTTGTTATGGAACAACTGCGCCGCGCGATAAAACTTGATGCGGGGGTAAAACGTAATGTTTCAAATTATATGAATCGTGCAGAAAATTTACTGAATCATCTTAACACCACCGAACCAGACGGCATTTTGACGACAACATTTATAAATGGCTTGCTGGGGCAATCACTAACCTTCTTTACCCAGGCATATCAACTTGCCACGACCACCGACGAAGGTGATAAATGATTGGCCCAACCGAAGATCTTGTCAGGGAAATTTCAAACCGACGTGGTGAACCAAAATGGTTAACCGAATGGCGCATCGCCGCGTTACACGCATGGGAAAAAATGGTGGAACCGCATTGGGCTGAAATAGATTACACACCAATAGACTATTCGGCATTGAATTATTACAATCGCCCAACACCAATTGATAACAGCGATTTAAAATCTACCTATGAAAAAATGGGGTTGCCGATTGGCGAACAAAATGCACTACTTGGGATGGCAACAGATACTGTCATAGACAGTGAATCTGTTCACACGTCCTATACGGCGGAATTAGCGGCACGCGGCATTATATTCCTGCCTTTTTCATCGGCGGTTCGGGAATATCCTGAACTGGTAAAAAAATATCTTGGCAGTGTTGTTCCACCAACGGATAATTTTTTTGTGGCATTAAATTCTGCGGTATTTTCGGACGGAACATTTGTTTATATTCCACCCGAGACCGAATGCCCAATTGATTTGGCAAGTTATTTCAGAATTGAAACAGCAAAAATTGGACAATTTGAACGCACGCTGATTATCGCCGACAAAAATTCAAAACTTAGTTATATGGAAGGTTGCAGCGCACCACGTCGTCCCAACCATCAACTGCACAGCGGCGTTGTGGAAATTATTGTAAATGATGGCGCGCATGTTAAATATGCAACAGTTCAAAATTGGCACGCCGGCGATGCACCACGTGGTGAATATAATAAAAGTGGTATTTTAAATTTTGTAACAAAACGTGGAAAATGTTTTGAAAACGCACGTCTTGATTGGACCCAATTTGAAGTTGGTTCTGCAATGACATGGAAATATCCATCAACCATACTTTATGGTGATGGTTCGGCCAGTGATTTTTATTCGCTATCCATTACACGTCGCGGGCAACAGTCAGACACTGGAACCAAAATGTTGCACATTGGCAATAACACCACATCAAACATCGTTTCATACGGTGTGGCATTAGATTGGTCGCGCCAAACATTTCGCAGTTTGGTTCACTTTCTTGGAACGGGCGGGAAAAATGCGTCAAAATGCGACACCCGAATTATTGGGGATTCGGCGATTACGAATGCCCTGCCCGACATTAAATATGAAAACACAGATAATATTCAAACGCACGAAGCAAAAACTGGTGCAATTGACGCAACACAAATTATGTATTTAAATATGGCAGGCATAGATACAGATACCGCAACGGCACTAATTATTGGTTCAATGGCGACACCAATATTATCACGTTTGCCAATGGAATTTTTGGTTGAATCAAAGCAACTGATACAAATGGCACTTGCAACAGATGGGGGCAAAAAATGATTCTAGAAATAAAAAATCTTGATGTATCGTTCGGTGATAAAAAATTACTATCGGACATAAATTTAAGTATAGAACCCGGTGCGCGCCATTTACTGTCGGGACACAACGGTTCGGGTAAATCAACATTGGTTGGTGCGATTGCTGGCAACCCCGAATACACCATAGATTCCGGACAGATAATTTTTGATGGTCATGATATTACAAATGACAACGCAACAACGCGTGCATTGATGGGAATATTTTTGGGTGCACAAAATGTTCCAGAAATTCCAGGCCTGACCATCATCAGTTTTCTAAAGCATTCACTTGCCGCGCATCGTCATTTTGAAACAGGCACCGATTTACCAATGGGTGAATTTTTAGAAATGCTGGAAAACGCACGCGAACAATTAAACATCCCACGTGATTGGTTAAACAGATGTGTTAATGTTGGTTTTTCGGGTGGCGAACGCAAACGGTTAATGTTGTTACGTCTGTTATTGACCCAACCAAAACTGGCGATTTTGGACGAACCAGATTCTGGTGCAGACGCAACGGTTCGCGCACAAATTGCGGACGTAATGCATTCTATGCCGAACACAACGTTTTTATTCATCAGTCATCAACCAGATTTCACCAACGCGGTATCACCATCGCATATAACCACTTTGTCAAAAGGCAAAGTTGTGATAGAATAGACATATATAATATGTAATAAAAAAGGTGTTTTCTATGAACGGTATTTTATTATTTGCCGGTGCAGTGTTTTTGCTGTGGCTGGGCAGTTCCATTTTTATTCCGCTGTTGGTTGCGACATTTTTATGGTATTTGATAAACGCAATGTCCACATACTATCGAAAACTGTTTCCAGAAAACGGTAACAAGATACTGTTCACATTTTTTTCAAACATTTTGTCCATTGTAACCTTTGTAGGTTTAATATATCTATTTGTGACACGGGTACGACCAATGTTTTCAGAATTATTGGTCGCGATACCTGGAATCCAGACAGGATTAAATTCCCTGTGGAATTATATATCAAATACTTTGGGACTGAATTTAACAGATATCGCCGTACCAAACATAACATCTATTGTATCCAGTGTCGGTTCATCTGTCGCGCACATTGCGGCATCTATGGGTATGGTAATTGTGTACATGATATTTATGTTTGTAGAACAAAGCACATTTCATAAAAAATTTGCCGCATTATTCCACAATAAAAGCCAGGGCAAAAAGGCGCGTTATATTCTGCAGAGCATTGATGAAAATATGAAAAAATATTTATTTATGAAAACACTCGTGTCTGGTATAACAGGTCTGGTATCATTTGCATGGATGTATATGCTGGATTTGCAATTTGCGGGCGTGTGGGCATTCGCAATATTTATTTTAAGTTATATTCCAACAATCGGTGCAATTCTTGGGTGCACAATGCCGATATTATTTGCGGCCATATCTGGTGCATCATTAAATGAAATCGTCCTGATTTCATTGGGACTGATTGGCCTGCAAATTATATTTGGAAACATCATAGAACCAAAATTAACCGGAAAAACATTAAACCTGTCCACACTGGCGATACTTATAAACTTGGTATTTTGGGGTTTAATCTGGGGTGTTGCAGGAATGTTTTTCAGCGTTCCGCTGTTGGTGGCAACATTTATCATTACGGCACAGTTTGATTCTACGCGTTGGATTGCGATACTGCTGTCTGCCGATGGCAAAATACCCGATAAAAGCGAAGATTAATTCAATGTAAAATGCAAAAATTGTAAGATTTTTTACAAAAACTTGACAAATAACAAATGTTGTATTACATTTGCTTAAAAATATAAGGATTAAAAAATTATGCAAAATAAAAAGAACAAATTTACAAACGCGGACCTTAGAATAAAAATTAGACAAGTAGTTTTAACTATTGCTTCTTTCTTGTGTGTCTGTGGCGCGGCATCGGCACAAACCAAAGATCGTCAAGAAAATGACGGGGATGAACCCGTAAAGACAGAAGTCAAAGTCGGATTTAGCAATATTTCTGCCCTTGAACTTCAAAAGGATAAAACGATATTTTATACCGATATTATACCAACATTTAGTGCTAATGTTGAAAAGAACGGTTTTTACGGTGATTTCTCTGCTGCAGAATTGTTAATTGCGAACAACACCGATTTAAAAACACTTAATAATAAATGCCTTATTGAAATCGGTAAATATTTTGGTCCTAATACTAAATTATTTTTAAAATCTGGCCGTGATGTAACAGAACTTGGTACAGTATTTCTGAACGGTGTTCAAAATCTGAAATATGATACTGAAAAAAACCTTTCAATATTCGGGAACCTTAGTGAACGTGTCGTATTAGGCGTTCAAGCAAACGGCACCATGATTGAACTTGGTATGATTGGTGGTTACGGTCAGGGATTTTTCATTATTCCTAATCCAAATCATGCAGATTTTTGGGCCAAGGTAAGTCAATCATTTACCGCAGATGGATGGAAATTTGTTTTGGCAACCGCGACAGAAATCGGTAATACAAATAAACTTTTTGCGAGTGCAACTGTGACCAATGGTCAAATTGGTATAACCGGTGGCGGCAATTACAATTTTGATACCAAAGCATTCAATGCCTTTGTTCGTGGCGCATACACCACGCTTGATAACAATATGACCTATGTTGTACAGGGACTTAAAAAGGACGAAACTTACTCTGTCATGATTGGGGTCGGCAAAAACGGGGTCCAGGGTTTTATCGGGGTTGATAACATAACCCCAACACAAACGGATACCCCAGAATTTACATCAACCCCAACGGTCAGTGCCGGTATCAGTTATAATTTCGGTAAAAATAAAACACTTTAAAAAACGGTCGCATTTGCGACCGTTTTTACTAACCACTTACAACTATCACTAACAACTAACCACTATCTCTTCATCATTTCTATTGCGTTTTCAAGTATTACGCGGGCGGCATTGGAATCTAATTTTTCCTTGATATCTGTCCGGCGAACACGCCCCATTTGTTCTTGGGCGGCGGTGGATGACAATGTTTCATCTATAAACATTATCGGCACATCTGTTTTTTGGGCTAGCGCGTCCGCAAACACACGCACCATTGCCGTTGTTTCGGAATCAGTCCCATTTGTGCGCAATGGCAATCCAATAACAATTCCAACAATTTTTTCAGCATTAACAATATTCAACACCGCGTTTACCAATTCATCCGAATTCTTGGCAATAATTGGTTCACGTGCAAAGACGAAACCCCTATCCGCATCTGATACCGCAACCCCAGTACGCCGCGCGCCCCAATCTATTCCGAGCAGCCGACCAATTGCGTTAAAAACCTTGAAATTGCTTAAAATCATTGTATAATCACCTTTACACTGAAATAATAGGATTCAAAATGGCATTTAGCAAGCAACAATTACACAAATTCGCGGATTTAATTCACATTGAAATTCCCGATGAAAAATTAGAACAAATGAATATAGATTCTGTGATTGAATGGCTGGATAAACTGCAGAAAATTGACACAAATGGTGTTGAACCGATGCTGAATCCGGCACAACATAGTTTGCCACTGCGCGCCGATGTCGTTACCGATGGTGGTATTCGTGACGCGGTTTTGGCCAATTCCCCCGACAAAGCGGGTGTATCCCGCGGATACTTTGCAGTACCCAAGGTCATGGATGGGGACTAAATGACACAAGAATAACAAAACAATCAAACAACCTAACAAACAGCAAACGTTCTATCGCGCATAAATCGCGGCATTAAAGAAAAGGTAAATAAATGTCTAAAAAGAAAACAAATGTATATGTTGAATCACAAGACATTGCCTCCAACAGCTGTGTTAAGGTTTTGTTCGGTGAATTCACACAAGAAGAAATAAATAAATTTTTCCAAAAACTGCGGTCAACACCATATCCACACATTGGTTGTATAACCGAGTTCAAAGTCAGTCAAACAAAAGTATCTATCTTTAATTTCTTGATACCTAACCGCGCCAGAAATAATGAATTACATATTGAACTGACCCCGAACACAATTCATTCAGAATGTGCGTGTTTGTCCGCCACAACTTGCCCACAATGTATCTTTGATCGTAAATGCAAAAATGATTATGTCATAGGGCTGATTGGAAAAAGTTTCGTGACACCCGACTATTCAAAATAAAAAACAACAAAAGGGCTTTCTAACACAAGGATAAAACACGATGATAGACCTAACCATAACCGAAGCGTTAAGCAAATTAAAATCTGGTGAAATCAGTGCGACCGAATTGACGCGCGCGCATTTGGATAGAATTGAAAAATATAATCCAGAATTAAATGCGTATATCACGGTTACGGCCGAACGCGCAATGGCGGATGCCGCTGCCGCGGACGACCGCATTAAAAATGGCGATGCGAAAATGTTGGATGGTATTCCGATTGCAATGAAAGACCTGTTTGCTACACGTGGTATTCGTACAACCGCGGCATCACACATGTTGGAAAATTTTGTTCCAGAATATGAATCAACCGTTTCACAAAAACTTATAGATACTGGAACAGTGTTGCTTGGCAAATCCAATTTGGACGAATTCGCGATGGGCACATTTTCAAAAACATCTTACTTTGGCGCACCGGTGAATCCATGGCAATTTGAAAAACATTTGACCGCCGGCGGTTCATCAGGTGGTTCTACATCGGCGGTCGCATCTGGTATGGCAATGGGCGCAACCGGAACCGACACCGGTGGTTCTATACGTTTCCCCTGCTCTATTACTGGACTTGTTGGTATGAAACCAACATATGGCCTGTGTTCACGTTGGGGATGCGTTGCATTCGCATCCAGTTTGGATACCCCCGGGCCAATTGCACGCACTGTTGATGATGCGGCATTATTGCTGTCAGCTATGGCGGGGCATGATGCCAAAGATTCAACCAGCGCAGATGTTAAATTAAACCTGACCACACCATTACAACCAATTTTGGGTAATGGTAAAAAATTACGTATTGGTATCATCAAAGAATTTGCAAATGTGAAAATTTCTGACGATATGAAAAATCTATTTGAAAAACGCGTTGCAGATTTAAAATCCGCGGGCGCAGAAATTATGGAAGTATCTATTCCAAATATTTTGGATGCGTTGGCTGCATATTATATTATCGCCCCAGCCGAAGCATCTTCTAATCTGGCGCGTTATGACGGTGTACGTTATGGTCTGCGCGTAGAAGGCAAAGATATTTATGATACATTTAAAAAGACGCGCGCCGCTGGTTTCGGTGACGAAGTAAAACGCCGTATGATTATTGGAACCGCGGTATTATCATCAGAATCATACGAAGTGTATTTTATGCAGGCCGCACGTGTTCGTCGTTTAATTGCAAATGCATTTAACACTGCATTTGAAAACTGTGATTTAATCGTGTGTCCGGCGGGCGCAGGAACCGCTTTGCCATTGGAATCTGATTTATCACCACTTGAATGCTATGCATTGGATTTGTTCACTGTGGCGATGAATTTGGCGGGTATCCCCGCATGCAGCGTTCCATGTGGTATCGCATCAAATAATCTGCCACTGGGCATGCAGGTTGTTGGGAAAATGTTTGATGATGTACGTGTATTGCAATTGGCAAAACACATTGAACAATTCGCAAACATAGATAACAGACCAACAAAAATTATGGGGAAATAAAAATGGTGGGTAGATACGGAATCGAACCACTGAGTTGTGGGATTTTTAGGGGAATTGATTCTATGGTTGAAAAAAAGAGCAAAATAAAAATGGTGGCCAGAAGTGGAATCGAACCACTGACACAGGGATTTTCAGTCCCTTGCTCTACCAACTGAGCTATCTGGCCATCCGTGAGGGACATAATAAAGCACAAAAAACAAAAAAGCAAGGAAAAATAAAAATGTTTACAATAAAAGGCAAAACAGGCGAATGGGAAGTTGTGGTGGGACTTGAAACACATATAGAGGTCCTGTCTAAAAGTAAAATATTCAGTGGCGCATCTGCGAACTATAATCCGACCGTCACCCCAAATACTCAAGTATCATTCGTTGATGCGGCTATGCCCGGAATGTTGCCAGTTTTGAACGAACACTGTGTTGAACAGGCAATTAAATTTGGTTTAGGAATAAATGCAGAAATCGCGAAGGAAAGCCGTTTTGCTCGTAAACAATATTTCTACCCTGACCTGCCCCAAGGATACCAGATCACCCAGGCATCTGGCGAACCTGCCGTTGTTAACAATGGTTGGATTGAAATTCTTGGCGATGATGGGCAACCAAAAAAGATTTTAATAGAACGCGCACATCTGGAACAAGACGCGGCTAAAAACAAACATGATATGCACCCATCAAAAACTTTTGTTGATTTGAATAGATGTGGCGTTATGTTATTAGAAATCGTGACTTTCATAGACATCAATCATCCAGAAAATCACTCCTATATAACATCTCCAGACGAAGCGGAAAAATACCTGCGTCAAATTCGTGAAATTGCACGCGCACTTGGTGTATCCAAGGCGAACATGGAAGAAGGTTCTATGCGTGCCGATGTAAATGTTTCGGTTCGCCCTGTTGGTGCGAAATACTTTAATGAACGCTGTGAAATTAAAAACATGGTGTCATTTAAATTTATTAAAACCGCCATTGAATACGAGGCAAAACGACAAATTGAAATACTTGAAAACGGTGGCAAGATAGACCGTTGCACAATGCGTTTTAACCAGGGTGACGGCACAACAAGCGTTCTGCGCAGCAAAGAAGACGCGCTGGATTATCGTTATTTCCCAGACCCCGATTTGTTGCCATTGATTATTACCGATGAACAAATTGAACGCATTCGCAAAAACATGCCAGAATTACCCACAGCGACACGCACGCGCTATATTGAAAAATTCGGTTTATCTGAATATGATGCGACACGTTTAACCGAAACGGTTGATATATCGCACTGGTTTGATACGGCGGTTGGCGACAAACCAGAACGCGCCAAGGGCGTCGCAAATTGGATGATTTCCGAACTGTTCGCACATCCAGAAAATTATGATATAACAAATGAAAAATCCGGCATCATTGACGGCATGCGTATTATAACGCCATCTGATTTAGCGGAATTAGTTGATATGGTCGCAAGCAACGAAATCAACGGTAAACAGGCCAAAGATATCTTTATCAAAATGCTGGATGGAGAAGATGGAACGCCACATGCAATTGCCGATAAATTCGGTATGAAACAAATTACCGATACTGGTGCAATTGAAAAGATAATTGACGAAGTTATTGCGAATAATCCGTCCCAGGTTGAACAATATAAATCTGGTAAAACAGGATTGCTTGGGTTCTTTGTCGGCAATGTAATGAAGGCATCCGCGGGTAAAGCAAACCCTGCAATTGTAAACGAGATTCTTAAAAACAAATTAAACTAAACAAAAAGGATAGGATATGAAGAACAATGAACCACAGATCATACAAACAATTTATGACATAATTTTTGGACAACGGTTTTTTCTGACTCCTATGAATTTTACAGAAATTAAACCGATACGACTTATTGGTGAAGTGAAAGCGTTGCAGGCACAATACCAATCGCAAAGAAAAACCAACGGCAAACGCAGATAAATGAAAAAATACTTTATTAAAACTTTTGGTTGCCAGATGAACGTGTACGACAGTTGGCGTATTGCCGCCATGTTGGATGCACGCGGCATGACACAAACAGATAGTGTTGCAGATGCGGATATTATTATATTAAACACGTGTTCCGTTCGCGAAAAGGCAACCAATAAAGTGTTTTCTGAACTTGGGCGCATCCGCGATGCGAAAAAACCGAATGCACTGTTTGGTATTGTTGGGTGCGTTGCACGTGAAGCTGGCGCAACCGCATTTCACAGAATGCCTGATTTAAATTTTGTTCTTGGCCCACAAAGTTATCACAAATTACCACAGATTTTGGAAAACCCAGATGCACGGTTGTTAAATATTGATTTAAGTGGTCTTGAAAAATTTGATGAAATGCCACAAATTGTAACTGCGCCCGTTGTATCATATATTCCAATTCAAGAGGGTTGCGACCACTGCTGTACATATTGTATTGTGCCGTTCACACGCGGTCGTGAAATATCGCGACCATTTGCAGATATTATGCGTGATACAATTCATGCGGTAAAAACTGGCGCATTTGAAATTTGTTTTCTTGGGCAAAATGTTAATGGATATAAATATACTGATGAAAGCGGAAAAACATATCGTCTGTCAGATTTAATTCGTGAAACCGCGAAAATTCCACACCTGTATCGTATACGCTTCACATCCAGTTATCCAACCGAAATGACCGACGATTTAATAGAAATGTTTAAGACAGAACCAAAACTTCTGCCGTTTTTAAATATGCCTATCCAAAGCGGTTCGCCCGATGTTTTAAAACGGATGAATCGCCCATACAGTTTGGATTCATATCTTGAAATCATAGATAAACTGCGCGCGGCACGTCCCGATATTCAGATATCCAGTGATTTTATTGTCGGGTTCCCGGGCGAAACAGATGCCGATTTTGAACAAACATTAAAAATTGCAAAACAGGTTCGCTATATAAATTCTTATTCGTTTAAATATTCGCCACGTCCACATACCGCGGCGGCATTAATGCCCAATCAAATCCCAGAAAATATAAAACGCGAACGGTTGGCAATATTGGATAACACGCTTAATGAGATTCAACGCGAATTTAATGAAACATGTGTGAACAAAACATTTACATGCCTATGCGAAGGCAGTGATAAAACTGGACATCACTTGCTCTATCGCACACCGTATATGCAGCAATGCATTGTTCAAAATCGGGATGATTCATCTGCAATTGCCGACATAAAAATCACGGCGGCAAACCGTGCATCATTACGTGGCAAAGACGTAACATTAAAATAAGATATTTATATCTGCACCAATTTTATATGATAAAACCGAATTGTTGTATAACGCACCAAGGTTAATACCGCCACCAATACCGTCTGCAACAGATAACATATCTGAATATATCATTGCATATATACCACCATCCGTTTGAACAAATGTACGCATACCCGCATCATATTTATTTCCATCTTGGGTGGTATTAACAGTAAATTCTATACCGCCACGTGCATTAAAATCTGTATTGTGGTTATTTAATATTTTTGCATAATCTATTGTTCCGCCCACAAATGGCGTAATTTTTATTTCATCACTAATCTCAAATACAGGCCCTGCATCAAATCCAAAACGCCCGGTAAATCCACTTGGATTTTTAACAATTTTGCCATTATCAAAAACCGACATATCACTAAATTTGGAATATAGAAACGTGGTATATGTTCCAACATAAAAATCTTTATCCATATACGCAACATCAACATTTGCGCCGTATAGCCAAGAATGATATTCATCTAAATCGCCACTATAATTCATCCGCCCACCAAATAATCCAACACGCGCGAATATATTATCATCCACTTCGCCCAAAATATTTAATGCACCACCAATAACATTAAATTCATCCGAAGAAATATACATTGGAACAATATTCGCCATTGAATCGGCATTATTAAACACACGCACATCATTCAATGCATTTACAATTTGAATTGGTTCTAATAATTTAATTGGATTAACACGCCCTGATTTATTTAACACATTGTGCATTGCACTTCGTGTGGCCGCATTATCCAATTTTCTTAATAATTTATCGTCTGCATTTGCATTCCGCAATCCGTCCAGATATTGTCCCAACGGCCCATCAAAAACCAATGAATAATTGGTTTGACGTAATAATGTAATCTTCAATGCGCCACCGTCAATATCTGGCGTGGCCACATACATTGGATCTATATCTGTCAATTCCATATATGGCGCGCCATGAATATTAGACAAAAATGTACACGATTGCGTCAAATTTGTCCCATTTATAAACAATGTATCATTATGATTCAAATAAATCGGCGCGGTAAAATATGACAAATCATCACCCAGAATCAACACAGAATCTGTGATATCCATTTCAGACACACCACCCGCTATGGCTATTAAATCTGCCATATTCAACATATTTGCATTTTGTACTTTTAACACATGGTTGTTCAAATTATCAATTCCATAAATATCATTTTGATTTGATACAATTTGCGTAACTGTTGCGCCTGGTGCACTCATAAAATTGCTTTCTATGACGTTGTGATTTGTTATACTTAAATTATACGCATCATTAAAAATGATATTTCCGCGTATAATTCCATTGTTTTCAATTACTGTATCATCCGTGATATAAACATTACCATCTATGACATCATTATCACCAATAACAACATTTCCCGAATAATAATAGTTTTCCACCGCATAGGCATCAAAACCAATGGGAACGAACAAAAACATAAAAAATGCCAAACATATCCGTTTCATTACGGACCAAGTTTAGCACACAGGACTTTTTTCTTAAAGTAAAAAAACGCCCATTAAAATGGGCGATTTTTGTTCAACAAATTCGTTTATTTTGCCCATTTAATTCTGCCCCATGCGGCCTTGTACCCACCATCACGCATCAAGACAATTTTGGCATTATTCAAATTAGAGCAATTGACACCTGGGATATTAAATGTTTGGGTTAAACGTCCTTGGGTCTCTATACTTAATACTGGCAATGTAATATTCATACATTTATCAGCGCAGCAACTGTAATCATCACAATTTCCACATGGATAAATTTTAACAACATAATCTTTGCCTGGACGCAAATCGGTTACATCAACCATCATTGTTGCGCCATTTCCCGCCGGCGTAAATTTAATATATCCCATTTCTGATGTCCCACCACGGCCATTGCGCGTGTACATTTTTGCCTTCATTTTATTTGCCATTGGAACTTCGGCAACTATTGTTTCACTGGCTTCGTATACGACGACTTCCTGGGGTTCGGCCATATTACGATGTCCGCGATATTTATGCATATTATGATGGTCACCACCACATCCCCCACCACACGCGGCCAATAATAATACCCCGCAAAAAGCAATTGTTAAACTCATAATTTGTTTTATTATTTTTTTCATTTTTATCTCCCTTGGGTTGTTACGAAACAAATTATATTATAAATATTTGCCATTTTCGTCAGGTATGATTGCCTAAAATTAAAAACGCCACCCAAATATGAGTGGCATTTAATAAGTAATTTTAAAATCTATTTCGCTTTTTTGACACGGTACATTCCCAATACATACACACCAAACGGCATTGCAATAAATGCCTGTGTCAGCAACGCAATTACATAATTGCGTGGAAACGCGGTCACATATCGCATCAGTGTCGGTATATAACCAGATTCCAAAATCGGTGCAACAAATGTCAATATTCCCGCCATCAAACCAACTCGCAAGAACATCATATACCTAACAAAATTATAACACGTGGCAACACGTTGAACAAATGGTCCGACCAAGAAAAAATCTAATAAAAATGCCGTACAGTAAATAATCGGAAAAGTTCTTAGAACATTTTCAAACGACCATACATCATAAATCCACATATTCAAATTCATCATTACGGTTGCCATTGTAAAGCAATTTGGAATTGCAGAAATTATTGCTTCTTTGATATTTTGCGGATATCGTCTTATCATATTTTTCCTTTTTTTTAACATAAAAAACGGTGCCTCAACTGGACTTACGTGTCTTGGCACCGCGCGTTGTTATTTTTTTTTGTGAAACACATTTTCATATTTTTTTGGAATTAAATCAAGACAAAAAAAGACCTCAAACAAATTTGAGGTCTTATTACATAGTCATGAAAATAAAAAACTAGAACATATATCTGATGCCAATATCGCCACCGAAATTATGCAGGCCGGAATTGATATCTGCGTATGTATAGCGGAACGCCATATCAACGGCGAACACGCGCCAATCTATGGTTATACCCATTGTGCCCATCGCAGCGAATCTTGTTTGGTCCTGACTTTTTGTTCCGATACCCACAACATCACGTGAAACATCTGCAAATGCCACACCGGCGCCAAGACCAACGAATGGACGAACCATACTGTAATCACCAAATTCCATATAGGTATTCATTAACAATGTTTGCAATTTGGTATCAACCTTGACTCTGTCGCCTGCGAATGTGGAATCGTCTTTCATTTTGGTAAATATTGACCATTCAACTTCAGTTCGTGCTTTGTTGCACAGCATACTTAACCCCAATGCAACACGACCATGCATTTCTTCGTCAGTCAAAGATTTCTTTTTATCATTATAACTGTAATTATGATTTGTATAACCTGCACCGATACGCAAACCCATATATGGATTTACGGTATCCCAGAACGACATACTACTATGTTGGCCGGCCATGGCGGGACACGCAACAATTGCGGCCAAGACAGGAATTGCAACTTTTTTCATTTTTTCTCCTTTTTGTTTTTATGTTAGGGTGTATTCACACTCTTGAACAAAATAATCTTATCATGGGTATTGCCAAGTTTATATAGGTATGGATACCTTGGGAATCGTGGCATAGCGGGCATCAGGTGTTTTAAACTTGCAATTTATAAAAAAAGGTATATAATCAGCGGGTCAAAAGACCCATGGGTGCATAGCTCAGTTGGTAGAGCAACTGACTCTTAATCAGTGGGTCTGGGGTTCGAGTCCCCATGCGCCCACCAAAAATTAAAAACCGACATTGCGCCGGTTTTTTATTTTCTGTAATTAAATATTTATTTTGTATTACAAATCACCCCAACGTCTGATTGCTCATATTTTTTTATTTTTGATACACTCAGTTTATTATTTTTCGCTTTTAATGTTTTTTTGCCATTTTCGGTCATTATTTGCTTCACTTCTTTTGATTGCAAAATATACATATCATACCCAGCGCCGTTCTGATTATATAGTATAAACCAATAATTATCACGATCATTAAATTTATCTATTGAAAACAACCCTCTGGTTGAACGTGCCTTTACCTGAACCTCTATATATTTTACCAACTTCTTGTTTCCAACCCTAATTACAAAATCGATTCCTTTGTTATCAACAGCGGGCATATAAACCTGACCCTCTATACGTTTTCGCACCATATAATGTTGAATCTCTGCCATGGTCGCCAGTTCAAAACAGTTGCCAAAATTCATTGTATTTTTCATATCTGAATATCTCTATTTCTTCAAATAATTCACCGGATTATATGCCTTGGTTCCCTTGCGAATTTCAAAATGTAATTGTGGTTTTGCGATACGACCACTTTTGCCAACCGTACATATCTTTTGACCAACAGATACACGTGCGCCACGCCGTACCGTCATAGAATTCATATGTCCATAAACCGTCATCCAACCATCTGCATGCTGAATAATAATCAGATTACCCATACCGCGTACTTCGTTCCCAGCATATGCAACAACACCATTTTCCGCCGCCACAACAGGTGTGTTTAACGACGCACCAATGTTAATTCCATCGTTATACAACCCACCTTCTTTTGCGCCATAATGCGACAATATAGTTCCGCGTACCGGCCATGTAAATTTGCTGGACGAACGCGCCGCAATTTTTTGTACTTCGGTATTTTGTTTTGTCGCCTTTTTGGTATCGTTCGTTGTTTTCTTCGCAGTATTCTTATCCGTCTTTTTAGTTTTGGTTTTGTTAGATTCCGTTTTTTTCGTATC
>JAEEGG010012106.1_pt1 | contig 18678 bp, 13 predicted proteins | sample 9134161 | NCBI WGS metagenome assembly JAEEGG01 (sample SAMN16246543, study PRJNA631951) | gut metagenome | biome: gut microbiome; feature: rumen; material: CR-attached | host: Bos | place: Iran: Karaj | collected 2018-10 | reverse complement strand
GGCTCCTTTTCTTCCAGACCAGCGCCTTAGCTCTCTGCCAGTTTGTCAGAGGCCTGCTGCCTTTTTGCCGCAAAGATCTTCTCCATCCAATATTTCCGAAACAGTACTATTTCGATCAGCGCACACATCACTCCCGCCGCCCATACGTCGGTAAAGGAATGCTGTTTTACGAAGCAAACGGAAATGCTGATGAGAAGCACCCAAACCGTAATCACGGCTTTCCACCAGGGTTTGGACTCCCCTCTCTTCAGCCATGCGGAGAGAATTCCCATCGAATATCCTACGTGCAGTGACGGACAAACGCCCGTCGGCGTATCCACGCCATATATGCACTTTACGAGAAACACGCAAAACGCATTTCCCGTGGGCTCTGCGGGTCGAAGGTATTGGATGGACGGCCAGAGAATGCAGGTTGCAATGCCGATCACCTGCGTTGCAATGATAAATTTCTGTAATCTGACAAAGCTTTTTACGTCATAAAGCATGAAATACAAAATGGACCCCACCAGCAAGAAATACCAGGAACAATAGGCCAGGATAAAATTGGCATTGAAGGGTATGATGTCATCGACAACGCTATGTACCTCATGGCATTGTTCCGGCGAGATCAGATTCTCCGTAAGGAAGTACATGAGCAAATACCAAACCCATCCAAGCAAAAGCCATAAATGCTTATATTCGGGAGTATTTATTTTTGAAAATCGAAATTTGAGGTAATCCACCTCCGGTTTTTTTATGTTCAATGCTTTCTACCGCCTAATTCTGTTAATGTTATGATTCTCTGACGTTCTCCGGATATTCCTTCTTGGAAACATTAGGATAGGGAACGACCCTGTGTCTTGGAAGCGCATAGGCCATCTCCGAGATTTCCCCCATCAGATATTCCGTGATCCGAAGCTGCTCGTCCTTGATCTTTGCCTCATGATCGTAATAGATCGGTTTTCCGATCACCAGTCGCTTTAAGGCCGGGCAGACATACAGAGGTACAAAGGGAAGATCCGCGCCCGTCTCCTTGTAATAGCGCTTCGCCACATCCACAAAGCCTAGCTGAAATTGATGAACGATATGATTGTGCTCATCATAGCACTCCGGAAAAATAATGACTCTCGTCCCTTCCTTCAGGGCGTCAATGGTTTTCTGAAAGGTCTCAAAAATGCGCCGATCCTTATATACGGGAATCGTATTCGCATTCGTAAAAAGACAAAGCGCCAAGGGCACGATCAGGTGTGATAAGAGCTTGTAAAACCACCTGGTAGATTTGGGCTTCTTCGACCAAAAGTCCTGATAGGCATAGGCCGAAATCGTCTTCCGATCCATCATCTCCCCAATGGTCCAGGTCGCGTGGCTTCCCGGAAAATAGAGCTCACAGGCCACCGGACCATTCACCTGCGAATGGTTCCCCGCAATGATACAAGGCCCCTCCGGCAGGTTTTCTTCGCCGTAAACCTCCATCTTTAGGTAAAAAAATCGGATGGAAGCCTTAATAAATTTATATGCTAATGAAGTCTTCTTTTTCAATTTCGATCATTTCCTTTTGAAGCATTCACGTTTTACATTTGATGACGGACTACCTTATACTCGTCTCCGTCCTTAAAATAGGGACACTCGCGAAAGCCATTGCTCATGAGCCTTCCGTAATCGTCCTCGTCCATGTTGACGTCGCAGACATACTCTTCCGTCTCTTCGTCATAGGTAAAATAACAACAATACTCACAGCTTGCAGCCATCATGTTTCTCCTTTATGTAGGCAGGCGTAGATGTCGCGTTTGGAGATGCCGCGGTCCTTGGCCGCAAGCTTCATCGCTTCCTTGTGGTCTATGCCCTGAGCCTCGTAATGCGCCACGTGCTCCTCGATCGACAGCCTTTCCCAGGAGGCCTGCTCCTCCCGCATCTTTTCCTCGCGGCTTCTGCCCTCGATGACGAGAACATATTCGCCTCTCGGCTCTTCCTTCTCATACATGGCGTTCGCTTCGGCCAAGGTCGTCGGAAGGATGGTCTCAAATTTCTTTGTCAGCTCGCGGCAAAGGGTGATCCGGCGGTCTCCGAGTGCTTCATGCAAATCCTCCAGCGTCGCCTTGAGATGATGGGGCGCTTCATAAAGGATCATCGTGCGGCTCTCTTTCTTAAGCTCCTCAAGGATGGCACGCCGCTCCTTTTTATCTGCCTTCTCCGTCGGCAAAAAGCCTTCAAAGCAAAAGCGTCTGGTAGACAATCCGGAAAGCGTCAGAGCCGTGATGCATGCCGCTGCACCGGGAAGACTCGTCACGGGCACGCCTGCCTCCTGACAAAGCTGCACCAAAACCTCACCCGGGTCGGAAATGGCGGGAGTGCCCGCATCCGTAATCAGCGCAACGTTCGTGCCCTCAAGAAGCTTTAGCACGAGCTCCTTCGCCTTCTCGACCTTATTAAATTCATGATATGCGGTCATGGGCGTATGAATCTCAAAATGATTTAAAAGCTTGATGCTATTTCTCGTATCCTCCGCGGCAATCAAATCCACGGTCTTTAGCGTCTCCACGACCCGCGGCGTCATGTCTCCCAAATTTCCAATGGGAGTCGCGCACAAATATAATGTCCCAGCCATATCGTCCCTCAATTAATTCTCAGGATCATATCCAAATTCCAACCAACTTATCGTTTCTCACAAGCACTATTGTTTATCGTTTTCCCGCCAGCATTGCTGCTATCCATCCTGTAGTTAATACCCGAAATCTCGCTGAATCTCCTGTGAATAGATCCCTGGCGCTTCGAACAAAATCAATGGTGCTTCCACCGTCATGCGGGAATTTCCGCCGCGCACGGCCTCGATCAGCACCATGTTAGGCTCCTTGTCCGCGAAGGGGTATACCAGTCTCATGCGTTTGGGCTCGAGCCTGTGCCTTGTCAGCGTCACGATAATCTCCGCCAAACGAAACGGCCGATGCACCAAAAAGAATTTGCCGCCGCTCTTTAAAAGCTTCTCCGCTGCTGCCGCGACGTCCTCAAAGGTACAAAGAATTTCATGCCTCGCAATGGCCTTCGGTGCCTCTGGATTTTGGATGCCATGATTGCCGATCATGTAAGGCGGGTTACAGGTAATACAATCAAAAGAGGCAGGCGCAAAAATTGTGCCTGCTTCCTTCAAATCACCGGTTACAATGGATATTTTCTCCTCCAGGTGATTGAGCGCTACGCTCCTTCTCGCCATGTCCGCGCTCTCCTCCTGAATTTCCAGACCCGTGAGATGTCCGCACTGCGTTTTTGCCGACAGAAGAAGCGGCAAAATTCCCGTGCCCGTCCCAAGATCCAAAAGCTCGTCTCCCCGCTTTGCCTTCACAAAGCCAGAGAGCAGAACCGCGTCCATGCCAAAGCAGAACCTTTCGGGATCCTGAATGATTCGAAGCCCTGAAAGCTGCAAATCATCCAGTCTCTCCTTCTCTTTCAGTTTACATTCCCCTGACATTTACCGTCTCCTAGGTATTGCTTATTCCTTTGCATCGCCTTGACCGCCCTTGGCGTCTCCATCCTTGTCACGATTACGGTTTCGGAAGGGGCGATTACCGCGTCCGCGATTTCTTCCGCCCTCTTGGCCACCTTCTCCCTCAGGCCTTCCCTGACGCTCCTCGTTTCTTCCCTGGCGATCTCCCTGATCCTTTTGCTGTCCGCGATCCGGACGGCCATGATGATTCCTTTGTCTTTCCTCGCCGCCTTCATTGCCGCGATTTCTGTCCCATTTTTCCTGACGAGGCTTGCCCTGATTCTTCTGTCCGTCATTCTGCTTTCCTTGACGATCTCCGCCCTGACGGCCTCTGTCCTGGCGATCGTTTCTGTCCTGACGCTCGCCTTTTCCCTGACGCTCGCCCCTCTCTTGACGATCTCCTCTGTCCTGACGCTCGCCCTTGCCTTGGCGCTCGCCTCTCTCTTGACGGTCACCCCTCTCCTGGCGCTCGCCTCTCTCTTGACGGTCGCCTCTCTCTTGGCGCTCGCCTCTCTCTTGACGGTCGCCTCTCTCTTGGCGCTCGCCTCTCTCTTGGCGCTCGCCTCTCTCCTGACGGTCGCCTCTCTCTTGGCGATCCCCTTTCTCCTGGCGTTCGCCTCTGTCCTGGCGCGCCTTGCGGCCCTCGCCGCCTTTTCCATGACGCTGACCCTTTTCTACCAGCGTTCCTGCTTCCTTCTCAGCTGCGCCTGCTGCCTCGATTTCTTCTTCCTCTTCCTTCTCAAGCTTCTCCAGCTCTTTCAGCTCCTCGGGTGAAACATTCTGCTGTCCCTTCTTCCCGTGATGCTTATGGAACTTCAGCTGCGCCACGTCAAATTCCTTGATTTCCTTGTCATCGCCCGCCTCAATGAGTACCTTGACCTTTTGGCGAAGAACGTTCACGCTGTGAACCTCACCTTTCATTCCATCGAGCATGACAACGGTATCTCCCACGTTCGGAAGTCTCCTGTTCAGCTCCTCATAGGTATCCTCTTCATTCTTCAGACAGCACATCAGCCTGCCGCAAACACCGGAAATCTTCGTGGGATTTAAGGACAGGTTCTGCTCCTTCGCCATCTTGATCGACACGGCGATGAAATCAGAAAGATAGCTGTGACAGCAAAGCGGTCTGCCACAGATGCCAATGCCGCCCATGATTTTCGTCTCGTCGCGGACGCCAATCTGACGCAGTTCAATCCTGGTCTTAAACACGGCTGCCAGATCCTTTACCAGCTCACGGAAATCAATACGTCCGTCCGCCGTAAAATAAAAGAGCACCTTATTATTGTCAAAGGTATACTCCGCATCAATCAGCTTCATCTCCAGCCCATGCTTGCGGATCTTTTCGAGGCAGATCTTGAAGGCTTCCTTTTCCTTCTCCTTGTTTCCGGCCTCCTGCTCCTTATCGTGCTGGTTTGCAATGCGCAAAATCGGCTTTAGGGGCTGCACGACGTTTGCCTCGTCCACCTCGCGGATGTCAGAGACTACTGTTCCAAACTCAATGCCTCTCGCGGTCTCCACAATGACATGCTCCCCGCGTTTTATCGAAAAATCAAGCGGGTCAAAAAAATAAATCTTGCCCGCCGTCCGAAATCTTACTCCAACTACTCTTACCATTTCTTTTCCCTCGTGCCCCTTGGCACTTCCTTTCTGACAATCTATCAACCACACGTGAAACTCGAATTTCTCCATACTATAACGACTCTATTATATCACCAAAATTCTATTCCTACAATCTTTATTTCTTTTCCGTTCATTCGCGACATTTCGTGATCCCACGAAATGCCGTCAGAAACACTTTTTCAAAAGGGAGTAAACATATTGACAAATTTATGGTTTTACCACATACTTTAATAAAGTTGTTTACTACCAGAAATACGAAGGTTTGAACTTTGATAATTGTAAAATATTATGCACTGAAAGAATACTTACATGTATTACCATAGTCCAAAATAAATGATGTTAAATTTGAAGAAAATGGAGGCAAATGCATATGACAATTAATAAAATACCTTCAAAGTCTATGAAAGCAAAAGCAATAAGTGCAATCGTATCTCTTTGCATGCTGTTCTCTTTGACGGCATGTGGTAAGAGCGGATCGTCCGGCCAGAGCCAGAATCATGGCGCAGGAATGGCTACTAACCACAATCAGGAAATCACCGAGATTCCTGGTCCCAGTGTAGATGATCCTCACCATACAATCAGCACTGGTGTGGACATCGAAGTCAGCAGCCAGCCCGCTCAGCCGGCAGGTCAGTATGAATACACCATCTACGACGGCGTCGTAATCAATATGGACATCAATGTTGATGACTATATTATTACTAACAACGCAGGTCAGAAGGTGTTCAAGATATACGACCTCGCGCACGACAAGCTGGGTTGGGAAGGTAACGAGCCTGGCGATATCGCATATCGCTCAAACCGCTATAACCTCGGCGGCAACCAGGTGTACTTGGTCCCCTACACCGACACTCAGCAGCTTCGACATATAGATTTTAACTACTCGGGCTGCGAGCTGGGATATAGGATTGACAAGTGCGAGTTCATGTTAAGCGGTACATGCTACATGGCATCTTACGACGACATCGTATTCTTGTCTTATGTCCTATGGTCAGGTGCAACTAACCCAGAAAGCCATCCGTTCGAGGTGTTCTCAGGACATTATACGCTTGGCTACGACAATAACGGTATTGACGTAAAATTACCTTAAGAAATGAATAGGGTCGCACAGTGCATGTGCGGCCTTTTTCACCTATTAGCCCTAGAGGCATGACATAGATCGTATATGGCATACCCAGGATGCGAGTTTCGCATCCCGGATGCCATGCATGGTCAATGTCATGTCTTTTTCTTCATATGTGTTTTCCCATTTGTTCTGCATTGCGGTTTCACGGAATCCATGATAATATAACATTAAGCTTCGTTTATGGAGGTGGAAGTATGGCAAGAGAGATAGCAACGGGAGCTCAGGATTTCAGCGAGTTAAGGGAAAAAAATGCCTTTTACGTTGATAAGACGACATTCATAAAGGAATGGTGGAATGGATTGGACTCCGTTACCCTGATCACGCGTCCGCGCAGGTTTGGCAAAACGCTGAATATGAGCATGCTGGAATGCTTTTTCTCCAATAAATATAAAGGCAGGGCAGACCTGTTTGAAGGCCTCGATAGATGGAATGATGCGAAATGCAGGGAATTGCAGGGCACCTATCCGGTTATTTTTTTGTCTTTTGCGGGAGTGAAGCAGACGACCTATGAAAAGACGAGGAAGACCATAAATTTGCTAATCAAAAAAGTATTTAATCAATTTGATTGGATGTTAAAGAATGAAAGATTTACGGATGCGGACAGAAAGCTCTATCATCAAGTCTCTGAAGAAATGGATGATGCCATTGCGGCATTATCTTTGAATTCATTGTGTGAATGGCTCTACCGGTATTATGGGAAAAAATGTATCGTGCTTTTGGATGAGTATGACACACCCATGCTGGAAGCCTATATCAATGGATTTTGGGATGAACTGGTGGCTTATACGAGAGCACTCTTTAACAATACTTTCAAGACGAATCCGTCCCTGGAGCGTGCCGTAATGACTGGGATCACCAGAGTAAGCAAAGAGTCCGTTTTCTCGGATCTGAACAACCTTACGGTAGTCACCACGACTTCCGACAGGTATGCAAAGTCCTTTGGATTTACGGAAGAAGAAGTGTTTGCCGCCATGGATGAGCAGGGAGTACCAAAGTCAGAGAAGGAAAAGGTAAAGTTCTGGTACGACGGATTTACGTTTGGAAAAGTGACGGACATATATAATCCTTGGTCAGTTACGGTGTACCTGGACGAACGGAAATTTGACACCCACTGGGCAAATACCAGTGGAAATGGTTTGATTAGCAAGCTGATCAGGGAAAGTGACAAAGGAATCAAAACAGACTTTGAAAAACTATTAAACGGAGATTTCATTGAGGCTAAGATCGATGAACAGATCGTATTCAGCCAGCTTTCCGGGAACAGGAATGCGATCTGGAGCCTGCTTTTGGCGTCAGGGTATCTGAAGGTAGTCAATACTGTGTTCAGCAGTTCGGGAAAAACGACCTATCAGCTTGCCCTGACGAACCATGAAGTTAAGTGCATGTTTGAAACCATGATCGAAGGTTGGTTTGCACAAACAGAGGATTTTGATGAATTTGTGTCTGCCATGCTCAAAGGCGACGTAAAAAGCATGAACCGCTACATGAACAAAGTGGCACTGAATACGTTCAGCTACTTCGATGCTGGTAATAAGCCTTCCGATCAACGGGAACCGGAGCGCTTTTATCATGGTTTTGTGCTGGGACTGATCGTGGATAAATCAGAACACTATGTGGTGAAATCTAATCGTGAAAGCGGCCTTGGCCGATATGACGTCATAATGGAGCCGAAAGATGCGGGGAACGTGGCAGTCATTATGGAGTTTAAGGTGTTTGACCATGAAGATGAGACAGAACTTGCGGACACTGCAGAGAGCGCTTTAAGGCAGATTGAGGATAAAAAATATGACACAGATTTGTTGCAAAGGGGAATACCGGCAGAAAACATTCTAAAATATGGGTTTGCATTTGAAGGTGAGAAGTGTTTAATCAAAAAGGCGAATTTAAGACAAAATAGTTGACCAAAAACACTTTCGTCTTTCTTTTGACATTTAAAGAAGTTGTGTTATAATAAAAAATAGGGTTATTTTCTGTGGGAATATTATGCAATAAAACTAGAATCGTCATGCGAATCGATAGGATGCGCGGGAGGGCAAGCAAGTGAAAGAATTAATGATCATGTACCACCCTGTCAAAAAGGAAATCCATTTCCTTGCAAAGGTAAAGGGAGAGTTTCTGGAGGTTCCTTACAAGATCTGTCCAAATCTGATCCCCTATTCCCCCGAACATGGTGAGTTTCTGCTCCAAAATCAGGGCAACAAATTCTTCAATGACATTTATGAGCAGTTTTCCAATGAGAAAATCAGTTTGGTTTTCAAGGGAACACAGGTAGATTACGAAGATTTCTGCGAGAAAATTGCTGAGTATAATAAATATGCCGGTGAGGATCGCTTTACGATCAGCAACTTCATCGAGCTTCCTTCCGTGACGGAAATTTTCAGCCGCATCAGTGATTTCTGTGATGAAACCTTAAACCTTTTTGATTCCGAGCTGAAGGACTCCGAGATTCAGCAGTCCTTCCAGAACAGAAAGCAGGAGTTCTTCAAAAAGCGCGAGCTGATGAGCTGCAGCGACATCAACATCTGTCTTGTTGGTACGTACAGCTCCGGTAAGTCTACCTTCATCAATACGCTGATCGGACGCCGGATCCTGCCTGAGAGCATCAACTCCGAGACGGCAAAGATGTTCCGGATCCGGAATGCAAAGAATCCTTCCATTCTGTTCAATCTTTGCTCCTCCGATAATCCGCAGCCCAATAAGGTAACCCTGTCCTGGAACGAGACGAAAAAGAAATTTGTCTTTGAGTCAGAGCGTCCCTGCGAGACGACGAAGCGCAAGATCCAGAATGAGATCAACAATGCCCTCGTCTTTCATCTCCAGCCGCACGAGCAGCTCTATCAGATCCTAAAGAGCATCAATGAGCTCCCCAATGCGGTATCAGATGACGCAAACGAATATGTAGATGGCATCATCGACGTCAACTACCCGAGCCAGCTGGATCCGAATTTGAACTTCACCTTCTACGATACCCCCGGTACGGACAGTAACTCGAATGAGCACCTTTTGGTATTGCAGAAGGCCCTGCAGCAGCAGACCAACTCCATCCTGATCGTCCTTTACGAGCCGACGAAGATGGAGGGTACCGGTAACTCCACGCTGTATAAATTGATCCACTCCTCCCGTGAGAGCGTGGACACGAAGGATCAGGTGCACATCGACCTGACCCGTTCCCTGCACATCATCAATCAGGCCGATACGCGTAGCCTGACGGATCTTGCAAACTTAAAGAACAAGAAGGTCGGCATCTCCTTAAAGGAGACGGATAAGATTTATAACGAGCAGGCAGAATACATTGATCTCGCGACGGAGCGTCTGTTCTTCGTTTCCTCCAAGGCCGCTTACATCGCAAAGGCCATTGAGGCCAATGTTGATACCGAGGATGAGCGCCTCTGGCTGGCAAACCATAGAAATGAGATCAACAACACACCTCTCATGGATCCGCTTCTCAAGAAGGACGAGGATTCCGAGGTAGAGACCGGAATGTACTTCAAGCTCAACAAGATGGCAAACGCCGACAACGATACCCAGCGTCTTTTAAATGACTGTATGGAGGAGCTGAAGAAATGTGACGAGCCCAACGACAACAGCCTCTATCCCATTCTTCACAGGGTTTACGTCAACTCTGGTATGTTTGCCGTTGAAAAGGAAATCATCCGCTATGGTCAGAAATATGCCCTGGCCGTAAAGGCAAAGGGTCTGTACGACAGCATTTCCAGCGTTGTCAACTTCATCCGCGATGATTACAAGGCCATTGAGGCGCAGGCGAGACTCTCCAAGGAGCAGATCTCCCAGAACATCAAGACCATGAAGACTACGATGGTAAGCGACATCGACAAGGCTTGCGAGGAGTATCTTGAGGACTTAAATCCCAAGAGCATTTATTCCCGTTTCCTTGAGGTTCAGGCCTTTACGGAGATCATCGAATCCCGCAAGGCGCAGGCCTCCAAGATTGCCGACAAGATGAAATGGATTGCCATTCGTCCTGAGGTCTTTGAAGAAAAGAATAACCTGATCCGTCAGGAGCTGAACCGCTATCTGATGGAGATTGATGAATACTACAAGGTAAACCGCGAGATCATCTTAAAGCTTCAGATCGAGGATCTCCGCAACCGCCTCGTAAAGACCATCACAGGCTATCAGGGCATTGACGAAGAGCTGGTACGGCGTATCGCGAACGTATCCGATACGCAGATCCCGCCTTCCTCCTTAAAGGCTCTGCGCATGGATGAGTACATCAATAAGCAGAAGGCGATCTTCATCTTCTCGACCAACGACAAGAAGTCCTATAAGAATGACATCGAGGCGATGTTTGCCGCAACGACCATGCAACAATACGAGTCCTACATGGCAGAGATCATCTCCGTTGCAAAGGCGAAGACGGCAGAATTAAAGACCGAGTTCAAGAACAACATCGACACGATCTCCAGCAACCTCGAATTCCTGATCAATGATGAGAAGGAAGCCGCTAAGATGCAGGAGAAGGCAAAGGCCGTTCTCGAGCTCGTAGACGCAAGAGACAAGGAACTGAACCAGAGAATCTGGGGCGAACTGAAATAATACAAAAACCAAGAGGAGTTGTCGGCGAATCCGCCTTACAACTCCTCTTTTTTGTCTCTGCTATTGTTGTATTAAGTGCTGAATCCGTCCCCGGTTCTCCTCAGGGATCATGAGCGCATTCATTGCCTGCTCCAATGACAGCTTCATCGATGTCATAAGATTACGAACATCCGTAATTAACGCCTGTTCTCTTCCCTCTGCTCTTCCTTCTTCCTTAAATTCAGCTCTGAGTTCATCCATTGCCTGACACATGTTATAACCTCCACCCGTGTTTTGATATTCATCCTCGCGTTCCAGAAACTCCGGGACATCCGCCATGACGGCGATGATGCGTGCCGTCTCCTGATTCAGATTCGCATAATCCTTTTCCTGAAACAGCGCATTCAGTCGTTTTTTGTCCCTTCGTGCCGACATCACGTTAAGGAGCTGACGAAGCTGCGGTGTGCGTTTGCCTGCCTTTGATACTCTGCGGCATCATAGCGCATGATGCGAAGCGGCATCTCAAAGTCAACCTCCGTCTGATTCTCAACGGCCAGGAACACAAATCCGGCCCCGTTCCTAAGCCTCATGCGCAGATCCCTGTACGTGCTTTTCGGACCTTTTTTCCCTTCTTCCTGCGTCCTTTCCGAAAGCTGCTCGAGCCTGTCCGCACATACGATTTCCCGCTTCCATTAAGACCAATTATTGCTATTTCTTCGCGCACTATAAATAATCTCCCCCTCATTTTAAAATTTGCGTGACGATGTCTCGCAAATCATCTGAGTATATAAAAGTGCAAGCCCACTTGCACAAATACGTCAGTCTAAATGATGGCAACACATCAAATAGTATACCATATGTTATTGTTCATTTTGTATGCTGCCTCGATTTTTCAACCTCTGCGGCAATTCTTTTTGAAAGCGCCGTATTTCCTTTGCCGGTTCTGATAAGCTGGAAGAAATCCATAAGGTTATCCGACACATCCTTTTGTGTTTCTGCTGCATTTAACAGAACTTTAAAGAACCAGGGCAGAAGCCCATCGTTATAATCTATTTTTCTCAATTTTTCATCAATATATACTATCTTATGTCCTTCTTTGAGACAAAAACAGGGTATTCTCCCGTAGGCATAATCCCCCTTATAGACTAATATTGATGAAATAATTGTTGTAATTATATTTTATTTCAGCGCCTCCTAATTGTCAATCCATTGCAGCGGCCGCGAAATTTATTGTCGGAAACATAGGATGGAAGTATCCTGAACGCTATGTGATTTACATAAGATCTGACCTTTTGTTCCCATATCTTACTACATTTTTTTCTTTCTGTCAAAAAGGAAAGGCGACACCTGCCGTCAGACAGATGCCGCCTCGCTTATTATCTTATCTTTATCTCCATCAGGAGCTTCCCCTTCCGGCAAATCTCAGTGCTTTACTCATCTTCTTCCTTCCTGCGTTCGAATACATAGATTCTGCTCACAATCACTGCCACCACGAAGACTGTTCCAAACACAAGGAGCTTCTTGCTGTTTCGTCCGTTCTGGAGGTCTTAGACACCACAACCGTTGCAGTCACGCTGTTGTTATTGCCGGTTGTCTGCGGCATGGATCTCCAGGCAAGTGCATACATGCAATGTTTCTCAGTTTGGTTTACTTTTCGGCCTTACCGATTCTCATCCAAGTACAACTGCATGCGTCTGTCTAACTTCTCCGCCGCTTCTCGCGCGGTAATCCGTCCCTCAAAATATGCCTCCAATTCCTCCGAAATCATTCCCTCCACCTGCGCTATTCCGTAGTTCGCAGGCAATGCACAATCCACCATGTTCCAAAATTCGCTTATATGTTTGGAGGCAAGAGGTTGTTTTAAATAAATCACCTTACCGGAATCCATGACAAACTGATTTTCCGGCTGATTGCCGTCTTCTTCATTGATCATTTTCTCCAGCGCAGAGCGATTCACGGGAAACAAGGCCATCTTGTTGACAAACAGCCCGTTTTCATCCATCTTCCTCTCAGCGTCGCCCGTCACGTCATGGGAAACATACAGGGCCTGTGCCCTTTCGCTGATTAAGTATTTCAGGAATCGCACTGCTCCCTCCGCCGCTTCGTTTCGGTCGTTCACGTAGATCTTGTTTGTCCAAACGTAAATGCCCTTTCCGTCATTTCTGGGATAGCCCAAAATCACATAATCACCCAGGCACTCCGTCAGCCTGCCAAAATCAGAAAGCGTAAAAATGCCGCTTCGCGGACTCATGGCGAAGGCATTGCGGCTTGCCTCCTCATAATCCAAGTCGTCTGCCGCATGCTCCTTCGCAAACGCCAAAAGATCCAGAAAGGCCTGTCCGGAGAGCTTGCTCTTTCCCTGTTGCCAGTCTATGTAATCCGTGTTAGATTCATCCCGCAGGGCATACTTCGTCACTATTTCCAACGCCGAGCAGGATGCGTCCAATACTTCCCTTTGGGAAGCCTGCATCTGCCTTATCATTTTGTCCACCGTAAGCGTTTCTCCAACGCCGATCTCCTCCTTGCGCCATGCGACAAAATCAAGGCTAAAATCATACGGAATGCCGTATAATCCGTCACCGCTCTTTCCCGTCTCCAGGCAGGAAGGCAGACACCCCAGGTCTTTGAATTCCGATTCCTCCAGACATTTTATGAGCCCCTTGCTGATCAATGAATTCACGTCGAAAAGAACGCTTTCTTCCAACAGGTCAGGGCCCTTGCCAGCCGTAAGTTCCAGCTGAATGCGTCTCCGAAAGCTCTCCTGATCTTCCCCCTTCTCGGGGAGTCTTACGGTGACGTAATACTCATGATCCCTTCCGTTAAAGTCCGCCACCATGCGGTTAAAGGCGGCGTTTGGCATGTACGTGGCAAGCACCAGTTCCTTTTTCTCCTGCCGCATCTCCTTCTTTGAAAGGTCATACAAAAGCAATGCCGGCGTGCCGTCCGTGCTCATGAGGATGCGCAGGTCCTTTTCGCCGGAAAGCGTCATCCCCGATATGGAATCAAACTGATAACCGTTCTCCATAAAAGAAAACAGGCACCTATATCCTTCTTCCGCGGATTCCCAGAGACCATACCTGTCACAAAACAGCAGACCCCCATTCCCCTCATAAACGGCATAATATTCCGGTGCGGTCAAATCCTCCGGAAAGGATGCTGGAAGCCTGTTTCCGTCAGCATCCCACATGGCAGGCTTCCGTTCCCTGTCCATCCCGTAAAATTGAATTCCTTCCGCGTCGTCCTTTTGAGCCGCGCCAATGATCCATCCTTCTGCCGTGACCTCTTTCCCGTCATCAAGGCAATGAAGCCTGGCGGCGTTGGTTTTTGCGTCACACAGGTAAACGTTGTTCCCTGAATTAATCCATTCGTAGGCCCTTCCGTCCCTTCCCAGCGTCATTTTTACATTGTTACCGGTAAATCCCGTCGCCATGGAACCCTTGTATTCCCCAACGCCTTCAGGTGAAATGCCTGCAATGCCTTTCCCTTCCTTTTCCTGGTTGATGATTGCATACGCTTCACCCGTAACGGATGCACAGGGCATGCTTAAGAATTCATAGCTTCGCCCGTCCTTTGTCGTACCTGCTCCCGCATCCAGAATGCCCCATTTTTCTTCCCGAATGGAATAATACAGGTAATATTGCTTCCTCTCGCCTGCTTCATTTACCGCCGCAATTAATTTCCATACCGCATCCTTCGTTAGGATGTATCCTGATTCCCAGTGTACGGCCAGTTTTCTTTCTTCAAGATATTCCTTTTCAGAAGCCAAGGTCATGACCCTTGCCGGACCTTCGCTCCAGTAATAATTTCCTTTTTCGACACTCTCTGCAAGAGTATCGGATTTAGGGCCGCCGCATCCATTTAGGAGTATGAGCATCGCAAGGATGATCATGCCAAACCTTTTTTTTATCATCGTGACCTCCTCTGAACTCAAAGAACCCTGCGTTAATTAACGCAGGGCCTAATTTTACAAACCACATGCGGAATGCACTACCCTTGTCCACTGATTTGTATAATAAGCACTGCCACATCCACATTTCATAACAGGAGCAGCCGTTAAAATCGATTATAGACTGATCTTGCTTCGCAGGTGTTCAATCAGATGTTCTCTGGTAATTAATTAAGGCACACCGCAAACTCGGTTTTTCTGGAGTTGCCGTCGGATTTTAATAAATCATTGGAATCCGGCTGGATAACTGTGTAGTTATTCGGCACTTGCCGAATTCAAGTTTAATTAGTTCTTTCCTGAATGTCAATCCTTTCTTATGAACGGCTAAGACCCGGTCTGCGCCAAACCATTCAATTTACCATATTCTGCTTAATTTCTTATTGCATGTTTTCACTCAGGTACAGTCCGACGCGATTTTTTAGGTGATCCAGCAGTTGCTCCCTGGTCAAGCCATTTTGGTAATACGCATCAAATTCTTCCCCCAGAATGTCTTTCAGATTCGACGGCATGCCCCTTTTGGCCACGGCTCCGTTTACCAGCTTCCGCCAAATTTCCGCGTCTTCCATTAACTCTTCCCTGGTCTGGTCTGCTCCGTCCTGCTCCAGGTAATTGGCTATGTCTCTTTTTATCTGATACTCGAAAAGATCCTTTCTTACGCTGATTCCGAAATTGTAGTTATTCTCGATCTGCGTCTGCTGCCCCTCGTAAGAGAGTGCCTCCAGCAAGAATGCCCGCGCCACCTCTTTTTCCTGATCCGTAGCCGTAATGCGCATGGAAAGCGGAATGACCGCCGACAGCAGGTTTTTGCCCCCGTCCCTGGTCGGAAGACCCACGTAGGATATGTCCCTTCCGTACTTTATTCTCATGTTTGTGACATTGATGACGGTCCGCAGGGCGTTCCTGTCACAGAGAACCTCGCCTTCCTGAAACGCCTTCGCCCAGTCCTGCCCCACGTCAAGATTGTTGCACAACCTGTCTGCAGCGTTCAAGGCCCTTTCCAGCCGCTTTTTGTTGATGCAGTTTTTGACGTCCTCCGGGTTGATCAGGTAATTGTCATTCATGCCATGCATCATAAGGTATGTCGTCATCAGGCTTCTCGAATCAGCGGCGTACGACGGACAAAGCACCTTTAGGGCCGGATCATCCGCGTAATCCAAAAATCCGTCATAGTCCCATTCTTCAGGCGTTATCCCCGCGTGAGTGATCATGGTTTCCAGCTGACAGTCCAGTGCCACGCCGTAAGTCACGCCGTCAATCCTGCACCCTTCCATGATTCCTTCCAGCAGCTCGCCATTCAGGTTTGCGGACTCCAGCAGCTCGTCCAGGGGTTCCCACAGCTTCTTCTGTTCCTCAAAGCCGAGACGCAGGGTGTCCACCAGCACGGGGCCGTTTCCCGTGCCAAGCTCCGCCAGCAGACGCGTCGGATCATAGTCCGTCTTAATCTGCACCCTCCATGCGGGATTCTTCCGGTTGAACTCATTCACAAGGGCGTCATAGTAAATCTTCCGCCCTTCCGACGCGGCCAGGGTAATCTCCACGCGCTCCACCGGCTCGGCCTGACCTTCCCTCTCGACAGTGGGTTCCAAAATCACAAAATAATCTCCCCCGTCCCCCACATAAAAAACACCGACATTCCCGTTATCATACGGCCTGACGTCAATGACCTCGCGGACGGACACTCCGTGATTGTCCCACTGATACAAACGTTCATCACCCTTAAGGTCCGAATTTCCATAATAAACGCCGAAATTGTCTGCACACAAAAAGACCCCGTCGCCGCCCCTTTCGACATGATCGTCAAGCAATGCGTATTTCAGGGAATAGGGTCCCGACAGATCCCGCTCCGTTTCAGTCAGCACCTGCCCAGGCCCCTCTCCGGATACGCCTAAATACAGTCGTTCCTTTTCACTTGTGCCATGATAAGTTGTCTGTTTGATCAGCAGGCTGCCGCCTGCTGAAAGCGTCCACTCGTATGAAGTCTGGGCGTCGTTTGCGGATTCCTCCAGTGACATGCTGTCCAGGAGGGTTCCGTCACGACCTAAAACATAATGCGTCAGGCCTCCTCCCTCCTTCAGCGACCGGAAGGCTACGTGGATCCTGCCGTCCCCGTCACACAGGGCGCATTCCGGAAAAACATTGTCGACGTCCTCCAAAAAATCTGCGACGAAATCATAGATCGGACTAAGGTTTTCATCAAGCTCAAACACGCGCCACCGAGTGCCCCCCTCCCCTTCTTCCGCGTTCACGCATAAAAGGTGGTCACTTCCAAAGACTCGCCCCATCCTGACAATCTGATTGTTGCTCTCCGGCGTATATGGCAGGGTCAGTTTTTCTCGCGTCACTTCTCCCCCGTCGTTAACCGTGATCAATTCGTCCCAAGACCTGGCATAGTCCTCTGTGCACAGATGCTTTTGCAATATGTAGGTTTTCGTGTCTGACAATACCACGTTCCATCCGCCGTATGAAAATCCTTCTTCCGGCTCGGACGGCGTGGCTGACGCCATAAACCTTGCGCTGTAGGCATCCAGCGAATTGTCCCTCCATTCCATTGCCTGCACCTTGTCACCGAAAGGAAGGGAAGGATTTGACTCCTTCCCTCCCTGTTTTTGAGTCCCGCATCCGCAGAACGTCATTGCAAGAATCAGTGACGTGACCAGGCATCTCACGCGATTTCCGCTCATAGTCTACCTCCCTCCAACAGACAGTCTGCTTTATAAGTCATTCGGAAGATCAATATTCCTGTACCCGCTTCCGCATCCAAGATTCCGTCCAAGCTACAATGGTTTAATCCATCTCATCCAAGTAAAGCTGCACTCTTTTTTGAATTTTATCTATCGTCTCATCGAGGCCTGCCTTTCCCTGAAAATACCAGTCTGCCTCCTCACTGACCATCCCTGTAATCGTCCATTCTCCTCCCTGATAATAAGCTGCCGCATCAATTGCTTCCCTCACTTTTGCCACCTGTTCCTCCGTAATGGCAGGCATGGGAATTCCGTTCACAATGGGAAAGTCCTCAAGCGGGTTCCCCTGATCATCCAATACCAGATTTCCGTCATCGTCCTTTACGTATTCCTTTTCCGTGCCTTCTTCAAGTTTTCTTTCGAAAGCCTCCGCGCCAACGGGAAACTGTTGAAGTCCGCCTGATTTTGCCCGCTCCAGCCATCCCCGATACAGTTCCTCCGATGCCTCCCTTTGGGAAGAGTTCGCGTTTATGTAAAGTATGCTGGAATACCCCATCAGTCCTCCGCTCCGTTCTCGTCCGTCAGGAAAACCGATCAGCGTCAGTTCCTTGTACTCGCCGCTGATCCATTCTTGCTGCCTAAGATCCCTTGTACCTTTTAGATACACTTTCCAAAGCACCGGTTCGCCAGACCGGCTCCTCTCTTCCCGTGTCTGGGACACCTGAGTCATCTTTAGGTTTTCAATTCTTTGAAGCAGTTCGCGAAAACTAGGATCATCGAAATTCGCCTTTTTGCTCTCAAAATCTATAAAGTCATAGAGTCCCCTCTGCATCGATATGCCAAATACGGATCCTTTTGCACTTTCAATGCTCCAATCCGGCTCCAGGTAGGAATTGGGGTTCCTTTCCATAAAATTCAGGAAATCTTCCACATTCCAGCTTGTCCTGCCGTTTAAGCTTTCGGCGGGGCATGCCAGCGTATAAACATAAAAATCCGTCGGCAGCCCGTAAATGCATCCATCCACGCGAAAGTCGCTGATGACTCTTGGCAGAAAATCACTTTCGTCAATGAGTCCCGAAATATCCGCCGGAACTCCCTTGCTGACATAATTGAGATAATACTCATTGGAAATCCCACCATAACCCTCAACAAGATCTGGCGCCTGTGCGGAAACAAGTGATGCCTCAATCTGTTTAACCCTGGTCTGCGCATCATTGGAATAGCTTTTCATTACTGCCGTATTTGTCTCACTGTTTCGGTTAAACGTCGCGATCAGGTTACTAAAAAGTGACGGGTTGATGGCTGCCACGTA
>JAEEGG010012099.1_pt1 | contig 18685 bp, 15 predicted proteins | sample 9134161 | NCBI WGS metagenome assembly JAEEGG01 (sample SAMN16246543, study PRJNA631951) | gut metagenome | biome: gut microbiome; feature: rumen; material: CR-attached | host: Bos | place: Iran: Karaj | collected 2018-10 | reverse complement strand
CGATAACTACGATCCTTCCTGTCTTGGGGTCGGGAGCGAACTGGCAGTTGCAGCCGCCGATAACTTCGATCGCCTTAACAATGCTGTAGGAATATTCCTGAAGCTTCTTCTGAACGTCTTCAGAGATGGTGAGCATCGGTGCGGAGCAGAACGAGTCACCTGTGTGAACGCCGATAGGGTCGATGTTCTCGATGAAGCAGACCGTGATGACGTTGTTCTTTGCGTCTCTTACGACTTCGAGCTCGAGCTCTTCCCAGCCGCTGATTGACTCTTCAACGAGTACCTGGTGGATCATGGAAGCAGCAAGACCTCTCTCGACGACTGTCTTGAGCTCATCGATGTTGTAAACGAGGCCGCCGCCTGCACCGCCCATGGTGTAAGCAGGTCTGATGACTACAGGGTAGCCTAAGTCTTCTGCGATCTTGACTGCTTCATCAACGGAGTATGCCTCGTGGGATCTGGGCATCTCGATTCCGAGGGAGGTCATTGTCTCCTTGAACTCGATTCTGTCCTCGCCTCTCTCGATGGCATCGACCTGAACGCCGATTACCTGGACGCCGTACTTTTCGAGAACGCCGGCCTTTGAAAGCTCGGAGCAGAGGTTAAGGCCTGACTGTCCGCCTAAGTTAGGGAGAAGCGCATCAGGACGCTCTTTTGCGATGATCTGCTCAAGACGCTTTACGTTGAGCGGTTCGATGTAGGTTCTGTCTGCTACATCAGGGTCAGTCATGATGGTTGCAGGGTTGGAATTGACCAGAACGATCTCATAGCCGAGCTTTCTTAAAGCCTTGCATGCCTGGGTTCCGGAATAGTCGAACTCGCAGGCCTGGCCGATGATGATCGGACCTGAACCGATGATGAGGATCTTGTTGATGTCTTCTCTCTTTGGCATATTATTTACGCCCCCTTATTTATATATGCAAATTTACTGGATAGAATTCTAACATAGGAACCTCGTATTTGCACAACAAAAATTATGGATTAAAATACTTTCATGAAAAATGTAATAAAGTCTGATGTTTACCGCTTTTCGAAGCCCTCGAAAACCTCATTTCCGGGGCATTTAAAGCGCTTAATACCGGCCGCTGCGCTCTGCCTTATGCTCATCGCGGTGCCTCTTACAGGCTGTTTTGAGCCGAAACCGCAGCAGACGATCTATAAAGAGACCTCCGACACGATCGCATCCGTCTTCTCGGAGAACGATGCCGGCGGCACGGGGCTCCCGTTCGGAGTCACCCTTCAGATCGACCCTGAGGTCCTTATCCCCTGCGAGCTCGAGAGAGTGGTCGACGGCGATACGATCATAGTCCGTGACTCAGACAACAACAGATTAAGAGTCCGCCTGACCGGGATCAACGCTCCCGAATCGGTTCTGGAGGACGAGAGCAAGAATACCGATGAAGGCCGCGACGCTTCGAAGTTCCTTAAAGAGCTCCTCTCTGACGTCAAGACCGTCTATCTCGAATATGACGAGGGTCAGTTCGACCAGTACGGCAGGACCCTGGCCTATGTCTGGATCGACACCGGTACCACATACATCATGGTCAACGAGGTTATCCTCGCGACGGGTCACGCCAAACCCGTATATATAAAACCCAACTTAAGATACGCAGACACTTTCAGACTTTACGAGACAGACTGATATGGGCAAAAAAGAAGCCGCAGGCACGGATATCACATCAGAGAAGACGCTGCACCTTAAAGGCATCGCTCTGCTCCTTTTGATGTGGCACCACCTCTTCGGTGTCGAATACCTGTCAGGCTGGTCGGCGGTAATCCCCGGCACGGAAGGCGCATCTTATGTAACCGGCGCTTCAAGCAGGATATGCCTTGCCATATTTCTGTTCTGTTCCGGATACGGCCTTTACAAGTCTTATGTAGCCAAGGAATCACCAAGCAAGACCTATATTCTCAGAAGGCTCGCAAAAACACTTATCCCCTACTGGATCGTCATGATCATCGCGATCGTCTATCTGATCTGTGCGGGCAAGTTCGAACCGAAGTATATCTTCGTCAATCTCTTCGCGCTTCTCCACTCGACCGATATCTTATACGTGACCTTCTCATGGTTCATTAAGCTCTACGTCCTGCTGCTCCTGATGCTGCCTCTTGTAAGGCTCATCGAACGCAAGTGGAAGAAAAATGCCTTGATCGACATCCTGATCTATATCGCAGTACCGTTTGCTGCAGCATCAGCGCTGGGGAAATTCTATCACGAAGAGACATTTTTAAGCGTCCCGTCATTTCTCTTAAGCACTCTGGTGTTCCTGCTCGCATGGTTCCCGCTGTTTGCTATAGGAATGCTTTTCGCAAAATACGACACATATAAAAAGGTCAGAGGATTTGCCGACAAGTTCCCGGGTTACCTCGTGATACTCCTGTCGGTCCTCATCATCGGGAACATGCTCTATTTGAGATTCATCGTGAATAATGCTCTCCCTGCTTCAGTCTTCTATTACTGCAGCATGGCCGATGTGTTCTTCGGACCGGTATTCGTATGCGCATTCCTGCTCCTGATGGACAACATAAAACACAAGAGCAGATACGTGCTCCCGTTCATCGGAAAGAATTCGGTTTTCTACTGGCTATTAAGCGGCATGTTCTTCAAGAACACGATCGAATTATCGTTCCTTATCACATGGCCGAAGATCACGGTCCTGATGTTCATCTGGACCATGGTATTACTTACGCCTTTTGTGTTTGCATGTTCGTGGATATCCGGAAAGATCACGAAGCTGATCTTCAAAGGATCCTGAACTACTCGAATCCCTGACGCTTCATGCGTTTATAGTCTTCGTCATCATCTTCAACGGAACTCTTCGAAGGCCGGAAAAACTGAGGATCGAATTCCTGCTTTGTTTCCGGCTGTGAAGACATAACCGGCGGTGCGGGCGTCTTGCTGGCCGGATTTGAAACAGGAACATCAGATGACTGTTCTGCTTCCCTTTTCCTTGCCTTGGAAATATTAATGATCTGAGTGATAAATATGAAGACCGACATGACTGTCCAGAGCACGCCGAAGGCCATTAAGAAAATGCCTCCTGTTCTGTCAACGTTCGAGAGAAGAGCAGTGCCGCCACCGATCATGCCAAGTCCGGTGACGATAAACGGAATGACAAATACGATACCGATGATCGAAGTCGCCTTTACGACTTTCTGAGATGTCTTATAGCCGGAAGGTGAATATGTCGTGGTATAGAAAACGGCAGATCCTGCAGGGATCTTCTGATCCTGGACCTGTCCCTCAGATCCGTCGAACGGCACCTCCTCGTACTCGATATACTTGTCTTTCCTGTATTGCTTTATGCTGAGGAAAAGGAACAATCCAAGGAATCCTGCCACTAACAGCAGCGGAGCAAGTGACCCCGCCACGCTTAAGGCCCAACTGACAGAACCCGGCTTAAGTTTGCTTTCAGCGTTTTTGTTTGCATATTTGAATGCATTATTGAATGCTTCTCCGGGATTATCGCCGTCCTCGAGTCCGTCCTGGACTATGTCTGCAAACCGCTTGAAAAAAGTCTCCGTGATAATCGGATCCGTATCGTCGCCCTGGACCGCTTCCCAACTGTAATCAGGAATATAATCCGGATCTTCGTCGATCAATACACGTTCATTCACAGGAATGCTGTAGACGATCACGAAATGCGCCTCGTCCTTGTAAAAGGCCGTATATTTATGAAATGTATACGCCTCGAGATCTTCGTAGTATTCATTCCAGTCTTCATCATACGTCGTATAAATGACCGTACAGATCCCCGTCAGATCCTGATACTTGTTAAGCGTTCTGACAAGCGAAACATCATCTTCGATCACATCTATGCTGTCATAAACAGTAGGCACATCCATGTACTTTGCCTTAAGTTTATGAGGCACATTCTGAAGAGCCACAATGCTTGTCATACCAAGAAAGATTGCGGAGAAAACGGATAAAAAGATGATAGAAGACTTTCCTGCCTTCTGAGGCTTAGACGAAGCATAAACATATTCGTCTATCCCGGTGTTCAGATTATGCTTCCGGTATCTTCTTGAACCCGCAAAATAACGTGACGATGTGCGGGGGCCGCTTGAGCCTCCGTGTGAACCGCCATGCGATCCCCCTCCGTGCGAACCGCCGCCTGATGAATGTGGCATTATCTATCCCTCCCTTATTCCCTTACTGTTTGGGTACCACTGCGTAGAAAATCAGATCTTCGCTTCCGTTGTTTATGAGCGAATGTGAATGTCCTTCCGGACAATAGTGTACCATGCCCGGCTTAACCTCTTCTACCGTGTCATCGTAAAGGACCTTGCCCGTACCTTCAAGGATGAAGATCATCTCGCAGCTGCCTTCGTGCATGTGATATCCGATAGAAGAACCCGGCTCGAGCTTGCCGTGCATCATCTTATTGACGCCGTCGGTAAACATCTTGTTGTAAAAAGTGCCTTCACCGCCCTTAAAACCCGGGTTGGCTTTCCATTCAAGACTGCTGTAATCAGTTGTCATATTATCCTCCGCAATGCTTATATTTATTGAGTGTAACATTGTTACACAGGTGTTTTTATTCAAAACCGAGCCCTTATCCGAACGTCTCCAATGCCTCATCGATGTTTATGTCGGAATATTCGACCTCACATGAGAACACTCTGGCGACATCGGCAAGCCCGCATCCCTTAGAGACCAGGTCAGCCAAAAGAAAGCATGCTTCAGCAGCAAATCTTCCGGCACCCTTATATCTGTAGAGCAGGTAGGCTGCAAAGTTTGCAAATTCCTTCTCATTATCCAGGATCACCTTATCCGCGTCCTGTTCAGCGACCGGCGCATTGATGATCTTCTCAAGAAGCCTGCTCCACTTTGGGTCCATTACTTCCATCTCATAGAAGATCTCCGCGCGCAGCTTTGACCCTGCCCTTCTGCCGCCGCTTATTGCTGCAAGCCTCTCCGTGAGCGGTTTGGCGGTATCGAAAACAGCCTTCACGTAATCCGGGAGTTCCATTTTCGAGCCCTCGTCAGAAACAAGACTAAACGGCGCATCAGCTTCCAGGACCAGCCTGCATGCTTCTTCGCAGACAAGCCCTATGCCCGCTTCGATGTGGTCTTCAAAGTCGTTATAGAATCTCGGGTGCTCCCTGCAGATGTCGCAAAGATAATCCTCGCCGTGCCTGATTATCATCTCGCAGAGATTGTCATCCCTCAAGTAAGGACATCTTCCGTCTTCTTTGAGGACAAAACATCCGTCAGAGATCGTGCGGGAGACTTCAGGATCCTTGCCAAAGCGCTCAAGTGACTTCTCATCGATCCCGATCACCCAGCCGGCGCAGCATGTGTGAAGGCAGGCTCCGGCCTTGCACGCAAAGTCTTTGTAATAATTCGGCCAATAAATCGTCACGATAATAACACTCTCTTTTTTTATCAGATATTTATACTTAAGTTGTAAGACTAGGAATACTGTCCGCGCTTATTATACCTAACCGCGCGCGAAAAGAGAAAGAATCACTTAGTCGAAAGGGTGACAATATGGGCGCCTTCAGGGATAACGACAGAAATTGGAATAGAGATCCTGATAACATGAGATCCGGCAACGCGGGTTCAGATAACTCTGCGCCTGAGACTGATAATGCCGGTAATTCTAAAGGCAAAGATGACAGCGGATTCGAATATCCGGGCATCTCAAATTACAATGCCGGTCACGGCGCATCAGGTATATCCGATGAAGGTTCCGGCGCTTCAGATAATTTCGAATACGGAGACGACTCTGTTGCAGGCGAATATGAAGTAAGGGAATCGCCGGTCTTCAATTACGGCGGCGGCTCGGTTCCTGAGACCATAGGCGCTTATTACGGCAGCGAGACACGTCAGGACAGATATGCAAGGGATTCCTTCGACGAAGGCTACGGCTACGAACCGGTTCCTGAGGTTGATTATTCCGAAGCAGTTAACGAACAGATATCCGAAGAGTACGCTCCTGACAGGACTTATTCAGAGCCTCTGTATCCGAACTCCGGAAACATGCCGCAGGAAGCTCTTTCCGCAATGCAGGAAGACATACCCGAAGCAGAATATCCCGGCAGTTACGGCCCCCACGAATCCCAGGCAGACGAGTTTGAGACATTAAGATCTGAACAGAATAACGGATCATATAAATACGATACGGATGACGATCCGAATGTCGCAGCATACAACATGCCGTTTATCGATGAATCAGAAGAGCGCATATCTCCCCTGCCTGCAGGCCGCGGTCCTAGCAGGATAGCAGGCACCATCGTCGTAAGCGCCATTGCCCTTGTTGGAATCATAGGCATCTTCACATTCGCGGTCTTGTGCGACCGCAGAAAAGCAAATAACAATTCATCCTCAGGATATGTTGTTCCGACCACCAAGGAAGAGGTTACGACCTCAGCCGAAGCAACACCCACCGCAACGGCTACTCCGACACCTGTTCCCACAGCAACTCCCACACCGGAACCCACATCAACTCCGGTTCCCACGAATACTCCCGCGCCCAAGCCGCAGACTCAGATCTACTGGCCTGTAGCAAAGAAAGCAACACCTACACCGACACCTGAGACCACAGGTGAAGGCGGCAGTTCGACCGGCGAAGGCAGCTCCACAGGTGAAGGAAGCTCTACCGGCGGTGAAGGCGGCTCAACCGAAGGCGGCGGCACAGGCGGTGAAGGCGGCGGCACAAGTGAAGGCGGCTCAGGTGAAGGCGGAAGCACAACTGAAGGCGGCGGAAGCGGCGGAAGCGAAGGCGGAACCTCAGAAGGCGGCAGCACTACCGGAGGCGGAGAATCCGGCGGCGAAGGAGGAAGCGGCAGCGGATCCGGCTCAGGTTCCGGCACCACACCCGATGCAGGCGGCAGCGGCGGCTCAAATCCTCCCGCAGATTCCGGCAGCGGTGATCAGAACGCATCCAACCCCTGATCCAGTCATTTCTTCCAAGCCCTTTTTAATTTGATTTGCACAGTCCCTCGGGTATAATATCGCTTAGCAGAAAGAGAACGCTTATGCGCCTGTGGCGGGCCAGGCACGGATCTTTAAAGACTTCGCAGGCAGCGGGTCCGTGTACGGTCTTGTACATTCAAGTATTTACTTGAATTTAATGATTTCTCTTTCTGCTTATTTATTTGTATTTTTCGAGCGTGCGAAAACAAAAGCCACCGCTTACTTTGCCTCAGACAACAGTGTAGTCACACGGTTCTGGATAAGCTTACATACTTCATCAGAGCTTTTTTCGCCGGCAAAGAAGGCCTGCGATTCTTCTTTGATTATCTTCATGACAGCCTGATCATAACGGACCGGCCTGTGGATATTTTCGACGGCATTACGGTATTGCGATGCCATTTCTTCTGATAAATGAGACCGGGTCTTCATCATGTCGGTGTTCTTATAGATATCAGAGAATTTCTCATATTCAGCGATATTATCCGCAATGACAGCATCAGTTCCTGCACGAAGTACCGAGATTCCGGCCCAGAAAGAGAATCTGTCCTCCGAATTAAGAAGGAAAGATACGAAGTCCCACGCCTCTTCCGGACACTCCGAGAATGCCGAGATTCCAACAGATGTCTGCACCTCAGCTGCCAAACCGCACCTGCCGGAAGAAGGCCATCCAGTCATAAGCGGATCTTTGCTGCACAGCGACTTATAAACAGCAAACGACTCGAGATCGTCAGCCGTAAAGCCCGTCAGAGCACACTCTCCGGCCTGCACGATCAGAACATCCACGCCACCGTTAAAAGTAAAGTCATCATATTTTTCAGATAGTCCAAAAACAGTACCTTCACCGGCTTTACCGCCATATTTTTTCGCAAACTCCAGGAGCTTTAAAAAATCCACGCTGCCAAAGTCCGCCTTGCCGCTGCTAAAGTCCACATAGTGGTCAAAGTCAACACTGATCAGTCCCTCAAGTATTTCCATAGGGGACATCATTGTCGGATATGTCTTGTCGGCTATAGATTCCAGCTTTGCGTCCATTTCATCGATCGTCCAGCCGTCAGGTCTTCCCAAAAGATCCGGATTTCCAAAAATGCCTTTCATTCTCACGTTAAGGGGCAGCTGGTAAAGCTTCCCGCCGGATTCATAGGCACGGAAGATATTGTCGTAATACTTTGTGCGGTCGATGCCTGTCTTCCCGTCCAGATATGGATTGAGGTCTAAGAGGATATCGCCGGAATTAAACTTAGTGAACTCCGCACAGTTCAAAAGCACGTCAGGGCCGTTTCCCGACTTCATGGCAAGGAGGAGCTTATCAGCAGAATCTGCTCTGGCCTCCTCAAGACCGGGAACTTCGCTCACCTGCTCATAGACCACGATACGCGCCTTGCTCTCAGGACTCTTGTTATATTTATTGATCACAGACAGGAAAGCTTCTTCAGCACCGTCAGAGCAGTAAGCCGCATAGACGAGCCTTCTGCCGGCATAAGGATTCTTATCTTCTTTGTGGAAGCGCGTAAGATACACGCGGTCAACTGCTAACGGCCCTTCGCCGCTTGTTTCTTTATAAAGGACAAGAATATCCTCACCCTCGCACCTTATGTCAAGCACTGACTCCGGTGAAGTGAAATCGGTATATTCGTATTTCAGCACCGTTTCTGTCGTGCCGGAAAGGAGATCGCACTTAACGATCTCTTCTATCCCGTTCTCCGCGAAATGCAGGTCTCCCCGGCCGTAGATCTTCTCAGGTGCGATCGCAGACAATTGCGGTGAACCGGTCTTCCCTGTATTTACATCCACTTCTGAAAGCGTATTTTTCTCAGTCTCCCAATATTTTGTCAGGATATAGCATTTACCACCTGCACAGTAGAATCGGCTGTCGTGATCTTCCGCCGTTTTCTTTGACAGGATCTTTCCTGAAGGATCCATGACCAGGATCCCTGAATGACCAAGAAAAAGCAGATTACCGTTATCTGCCTCAGTGATATCGATTATAGAGCCAAGATATGCAGCCGCTTCGGTAAGCAGGATCTCCTCAAGACGGCCACCGGTGCCGGAGAAAAATACCAGCTTATAGTCATCTTTCCAGATCAATTCATCCTTCTTTTCATTGATCTCGTAACTGTTGACCTCCATTACAATGCCGATCCTGCCGTCCTTTGTAACAAAAGACTCCACGGGAGCCTCCGTGCTGTCAAACAAGAAATTCCCTGTCATCTCCCCGCTCATGGAAAAGATCGCCAGGCCTCCGACAGTTGTATTATTCTGGATATCAAAATAGCGTTTCAGTTCTTTTGCTTTATTCACATCAAGACCGTTTATCTCTTTTTGGTCTTCTTCTGACAGACTGTAACCCGCTGAATATGTAACATAGATGCTGTCACCTGCAATTCCGCTACTGAATGATTGGCATCCTTCAAGTTTTCCGGTCTCATCGATCGGAATAAAGAGTTCTGCCGTAGTGTCAGTGAAATACGGATCAGTCTCCTTCACGTATTGCTGCCTTGGCGTTCCGTCCGGATTCTTAGGTCCTTTCTTACTGCAGGACATAGCAGGCAGCGCCATAGCACCGCAAAGTACAGCGGCCAGACACCGCTTAACTGCTTTGTTGATCATCCCGTCAATACCCCCATATTGTTTATCAGAATTACCCTATTATATTCGGTTCATAAAAAAGACTGCCCCATAAATATGAGGCAGTCTTACGTTATTTTAAACTTAGTCTTTACTCGTGATCGTAAGGATAGATCTTCTCGATCGTGCCGTCCTCAGCGATGTTGAGCTTTGTGAACTTGACAGATCTCTTGTGTGAGCATCCGCCGGATCTCTTTGCATCGTGATAGAAGAGGTACCACTCGCCGTCGATCTGTACGATTGAGTGGTGTGTTGTCCATCCGATAACAGGCTCCATGATCCTTCCCTTGTATGTGAAGGGACCTTCAGGTGAAGTGCCTTCCGCATAGCAGAGGTAGTGTGTCGTTCCTGTGGAGTATGAGAAATAATACTTACCGTTGAACTTGTGCATCCAAGGATCTTCGAAGTAACGGCGGTCTTCGTCGCCTGCCTTGATGGGCTCACCGTTCTCGTCGAGGATCGTGATCATCTTGGGAGCTGACTTGAAAGCTGTCATGTCAGGTGTGAACTCTGCAACCAAAGCAGCGAGAGCCTTATCGTCGCCTTCAGGTCTTCTCTCATTCGGATTGAATGAACCTGACTGCCACATCTCGAGCTGGCCGCCCCAGAGTCCGCCGTTGTAGCACCAGATCCTGCCGTCATCGTCCAAGAGGACTGCAGGGTCAATGCTGTAGCTGCCCTGAATGTAATTCTCCTGCGGCTTGAAAGGCCCGACAGGTGAATCAGACTCGGCAACGCCGATCCTGAAGATGTCGTCCTTATCCTTTGCAGGGAAAACAAGATAGTACTTGCCGTTTGTGTAGACAGCATCAGGTGCCCAGAGCTGTCTTGATACCCACGGGATATCGTCTTCGCTGATAGCAACGCCGTTGTCGACGCACTCGCTGTCAAGGCTGTCCATTGAAAGGATGTGATAATCCTTCATTACGTACTGCTCGCCGTCGTCATCCTCAGGGATGTCCAGGTCTTCGTCGTGTGAAGGATAGATGTAGATCTTGCCGTTAAAAACATGTGCGGAAGGATCTGCAGTGTAGATGTTGGTAACAAGGTCTTTGCGCTCGTTCTTTTTCATATGCACCTCTTGCTCACAAAAATAGTTGTCCGTACTTTGATAGTAACATTTATCGGGGTGCCATGTAAAACTTTTATTGCTAAAAGATATACCGTTCTTGCTATTTCTTCAGCAGGCGCCGTTCTTCGAATTATACTCGTTAAGCTTGTCAGTATAGACTTTCGAGCGCTTTCTCATGATCAGGAGGTCTATCAGCAGACAGCAAATATAGCAAATTGCGACAACTATGCCCAGGACGATCCACAGGGTGACGGTACCCGCGCTCGAGAATATGTTCATCCAGTAGAACATCAGAATCTCGACCGGAATGAACAGCGCGAAGAACACCGTCAGATCGAAGACGAACCCTCTCTTCTTCATGAGCTTTGTGAAGAACGCGAAAACAAAACATGCCGAACCCCACGCGCAGAGCGCCAGAAGCTTTAAAAGAGTTTCACATTTAATTGAATAACCAACAGCTACCCTAAAATCAAGACCTGCGTATAGGATACCCACTAGAGCGCTGCAGAGCACGAGCCACGAATACGAGAACGCCAGTGCGTTCCTGAAATAAACCAGCAGTTTCTTGATGTCTTCCATATTATCCGTCCAATCCGATCAAAGCCTTAAGCTGTTTAACATTTCTTCTTGAGATGACCACGACCTCACCGTTCGTCAATGTCGCAAGGATGTTGCGTGTAACTTCGGGCTTAAGCTTTGTGATCTTGTTGAGGTTCACGATCACTGATTTCGAGCACCTGAAAAAAGTCTTGCCGTCCAGCATTTCCTCGAGCTCATAGAGCTTCTTATCCGTCTCATACACATTGCCGGGCGTATAAAGGAAGGTCTTCTTATCGACTGCTTCGATATAAAGGATCTGCTCTACGGCGATCGTATGAGCCTGTCCTTCCGACGAGCCTATGATGTGCTCATCGAACCTCCTGATATAACGCTCCAGCCTCTCCGTCTCGGAAGTGATCTCACGGCAGTGGATCTCCACTGCCGTGCCTGATTCTAAGTCCTGCCTGATCGTGACCTGCATCACTGTCTCCTGTTATCCCTCAGTATTTTGAATCATTATAATTCATCCTTTACTTTCTGTGCACGGTCAAGTTTCCTGCATTCGATCATAAGCAGTGCGGACATAATGATCTGGCAGACGATCATAAAGAGGCCAACATAGATCTCGGGAGCAAAAATGGATATGATCATCGCGCCGAGCGTCGTAACTATCGATGTAACAAGATATGTCTTGCTCTCGTAGAGCCATGAGAACGGCAGCAAGTGTGCTCCGAATACCATCGCGAAAAGCATCAGCATCGCATCGGGCTTCTGCGAGAACGACCACATGACGATAAGAAGATAAAGCATCTGATTCAATGTGTTCAGCATCCCCAGCTTATTAAACGGATTCTGCCTCTTTGCGAAGAGCTTTGCACCCGTGATAAGTGAGAAGATCACTGCACCCGGCATCAGGAACGATGTGCACCAGAACGTATAAAGGTTCTTCGTCATGATGTCCACGGGAAGCGTTCTTACGATCGTAATAGCTGTCCAGATGACGACCGATGTCAGCATGAAAGGCAGTCCCTTCTTCTGAAGCATCATAGCCTCTGTCTTAAGCTCTCTGTAATCTGTGCTGAGAGAATCTCTCTTTGCGTTGATCTTTGTGTTTGTAATGTCTGTCATTTTCTTGTACCTCCTTGGTTTTGAGGTCATTCTATCGGGAGGTTTTGCGACGCTCAATGCTTTGGAGCGCAAGCGGTACAAGGAGTGGAGTAAGTGGTACAAAGGGGTTGTTTTTCGAGCCTGCGCAGGCATCAACTGACTGCACATTGCTTACAGTTCACGGGCATCATCACTTAAAGAATGCTTCGCTTCAGGCGCTTCGATCACTTAAAGAACTCGTCGATCAACCGTTCAATAACTCTGTTATCCAACGGCTTATCCGCCGTCTCAAAAGAGAACGTCAGCCTGTCTCCCTGCAGGATCCCGGCCTGGTTATACAAATTGACTCTTTCCACCAGGTCATTAACGTATTCCGGATCATCCATCTTCCCGCAATGCTCATGATAAATGAGCTTGTTATCGCTCCTTCTCTTCATCGAAAAATCCGGATGGATCACCTGTCCTTCGATCATGATCGGGCACTCATACTTATATGGCACGCCCCTGAAGAACATCCTGTCCGCGATCATCACCTCCGACTTCGATCTGACGCGCTCACCACGTATGGTCTTATACACCGGAGCGCCTTCCTTGAACGGTTTCCCGACATATGGTTCCGCCATCCATTCACGCACATCCTGCTCATTGCCGAGTATGACAGGCTCGACGCCCGCCCTCAGTTCCTCCGGCAGTTTCTCGTACAGTTCTTCCGGGAGATCGTCCGGATACAGGCTCAGCATTTTCGAGAGCGCCGCAAGTTCATTCTTAGCGATCTTTAAAACCTCTTTTAGATAGCGCTTCTGGAGGAGCTGCCTGATGAGCACGGTGTCGGCTTTGGTGAGATATCTGTCTTTAGATTTCGGCTTGACGAAATAATAATAAACATTCCCGTCCTGATGTCTTACATTGATCCGGCCTTCAGGGAGCATTTTCAATTTCTTCTCAATATTTTCTATTGTTGCAGCTATCAGATCGTACCGGTCTTTTAACATATTTCGAACTGCTTTAGCCATATCAAGCAACCTCCGTTTATCCTTTGCAAAGATTATAGAATCCCGGGCGTGTCATTAATATGGCTTCAGAGCAAGTTGAGACTGGTTTTAGAAAGATTGAGACTAGTCTCAATCTTCAGATGAGGCAGCGTCACTATCGCAATGGCCCTTTTTCAGAGGCGAAAATTACAGAAAAGTGCCTTTTTCTGTAATTTTTACCATTTTTTTAGGCGTTTGCGATAGTCAGCCTGCTCCGAAAGCCCAAAATTCTTGAACAGACTCACCCTGAGAGCCCCAAATACACACGTCAGCCCGCCTATAGTGATACAGGCCCGCCCCTAGTGGTACAATTATCCAAAAACGGGCAAGGACAGCGCATCATGTCACTGATCGACATGCTCTTCGAGAAGAGCAGCTGGGAAAGATTCTACGAATACAAGGCGGGGCTTAGGTGTTCTAAGCGCTTCAAGAAAGAGCTGCGCGAATTTATCGACAGCAGCGCTTACATGGAGTATGAGCAGGCGATCAAGACGTCGCAAGACCTCCCTGTCCCAACCAAGTCGATCATCAGCAAGATGAGCACGCAGAAGAAGCGCACGGTCTATAAGTACCCTTATAACTTCAACATGATCTTAAAGCTCCTGACTTATCTGACGCTTCGAAAATACGATCACATCTACACCAATACCCTTTATTCATTCCGTCCGGGCGTGTGCGCGAAAGATGCGATCATGGCGCTCTGCCGCTCGAAGGACATCACTAAGAAATACTCATACAAGATCGACGTGAGCGACTATTTCAATTCGATCCCTGTCGAAGGGATCTGCAAAGCACTGGATGACACGGTCACGGATGACGTTGAACTCCTCGCCTTCATGAAGGCGCTGCTTAAGGAAGAGAGAGTCAGATCGGGCGAGGATATGATCACAGAGCAGAAAGGCATTATGGCGGGCACGCCGATCGCGTCGTTCTATGCAAATCTCTACCTGAAAGATCTTGATGAATATTTCAGCGGCCGGGGGATCACATATGCGAGATATTCGGATGACATCATTGTTTTCGCGGACAGCGAAGCGGAACTCGCAGAATATAAGGAAACTATCCTTGACCACCTGAAGAGCAAGGGCCTTAAGGTCAATCCTGATAAGGAAGTCACAGCGACTCCTGAAGAAGGTTTTACTTTCTTAGGCGTGGAAGTTAAGAACGGCGAGATCGACATCGCGCCCGCATCGGTCGTCAAACTGAAGCAAAAGATGCGCAGGAAAGCCAGAGCCCTTGACCGCTGGCATCACAGAAAAGGAATCGACGGCACAAAGGCCGCAGCGGCGTTCATACGCATCTTCAATCACAAGCTTTTAGAATTAAATGACGACTCCGACCTCACGTGGAGCCTGTGGTTCTTCCCTGTCATCACGACTACGAAAAGCCTTCACGAGATCGATCTTTACGCGCAGGAATTACTTAGATTCCTGATTAGCGGAAAGCACACAAAGGCACGCTTCAACGTCAGATACGAAGACTTGAAAGAATTAGGTTACAGGAGTCTTGTAAACGAATACTATCAGCCGTAACCGTGATCGATGTGCTTCCAGCCGCCGTCTTCATCCCTGATCAGGATCCAGCTCCAGTTAGTATATGTGTAATTTGTATTAAGACTGCCGAAATCATAATTGCCGGTAGTAAAATCCGAAATCAGCACTATGGTCTTAACGCCTCTGTCACGCGTCTCAGCAGCACAGACTTCATCGCCTGCATAGTATATGGTATTAAGAGTGCATCCGTTCCAGTCATTCTCGAAATCACGCTTGATAACTTCGATCGCACTTTCTATTTCTTCCTGTGAATATAAAGAAGATTGGCGTTCCAATACTCTGACGTTGGATGCATCACCTGACATAATACTGCTGGAGACAGGATGTGAGATCAGAATAAAAGCGGCAAAGATAAATAGCAGACCAAAGATGACTGAGGCAATAATTATCTTGATCTTACGGTTGCGCTTACGTCTGGCCATTTCGCGCGCCATCTGTTCATTAAGTATCGCAAGCTGCGCTGAGATCTTCTCGAGCTCTGAGGCTTGCTCAGCAGCTTCTGAGGGCTTGCCAAGGAGATCACTTACCGGAACTTCCAAAACCTCCGAGAGTTTCTCGAGCATATCTGCGTCCGGTACCGAATATCCCTTCTCCCATTTGGATACAGTCTGTCTGACAATATTTAAAGCCTGCGCAAGGGTCTCCTGCGTATAGCCTTTCTGTTTTCTTAAGTTCTTTATGTTGTCGCTAAGCATATTGCAAAACCTCCATTGCTTATGCTCCGGTTATAGCTTTATGGCGCGAAGGACACAAGCAACGCAAATTAACATTTGACTTTAATGATTCTAACACAAGCGAAAATAAAGGGGCCGCCCGGTAAGGACGGCCCCTTCAACAAACTCAATCTATTCCCTATTGCGCATTTTCATTCAGCTTTGCTCGGCGGCGTATCATCAAAGTCACGGCTCACCACGCCACACCTCGCCTGCCTCGCAATGCTTTATTCAGCTACCAGCATGTTGTATGCTTCGATCTTCCTGATCCTTCTTGCCTGCAGGAGTGCGAGGAAGAAAGATACTATGATGAAGGATACGGCGATGATGACTACGCCTTCGACAGGGATCTGGAAGTTGCATTTTACAAGTCCGAACATGTGCATGAATGTCGACATGTAAGGATTGGCCATATAGTAAGATCCGATGGAGAAAACTATCGCGGATGCGATTACCGAAGGCAAGAAGCTTAATGCTGTCTGGAGCATGAGGCTTCCTGATGTGTAGCCTAAAGCCTTTAAGATTCCGTAGTCCCTGCGCTTGTGGTAAACAAGAGACTTGATGAGAAGGTAAAGGATCAAAGCAATGACCACTACCGAAATTACGCACATAACGATGAGCATTGTTATCGAGATGCTTCTGAAAGTAGTCATGCTGCCTTCCATGATTTCATAGAAATTCATCGTGTTTACAACGTGTTCGCCGAACTTGTCCTTGCAATCATCGAGTACTTTATCGGTCGTGATGCGGTTATCGGATGTACTCTCTGCTTCTTCCTTAAGATCGAACCAGTACCATGCAGGAATGTGCTCCATATCGACCAGGTGTTCTGCTGCGTCGAATGTGAAGAAAGCCTCGCGTCCTTCGTTGTTCGTTGTCTGGATGAATCCGGTTATCAGGTATGAATAGGACTTGTCACCGAAGTCGAGCTTGATCTCGTCGCCGACGTCGAAGCCGTATTTGTTCGCGAATGCACCGCTTACGGCAACTTCGTTATCGTACTTAGGGAGTCTTCCCTGATAGCACAGATCGTGGTTATTCATTTTCGATGAATCATCAACAATGTATGTAAGGAAGCTTTCCTCATCGTTGTAGTAGAAGTTCATGTTGATGATCTTTCTTAAGTTCGTGATATCGGATCTGGATTCGAGATATTCAAGTCCTTCTTCAGCAGTATCGTTATCGAAAGTCACAACACCTGAACACATCTCGGTCATGAGGATCTCGAGCTTCGGATGACGGCTGAAGTTCTCATACATAAGCAGCGCGATAACGCATGTGAAGATCATGAATCCGATTACAAGGAATGTGATAACATTCTGCTTCATGTTGCCCAAGAATGTCTTCATCGCAAGGCCTGCATCAAGACTTAAGGAAGTCTTATCAAGAGCAACGTGATTCTTCTTGAAGTTATGTGATTCAACGCCTTCCCGTAAAGCCACGATCGGATGGATCCTTGTTATCTTGGTAGCGCATGCAGCCGTGACGATAAGAGTAAATACGATGATGAATACGACCGGGATCAGTGTAGCCGGCAGATTGAATGATACATGATAAGGCAGACCCATCTGGCCTACAACTATGCTTGCGAATAACGGCATGGCCAGATATGCGGACAATATTCCTGCCAGGCTCGCGAAAACAGAGATCAGGAAGAACCAGAGGATGAGTGATCCCTTGATGTCTTTTCCGGTATATCCGATAGCCTTAAGTGCGCCTAATGTCTTCATGTTCTCCTTAATGTAATTGGAGATGCAGTTGACGAGCATCATCGCAACAGCTGCAATGACCATGGATGTGATAACAAGGAATGACACTGCGAGGATGAGGCCGATAAACGTTCTTGAGCTGAGAACGTTGCTGATTGCATAACCGGTAACGATCGCATTGGGATTGATCTTAAGAAGTTCATTTCGGTTCCTGATCCTGAAGCCGCCGTTGCTGACGCCGTCCTTCAGATCGTAGACGATCATGAGGCCTTCAGCGGTCTTTCCGTCTCTTTCGAAGATCCTGTTATATGTATCATCATCAATAACAAATGAGTACATAGCAGTGTTGTTGCAGCCGCCGTATGTAACTGCAGTAAAGCCCTTTACCGTAAAGCTGTATGTGACGCCTTCCACTGCAAATTCGAATGTATCTTTTAACTTGATACCGCCGCCGGTATAGAACTGATAAGGCAGATAGATATAACTGCCTGTGACAGACTGCTCTTCCGTAATAACTTCCATCCTGTCAAGCTTCCTGCTGAAAGCGCTGCTGTCATTGAGCGATATATCGATGGATACATTTCCGGTACCGAAAGGAAGCGGGATAGCACCGAACTGGAGATTCCTGTAAATGAAGTAATCATCAGTATCGTCCTTGATCATTTCATCGATCTTCTCATCAGTCATATCCTCAATACCGTTCCTGGCCATGATATAACCGTCGCCGGCATTAAGACGCACTGCTTCTTTTTCTGCTGTCGGGAGCACATCGAAAAATATCATAAGCGATATTCCGATCAGAAGGCTTGCGATAAACATCAGAAAGAAAAGTCCTACTGACGTACCTCTGTTCTTCCTGAGGTTCGATTTGGTAAGTAATGCTGTCTTGTTCATGATTACCACCCCATCGTAGCGAGGAAGTCATTTAACTTCTGATGACGCTCTTTGTCACCTGTCACATATTTGCCGAGATTGCATTCACCTGCGATCTCGCCGTCCTTTACATAAAGGATGCGGTTGCCTCTTCTGGCGCTTGAGATATCATGTGTGACCATTACGATCGACTGGCCCTTCTCATTGAACTTGGTAAGTGTATCAAGAACGGCCCTGCCTGTCTGTGAGTTCAAAGCACCTGTAGGCTCGTCAGCGAAAACAAGCTTCGGATCGTTGATAAGAGCTCTTGCGATACCGACTCTCTGAGCCTCACCGCCTGAGATCTGTGAAGGGAACTTGCCCCAGAGAGTCTCATCGATATTAACAGCCTTGAGAAGGTCGCCAGCCTTCTTTGCAAGGACTTTCTTGTCCTTATATACGAGAAGGCCTGCTGCCATGATGTTATCTAAAACGCTCATCGAATCTACGAGATATACCTGCTGGAAAACGAATCCGCAGTTGCCTCTTCTGAAGATGGCA
>JAEEGG010012096.1_pt1 | contig 18690 bp, 15 predicted proteins | sample 9134161 | NCBI WGS metagenome assembly JAEEGG01 (sample SAMN16246543, study PRJNA631951) | gut metagenome | biome: gut microbiome; feature: rumen; material: CR-attached | host: Bos | place: Iran: Karaj | collected 2018-10 | reverse complement strand
CACCAACCAATGGCGTCGGGCATGAGGTTCCACTGATAGGCCGTGTCGAAGTTGGCGCTTTGGGGGCCGAAGTTGGACGTGCCGTAAGTGTGGGAACCGTGTCCGCGAACAGGATGGTTCCAATATTTCATCACCTGAGCTTGGGCGGTAGCCACGCAACCGGTGACAGCATGGGCCTCGTCAGTATAGGAATAGGGACACTGTTCGTTATACCATGGCGACTGGTTCCAAGTGGTGGTCATCAGCGGTCCCACTGCCTCATAGCGGGCTGTCTTGGGCTGCTGCCACATAGCCTGCACCGCAGCGCTGGGTGTGGCTCCATATTTTATCAAGTCGGCCATCTCGTGCCGATAGCCCTCAATCCACTCTGCCACATGGGCAGGCATATTGTCGACAGGGAAACTGTTGGTGTACGAATAGGCCAGCACCGGACGTGCGCAGTCGTCACCGGCAACGATAACGAAGCCTTCGCCCTCAATGGGAGCGAAGACATAGAGTTCAGTCCATTCGACTGGCGACACACAGTGTGCCGGAGCGAAGAAGTGTTCTTCAACCAAACGGAGAGCGCGCTGCACGTCGACAGGACGAGCCATAGCGGTGGCCGCTGCGACCACCAGAAGTATCAATGAGAGTATTCTTTTCATAATTCCATAAAAAAAGACACCGATAACATCCGTATCGGTGCCTGTCTGTATTCCCATTTAACCTTTCAGGGCTTCGGAGCCACTCACTATCTCAATAATCTCGTTGGTAATGGAGGCCTGACGTGCTTTGTTGTAGCTAAGCCGCAAGTCCTTGAGCAGCTCGGTGGCATTGTCGGTGGCCTTCTGCATGGCTGTCATACGGGCACCATGCTCTGCGGCCAGCGAGTCGAGCACCACCCGGTAGAAGGTGCTCCGCAAGGTGAGCGGTATCATCTCACGCAATATCTCCTCTTTCGAGGGTTCGTAGATATAGTCGTTGTTCTTCCGCTCTCCGCTCTCCGCTCTCCGTTCTCCGCCCTCCACCGGCAACCATTGCTCGCAGGAGAGTACCTGCGACAGCGAGTTCTTGAACTGGTTGTACACCAGCTCCACACGGTCGATGCGTTTCTCGGCGAAGTCTGCCATCAATGTGTCGGCCAACGAGGCCACATCGTCGAAGGCAGGGCTGTCGAGCAACGAGTCATGGCTGACAAGCTGCAGGTCTTTCTGGCGAGCCAGCAACTCAGAGGCCTTCTTACCTATGCAGACAAGTCGGATGGAAGCCTTCTCCTCACGGTAGTGGTCGATGCGCTGCTGCGCCAGCTTCAGCACATTGCTGTTAAAGGCACCGCAGAGGCCTTTGTTTGAGGTCACCACCACCAGCACAACTGTATTCACAGGCCGCACGGCATGGTAAGGGGTCTGCACTCCGTCGCCGGTATCAATGTCTGCGATAATCTCGTTGAGCTGTGCCGCATAGGGTCGCATGCCAATGATGGCATTCTGCGCACGGCGGAACTTGGCAGCGGAGACCATCTTCATGGCTGAAGTGATCTGCTGCGTCGAACTCACCGACGCAATGCGGGTGCGGACTTCTTTCAGATTAGCCATTATTTATACCTTTCTGCTGTATCAAGGGCCAGTTCCTTCATGGTTGCCAGGTCGCTGTCCACCAACTTACCTGCGCGGAGGTTGGCCAATATGTCGGCATGCTCCTGTTTGAGGAGGGTGAGGTACACTTTCTCGAAGTCGCGCACCTTGTCGATGGCCACCTTCTGCAACAGTCCGTTGGTACCGCAGAAGATGATGGCCACCTGTTCCTCGACGGGCATAGGGCTGTACTGCGGCTGTTTCAGTATCTCCACGTTGCGAGCTCCCTTGTCGAGCACCGCCTTGGTGGCGGCATCGAGGTCGGAGCCGAACTTCGAGAACGCCTCCAGCTCGCGATACTGTGCCTGGTCCATCTTCAGTGTACCTGCAATCTTCTTCATCGATTTAATCTGCGCCTTACCACCCACACGGCTCACCGAGATACCCACGTTGATGGCCGGACGCACACCGCTGTTGAAGAGGTTGGTCTCAAGGAATATCTGGCCGTCAGTGATGGAAATCACATTGGTGGGGATGTAGGCCGACACGTCGCCAGCCTGCGTCTCGATGATGGGCAGTGCCGTCAGCGATCCGCCACCCTTCACCTTGCCTTGCAGCGAAGCGGGCAGGTCGTTCATCTGAGCGGCAATCTGGTCGTTCTGGATGATGCGTGCAGCACGCTCTAGCAAACGGCTGTGCAGGTAAAACACATCGCCAGGGTAAGCCTCGCGTCCCGGCGGGCGACGGAGGAGCAACGAAACCTCACGGTAAGCCACGGCTTGTTTCGAGAGGTCGTCGTAGATGACCAGCGCATTGCGACCCGTGTCGCGGAAATATTCGCCGATGGCAGCTCCCGCAAAGGGGGCGTAGAACTGCATAGCGGCCGGGTCCGACGCAGTGGCGGCCACGACGATGGTATAGTCCATAGCACCCTTCTCGGCGAGTGTCTTCACCAAGTTAGCCACTGTGGAGCCTTTCTGGCCACAAGCCACGTAGATGCAGTACACCGGATCGCCGGTGTCATAGTTATTCTTCTGATTGATAATTGTATCGATAGCAATGGCCGTCTTACCGGTTTGGCGGTCTCCGATGATGAGCTCACGCTGACCGCGACCGATGGGAATCATCGAGTCGATGGCCTTGATACCGGTCTGCAGCGGCTGGTCCACAGGCTGGCGGAAAATGACTCCCGGCGCCTTGCGCTCGATGGGCATCTGGAACACCTCGCCCTCGATGGGACCACGGCCGTCAATGGGTTGACCGATGGTGTTGATGACGCGTCCAAGCAGACCCTCGCCCACAGGCAGCGAGGCGATGCGACCGGTGCGCTTCACCGTGTCTCCCTCGTTGACGGTGGTCATCTCACCCAGCATCACCACACCCACGTTGTCCTCCTCGAGGTTCTGCACGATGCCCTGGTCGCCAGTGTCAAACTCCACAAGCTCACCGCTCTGGGCATTGTTGAGGCCGTAGACACGTGCGATTCCGTCACCCACGGTGAGCACTGTACCCACCTCCTCGAGCTCGACGTCAAGATTGACGTCGGCCAGTTGTTTCTTCAAGATTGCCGACACTTCGGCAGGCTTAATATCTGACATAGATTTATCTATTGTTTGATTGCTTGATTGTTTGATTGCCCGAGTGGCCTGTGCATCTTTATGACTGCGTAGCACTCATGCATTCACGCAATCAGGCATTCATGCATTCATAGCTTACTTTCGTATTCGTTCTTGGCGAACTCCTTGCGGAGTTTCATTATCTTGGTGCGCAACCGTGCGTCGTACATGTTATGGTCGAACTCCATCTTGAAGCCGCCCAGCATGTGCGGGTCGGTGGTGGTGTGGAGTTCCACCTGCTTGCCCGTGTACTCCTCGATGAGGCGGCGCACGAAGTCCTTGGCGCTGTCGTCGGTCTCTTGGTGCGTCACCAGCTCACCCAGCACGATGCCCTTGCTCTCACGATAGAGAGAGAGGTAGGACTCGCTGATGCCTCGCAGATTCACCGAGCGGTTCTTCTTCACCACAAAGCGCAGAAACGCCATCGTCTCGTCGCTCACGGCACCCGTGAAGAGCGCTTCCACGATAGCCGACTTCTTGTCGTAGCGTATCGTGGGGTTGGCAAAGACGACACCCAGCTCGCGACTGCCGCTCACCACACGGTCCACCAGCCTCATATCGTCGGCCACACGGTCGGTCTGGCCACGGTCGGTGGCCAGCATGAAGAGCGCCTTGGCGTAGTTGATATTGACACGATAGTTATTCATCGTCAGTTGAGCTTGGCTAATTCAAGTTCCTTCTGTATGAGGGCGTCGGCCTTCGCCTTGTCCTCCAGCTCGGCCCGGATGAGCTTCTCGGCAATCTCGATGCTGAGGTTGGCAATCTGGTTTTTCAGCTCGGTCATAGCCTTGAGCTTCTCATAGTTGATATTCTCCCGGGCAGCCTCGACGATGCGGTCGGCCTCGGCCGAAGCTCTGGCACGGGCCTCCTCGACAATCTGGTCGCTCGCCATGCGGGCGTCACGCAACATCTCGTCGCGCTCCATCTTGGCCTGGCGCAGCAGCTCCTCGTTGTGAGCCACCAAGTGCTTCATCTCCTCGCGAGCCTTGGCCGCCTCGTTGAGCGAGTCGGCAATCGCCTCCTCACGGCTTTTGAGGCTCTTGAGAATCATCGGCCAGCCGAACTTGATGAGGATGAACGCCAAAATGCCGAACGACACCAGCATCCACACAAAGGTACCCAGGCCGGGATTGATTAAAGGATTGTTCATTATACCTGTTTTCAATAACTCCTTTTGAAAGGGAGCAACCAATCGTTGCTCCCGTAAGTTCTGGCAGAGTGCGCTTACTTGAGGACAACCAGCAAGCAGCACACGACAGCGAAGAAGGCAACGCCTTCCACAAGGGCGGCGGCGATAATCATCGTCGAACGGATGTCGCCACCGGCTTCCGGCTGGCGGGCCATGCCTTCCATGGCACCCTGACCGATTTTACCGATGCCGATACCGGCGCCGATGGTGGCCAGACCGGCACCCACAGCAGCTCCCAGGTAGCCCCAGGCCAAGTTGGCAACCGCCTGCAATGCAATCAATAGTGTTGTCATAATGCTTTATTTATTGGTGTTAAACGTTAATAATTCAAATGCACAAATCGGGTGCAAAGATAACAATATTTTTTCAATTAAATGTTAATCGCCAAAACTTTTTATTTCCATCCACCTACCATCCTCTGGATTACAACCATTTAAACCGAGTGGTGCAACTGACATACAGAGGAGGGGCGGCCCTGACGGGCCGCCCCTCCCAATTTACCGCTGCGGGCGTCGCCGCAGTTACTTCACTATGAGCTTGCGGATGGCCGTGGTGCGCTCGCCCGTGATGCGGACGAAGTAGGCGCCCTTGGCGTAACCAGTCAGGTCGATGGTGAGATTGTCGTTGGCCGAGGTATGGCCGGAATGGCCGTTCGCTCCCGTATGGTCGCGGTACACCTCGCGGCCATTCAGGTCAACCACGGTGACGGTGCTCTCGCCCTCGATGCCACGGATGGTCACCATCGTGCTGGCGGGGTTCGGGAAGAGGGTCACGTTGCTGCCGGCGACATCGTCGATGCCGTTGTTCTCAGGCGTGGTGAAGGTGTACTTGGCGCTCCACTCCGAGGTGACGCCCGTGGCGCAGACGCTGCGGACGAACACGTCGTAGGTGGTCATCTCCTCGAGACCGGTGAGGTTGAAGCTCGCGGTGTTCGAGGTGGCGGTGTGGCCGCTACCCTGCTGGAAGCCGGTGTTGCCGTACTCCAGCTCATAGCTGGCGGCGTCGGTCGAATTCCAGCTGATGGTGGCTGCATTGAAGGTGACGTTCGAGCTGCTGACGCCGGTAACCTGCGGGCAGGTCTCGGGCGTGAGGGCCACGGTGTCGCTCCAGAGGCTCATCCATGCGGAGTCGCAGACGGCACGGACGGCCACGCTGTAGACAGCGTCGTTGGCAAGGCCGGTGATCACGACACTGGGAGTGCCGCTGACGTCGATGGTGTTGTCATAGACGGGCGAAGCGCAGAAGACGCGCACCTGCCAGTCGGTCTCAGCCTCGCCGGCGGTCCAGCTGACGGTGGCACCGTCAAAGGTCTCGTCGCTGACGACGATGTCGGTCGGCACAGCGCACGGGTGACGCAGCGTGGTGACAGGCACAGTGACCCACTGGCCATATATGTTATTACCACAGACTGCACGCACACCAATAGTGTAGGCCGTCAAACCCGTCAAACCAGTGAAGGTGTAGGCGGTGTCGTTGTTGACGACGGTAGCGTTGGCGGGAGCCACCCAGGCACCCGGAACGCAAGCCACCTCGTACTGGTCGGCGGAACCCACCCAGTGGATATCAACGGTGGTCTCGCCAATATTGGAGACAGTGACAACCGGCTGGTCGCAGGCAACACCGACACCGGAAATGGTCAGGTCGTCGATGTACGAATAGAAAGCGTAGTCGCCATAATAGCGGAAGGCCACATACTTGGTACCCACAGGCAAGGTGTCGACAACTTCAGTCCACGACGTGGTACTCAGGGAGAGTTCACTGCCCCATGTGAAGGCGGCGGTGTCGCGCGTGGTCGTGGAGTAGCCCAGCCAGAGATGGTCGTTGGTGCCGTAGTTGGCGGCCCAGAAGCTCAGCACCAAGTTGCTGCCGCCGAGTTCGGGAGAGATGAGATACTGTGTATAGTCCGAAGCACTGCTATAGGAGCTGAAACGGAACACAGCGTTGCCGCCATGAGGACCGGGCAAGGAAGACGAGACTGTTCCAGTCACACCCATGGGGTTGACCGAGGGATCTCCGTTGGCATAGACGGGCATCCAGCAGGCATTGTCAACCTCGAACTCTTCGGTGTAGGGGAAAGTGCTCACCACTCCGCAATCGAATGCAGTCACATGGAAGGTTGTTGTATCAGCACCATACTGGTTGCTGGCGATGAAGGTGATGCTGTCGACACCAGCGGCGTTGTAAACAATCTGCATCACATCGGAATTGGCATTTTGGATAGCAGCCTGACCGGCAGCAGCCATGGAGGAGGTCCAGCTGAAGGTCATCGTGGCCGTGTCACCCTCCTCATGGACGGCAGTGTAGATGTTGGTGTCGTGGGTGTAGACCGAGGAGTTGCCAGTGACATAGTACATCGGCTCGTTGACATAGCGCACACCGAAGTCATAAATGGCCACCTGGCCACTGGTGCGGCTAATGTTGCGGATGGCGACGCGGATGGTCTGTCCAGCATAGGCACCCAGCGGAAGACGACGGTAAGTGAAATTACTGTTGTTGATGGTGTCGTTGAGGAGCTCGTCGGTGAAGGCAGCGACGCTGTCGGCGCCGTTGGGCGAGACAAGCACCTGATAGGCGGCCACAGAGCCGGAATAGTAACTCGAAGGCACACCAGCCATTCTCAACACGAGGCGCAGACTGGTGGTATCGCTGGCGGGAATCTGTATCTCGGGGCTAATCAGATAGTCGCTGGTGGGATTGGACATCGTCGGAGCATAAGAATATATGTACTCATAGCCACTGTAGGACGAACTGTTGCTCCAGCTGGTGCTGGGGGTGGTACCTCCGACAGCAATCTGATCCCAGCAGACGTTGAGGCCATTGCCGCTGATGAAATGAATGTAGTAAGGCACTGAGAAGGCGTTGCACTCGGTCCAGAAGCTGCCGCCGAGGACAATACTTGTGTCGCCGGCGCCGCAGATGGCACGAACCTTGACGCTATAGTTGGTGGCGTGGGTAAGACCCGTGGCGGTGTAGAAGGTGTCGGTGACGGTGACAGGGGCGAGATTGCCCACCTGCACCTGCCACATGGATTCACTGCCGAAAGGAGTCCAGTGGATGCTGGCAGAAGAACTGGTGATACTGTCAAATGCCAGATTCGTGGGAGCCGGGCAGGTGATTTGCATAATTTCAACATTGTCAACAGCACCGGCAGGGTTGCTTCCCACAGAGCCGTCGTTGCTCCAATTGAAGCAGACGTAATACACGCCTGGCACATCGACATCGAAGACGACACCGGCATTCTGCCATACATTACTACCATTATAACGGTCACCCAACTGACGCCAAGTGCCTGGAGCATAGAAGGAATAGGAGTTACTACCAACCATATTGTTGTCGTCGGCGGGCACCAAATAGACCCTTACATAGTCGCAGCAACTTTCACCTTGGCCCATCCAGTCGAAACTGAGGCCATATTGGCCGCTGGAGGCAAAATTGAAGGCCTTGTATGCAAACGAGTGGCTGCTGCTGGAGGGATCATAGCCACAATCGGCGCCGTTGTTGGAGCTGACATAGAGGCCATAGCTACCAGAGGCGTGAACAGTGGTGTCAATATACCAACCGTTGGGTCCATTGCTGATGGTCCATGAGGTGTCGTCCGCAGCCTCGAAGCCAGTGCTGTAGGGCAAGCTGGCGTAAGAAATAACGACGGGGTTGACAACCATGTAGGCAGTGTCGGCTCCAAAGGCATTGGTACCGATAAGACGCAGAGTGTCAATGCCGGCCGTGGCATAGAGCATAGTGATAGTGTCGGCGGAGACAGCCGTCATCGTGGCAGTGCCAGCAGCGGCACGAGCCGACCGCCAACTCCAAGTGAGGCCCGTGGACTGGCCACCTTCAAGACGAGCGATGTAGGACGCGGCAAGACCCACGGTGGGAGCCTGGCTTCCCACGAGAGCGATTTCGGGCACTTGTGAATTCTCTATGGTAATGTCGTCGAGGTAGAGACCGTTGTCATCACGGGCATGACGCACGAAGGCGACATAGATGGTCTGTCCTGCATACTGAGCCAAACTGATACTACGTTTATTATAGACATACGTATAAGTTGACTCATTATAGTCATTGCGATCCTCTTCCATCAGGGTGGTGAAAGTAGTGGTATCAATGCTCGAGGTGGTGCTGACCTTCACGGCATAGTGAGGCATGGTGCCTTGGTAGGCGCCGCCGGAGATATACCATGAGAGAGTTGGAGCTTCCATATCATCAGACAGTTCAATAGCCGGTGACACTAACCAATCGACACCAATTCCAGAACTATTGTAACTACTATAAAAACAATTTGCACCAGAATGTACATTGTCGTTATTCAGCACCCAATTGTCATACTCATAGCCATTGTAGTCACGAGAAGACCAGCAGAGGTAGCTACCAGTCTCGAAGCCCTCTGTGTAGGGGAACGTGGAAATAGACACACAGCTAGTGCGGAACTGGTCTGCAATAGCCATACTAGTATCGTCGCCACAAACAGTACGCACACGAACATCGTACAACGTATTGGGGGTCAATTCATCAATAACGATGCTATTGGTCGAGGTCAAATCGCCTTGCCAATTGGTGCTGTCAACGCTGCGCCACTCGACATAGAATTCGGTCGAGTTGTCTGATGCCCACCATGAGAGACTCAAAGAACTGCTGTCGACGTCCACAAGGGTCAAACTGTCGGGTCGGTCGCACTGGGGAAGCAGGTGCAGGTCGATGTCGTCGAGACCGAGGTAGCCAGTGCTGCTGTTACCGTCGAGCCAGTGGAGCAGAATGATGTTCTTGCCATTTCCGTTGTATCCAGCAAAACTGATATACTTGGTCTCTGCCACCGTAACGTTCATCACAGCTATGGTGTCAATGGCCACGGTGCTGGCATAAGCACCAGTGTCGATAACACCGACAAGCAGGTTGTGGCAGTAACCGGCACCATAGTCATAACAAGGAGCGGCCAAGAAAGAGAGCTCGAGGGTGTTCATATCAATCTCATCGCTCACCGCGGGCAACACCACCCATTGCTTGCCATCGCCATAATTGTAAGCGGAGGTATAGAAATAAAGGAAGTTGGTGGAGAAGCCCGCATAGGTGTCGTTGATTACATAGGGATAATCTGTGGCATAGTTGGCACCTTTACTCCAGCAGGGGTTAAACTCGGCATAGGAACCAGTGGCCAAGCCGTTGAAGTTCTCCTGATAAGGCAGCGCGCTGATGGCATCGCAAGCCGTGTAGGTAGTCACCATACGAGTCCACGAGGTGTCACCCTCGGCACTGCCACAAACGCTCATCAGATAGAAGTCGTACTTCATACCGGCAAACAAACCGGTGACGGTGCCACTGGTGGTGGTAAAGTCGGCGAAATGAATGTTGGTGTCGGAAAGGTTGTCGGGGTTGAAGCCATTGGGACCATACTCAACAGCCCATGCGCTACCCACGGGGTCGACCCATCTCAGGGCAACCCAATCGGTACCCACGCTGTCGATGAAAAGGCTGTCGGGACGTGCACAAGTCGGCATGGGCTCACAACTGACGTTGATCTCAAAACCATCGTACTGCACACTCCCGTCAGAATGGAACACGAGAGTAAAAGCATCAGACATCAAGGTGGGGATAGCAACAGCGGAAGAAACGCCACTGGTATTGTCCTGGAACAAGATTTCGCCACCTATGCCGATACCATCATAAATGGTCAGGTAGTCATAACTGCTCTCGGTGCGTGATGTACCACTAATTCTCAAAACATTGCCAGGCTGACCAGGCTACAACACAAGGGTAGAATTGCAGCTGGAACTGTAGCTACCCGTGGCGCCACCGTCGTCATAAATGACGGTACCACAAGTACGCAGGGTATCGACACCAGAGGTTGCCATATAGTAGAGACCCACGCCCATATTGACCGGGCCAAGCCACATACTGGTCTCGCTGCCACAATTGGCGCGGACGTAAGCCTGCCAGAGGCCGCCCGTAAGACCGGTGATATCATGGGTAGTAGAGGTGACATAAGCGGTGTTGACAAGCACCGTGTCGGGATTGAAGTTCACAGGGCCCCAGACAACATCCCAGGCCGTGGCATCAGCGTCAGTCCAAGTGAGGGAGGCGGTGTCGCCATTGACAACGGCCTGCAGACCAGCAGGACGCAGGCAGGTAGGAGCTGCACCATAGGTGAACTGCACCTTGGGGAGGAAGTTCCGTTGGTCGTCGTAGCAGTAGGAAGCACCGGTAGCCGGCACACCAAGGAAATACCAACGGTTGTAACTGGCAGCAGCATGCTGCAAGTCGACCAGCAGGTTGCCACCATTGTAGGAATAAGGGGTATCGAAGAGCAGGGTGAGAGTACCCGTTGAGCAGTCGAAATAGCCCTGATAGACCTGAGTCAACGTAGTGGTGTTGTCCAATCCGCTGAGGGTGGTGGCGGTAGTCTCGCCCAACGAGACAGTCCACGTACCCATACGATCGGCCGAAGTGTTGCTACCATTGCTAGCCGACTGGTCGATGTAGAACACCATCTGAAGGATGGCCTCGCCATTCATAACAGTCAGGCTATCGGCTGGGTAGATCAGCTGGTTATGCTGAGGATCGTCAGCATAATAGCCATAGAACGGCACATACTCGTGGTTGGCTGTCCCATTACAGATAGTCAACGTACTGCTCTGTGCATTTGTCACCCACGGGGTGGCTAGCAATGCCACCAAGGCGAACATTTGTAAAAGCTTTTTCATAAAAACAACTTTTTGTTAATAATTTAGGTTTAGCATTTATTATTTATCTTCTGTCAAAAACCAAACCTTCAACTTCAGGTTTCCGACTGCAAACGCCAGACCTCGCCCTTTCCACTTCCAATCTCAATATTAGACACATACAAACAATCCATCACTTATATCGTAAGGGCAAAAGTACACACTTTTTCCGACTACACAAGACATTTTTTCACACATCGATGTTAACAACTTGGTATTCAAAGGAGCGACACCTCACTTTTAACTTTTCTTAAGTTTGAGTCGGACATACGACCCCCATTCCTCCTTCCGGCACTCATCCCAAAACAGTTTTTCCTACTCATTTCCATAGTAGTCACAAAGCAATTACCTGCTTATTCCCTAGAGCCCTAAAAAGTGCACAAAGACAACCTTAGAAAATGGAGGGAACTGGGGCGGCAAGGGACGGCATCCACTGCGGGATATCTTTTTTTATACATATTGTTTTTTTTTCGTACTTTTGCCGCATGAAAAGGACCCTTTTTACCGGCCGCATGAAGATGGCCGACATGATAGCGACGAACTACGACCTAATCCTTATGCTGCCTAGGTTTGGTATCCCTCTGGGATTTGGCGACAGGAGCGTGCGCGAGGTGTGCCGCGAGCATGGCGTGGAAGAGAATTTCTTCCTGACGGTGTGCAATATCTACACTTTTGACGACTATCGGCCCGACAGGGAGGAGGTGGAAGGCATCGACCGGCGGACGGTGGTGGAGCACCTGCAGGCGAGCCACCGCTACTACATCGACGAGCGTCTACCGCACCTGCAGCACCACCTTGACCACATTGCCGAGGGTGCCGGCGAAGGGGCGTCGCAGGTGCTGAAGAAGTATTTCGCCGACTACTGCCGCGAGGTGCGCGACCATGTGCGCCGCGAGGAGAAGAACCTGGTGAGTATGGAACTCGGAACTCGGAGTTCGGAGAGTGATTCTTCAACTCCTACCTCCGACCTCCGCACTCCGAACTACATGAAGAGCCACGACAACATCAAGGACAAGCTGTCGGACCTGACGCAGATTATCTACAAGTATGTGCCCGGCGAGCGGCTGAACGAGGAGATGATGGAGCTGGTGTTCGACATACTGCAGCTGAGCCGCGACCTGGAGAAACACGCCGAGATTGAGGAGCTGCTGCTGGCGCCGCCGGAGGACTACGACCTGAGCGAGCGCGAGCAAGAGGTGCTCGCGCTGGTGGCCCAAGGCCTCTCGAGCAAGGAGATTGCCTCGCGCCTGAACATTGCCGTCAACACCGTCAACACCCACCGCAAGAGCATCACCCGCAAGACCGGCATCAAGAGCGTGGCCGGCCTGGCGGTGTATGCCATGCTGAAGAATTAATAATTGAGTGGGTAGTGGGTAGTGGATAGTGGATAGCACTTGACAACAATTTAAGAATTAAGAAAAGACCATGAAGAAATATCTGTCCTTGTTCCTCTTCTGCGCCATCGTCCTCGGCCTCCACGCCCAGGACAACCACCAGTTGACGGTGTTCCTGGCCAAGACCTACGACAGCTTCATGTTCCGCAACCAGCCGACCAAGGAGGTCATGAAGGAACTCAAGGGCATTGCCGACCCGGAGATGAAGGCAACGGTCGACTTCATCACCCAAGCCATCACCACCAAGAACAAGATGCTCACCCCGCGATACCTGACACGTCCCGACGACCGCACCCTGAAGCAGGTATACATCGTCAGGGCCGTCAGCCACAACCTCGACGAGAAGAACCCCGTCGACAACGACTGGCTCATCGACAGCCTGACGCGGGCCGACATAGCTGTGTATGAGCTCGTCGACAACTACTACGAGATGCTCTTCCTGGCCGTCGGCAACAAGAACCAGCCGTTCAACCTTGCCAAGACAAACTTCCGCATGAACGACTACAAACTGAAAGACGACACCGAACGGGGCATCCTGTTTCTGAAATGCATGCGTTTCTGTGGTTCGACCATCTGGGGCTATATCAACATTGCCAAGCCCATGAACACCGCCGAGGCCTACAAGTACATCAAGCGGTTCCCCAAGTTCAACGGACAACCCTACTACCAATACGACGACTTTTCGTTTGCCGATTTCGAGATGGTCATCATCAAGGACCGTGGCAAGGAAAGCTACAAAAGCTACTACCTGAACAAATACTACGAGACCCTGCTGGAGCATCTCCTCTGCCTGAAAAAAGAAGGGGGCTCGGACAAAGAGATAGAGGACCTGCTGCTGGGATCCATCCTGAGAAAACGCTCGCTGTACGACTACACCCAGTACAAGGAGATGCTGGAGGAGTTGTTCTACGAGGTCAAAGTTGATTAAGAATCAAGAATTAAGAACATATGAAAGCACTGAAGACGGTTAGAATTGTTTTGGCAACATTGATGCTGCTGGGCATCACGGCGCTGCTGTTGGACACCACAGGCGTATTGCGGCACTATCTGGGCTGGATGCCCAAGGTGCAGTTGCTGCCAGCACTGCTGGCGGGTGGTTTCCTCCTGGTGCTCGCCATACTGGTGGTGACGCTGCAGATAGGGCGCTTCTACTGCGCCGTGGTGTGTCCGATGGGCGTGTTCCAAGACATCTTCATCTGGGTGCACAAGCTCCTGTTCGGCAAGAAGCACCCCTACCGCTACCGCAAGCCGCAGAACTGGCTGCGCTATACGGTGCTGGGGCTCTTTGTAGTGGCCATGCTGGTGGGACTAAACAGCATTGCCGTGCTGATAGCCCCCTACAGCGCCTATGCCCACATGGTCACGGGGTTGCATGCCTCGGGGTTGGTGCAATGGATAGCCATCGCCACGCTGGTAGTCATCGGGCTGCTCAGCTTCACCATGGGCCGCCTGTGGTGCAACACGCTGTGCCCTGTAGGCTCGCTGCTGAGCCTCGTGAGCCGCTACCGTCTGATTGGCATCCGCATCGACGCCGACAAGTGCGCCGGCTGCCGCAAATGCGAGAAGGGCTGCAAGGCGATGTGCATCGATGTAGATAATAAAACGGTGGACAGCAGCCGCTGCGTGAACTGCTTCAACTGCCTGAGCGAGTGCAAGGCAGGGGCCATAAGCTTTAGTATGAAGCAGAAAGCGAAAAGTGAAAAGACCGTAGACAGCAGCCGCCGCAAGTTCGTAGCCGGCACGGTGGCTGTCGGCGCCGCCATGGCGGCGCAGGCTCAGGAACAAAAGTTGGACGGCGGCCTGGCAGCCATTGTCGACAAGCAGGTCCCTGACCGCAAAACACCGCTGAAGCCTTTTGGAGCCAAGAGTCTGAAACATTTCTCAAGCCACTGCACGTCGTGCCAGCTGTGCGTCAGCCAGTGCCCCGAGCACGTCCTGCGCCCTTCTACCAAACTGGAGACTCTGATGCAGCCCGAGATGAACTACACCGACGGCTACTGCCGCATGGCCTGTACACGCTGCAGCGAGGTGTGTCCCGCCGGGGCCATCAAGCCTATTACCCATGAAGAGAAGACCGCCATCAGCATCGGCGTAGCCGTGGTGCTGAAAGACAACTGCGTGGGCTGCGGAAGCTGTGCACGCCATTGTCCGTCGGCGGCCATCAGCATGGTCGACGGCAAGCCGTCGGTCAACGAAACCCGCTGCCTCGGCTGCGGCGCCTGCGAATACTACTGCCCCGCCCGACCGGTGTCGGCCATCTACGTGGAAGGCAGAGAGACTCACGCGGAGATATAGTTCCAGAAAGCCCTAGGAATCTAGAGAAAAAGAGAAGATATTAAAATCAAAAACACACTATATGAACATCAAACAAACACTGATTGACTTCGTCAAGTACATGGGTACTTGGAAGTTTTGGAAAGAACTGATTATCATGACCCTTGGCATGGCCGTCACAGCGGCTGCCGTCTACTACTTCCTGGTGCCCAGCAAGCTTATCATCGGCACCATATCGGGCCTTTCGATTGTGCTGACCAAGATATTCGAGGGGGTAGGCATCAACATCTCGCTCGGCACCCTGATTATGGTCATCAACATCATCCTGCTGGTACTGGCGTTCCTGCTTATCAACAAGGAGTTCGGTGCCAAAACGGTCTACACGGCCCTTATCCTCGGTCCCTTGGCCGACCTCTGGGCCAAGATACTGCCGTGGGATGCCAAGAACGCCGCCGGCGAGTACATCCTGGCCAACCCCAACCCCATCACCGGCTCGGCCTCCATCATGGGCGACCCGTGGCTCGACCTATGCTGCTTCGTGCTGCTGCTCAGTGCCGCACAGGCATTGATGTTCAGCATCAACGCCTCGACGGGCGGCCTTGACATCCTGGCCAAGATTGTGAACAAGTACCTGCACTTCGACATCGGCACGTCGGTATCCATCGCCGGTGCCGTCATCTGCTGCACCGCTTTCGCCATCAACCCCTTCCGCATGGTTATCATCGGTCTCATCGGTACTTGGATTAACGGTCTGGTGGTCGACTACTTCACCGCCACGTTGAACAACCACAAGCGACTCTGCATCGTGTCGAAGGATTACGAGCGCATCCGCCAGTACATCATCAACACGCTGCATCGCGGCTGCACCCTCTATGAGGTCACCGGCGGCTATACCGGCGAGAAGAGCATCGAGCTCGAGGTGTTGCTCAACAAGGACGAGTTCAGCAAGATACTAGTGTGGTTGAAGGAAGAGAAAATCGAGGCCTTCTCCACCGCCGGCAATGTGAGCGAGGTGTATGGCTTCTGGGCCACCGGCAAGAAGCGCAAACAGCTGCAGGAGAAGATTGACAAAAGGTAAAGACCCTAAGGACTTTAAAGACCTTAAGGTCCTTAAAACAACAACAATTATGGACAGACGACAATTTCTCAAGGGATTGGCGGGTGCCGGCGTGGCGGGAGCCGCGCTGGCCGTGGGTTGCAAGCATCCCAACGCCACTCCGGCCGAAGGCTACCAGGCAGGTGAAGTGCCGTTGGGACAGATGACCTACCGGCAGGACAAACACGGCCAGCAGGTGAGCCTGCTGGGCTTCGGCATGATGCGCCTCCCCATCGAGGGCGGCGGCAGCCTGCGCGACAACCCCGACGCCAAACTCGACCAGGAGCTCATCAACCGCATGGTGGACTATGCCATCGAGCATGGCGTGAACTACTTCGACACTGCCCCGGTATACCTGCGCGGCATGTCGGAGGAGGCCACCGGCATCGCCCTGGCTCGCCATCCGCGCGACAAATGGCTCATCGCCACCAAGCTGAGCAACTTCCGCACCTGGACGCGTGAGGCTAGCCTGAAGATGTACCATGAGTCGTTCGAGAAACTGCAGGTGGACCACATCGACTACTACCTGTTGCACTCGTTCGGTGGCGTCGACAAAGACGGTACCAGCGACTTCGAGAAACGGTTCGTCGACAACGGCATGCTCGACTTCCTCATGGAGGAGCGTGAGGCGGGCCGCATCCGCAACCTGGGCTGGTCGTTCCACGGCGAGCAGTCGGAGTTCGACAAGGTGGTGGGCTGGACCGACAAGTACCACTGGGACTTCGCACAGATACAGATGAACTACGTGGACTGGCACTATGCCCACGAAATAGAGCCGGAGAACGTGAATGCCGACTACCTGTATAGCGAGTTGGAGCGGCGCGGGATTCCGATGGTTATCATGGAGCCGCTGCTGGGCGGCCGTCTGGCGACCCTCAACGAGGCGCTGGCTCACAAACTGAAGGAGCGCGAGCCCGACCGCAGTCTGGCCTCTTGGGCCTTCCGCTATCTAGGAATGTACCCCGGCATCATGACGTCGCTCAGCGGCATGAGCGCCATGGAACATGTGGAGGACAACGTGCGCAGCCACTGTCCCTGCACTCCCCTGGCCGATGACCAAATGGCGTTGCTCGACCGTGTAGCCGACGAATACGCCCACTTCCCTGTCGTCCCCTGCACCACCTGCCAGTACTGCATGCCGTGTCCCTACGGCTTGGACATCCCCGGCATCTTCTCGTTCTACAACAAGAGCCTTTCGGAAGGCAATATCGCCTCGGAGGGCACCGTGGAGCAGAAGGAGTTTCGTCGCGCCCGCCGTGCGTTCCTGACCACCTACGACAAAAGCATCGAGCGGCTGCGGCAGGCCGACCACTGCACAGGCTGCGGCGAGTGCCTCAAACATTGTCCACAGCATATCGCCATCCCCGAGAAGATGCGCATGATTGAGGACTACACCAACCGCTTGAAAGACTCGTTGGTATGAAACCTTTGAAAACCTTGAAAAACCGCATAATCCGCGGATACATCATCGGATTCACACTTACGCTCCTCTTAATAATAGTAGAATTACTATACCGACAACCGCTGGAAAGACTCGTTGGTAAGACACTTTTGGAAATCCTCGTATGTATAATTTCGCTCATCGTACTAGTGCTATTTGGAGGTAGAATGGGAGGAGGTTTAATAAGAGAATGGGAAGCAAAAAGGGAAAGCCTCAAAGGTGCCCATGTCTATAAAAACGGCAAGGAATTGAAAAAAGACGAAAAAGGCAATATTAAAAAGATACAAAAATGAAACTGTTATTCTTAGGAACCTGGGAAATTATCATCATCGTCCTGGTAGTGCTGCTGCTCTTCGGTGGCAAGAAAATTCCCGAGCTGATGAAAGGCCTCGGCAAGGGTGTCAAGAGCTTCAAGGATGGTGTCAACGGCATTCCCGGCGATGAAAAGAAAGATGAAACGAAAACTGAAGACAAATAATCTTCAATTTTCAACTTTCAATTTTCAACTTCCTTGACCTTCTGGGAACACCTTGACGAGTTGCGCCGCCGCCTGTGGTATGTGCTATTGGCGGCCATGGTGGCTGCTGTGGGTTGCTTCTGCTTCAAGGAGCAACTCTTCTCCGTAGTGATGTATCCCAAACCTGAGGGGATGCAACTTATCAACGTGGAGCTGACGCAACAGTTTCTCACCCACATGCGGGTAGCCCTCTGGGCGGGCCTGCTGGTAGTGTCGCCCTACATCCTGTATCAGATGTTCGCCTTTGTGGCACCCGGCCTCTACCAGACGGAGCGGCGGCTGGCAGTGCGCGCCGTAGGCTGCGGATACCTGCTTTTCCTGGCCGGTGTGGCACTCAACTATTTCGTCATCTTCCCTTTCACGGTACGCTTCCTCGGAGGCTATCAGGTGAGTGCCGAGGTGGAGAACACCATCACCCTGTCGAGCTATATCAGCGTGCTGGGCGTAATGAGTCTGGTGATGGGCGTGGTCTTCGAACTGCCGGTGCTCTGCTGGCTGCTGGCCAAGATAGGGGTGCTCAAGGCCGACTTCATGAAGAGATACCGCCGCCATGCCATAGTGGTCATCGTCATCCTAGGTGCTATCATCACACCCACCGGCGACCCCTTCACGCTGGCGCTGGTATCGGTGCCCATCTACCTGCTGTGGGAGCTGAGCATATTAATCGTAAAACACACACAGAAATGAGACACTATTTTGGGTTATTGGTTATTGGTTATTGGTTATTGAGTTCGTGTAATGCACCTAATGCGCCCATCGACTCCATCGCCGAGGTGCCTTGTGCCGACGCTCTGATAGCCTACGCCGCGCAGTACCCCGAGGCCGAGCCTACCGACCTCTACAAGCTGGTGTTACAAGACCTTTATGGTCCCGGCCACCTCATCACCGACTCGGCCA